>Ga0182736_1003519_pt1 | contig 10487 bp, 8 predicted proteins | sample eDN5th30CKraftBY_FD_128882 | JGI IMG/M metagenome (GOLD analysis project Ga0182736, IMG submission 128882) | Enriched backyard soil microbial communities from Emeryville, California, USA - eDNA 5th pass 30_C Kraft BY (version 2) (version 2) | ecosystem: Environmental > Terrestrial > Soil >...
CACGGTGCGGGCGAGGGCGAAGAGCACGGTGAACATGTCGGTGGGGAAGCCCATCGCCGAGAGGATGATGCCCGAATAGAAATCGACATTCGGGTAGAGCTTCTTCTCGATGAAATAGGGGTCGTTCAGCGCGATCTGCTCCAGCTCGCGCGCCACGTCGAAGATGGGGTCGTCCACGCCCATCACGTCCAGCACTTCCCGCGCGGTCTGCTGCATGACCTTCGCGCGCGGATCGTAATTCTTGTAGACCCGGTGGCCGAAGCCCATCAGGCGGAACGGATCGTCCTTGTCCTTGGCGCGGGCGATATAAGCCGGGATGCGATCCGGCGTGCCGATTTCGCGCAGCATGTTGAGCGCGGCCTCGTTGGCGCCGCCATGCGCCGGGCCCCACAGGCAGGCGATGCCCGCCGCGATGCAGGCGAAGGGGTTGGCGCCCGAGGAGCCGGCGAGGCGCACGGTCGATGTCGAAGCATTCTGCTCATGATCGGCGTGGAGGATGAAAATCTTGTCCATCGCCGTTTCGAGCACCGGATTGGGGACATAATCCTCGGCCGGCACGGAGAAGCACATGCGCAGGAAGTTGGCGGTGTAGGAGAGGTCGTTGCGTGGATAGACGAAGGGCTGGCCGAGCGAATATTTGAACGCCATCGCCGCCAGCGTCGGCATTTTGGCGATGAGCCGGTGGCTCGCGACCATGCGCTGATAAGGGTCGGTAATATCCGTCGAATCATGGTAGAAGGCGGAGAGCGCGCCGACGACACCGCACATCACGGCCATCGGGTGCGCATCGCGCCGGAAACCGCGGAAGAAGATGGTCAGCTGCTCATGCACCATCGTGTGGTGCGTGATCGTGTTCTCGAAGGTTGCGAACTCTTCCTTGCTCGGCAGTTCGCCGCGCAGCAGCAGATAGGCGACTTCCATGAAGCTGGAATGATCGGCCAGCTGGTCGATCGGGTAGCCGCGGTGCAGCAGCATGCCGGCATCGCCGTCAATATAGGTCAGCGCGGAATCGCAGCTGGCCGTGGAGGTGAAGCCGGGATCATAAGTGAAAAGGCCGGTCTGGGCGTAAAGTTTGCGGATATCGATAACCCGTGGCCCGACCGAGCCATTGAGAACGCCGTAATCCAGCTCTTTACCGTCGATTGTCAGCTTTGCTTTGCTGTCGCTCATGCGCATGCCCCTATGTTCATTTGCGGCCCGTTCAGTGCGTGACCTGATCGCTCAACCGACCAAGCGTCTCTTCCCGTCCAAGGTGATAAAGCACGTCGAATATTCCCGGAGATGTCGTTTTCCCGGTCAACGCGGCGCGCAGTGGCTGAGCCACCTTGCCGAGCCCGAGCCCGGCATCCTCGGCCACGGCCCTGACCGCGGCTTCGATCGTTTCCAGCGTCCACTCCGGGTCCGCGCGCAAGCGATCCGCCACGGTTCCCAACAGGGTCCGCGCGGCATCGTCTAGCAACTTTGCGGCGGCCTCGTCGACAGGAATCGGCCGCGCCGTGAAGAGAAAAGCCGCCCCGTCGGTCAGCTCGATGATGGATTTGGCGCGCGGCTTAAGCGCCGGCATGATGGCGGTGAGGCGCGCGAGCCGGGCGGATGCCGCGGCCTCGTCCAGCGGCGCCATGCGCGCGGCGACGAGCGCGGCAAGCCGGGCGTCGTCCGCCTCGCGGATATAGTGGCCGTTCAGATTTTCCAGCTTCTTGATGTCGAAGCGGGAGGGCGAGCGGCCGACGCCGTCCAGGTCGAACCAGTCGATCGCCTGCTCGCGGCTGATGATTTCCGCATCGCCATGGCCCCAGCCGAGGCGCAGCAGATAATTGCTCACCGCCTCGGGCAGCATGCCCAGTTCATCGCGATAGGCGTCTACCCCCAGCGCGCCATGGCGCTTGGAGAGCTTGGCGCCGTCTGCGCCGTGGATCAGCGGCACATGGGCATAGACCGGCTCCGGCCAGCCCATACCGTGGATGATGCCAAGCTGGCGGAAGGCATTGTTGAGATGGTCGTCGCCGCGAATGACGTGGGTGACGCCCATATCATGATCGTCCACCACCACGGCGAGCATATAGGTGGGCGTGCCGTCCGAGCGCAGCAGGACCATATCGTCCAGCTCGGCATTCTGTACGACGACGCGGCCCTGCACCAGGTCCTCGATCACTGTCTCGCCTTCGCGCGGGGCCTTGAGGCGCACGACATAGGGCCTGTCGCCGCCCTCGGCCGGGTCGCGGTCGCGCCAGCGGCCATCATAGCGCATCGGCTGCTTCGTCGCGCGTTGCTCCTCGCGCAGGGCGGTCAGCTCCTCGGGCGTGGCGAAACATTTATAGGCATGGCCGGTCGCCAGCAGGGCGTGAGCCACCTCGGCATGGCGCGCGGCGCGGGCGAACTGGAAGACGGGCGATTCGTCGCCGGCGAGGCCGAGCCAGCTCAGCCCGTCGAAAATCGCGGCGATGGCGTCGTCGGTCGAGCGGGTGCGGTCCGTATCCTCGATGCGGAGCAGGAATTTGCCGCCATGATGGCGCGCGAACAGATAGTTGAACAGGGCGGTGCGCGCGCCGCCAATGTGCAGATAGCCGGTTGGCGAGGGCGCAAATCGCGTGACGACCTTGTCCGTTTGTTTCAGTCCGTCAGCCACGCTATGCCTCATGCTCCCTAGATCAGACGGGGGCCCCCGCCTTTGACGATGAACGCCCCTAGCACGGCTTTTTCTCTCCGACAAATAGCGTTGTTGCGCCGCAGCAAGGTGAGCCTGACGGATGCCGCCCGGCGCCTTCCCGGGCTGGCCGGGGCGCGCATCGAGCGGCTGCTGGAGAGCGAGCGCGCGCAATTGCCGCTCTGGGCGCCGGTCATGCTGGGCACCGGCATCTGCGTCTGGTTCGCCTTGCCGACGCCGGCGGGCTGGATCGCGTGGGTGCTCGGCTGCCTCGGCGTCGCGGCAGGGCTTGGCGCGCTGGCGCGGGGCGGACGGCTGGCGCATATGCTCGCCATCGCCGCCCTGCTCGGTGCGGCCGGTTGTCTGCTCGTGTGGGGCAAGGCGGTGCTGGTCGGCGCACAGCCCCTCGCGCGCCCCGCCATGGTGGAGATGGAGGCGCGGGTGCGGTCCGTCGACTGGCTGGCGGCGCGCGGGCTCATGCGGCTGGATCTGGCGCCCGTCGCGCGGCCGGATCTGCCCGCCCGGGTCCGCGTGAACGCCCGGCCGGCGCAATTGCCCACAGGGCTTGCCGCCGGCGATCGCATCGCGGTGCGCGCCCGGCTGATGCCGCCGGCGCCGGCCTCGCTGCCGGGCGGCTATGATTTCGCCCGCCGCGCCTGGTTCGATGGTATCGGCGCGACGGGCCGGGCGCTGGGCGGGGTGGAGCGTGTGAGCGCGGGGCCTGACGGCACGGCCGGCGGCGGGCTGGCCGGCCTGCGCCAGCGTCTTGCGGATCATGTGACGGCGCGGCTTCCGGGCCCGGCGGGCACCATCGCCGTCACGCTCGCCAATGGCGACCAGGGCGGGATCGGCGAGAGCGACGCCGAGGCGATGCGGCGCAGCGGCTTGGCGCATCTGCTCTCGATCAGCGGGCTGCATGTCTCGGCGCTGATCGGCGGGGTGATCTTCCTCGTCTACCGGCTGCTGTCGTTCTGGCCGGCGCTCGCGCTGCGCTGGCCGATCATGCTGGTCGCCGCCTGCGTGGGGGCCGCGGCCGGAATCGGTTATACGATCCTGACCGGATTGCAGGTGCCCACCGTGCGCTCCTGTATCGCGGCGCTGCTGGTCATTGCCGGGCTGGCGCTGGGGCGCGAGGCGATCAGTTTGCGGCTGGTGGCGACCGGCGCGCTGATCGTGATGCTGTTCTGGCCGGAGGCGGTGATCGGCCCCAGCTTCCAGATGAGTTTCGCCGCCGTCGCCAGCCTCATCGCCCTTTATGAATGGCCGCCGGCGCGGGCCTTTTTCGAGCGACGGGAGGAGGGGTGGGGCAGGCGCCTCGGCCGCAACGTCACCGCGCTGCTCGTCACCGGGCTGGTGATCGAGCTTGTGCTGGCGCCCATCGCCTTCGCCCATTTCCATCGCGCCGGCCTGCTTGGCGCGGCGGCCAATCTCATCGCCATTCCGCTCTCCAGCTTCGTCATCATGCCGGCCGAGGCGGCGGCGCTGCTGCTCGATCTGGTCGGGCTCGGCGCGCCGGCATGGTGGGTCACGGGCAAATCGATCGATCTGCTGCTGGCGGTCGCCCATTTTGTCGGCGGCCAGCCCTATGCGATCACGCCCGCGCCCGCGACCGGCGCGGCGCCCTTCGTGATTACCATGGCCGCGCTGCTCTGGGTGATGCTCTGGCGCGGCTGGTTTCGCTGGCTCGGCTTGCCGGTAGCGGCGCTGGGTCTCGTCCTCACCTTGCGCGCGCCCGTGCCCGATCTGCTGGTGACCGCCGATGGCCGCCATGTCGCGATCCGCACAGAGAATGGCGGCATGGCGTTGCTGCGCGAGCGGGCGGGCGATTATGTCCGCACCACGCTGGCCGAGGCCGCTGCGTTCGGCGGTGATTTCAGCGCTCTGGCGGAACTGGAGGCGGCCCGCTGCTCGCTTGATCTATGTCTCGTCACCCTGCCCGTGAGCGCGGGAGCGGATGGCGGGGCAGCAGACGGCGGGCGCATAGACGACAGCAGCGCAGACGACAGCAGCACAGACGGCAGAAACATAGGTGACCGGCCAGCAGATGGCCAGCGCCCAGACGGCGGCGATGCGGTCGGGCCGGACGACGCATCCGTGCAATTGCTGGTGACCCGCTCCAGCCTGCTCGTCCCCTATCGGGATTTCATCGCCGCCTGTGCCGCCGCCGATCTGGTGATCGCCGATCGCCGACTGCCGGAGGGTTGCAAGCCACGCTGGGCGAAACTCGATCGGCCGACACTTGCCGCGATGGGCGGCGCGAGGGTCATGCTCGGGCAGCGGCGGATTATCGGCGGCCGTGATCCGCGGGATCGTCATCCATGGATCGTCCGTCCCCCGGCGCGACCGGCCCAGTCCTCGCCGCGCACCGCTGCGCCCTCGTCCCGCACCGCTGCGCCGTGACGGAACATGGCGCAACGGTCTGACGGAGCGCGCCGCGTCCAGCGCAGATGATGAAAGACAGGGAGGCGCGGCGCTGCCGCTTTTCCGGTGAGCGCGCTATGTCTCGGTAAGTGCGCTATTCCCGGCGAGCGCGCTATTTCCCGGCGAGTGCGGCGTGTCCCGGCAAGCGCGCTATTTCCCGGCGAATGCGGTGTCTCCCGGCAAGCGCGCTAATTTCCCGGCAAGCGTGTTCTTCGCCCCTGCCATCCCGCTTCACCCCTGCCATGCCAGCGCCAGTTGCCCGCCTGCCACCAGTGGTTTGTTGCTGGCCTGCCGCCCACACATCGCCGGCACGGGCTCGGTCCCCCGTCCGACGCTTCTCCCGCTTCAGTTGTAGCGGCGCAGCAATCCGGCCAGCCGGCCCTGGATGCGGACCTGACTGGCGTCGTAAATTTGCGGCTGATAGTCGCGATTGGCGGGGTCGAGCCGGATTTTACGGCCCTCATGATGGAGATATTTCAGCGTCGCTTCGGCCTCGTCGATCAGCGCGACGACGATCTGCCCGTCACGCGCGACCTCGGTGCGCTGGATCAGCGCGAAATCGCCATCGAAAATACCCGCTTCCGTCATCGAATCGCCGGAGACTTCCAGCGCATAATGATCGCCCGAGCCGAGCAGGGCGGCCGGCACGGCGAGCATGGTGCGGTCTTCCAGCGCCTCGATCGGCAAGCCGGCGGCGATACGGCCGTGCAACGGGATTTCGATTACGTCATTGGCGGGGACGGGCATCGCCCGGGCCGGCGCGGCGGATGGACGGCGCAGCGGCGTCACCACCCCGGCGGTTGCGCCCGCGGGTGCCGGCGGCGTCATTCCATCCGGCAGCTTCACGATTTCAAGCGCCCGCGCGCGGTTCGCCAGGCGCCGGATGAAGCCGCGCTCTTCCAGCGCGCTGATGAGGCGGTGAATGCCCGATTTCGACTTGAGATCGAGCGCCTCCTTCATCTCCTCGAAACTTGGCGAAACGCCGCCCCGGTCGAGATGCTCCTTGATGTAACAGAGCAATTGCTGTTGCTTGACGGTCAGCATGACGATCCCCATAGCTGGAACGGACGGAGAACGTTTAGGAAACGAATCGGGCCAAGTCAAGCGGTGCCGCGGGCATCGTCACGGCGCGGTGCATGAGGGGATCATGACGCATATTTTCAAAAGGGTGCCGTCGCCGGTCGGGCTGCTGACGCTGGTTGCAAGCGGCGGCGCGCTGGCCGCCATATTGTGGGAGGCGGAGGCGCCCGGCCGGGTGCGGCTGCCGACGCCGGCGGAGCAGGGCGATGATCCGCTGCTGGTCGAGGCCGCGCGGCAACTGAAGGGCTATTTCGCCGGAGAGCGCAGGGCCTTCGATCTGCCGCTCGATGCGCGCGGGACGCTGTTCCAGCAGCGCGTATGGGCGGCCCTGCTCGATATTCCGTTCGGGGAGACGCGCAGCTATGCGCAGATGGCCCGGGCGATCGGCGCGCCGGCGGCCAGCCGGGCGGTGGGGGCGGCCAATGGGCGCAATCCGCTGTCGATCGTGGTGCCATGCCATCGCGTGATCGGCGCGGGCGGCGCGCTCACCGGCTTTGCCGGCGGGCTCGCGGCAAAGCGCTATCTGCTGGAACATGAGGCGGCCGCAGGCGTATGGAGCCTCGATCCGCCCATCGCGCGGTCTGTGCGATGATGGGCGCCCCGGCCATGCCGCCCGCCGCTTTCCCTTGTGAACGGCGGCGGGATCGTCCAGGCTCGATACAGGGACGAATGCTGCCATGAAACCACCTGCCAATGAGATGCGCACGGAAGACGGCTTTTTTCTCGCGCTCCTCATTCTCGTCTCCGTCGCGTTCGCGCTGGTCATCCAGCCGTTTTTCGCGGCGATCCTCTGGGCGGTGGTGGCGGCCATTCTGTTCGCGCCGCTCAACGATAGGCTGCGCGCGCGGCTGAACGGCGGCCGCAACCGCGCCGCCTCGCTCACCTTGTTGCTCATCGTGCTGCTGGTGATCGTGCCGGCAATCGTGCTGGCGGTCGCCCTCATTCAGGAGGGGACGTTCGTCTATAATCGCATCCAGTCCGGCGACATTGATTTTGCCGATATTTTCGAGCAGTTCCGGGCCAGTCTGCCGGGCTGGGCGACGGGATTGCTGGATCGTAGCGGCCTCACCAATCTCAATGCCGTGCAGGAGATGCTGGATGGCAGCCTGCGCGCCAGCTTCCGCACGCTGGCCGGGCAGGCGCTGCAAATCGGGCAGGGCGCGTTCAGCTTCCTCGTCGCGCTCAGCGTGATGCTTTACCTCACCTTCTTCATGCTGCGCGATGGCGAGAGCCTCGCCCGGCGGGTGAGCGAGGCGGCGCCGCTGCGCTGGCAGGCGCGCGAGGCGCTGGTCCAGCAGTTCGTCGTGGTGGTGCGCGCGATGATCAAGGGCAGCATCGTCGTGGCGATCGTGCAGGGGCTCATCGGCGGGCTGGTCTTCTGGATGCTGGGCATATCGGGCGCCTTGCTCTGGGGCGTGATGATGGGCTTCTTCTCGCTGCTGCCGGCCATCGGCACGGGGCTGGTGTGGGTGCCGGTCGCGCTTTACCTCGTCGTCAGCGGGGCGCTGCTCAAGGCGGCGATCCTCATCTTCAGCGGCCTGTTCATCATCGGGCTGGTGGATAATCTGCTCCGCCCGGCGCTGGTCGGGCGGGAGACGCGTATCCCCGATTATGTCGTGCTGATCTCCACGCTGGGCGGTATCGAGCTGTTCGGTTTCAGCGGGCTGATCGTCGGGCCGATGATTGCAGCGCTGTTCATCTCGGTCTGGAACATAGCGGGGCGGATGCGCGTTCCCTCCCCGGAACCGGCGGGCGCGGGTGCGCCGGGCCGCCCGCTGGAGATTCCGCCCGACATAGCGCCTGAACAGGGAGATTCGCCATGACGTCCACCGAGCCGCCAGCCGCATTCGTCAGTCGTGCCAGCACCGGCTGGCGCTGGATGTTCGGCTATGGTCTGATCGTCATCATCATCGGCTTTGTGGCGCTGATGAACCCGCTGGCGACCGGCTTTGTGACCGGGCTGTTTCTGGCGGCCATGCTGGTCGCTTACGGGCTTGTCGCGCTGGTCTCCGCCGCGGCTTCCTTCGGGCAGCGGGGGCGCTGGATGGAACTGGCGCTCGGGCTGCTCGCGCTGATGGCCGGCGTCTTCATCTTCTTCGCGCCCTATATCGGCGCGCTTTCGCTGGTGTGGGCGACGGGTTTCTGGCTGTTTATCTCCGGCGTGCTGCAAATTGGCGGCGCGGCGCGGTTCCGGGTCGATCGGTTCTGGCGACTGGTGCTGGGAGTGGTCGATCTGCTGCTTGGCCTGCTCCTGCTGTTTTCCGGCCCGGCGACCGGCCTGGCCTTCCTGGCATTGATGATCGGCATCAGCTTTCTCTTCCGGGGTGTTTTTCTCCTCATGCTGGCGCTCAATCTGCGCAAGGCCGCCCGGGCGCCATGATGCTTCCGCAGGGCCGGATCGCACTATCGCTGATTCTTGGCGCGCTGATCGTGGGGGCCATGGCGGTTCCGGCCGCCGCTGCGTCCGCCGGCACGCCGGACGGCATCTGGCGCAATCCCAAGAATAGCGTCCATGTCCGGGTCGCGCCGTGTCGGGACAAATTGTGCGGCACGGTCGTGTGGGCGAACGAGAAGGCCCGGGCGGATGCCGCCAAGGGGATGGACGAGCCCTTTATCGGCTCCATGATCTTCAGGGATCTGGCGCGCCATGGCGAGAGCTGGCGGGGCCGGATCTTCGTGCCCAATCGCGGCCGCACCTTCTCGGGCGCGATCCATGTCGTCGATCCCGTCACGCTGGAGGCGAAGGGCTGCGTGCTCGGCGGGCTGTTCTGCAAATCCCAGCTATGGACGCGAATCGCCGATTGAGCGGCGCGCCACTGTGCCGGTTTCTTCCGTCGCGTCGCGTGGCGAGCTGCCCTTAAATCATTGCGCGCGCCCGTCATCACGCATCTTGCCTTGGGGCCGGACTGCGCCTATATGCCGCTTGCTTTCCTGACATCGTTACGGAGTTGGGGTCGGCGCCGAAAGGGGCCGGCGGCAAGGTAGCTCGCCATTTGGGCGGCTCGCCGTTCGGGCAATTGATCTGGAGCGCTCGGGGCGCGGAAACTGGAGACGGGATGGCGGACATGGACGCCCTCAATGCGATGATCGAGGCGGAGGCGCAGGCGCTCGGCTTTGCGCTCGTGCGGGTCATCCTGTTCGGCCGCGACGATGAGCGCACGCTCCAGATCATGGCCGAGCGGCCGCAGACGCGCCAGCTCAACATCGACGATTGCGCCGCCCTCTCGCGCCGCGTGTCCGAGCGTCTCGATGCGCTGGAGGCCGAGGGGCGCGATCCGGTGGAGGGCGCTTACCGGCTGGAGGTCAGCTCGCCCGGCATCGACCGGCCGCTCACGCGCCTTCAGGATTATGCCGACTGGGCCGGTCATGAGGCGCGCGTGTCGTTCATCGATCAGGTCGCCGGGCGCAAGCAGGTCAAGGCCGTTCTGGCCGGCCTCGATGGTGAGACGGTGCTGCTTGACGATCCCAAGTCCGGCCGCATGACCGCCGCCTTTTCGAACATTCAGAGCGCCAAGCTTGTGCTGACGGACGCGCTCATTTCTGCTACTGTCCCGCTTTCCACCGAGGGCGCGGACGAGATCGTCACCCAGGAACAGGAAGACTAAGTCCATGGCCAACGCCATCGCCGCCAACAAGGCCGAGCTTATCGCCATCGCCAACTCGGTGGCGGCCGAGAAGATGATCGACAAGGCCATCGTCATCGAGGCGATGGAGGATGCCATCCAGCGCTCGGCGCGCTCGCGCTACGGGGCCGAGAATGATATTCGCGCCAAGCTGGACCCGGAGACGGGCGATCTGCGCCTGTGGCGCGTCGTCGAAGTGGTCGAGGCGGTCGACGATTATTTCAAGCAGGTGGACCTCAAGGCCGCGCAGAAGCTCCAGCCCGGCTCGGTGGTCGGCGATTTCATCGTCGACCCGTTGCCGCCGGTGGATCTTGGCCGCATCGATGCCCAGTCCGCCAAGCAGGTCATCTTCCAGAAGGTGCGCGACGCTGAGCGCGAGCGCCAGTTTGGCGAGTTCAAGGACCGCGCGGGTGAGATCATCACCGGCGTCGTCAAGTCGGTCGAGTTCGGCCATGTCGTCGTCAATCTCGGCCGCGCTGAGGGTGTGATCCGCCGCGACCAGCAGATCCCGCGCGAAGTCGTCCGCGTCGGCGATCGCGTTCGCGCGCTCATCCTCAATGTGCGGCGCGAGAATCGCGGGCCGCAGATTTTCCTCTCCCGCGCCCATCCGGACTTCATGAAGCGCCTGTTCGCGCAGGAAGTGCCGGAGATTTACGACGGCATCATCGAGATCAAGGCCGCCGCGCGCGATCCGGGCAGCCGCGCCAAGATCGGCGTCA
>Ga0182736_1003522_pt1 | contig 10477 bp, 7 predicted proteins | sample eDN5th30CKraftBY_FD_128882 | JGI IMG/M metagenome (GOLD analysis project Ga0182736, IMG submission 128882) | Enriched backyard soil microbial communities from Emeryville, California, USA - eDNA 5th pass 30_C Kraft BY (version 2) (version 2) | ecosystem: Environmental > Terrestrial > Soil >...
GAGCTGCCCCAAATGCCCGCTCCGTCACCGATTCTGACCGCGGGTTCCAACGACCCGCAATGCGTGAACTAACGTCGGTGAGGTGACCAACCTCAGCTCGGCGATCCTTGATCCGATCATGCGCGCCGACCCGGTGGGACCACGGATCACCTATTACGACGACGCCACCGGCGAACGCATCGAATTGTCCGCGGCGACACTGGCGAACTGGGCCGCCAAGACCGGCAACCTGCTGCGCGACGAACTCGGCGCCGGGGCGGGCAGCCGGGTGGCGGTGTTGCTGCCGGCGCACTGGCAGACCGCGGCGGCGCTGTTCGGCGCGTGGTGGATCGGCGCGGAGGTGCTGCTGGACGCACCGAACTGCGACGCCGATATCGCCTTGTGCACCGCGGATCGGCTCGACGAGGCCGACGCGGCGGTGGCCGGCCGCGGCGGAGAGGTGGTGGTGTTGTCCCTGGACCCGTTCGGGCGTCCGGCCCCGGACCTGCCGGTGGGAGTCACCGACTACGCGACGGCCGTGCGGGTGCACGGTGACCAGATCTCCCCGGAACGCAGACCCGGCGCGGCGTTGGCCGGTTCGTCCCCCGACGAGGTGCTGACACTCTGCGAGAAATCTGCGGCGGCAACGGGTTTGACGTCCGCGGATCGGGTGTGGTCGGCCAACGACTGGCGCACCCCGGCCGAGTTGGTCGACAACATGCTGGCGGTCTTCGCCATCGGCGCGTCATTGGTGCAGGTCGGCAATCCGGATCCGGGCGCCCAGGAACGCCGCCGCGACAGCGAGAAGGTGACCCGGGTCCTGAGCTGAACGGCCCAGCCGTCGAGTGTGCGTGTGGTACGCCTGAGCGGGGTTTTGCGTGCCAAACCGCACACTCGACACATTTTCCCGGCGGACCCCACCTCGATATATGCAGAAATGCTTATATGCTGATAGCCTCACTGGCTAAGACGGACCACCCACGAAAGGGACTACTCATGGCGGTGCAGGGGCTGCTGGCGAAGGCGGCGACGACGGTGTTCACCGGGCTTGTCGGGGTGAGCGCCTACGAAGTGGTGCGCAAGGCGCTGGAGAAGGCCCCGCTGCACGAGGCCGCGGTCACCGCCACCGAGTGGGGCCTACGCGGGACCCGGCGGGCCGAGGAGGTCGCCGAGTCGGCGCGGCTGAAGGTGGCCGACGTGGTCGCCGAGGCGCGCGAGCGCGTCGGCGAGGAGGCGACACCGCCGGCGGTGGCCGTCGCACACGACCACGACCACTGATCGTGACGGCCAGCACCGATGAGCTGATCGTCGTCTCCGACGCTGCCGGCCGGATACGGGCGCGGGTCTGCTGGGTCCGCAACGACTCGCGGCGCGCGGTGGCGGTCGAGGAGGCGGCCGGGCGGGTCAACGGGGTGCGCACCGTGCACGCCTACCCGCGCACCGGCGCGGTGGTGGTGTGGTACTCCCCCCGGCGATGCGACACCGCAGAGATCCTGGCGGCGATCCGCGACGCCGCGGGCGTCGCGGCCGAGTTGATCCCGGCCCGCGCCCCGCGCTCGGCGGACATTCGCAACACCGACGTGCTGCGCATGGTGATCGGCGGCGCCGCACTGGCACTTTTGGGCATGCGCCGCTACGTTTTCGCCCGGCCGCCGCTGCTGGGCCCCAGCGGCCAACTGGTCGCCACCGGCGCGACGGTCTTCATGGGCTATCCGTTCCTGCGCGGCGCGCTGCGCTCGATCCGCTCCGGCCGGGCCGGCACCGACGCGCTGGTGACCGCCGCGACGGTGGCCAGCCTGGTGCTGCGGGAGAACGTGGTCGCGCTGACCGTGCTGTGGCTGCTCAACATCGGTGAGTACCTGCAGGACCTGACGCTGCGCCGCACCCGCCGGGCGATCTCGGATCTGCTGCGCGGCAGCCAGGACAGCGCCTGGGTGCGGCTTGCCGACGGGACCGAAGTGCAGGTCGCGATCGACACGGTGCAGATCGGCGACGACGTCATCGTTCACGACCACGTCGCGATCCCGGTCGACGGCGAGATCATCGACGGCGAGGCCATCGTCGACCAGTCCGCGATCACCGGCGAGACCCTGCCGGTCAGCGTGATCGCCGGGGCACGGGTGCACGCCGGTTCGGTGGTGGTGCGCGGCCGGGTGGTGGTGCGCGCCACCGCGGTCGGCAGCCAGACGGTCATCGGCCGGATCATCAGCCGTGTCGAGGAGGCGCAACACGACCGCGCCCCGATCCAGACCGTCGGTGAGAACTTCTCCCGCCGGTTCGTCCCGGCGTCGTTCATCCTGTCGGCTTTCACCCTGCTGGTCACCCGTGACGTCCGCCGCGCGATGACCATGCTGCTCATCGCCTGCCCCTGCGCGGTGGGGCTGGCCACGCCGACGGCGATCAGCGCGGCGATCGGCAACGGCGCCCGGCGCGGCATCCTGATCAAGGGCGGCTCCCATCTCGAGCAGGCCGGCCGGGTGGACGCCATCGTGTTCGACAAGACCGGGACGCTCACCGTGGGTCGCCCGGTGGTAACCAATATCGTTGCTGTTCATAAGGATTGGCAGCCCGAGCAGGTGCTCGCCTACGCCGCCAGCTCGGAGCTGCACTCGCGGCATCCACTGGCCGAGGCGGTGATCCGCTCCACCGAGGAACGCCACATCGTGATCCCGCCGCACGAGGAGTGCGAAGTGCTGGTCGGGTTGGGCATCCGCACCTGGGCCGACGGGCGCACCCTGCTGCTGGGCAGCCCGAACCTGTTGCGCGCAGAGAAGGTCCGCATCTCGAAGAAGGCGGCCGACTGGGTCACCAAGTTGCGCGCCCAAGCCGAGACGCCGCTACTGCTGGCGGTCGACGGCACCCTGGTGGGCTTGATCAGCCTGCGCGACGAGGTTCGCCCGGAAGCGCACGGCGTGCTCGAGCAGTTGCGTGCCAAGGGAATTCGACGCATCGTGATGCTCACCGGTGACCACCCGGACACCGCCGCCGCCGTGGCCGCCGAACTCGGCATCGCCGAATGGCGCGCCGAGGTGCTGCCCGAGGACAAGCTGCAGGTGGTCCGCGACCTGCAGGACGAGGGCTACGTGGTCGGCATGGTCGGGGACGGCGTCAACGACGCTCCCGCGCTGGCCGCCGCCGACATAGGGATCGCGATGGGTCTGGCGGGCACCGATGTGGCGGTCGAGACCGCCGACGTCGCCTTGGCCAACGATGACCTGCGGCGGCTGCTGGACGTCCGTGACCTGGGCAGCCGGGCCGTCGAGGTGATCCGGCAGAACTACGGCATGTCGATCGCGGTCAACGCCGCAGGCCTGCTGATCGGCGCCGGCGGTGCGCTGTCTCCGGTGCTGGCGGCGATTCTGCACAACGCGTCGTCAGTGGCCGTGGTCGCCAACAGCTCGCGCTTGATTCGCTACAGACTGGGCGCCGAACCGATGGCGTCCGCCCCCGCCGGGGCGTAATCTGTGTCCGTCCCGACTGTCCCTGTCGAGCAACACCACCAGCTCCAGGGCAGTCGGGACTTTGTTCGGCGATCGTCAGCGGCGATCAGCAGCCGCAGCCCTCACCGCGCCAGGACCGGAAGCCCTGCCATATCGACACGGCTGCCACCCCCAGCCCGATCAGCGGGTCCAGCCACCATCCGCCCGACCATTGCGCGGTGAGGGTCAACCCCACCAGCACCGCGGCGGCCTGGATCGCACACAGATAGTTCTGCACGCCCTCACCGACGGTGGCCGCCGAACCCAGCCGGGTGCCCAGCCGCCGCTGCGCGCGGCCCAGAATCGGCATCACCAGCACCGCCACGGCGGTGATCGCGATCCCGATGACGCTGCCCTCGGTGCGCTGATCACCGAACAGGTGACGCAGCGATTCGGCGGCGATGTAGGGGGCGTTGATCCAGAACGACACCGCCACCCCGATCTGGGCACGCCGCTCGGCCGTCGGCGACAGCGTGCGGGCACCGGTGAATCGCCAGATCACGACCGCCCCGGCCATGGCCTCGGGGATGGCGCCCAGCGCCCAGCCGGTCAAGGCGATCGAGCCGGCTGCCAGGCCCTGCCACAGGCCGACCACGCCTTCGAACCCGACCACCACCAGGCTGACCCAGGCGAGCCGGCGCGCCCATCCGGCGGCGCGGTGCCAGCCGGCATCGAGCACCGGGGGAACCGAATGGCGGTGCCCGGCGTGATCGTGGTGCTGGACAGCCGCGGCATCCGTATCGGTCAGGCCGACCTCCGGGCCCGCCACACGACTGTCCACGACGAAAATGCTACCGCCGATCGGCGCCGCCCCGCGCCCGACGGCGCCGGGTCACCCGCTGTGACGACCGGCTCAGCCCGCGGCGAGCCGCACCACCCGGTTGTTGCCGCGGTCGGCGACGAAGACCGTCCCGTCCTTGTCCACCGCGAGGTCCAGCGGAGTATTGAGCCCGGTGAACGCCAGCGTGGTCGGGGTCGTTGCACCGGCTGCCAGCTTGAGCACCCGGTTGCCGTCGTGCTCGGTGATGTAGACGTTCGCCCCGGAGTCGACCGCGATGCCCCACGGCACGGCGACCCCGGTGAACGGCAGCACCACCTGGCTGCTGGAGCCGGCGGCGAGCTTGAGTACCCGATTGTTGTCGGTATCGGTGACGTAGACGGTGCCGGAACCGTCCACCGCCACCCCGTCGGGATTGTTGAGGCCGCTGAACGGGAGCACGGTCTGGGCGTTCGCCCCGGAAGCCAACTCCAGCACCCGGTTATTGCCGCGGTCGGCGACGTAGACGTTGCCGCCGGCGTCCACGGCAAGCCCCTCCGGATAGTTCAGGCCGCTGAACGGCAGCACCACCTGATCGTGGGACCCGGCAGCAAGTTTGACGACCCGATTGTTGAAGTCGGAGACGTAGATGGTGCCGTTGCTGTCGACCGCCACTCCCTGCGGTTGGTAGAGCCCGCTGAACGGCAGCACGGTCGGGCCGTTCGACCCGGCCGGAAGTTTCACCACGCGCCCATACATGCCCTGGCTGGCGACGTAGACGTCGCCGTTGGAGGTCAGCGCCACCCCGCTCGGGGAGAGCCGGAAGTTGATACCGCTGAACTGCAGTTCGCTCTGGCCGGCCGGCGCCTTCGCCGCCGACGGGTTCGACGGCCGTGCCACCAGGTAGCCGACGACGCCCAGCACCGACACCAGCGCCACGATCGCGGCGGCCATAATCATCCAACGCCGGCCGCCGGCGGCGGGTGCGGCACGAAAAGTCGGCGGTGCCGGCGCGGAGTAGCCCAGCGGCCGCTGTATCGGGAGGGGCCGCTGTACCGGCTGATCCCGCCAGCCGGTGGGCGACGAGGGCGACGGCGCCGCCGCGATCGCGGAGGAACCGAAGGTCGCCTCTTCGCCGAGGCGCAGAATGGTGGCCGCCTGATCCTGCTGCGGGCCGGTAAGCGCATCGTTGGCGGCGGCGGCCAACTCCCCGGCGCTGCGGTAACGGTCCTCGGGCCGTTTGGCCATCCCCCGAGCGATCACCTGGTCGAAGGCCGGCGGCACCTGACCTGGGCGCTGGGCGCTGGGCCGCGGAGCGGGTTCGGTCAGGTGTGCGGCGATCATCCGCTCGATGCTGTCGGCCCGATACGGCGGTGTACCGGTCAGGCATTCACCGAGCACGCAGGCCAGCGAGTAGATGTCGGCCCGATAGGTGACGTCGCCGCCGGTGAACCGCTCCGGGGCCATGTAGTTGTAGGTGCCGACCGCGGTACCGATCTGGGTCAGCCCCGGGTCGGTGGCTGCGCGGGCGATGCCGAAATCCACCAGGTAGACGAAGTCCTCCCCGGTCACCAGGATGTTCTCGGGTTTGACGTCGCGGTGCATGATCTGCGCGGCGTGCGCGGCGTCCAGCGCGGCGGCGACCTGGCGGATCACCGCCACCGCCCGGGCTGGGCTGAGCGGACCGTGGCGATTGAGCAGGGTGCGCAGCGAGTCGCCTTCGATCAGACGCATCTCCACGTAGAACTGTCCGTTGATCTCGCCGTAGTCGTGGATGGGGACCACGTGCGGTTCGGTGAGCCGCCCCGCGGTGTCGGCCTCGCGCCGGAGCCGGGCGTGCAGTACCGGGTCGTCGGAGACTTGCGGGGAAATCAGTTTCAGCGCCACCATCCGGTGCTTGCGGGTGTCCGCGGCCTCGTAGACCTCACCCATCCCGCCATTGCCTAACAGCCGGATCAGCCGGTAGTGCCCGAACTGGGAACCGGCTCGCGAACCAGGGCCGCTGTTAGGCACCGGTCCTCATCGGTTCGCGTCCACCATGACCACCCGGTCGTTGCCGCGGTCGGCGACGTAGACGTTGCCGTGCTTGTCGACGGCCACGTCCAGCGGGCCGTTGAGGCCGGTGAACGGCAACACCTCCGGGATTGCGGCCCCAGCGGCCAGTTTCACGACCTTGTTGCGGTTGTGCTCGGTGACGTAAACGTCGCCGGCGTCGTCCACCGCGATGCCCCGCGGGGAGACGATCCCGGCGAACGGCAACAACACCTGCTCGTTGGAGGTGGCCACCAGTTTGAGCACCCGATTGTTGCCGGTGTCGGCGACGTAGACGTTGCCGGCGGAATCCACCGCCACCCCGCCCGGCTTGTTGAGGCCGACGAACGGCAGCACGGTCTGGACGTTCGAGCCGGATTCCAGCCGCACGACCATGTCGGCGCCGCGGTCTGCGACGTAGACGTCGCCGTCGGAATCCACCGCCACCCCGGCGGGCTCGTCCAGACCGGTAAACGGCAGCACCGTGGGCGCGTCGGAACCGGCCGCCAGCTTGACCACCCGGTCATTGAGGTCGGAGAAGTACACGTTGCCGACGCCGTCGACCACCAGCCCCCGCGGCTGATACTGGTCACTGAATGGCAGCACGGTGGTGGTGTCCGTGCCGGTCGTCAGTTTCACCACGCGCCCGCGCATGCCTTCGCTGGTGACATAAACGTTGCCGTCGTCGTCCAGCGCCACCCCACCCGGGGAGAGCCGGTAGTCCAGGTCGGTGAACGGCAGCACCTCCTGCGGGGCCGACGCCACCGCCGACGCGGGCGAGGGACGGCTCACCAGGTGACCGATGCCGGCCACCGCGGTGACCGCGGCGAGGGTGGCGGCGGCCACCAGGACCGGCTTGCGCGACAGCCGTCGGCGCCAGGACGCGCTGGGCATCGCCGGGGTCTCGGTGCGAACGTCGGTGCCCAGTAGTGGGGACACCGGGAACGGTGTCGGAAGCGGCCCACCCAGGCCGGCGCCGAAATCGGCGTCCGGCGAGGCCCCTGCCGGCCCGGTCGGCACCGACCGCAGTGCGGCTTCGCCCCAGCCCCCGGTCCTGGAGTCGACTCTGGTCTCCGCTTCCAGGCCGCCGGGCAGATGCATCGCGGGCTCGCCTCGGCGCAGGATCCGGACCACCTGGTGGCGTTCGGGCTCGGTCAGCGCCTCGTAGGCGGCCGCGGCCAGTTCACCGGCGCTGCTGTAGCGGTCCTCGGGTTTAGGGGCCAGCCCGCGCGCCAGCACCTCGTCGATGGCCACCGGGACGCGTCCCGGGCGCAGCTTGCTGGGTCGCGGCGGCGCGGTCGTCCGGCGTTCTTCGACCGCGTCGTCGACGGTGTCGGCCGAGAACGGCGGCACCCCGCCCAGGCACTCGGCCAGCACGCAGGCCAGCGAGTAGATGTCGGCGAGGTGGGTCACCTGCTCGCCGGTCAAACGCTCGGGAGCCATGTACCGCACGGTGCCGGTCGCCGGGTCCGCCCGGGTAGCCGGATCCGCGATGGCCGCGGCCACCCCGAAGTCCATCAGGTAGGCCAGGTCGTCGGCGGTGACCAAGATCTTGTCGGGTTTGACGTCCCGGTGGATGACGTCGGCATTGTGGGCCGCATCCAGCGCCGCTGCGATCTGGCGCACGATGGCCACCGCGCGCGGCGGGCTCAACGGGCCACCGTCTGCCAACAGGGCGGCCAGGTCGGTGCCCCCGATCAAATCGGTCTCGAGGTAGAGCACGTCGTCGATCTCGCCGTAGGCGCGGATCGACACCACGTGGGGTTCGGTCAACTGACCGGCGGCCTCGGCTTCGTCCTCCAACCGGCTGCGGAATGCCTCGTCGCCCGAAAACGACTCGGAGATCAGTTTCAGCGCCACCATCTCGTCGTTGCGGGTGTCCTCGGCCCGGTAGACCTCGCCTACGACGCCGTGGCCCAACAAACGCTCAAGCCGGTAGGGGCCGAACCGCGACCCGGCCCGCGAACCCGGCTCGGTGTTGTTCACCGACGACGCTCCCTTCGCCTCACCAGCACCCCAGTGCCGCGAACCCGCGGCGAAAGACTGTCTACCAGCCTAACCGGCGTCACCTCCACAAATGGTCACGAGATGGCGTTCACCGCCGCCAGGAGCTTCGATTTGAAGGAATCCGGCAACGGGATGGAGCCGTACTGATCCAGTCCCTCCTGCCCGGGGCCGATCGCGGCCTGCATGAACGCCCTGACCGCCGCGCCGGTGGCGGCGTCGGGGTATTTCGAACAGACGATCTCGTACGTCGCCAGCACGATCGGATAGGCGCCCGCCTCGGTCGGCTTGTAGAACGACGACGTATCGAGCACCAGGTCGTTGCTCTGGCCGGAGTTCGACATGAACTTGGCCCCGGCGATCGTCTTGCCGACCGAGTCCGCGGAGATCGATACCGGGTGCGGGCCGGCCGCAGTGATGATCTGCGCCATCGGCAGTTGCTTGCCGACCGCGAAGGACCACTCGTTGTAGGTGATCGAGCCGTCGGTGTTCTGCAGCGCCGCGGACGTGCCGTTGTTCCCGGCGGCTCCTTCGCCGACACCGCCGTTGAACATCTCGCCGGTTCCCCCTCCCCATGCCCCATCGGAGGCGACATCGAGATACTTCTGGAAATTGGCCGTGGTCCCCGACTTGTCGCTGCGGTAGACGACATGGACGGGTGTTGAGGGCAGCGGCACGCCCGCGTTGAGCGCCTTGATAGCGGGATTGTCCCAGGTGCCGATCGTCCCGTTGAAAATCTTCGCCAGCGTGGGGCCGTCCAGGCTCAAGGAGTTGACGCCGCTGATGTGATAGGTGACCGCGATCGGGCCGAACACGATCGGCAGGTCCCACGCCGGTGAACCGCACCGCTCCGCTGCGCGTTCCGGTTGGCCCTTAGAGGGGTCGAGCGCCACATCTGATCCGGCCAGATCGGTTTCGTTGGCGATGAAGTCGTCCACCCCGGCCCCGGAGCCATTGGCGTTGTAGTCCAGCGTGTGGCCCGGGCACGCCCGGATATAGGCGTAGACGAATTGCTCGATCGCGTTCTCCTGCGCGGTGGAGCCGCTGGCATGCAGTTCCTGCTTGCCTCCGCAGTCCACCGACGACCCCGCGCCGTCGGCAGAGCCGGATTGACCGGAGTTGTCGCCGCATGCCGAAACCGTCAGCGCACCCACTACGAGCAGGGCCAGCAACCCGTTCCATCGGCCGCGTCTCACGGCACAAAACCTTACCGCTGCTGCCAGCGGGCAGACGTAGCATTGCCCGATGCGGTCTTGCCAGACACGCTTCGCCGAACTGTTCACTGCCACGGTGATCCTGAGCACGGCGGCGTGCGGATCGGCCACCACCGGCGGTACGGACGCGACGCCGGCGCCGGTGTCGTTGTCGGAGACCGGCAGCACCCTGCTCTACCCGCTGTTCAGTGAGTGGGGACCGGCGTATCACCGGCAGTACCCCAAGGTCACCATCACCACCCAGGACGGCGGGTCCGGCGCGGGTATCGCCCAGGTCGCCGCCGGCGCCGTGGACATCGGCGCCTCGGACGCCTACCTCTCCGAAGGCGACATGAAGGAACACCCGGGCCTGATGAACATCGCGCTGGCCATCTCCGCCCAGCAGATCAACTACAACCTGCCCGGCGTCACCGACCCGATCAAACTCAACGCCAAAGTACTGGCAGCCATGTACTCCGGCACCGTCAAAACCTGGAACGACCCGCAGATCACCGCCCTCAACCCCGGCCTGAACCTGCCCGACACCCCGGTGCTCCCGCTACACCGCTCCGACGGCTCCGGCGACACCTTCCTGTTCACCCAATACCTGTCCAAACAAGACCCCGACGGCTGGGGCACAACCCCCGGCTTCGGCACCACCGTGGATTTCCCCGCGGTACCGGGCGCCATCGGGGAGAACAGCAACGGTGGAATGGTCACCGGCTGCGCCGCCAATCCCGGGTGCGTGGCCTATATCAGTGTCAGCCAAAGCGACGAGGCGCGCGATCATCGCCTCGGCACCGCGCAGCTGGCCAACGCGGCCGGCAACTACCTGCAGCCCGACGCCGAGAGCATCCAGGCAGCCGCGGCCGGCTTCGCCGACCAGACCCCCGACAACCAGGCCATCTCCTTGATCAACGGCCCATCCCCCGACGCCTACCCGATCGTCAACTACGAGTACGCCATCGTCAACGCCGAGCAAAAAGACCAATCCACCGCCCAAACCCTGCAGGCATTCCTGCACTGGGCCATCA
>Ga0182736_1003525_pt1 | contig 10473 bp, 9 predicted proteins | sample eDN5th30CKraftBY_FD_128882 | JGI IMG/M metagenome (GOLD analysis project Ga0182736, IMG submission 128882) | Enriched backyard soil microbial communities from Emeryville, California, USA - eDNA 5th pass 30_C Kraft BY (version 2) (version 2) | ecosystem: Environmental > Terrestrial > Soil >...
CCTGGGCCGGCTCGTCGGCGACCGGGTGCTCACCCGGCTCGGGCGGCGGCGGGCGGTGCGGTTGTTCGCCGGGTTCGGCGCGACGGGCCTGGCCGCGGGGCTGCTCGTCGCGGAGCTCACGGCGGGTTCGTCGGTCGCCGTCGTCGCGGCGGTCGCGGGGTTCCTGCTGCTCGGCGCGGGCATCTCGATCACCTTCCCCGCGCTGCTCGCCGAGGCGGGCGTCACGGGCCCGCGAGCCGCGCCGGCGCTGGCGGCGGTGTCCTCGGGCGGGTACCTGGGGTTCCTGGTCGGGCCGACGGTGATCGGCGGGCTCGCGGAACTGACGTCGCTCGGGGTGGCGATCTGGTTCGTCGCGCTGGTCGCGGCGGCGCCGGTGGTGCTGGTGCGCCGGCGGCGCGTCGCGCCAGGATCGACGTCGTGACCGACGACCCGGGTCCCGACCACCGCGCCTGCTGCGACGGCTGTGGCACCCCGTACGACCCGGCCGACCCGTCGGCGGCGCTGGCCTGGGCGCGCCAGTGCGACACCGACGGGACGGTCACCCGGCTCTGCCCGATGTGTGTCCGGGCCCACGCCCGCGACATCGAGGCCCGCCTGCCGGCGCAGTGGTGGACGCCGTGATCCCACGGGCCGCGGTGTTCCCCGGCGTGATCGAGCCGCTCCGTTCCCGGCGGCCCACCGCGTAAGTTGTCCTCATGCAACCCTGGGCTCCGGTCGACGTCCCCCGGCTCGAGGGCAGCGGCCCGCCGCTGCGCCTGCACGACACCTCCACCGGTCGGGTCCGGCCCACCGCTCCCGGGCCAGAGGCCACGATGTACGTCTGCGGCATCACCCCCTACGACGCCACCCATCTCGGCCATGCGGCCACCTATCTGGCCTTCGACCTGGTCAACCGCTACTGGCGCGATCTCGGCCACGACGTGCACTACGTCCAGAACGTCACCGACATCGACGACCCGCTGCTCGAGCGCGCCGCCCGCGACCAGGACGACTGGGTCGTCCTCGGGATGCGCGAGACGGCGCTGTTCCGCGAGGACATGGAGGCGCTGCGGGTCGTGCCGCCGCGGCAGTACATCGGCGCGGTCGAGGCCATGGGCGAGATCGCGGAGTTCGTCGGCAAGCTGCTGGCCGGCGGCAGCGCCTACCGCATCGACGACCCCGAGTTCCCGGACGTCTACTTCGACAGCACGGCGAGCGGGCACTTCGGCTACGAGTCGAACTACGACGAGCAGACGATGATCGCCCTGTCGCGCGAGCGGGGCGGCGACCCCGACCGGCCGGGCAAGCGGCACCCCGCCGACGCACTGCTGTGGCGGATGGCCCGCGAGGGCGAGCCGTCGTGGGAGTCCGACCTCGGTGCGGGACGTCCCGGCTGGCACGTCGAGTGCGCGGCGATCGCGCTCAACCGCCTCGGCGACCAGATCGACCTCAACGGCGGCGGCTCCGACCTGATCTTCCCGCACCACGAGTTCGGCGCCGCGCACGCCGAGGCGCACACCGGCGTGCACCCGTTCGCCCGGCACTACGTGCACACCGGGATGATCGGCCTCGACGGCGAGAAGATGTCGAAGTCGCGCGGCAATCTGGTGTTCGTCTCCAAGCTCCGTGCCGACGACGTCGACCCGAACGCGGTGCGGCTCGCCCTGCTGTCCGGGCACTACCGCACCGACCGTGCCTGGACCGACGACCTGCTGGAGGCGGCGCAGCAGCGGCTCGCCCGCTGGCGCGAGGCGGTGACGCTCGACGCCGGACCCGACGCGACCGAGACCGTCGCGAACCTGCGCGCGCACCTGGCCGACGACCTCGACACCCCGCGCGCGCTCGCGGCCGTCGACGCGTGGGCCGGGGCCGCGCTGGAGCGCCGCGGCACCGACGCCGCCGCCCCGGCCACGATCCGCACGGCGGTCGACGCGCTGCTGGGCGTGAAGCTCTGAGGGGACCCCCATGGCGCGCAACGTCCTCGGCGGTGAGCTGCAGACCTGCGGCACCGACCCCATGACCGGCTTCTACCGCACCGGCTGCTGCGACACCGGTGCGGAGGACGTGGGCGTGCACACGGTGTGCGCCCGCGTCACCGCCGAGTTCCTCGCGTTCAGCGCGCGGGCCGGCAACGACCTCTCGACGCCGCGGCCCGAGTGGGGCTTCGCCGGGCTGCGGCCGGGGGACCGGTGGTGCCTGTGCGCCGACCGCTGGGCCGAGGCCCACCGCGCAGGGGTGGCGCCGCCCGTCGTGCTGGAGGCGACGCACGCGCGCACCCTCGAATGGGTCGACCTCGCCGACCTGCAGGCGCACGCCGCGACCTGACCGGGCTCAGGCGGTCGTCGGTGCCGTCCCGGTGGGGCCGGTGCCCGTGCCGGGGCCGTCGCCGCCCCGGTCGGCGCGTGGCAGCGTGGGCGGGCCCACGAGCAGCAGCAACGCCGCCGGCACGAGGAACGCGACCGCCGCCTCGGCGTGGTAGATCGGCGTGACGACGACCGGTCCCAGCGCGGCGAAGGCGAACCGGAACGACTGCACCACCGACGTCGCGCCACCCTGGTTCGACCGCGACGAGCCCAGCGCCAGCGCGTTCACCCCGACCAGCACGAGCTGCGTCGCGACGCCGCCGAACGCCCACAGCAGCGCGACCAGCCACACGGCGGGGGAGAGCCCCACCCCGGCGACGACGAGCGCGCCGAGCACGACCCCGGACAGCACGCAGCGCCGCGGTCCGACCTTGTCGACGGCCGAGCCGATGACCCGCGCCGTGAGGATCCCCGCGACCCCGAGCGCGGTGAGCAGCAGCCCGCGGCCCGCCGCGCCGAGCCCGAACGCGTCCTCCAGACGGAGGGCGACGAGGAAGTTCAACCCCGCCACGCACCCCCAGCCGAGGCCGCCGACGAGACCGATGCGCAGCACGTACGGCCGCCATGCACTGCGCAGCCGCGGCCGGGCCCGCGTCGCCGGCCGGGCCGTGGGTGGCAGGCCGACGGCGGCCAGCAGCGCCGCCGCGACCGCGACACCGACGAAGGCCAACCGCCAGTCGAACTCGGCGGCGAGCCCACCCAGCAGCGGCGCCGACGTCTGGCCCGCCGCCTGCAGCGACCCGAACCAGCCCAGCGCCCTGCCGAGCGCCCCCGGTTTCACCGAGCCCGCGACGACGGCCAGCAGCAGCGGCGTCGTGAACGCGTTCGCCGCGCCCTGCAGCACGCGCATCGCCAGGAACAGCGGCAGCCACGTCGCGAACACCGCCACCAGCGACGCCACGACGTAGACGAGGTAGGCGGTGAGCACGGCGCGCCGCCGTCCCCACCGCTCGCCGAGCGTGCCCGAGACCAGCATCAGGGCCGCGAACGGCACCAGGTAGGCGGTGACCGAGATCGACGCCGCGCTGGCGGAGATCCCGAAGTCCGCGCCCAGCTCGGGCAGCATCGACACGGTGATGCCGCCCCCGAAGGGGCCGAGGAACGCGCCCCCGAAGACCGCGGCCCGGGCGAGCCGCGCCCGCGGTCCCCGGGGCGGTCCCCCCGGCGTCGGCTGCGGGTGGGACCGTGAGTCGCAGGACGCGCCGGTCAGGAGCCCGAGCTCCCCGAACCGCGACGGCGCAGGTAGCGCTCGAAGTCGGCGGCGATCGCGTCGCCGCTGGCCTCCTCCAGGTCCGAGGCGGCGGCCTGCTCCTCCTCGGAGGCCTGCTCCTCGAGCTGGCGGACGTACTCGCGGACCTCGTCGTCGGCGTCGGCCATCTCCGAGACCGTCCGCTCCCACTCCTCGGCCTGCTCGGGGAGCCCGCCGAGCGGGACCTCGACGTCGAGGACCTCCTCGACGCGGTGCAGCAGCGCCACCGCGGCCTTGGGGACCCGCGCCTGCGAGACGTAATGGGGCACCGAGGCCCAGAACGACACCGCCGGCACCCCGGCCTCGACGCACGCCTGGTGGAAGACCCCGACGATGCCGGTGGGTCCCTCGTAGGACGACGGCTCGACCCGCAGCTCGCCCGCCGACCCGCGGTCGAAGGAGAACCCGCTGATCGGGGTCGGCCGGGTGTGCGGTGTCTCGGTCTGCATCGCGCCGAGCGTGATGACCTTCGTCACTCCGAGGGCCTCGACGTAGCCGAGCAGCTCGGCGCAGAACGAGCGCCAGCGCAGGTTCGGCTCGATGCCGTTGAGGAGGACCACGTGGCGGTCCGTCCCGGGCAGCGTCGCGACCGAGAGCCGCGTCGTCTGCCACTCGACACGTCTGCTCACGCCGTCGGAGAGCCGTACGAGGGGGCGTGTGACCTGGAAGTCGTAATAGTCCTCGGGGTCGATCGAGTCCAACGGCGTGGCATCCCAGCTCAGCTCGAGGTGTTCCAGCGCCGTGCTGGCCGCCTCGCCGGCGTCGTTCCAGCCCTCGAACGCCGCGATCATCACCGGCTCGTTGAGCTCGGGGAGATCGGGCCGTGGGTCTCGGCCCGGCACGCGATCGGTCATCGGGCCAGCCTACGGCGGACGGGCGCGCGGCGACGGCCCCGGTCGCCCGGCGGCTAACCTTGTCGCCGTGCCCGAACTGAACCCCGATGGTCACGACACGTCGTTCCTCGACACGCTCGCTCGGCGTGTCGTCGTCGCCGACGGCGCGATGGGCACCATGTTGCAGGCCGCGGACCTGACGCTCGACGACTTCGCCGGTCTCGACGGCTGCAACGAGATCCTCAACGACACCCGGCCCGACGTCGTCCGCCGCATCCACACCGGCTACCTGGAGGCAGGGGCCGACGCCGTCGAGACCAACACCTTCGGCGCGAATTTGCCCAACCTCGCCGAGTACGACATCGCCGAGCGCATCCGCGAGCTGGCGGAGAAGGGCGCGCGGCTGGCCCGCGAGGCCGCCGACGAGCTGTCGACGCCCGACCGGCCGCGCTACGTGCTGGGCTCGGTCGGGCCGGGCACCAAGCTGCCCACCCTCGGCCACGAGAGCTTCGCCCGGCTGCGCGACGCCTACACCGAGTGCGGCATCGGCCTGCTCGCGGGCGGCGCCGACGCGTTCGTCATCGAGACCTGCCAGGACCTGCTGCAGGTCAAGGCGGCCGTGCTCGGTGTGCGGCGCGCGATGGCGGCCGAGGGCCGCCGGATCCCGATCATCACCCAGGTCACCGTCGAGACCACGGGGACGATGCTGCTGGGCAGCGAGATCGGCGCGGCGCTGACCGCGATCGAGCCGCTGGGCGTCGACCTCATCGGGCTCAACTGCGCCACCGGCCCCGCCGAGATGAGCGAGCACCTGCGGACGCTGTCCAAGCACGCTCGCATCCCGCTGTCGGTCATGCCCAACGCCGGGCTGCCGCAGCTCGGGCCGAACGGCGCGGTCTACCCGCTCTCGCCCGACGAGCTGGCCGAGGCGCTCTCGACGTTCGTGCGCGACTACGGGCTGCGGCTCGTCGGCGGCTGCTGCGGCACCACCCCCGACCACGTGCGTGCGGTGTCCGAGGCCGTCGCCGCGGTGACGCCCGCGGTGCGCGACCCCCGCCCCGAGCCGGGCGTGAGCTCGCTGTACGCCTCGGTGCCGTTCCGCCAGGACACGTCGGTGCTCATGGTGGGGGAGCGGACCAACGCCAACGGCTCCAAGGCCTTCCGCGAGGCGATGATCGAGGAGCGGTGGGAGGACTGCGTCGCGATCGCCCGCGAGCAGACCCGCGACGGCGCGCACATGCTCGACCTCAACGTCGACTACGTGGGTCGCGACGGTGTCGCCGACATGGCCGAGCTCGCCGGCAGGCTCGCGACCGCGTCGACCCTGCCGATCATGATCGACTCGACCGAGACCGAGGTCGTGCAGGCCGGGCTGGAGCACCTCGGCGGCCGCTGCATCGTCAACTCGGTCAACTACGAGGACGGCGACGGCCCCGGGTCGCGGTTCCAGCGCACGATGGCCGTCGTCCGCGAGCACGGTGCCGCCGTCGTCGCGCTCTGCATCGACGAGGAGGGGCAGGCCCGGACCGCGGAGTGGAAGGTCCGGGTGGCCGACCGGCTCATCCGGGACCTCACCGCCAACCACGGCATGCGCGTGGAGGACATCGTCGTCGACGCGCTGACGTTCCCGATCACGACGGGCCAGGAGGAGGTCCGCCGCGACGCCCTGGAGACGATCGAGGCGATCCGGGAGCTCAAGCGGCAGTACCCGACCGTGCAGACCACGCTCGGCATCTCCAACGTCTCGTTCGGGCTCAACGCCGCCGCCCGCCAGGTGCTGAACTCGGTGTTCCTGCACGAGTGCGTCACGGCCGGGCTCGACACGGCCATCGTGCACGCGTCGAAGATCCTGCCGATGTCGAAGATCCCCGACGAGCAGCGCTCGGTGGCACTCGACCTCGTCTACGACCGGCGCCGCGAGGGTTACGACCCGCTGGCGCGGTTCATGGAGCTGTTCGAGGGGGTCACGGCGTCGTCGGCGAAGGCGGGCCGCGCCGAGGAGCTCGCGGCGCTGCCGCTGTTCGAACGGCTGGAGCGGCGCATCGTCGACGGTGAGCGGGTCGGCCTGGAGGCCGACCTCGACGCCGCGCTCGAGGAGCGCCCGGCGCTGGAGATCATCAACGACGTCCTGCTGTCCGGCATGAAGACCGTCGGCGAGCTGTTCGGGTCGGGCCAGATGCAGCTGCCGTTCGTGCTGCAGAGCGCCGAGGTCATGAAGACCGCCGTCGCCCACCTCGAGCCGCACATGGAGAAGACCGACGCGGCGGGCAAGGGCACGATCGTGCTGGCCACGGTCAAGGGCGACGTGCACGACATCGGCAAGAACCTGGTCGACATCATCCTGAGCAACAACGGCTACACCGTGGTCAACCTGGGCATCAAGCAGCCCATCTCGACGATCCTGTCCGCCGCGCAGGAGCACGGCGCCGACGCCGTGGGCATGTCCGGGCTGCTGGTCAAGTCGACGGTGATCATGAAGGAGAACCTCGAGGAGATGAACTCCCGCGGGGTGGCCGAGCAGCTGCCGGTGCTGCTCGGCGGCGCCGCGCTGACCCGCTCCTACGTCGAGAACGACCTGGCCGAGCTCTACCGGGGCCGGGTCTCCTACGCCCGCGACGCGTTCGAGGGGCTGCGGCTCATGGACGCGACGATGGCCAGGGCCCGCGGGGACGCACCCGCCGTCGACCCGGCCGAGGAGCAGAAGATCGCCGAGCGCAAGGCCCGGCACGAGCGGTCCAAGCGGATCGCGGCCAAGCGCCGGGCCGCCGAGGCCGAGGCCGCGGGACCGCTGCCGGAGCGTTCGGACGTCGCCCTCGACAACCCGCTGCCGACGCCGCCGTTCTGGGGCACGCGCGTCGTCAAGGGCATCGCGGTCGCCGAGTACTCCGGGATGATCGACGAGCGCGCCCTGTTCCTGGGCCAGTGGGGGCTGCGCGGCGCCAAGGGCGGGTCGGGCCCCTCCTACGAGGAGCTCGTCGAGACCGAGGGCAGGCCGCGGCTGCGGTACTGGCTGGAGCGGCTCGCCACCGAGGGTGTGCTCGCCAACGCCGCCGTCGTCTACGGCTACTTCCCGGCCGTCGCGGTGCGCGACGAGCTCGTCGTGCTCACCGAGCCGCGAGCCGACGCGCCCGAGCGCCACCGCTTCGCCTTCCCGCGCCAGCGCCGCGACCGCCACCTGTGCCTGGCCGACTTCTGGCGCCCACGTGACCTCGCGATCGCCGCCGGTGAGATCGACGTGCTGCCGCTGCACCTGGTGACGATGGGCCAGCCCATCGCCGACTACGCCAACGAGCTGTTCGCCAAGGACTCCTACCGCGACTACCTCGAGGTCCACGGCCTGGGCGTGCAGCTCACCGAGGCGCTGGCCGAGTACTGGCACCGCCGGGTCCGCGAGGAGCTGACCTGGTCCACCGGCCGCACGCTGGCCGAGGACGACCCCGACGACGTCGAGGACTTCTTCAAGCTCGGCTACCGCGGCGCCCGCTACTCCCTCGGCTACGGCGCCTGCCCGAACCTCGAGGACCGCACGAAGATCGTCGAGATGCTCGAGCCGGGCCGGATCGGGGTCGGGCTGTCCGAGGAGCTGCAGCTGCATCCCGAGCAGTCCACCGACGCGCTCGTGGCCCACCACCCGGAGGCGAAGTACTTCAATGCGGGGTAGCACACCGGCCGCCGTCCTGTTCGACATGGACGGCACGCTGGTCGACTCCGAGAAGCTCTGGGACCGTTCGCTCGTCGACACCCTCGCCCGGCTGGGCGGGGGACCGCTGACCGACGAGGCCCGGCGGGAGACCGTCGGCGGGAACCTCGAGTTCAGCGTCCGCGTGCTGCTGCGCGAGGCCGGTGTCGAGGCCACGCCGGCGCAGGTGGCGGAGACGGCCGGGCACCTGGTCGCGCGGACCGAGGAGCTGTTCGTGCGGGGGCTGCCCTGGCGGCCGGGCGCCCGTGAGCTGCTCGCCGCCGTGCGGGCGGCCGGGCTGCCCGCGGCGCTGGTGACCAACACCGGCCGCCGGCTCACCGACCTCGCGCTGCGCACCATCGGCACGGAGTGGTTCGCGGCGACCGTCTGCGGCGACGAGGTCGAGCACGGCAAGCCGGCGCCCGACGTCTACCTGCGGGCGGCCGAGCTGCTCGGGGTGCCGATCACGGAGTGCCTGGCCGTCGAGGACTCCCCGACCGGGGCGCTGGCGGCAGCGACCGCGGGTGCGGCGGTACTCGTCGTTCCGTGCGAGGTGCCGGTGCCCGCCGCGCCCGGCCGCGTGCACCGCGACACCCTCGCCGGCCTCGACGTCGACGGGCTCGCCGCGGCGTTCCTCACCGTTCGTGTCGGCGCGGTCACCGGTGCGCGGTAACCGGTCGTCGATACCCTTCTGACCTGGGTGTCCCTCTCGTCGCTGTGCCATCCGGCGCAGCACGGCCCCCGGTGGAAGCACGACCCCGTCCCCGATTCGTGGGCCGTCACGACGACGGACGACACTGGACGGGGAAGGAGATACTCGACGTGAAGACATTCGACGGGCTCTTCGCCGAGCTCAGCGAGAAGGCGGTGTCCCGCCCCGAGGGCTCGGGCACGGTCGCGGCCCTGGACGCCGGAGTGCACGCACAGGGCAAGAAGCTGCTCGAGGAGGCCGGCGAGGTCTGGCTGGCCGCCGAGCACGAGTCCGACGACGCGCTGGCCGAGGAGATCTCCCAGCTGCTCTACCGGGCCCAGGTCATCATGATCGGGCGTGGGATCCGCCTCGAGCACGTCTACAAGTACCTGTGACCGACATCTGAGAACAGCCCGATCCGATGCAGCTCGAAAGTAGGAAAGCCATGCTCCGCGTCGCGCTCCCGAACAAGGGCACCCTCGCCGAGCCCGCGTCGACGATGATGCGTGAGGCCGGCTACCGGCAGCGCTCCGACTCCCGCGACCTCAGCATGATCGACGAGGAGAACCAGATCGAGTTCTTCTACCTGCGGCCGAAGGACATCGCCACCTACGTCGGCTCGGGCGACCTGCAGCTGGGGATCACCGGCCACGATCTCATGGAGGAGTCCGGCAGCCAGGTCCAGTCGGTGCTGGCGCTGGGGTTCGGCGCCTCGAAGTTCCGCTTCGCGGCCCCGGCCGACCGCGACTGGAAGATCGAGGACCTCGACGGCAAGACCATCGCGACGTCCTACCCGCGGCTGGTGCGCTCCCACCTCAGCGGCAAGCGGATCGGCGCGAACATCGTCAAGCTCGACGGCGCCGTGGAGATCTCGGTGCAGCTCGGCCTGGCCGACGCGATCGCCGACGTCGTGTCCTCGGGCCGCACGCTGCGCCAGCACGGCCTGAAGATCATCGGTGACCCGATCGCCGAGTCCGAGGCCACGCTCATCGAGCGCGAGCCGCGGCTCGACCGGCACGAGTCCGACGAGGTCAAGGGCCTCAAGAAGGTGTTCACCGAGCGGCTGCGCGGCGTCGTCTACGCCCGGCAGTACCTGATGCTCGACTACGACTGCCCCAAGGCCGTCCTCGAGCAGGCCACCGGGATCACCCCCGGCCTCCAGTCCCCGACGATCGCTCCGCTGGAGCGCGAAGGCTGGGTCGCCGTCCGGTCGATGGTCACCAAGAGCAGCGCGAACGCGATCATGGACAAGCTGGCCGCCATCGGCGCGCGCGCCATCCTCACCTCGGAGATCCGCTCCTGCCGAGCGGTCGACGGCCGCGACGTCTGAGCCGTCCCCCGCCGGCCGGGACGGCTCAGCGGGGCGCGACCGTCAGGGCCTGCGCGACGCGCCCGGTGTGACCGGCCTCGTCGTGCAGCACCGCGGACACGGTTCCCGCACCGGCCGGGCCGATGACCGTGGTCGCGTCGACGCCGATCCACTCGCCCGTCGGCGGCCGGTGGACGTGCAGCGACAGCTCGGTGTTGAGGAACAGCCAGTCCCGCACGTCGAGCGCCGAGCCGATCCCGTTCGCGGAGTCGGCGGCCACGACCAGCCGTTGCAGCGGTGTCGGCTGCTCGCCCGCGACGAGCGGCACCCGCTGCCGGCACCACGCCGTGCCCGGCCCGGGCTCGCCGAG
>Ga0182736_1003528_pt1 | contig 10470 bp, 6 predicted proteins | sample eDN5th30CKraftBY_FD_128882 | JGI IMG/M metagenome (GOLD analysis project Ga0182736, IMG submission 128882) | Enriched backyard soil microbial communities from Emeryville, California, USA - eDNA 5th pass 30_C Kraft BY (version 2) (version 2) | ecosystem: Environmental > Terrestrial > Soil >...
CGCCCGCGCCCGTAGTCGCAGCCCCTTCCCTTGGCGACGATCCCACGATCAAGGCCCTGACCAACCGCCTCGCCGCCAATCCGAACGACCAGAATTCCTACTACAAGCGCGGGCAGGTCTATGCCGCCAAGGGCGCGTACAGCCTCGCGATCCGGGATTTCGATCAGGCCATCCGGCTCAATCCGGGCGATGTCGAGGCCCACAACAACCGCTGCTGGAGCTATGCGGTGGAGGGCGACCTCGAGCGCGCCCTCAAGGACTGCAACGAGGCACTGCGGCTGCGTCCCGGTTTCGTCGATGCCCTCGACAGCCGCGGGCTGGTCCAGCTCAAGCGCGGCGACGCCAGAAAGGCCGCCGCCGATTTCGACGCCGCGCTCAGGATCAATCCGCGCCTGACCTCCTCGCTCTATGGCCGGGGCATCGCGCGAAAACAAAGCGGCGCGACGGCGGACGGAGAACGCGATATCGCCAATGCCAAGGCGATGGACCCCAATATCGCGAGGGAGTTCGAAGGCTACGGCATCAGATGATCGTCGCTCACCTTGCCGCTCGCCGGATTTTTTGAACTTCGCCGCAAGGCCAAAACACTATCGACGAGATGCTGACGGGTGACGGCCACCTTCGTTCAACCCGCGACCAAGACGCAGCACCGCCCCCAGCGGCATTCAGGAGGCAGGATCATGTCGAAGCTGATTTTGAAACGTCGGATTTCCGCTCTTGCGGGCGCGCTGTTGGCCGCAGCTGCCACAGCCCCCGCCGCCGCGGGCGATGTCTCGAGCGAGCAGATCGTCCGGGCGCTGTCGCAAAAGCCGCTTACGCGCAGCCTCGCCGCGCCGCGGCCCGCCACCGCGCAGCCGTCGGCCAAGGAGGCCCAGTTCATCGCGTCGCTGCGCAACCGCCAGACCCGGTCGCTGTCGTCCGCCGAGCGCCAGGAAATCTCGGCGGTGATCGAGGACAAGCCGAAGATCGATCTCGAAATCAATTTCGAATACAACTCCGCCGAGATCAGCCCGTCGGCGGTGCCCGCCGTCGCCGCGCTCGGCAATGCCCTCACCAGCGCGGATCTGCGCGGTGCCACCTTCCTCCTCGCCGGACATACCGATGCGGCCGGGGGCGAGGAGTACAATCAGGGCCTGTCCGAGCGGCGCGCCGACACGATCAAGCGCCACCTCGTCGAAAAATTCGGCATCAACGGCAGCGAGCTGGTGACGGTCGGCTATGGCAAAACAAACCTGAAAAATCCGAACACGCCGCTCGATCCGGCCAACCGCAGGGTGCAGGTGGTGAAGATGGCCCCCGAAGCCGCCGCCAAATAGCCCGCCGATGGCGGCAGGGCCGCGCGCGACCTCCGCGGCGGGTGCCGGTAGCATCCGCCGGCGGCCACACGCCGAAGCGCTCTTCCCTTCCCGGCTCCGATCCCCCACAGTGATGCATTGCCATTGCAGGCGGAACGCCCGCCGGCGTGGCGCTTGCCGTGCGGGCCGCAGCTCATGACCACGAGCCGACACCTTCCGCGACTTGCAGCCGCCGCATCCGGGCTGGCGATCGCCGGCCTTGCCGGGCTGCAGAACGGCCCGGCGGCCGCGCAAGCGCCGCAGACCGCGGCTGGCGCGGCGGTGATCGTCGCCACCGCCGGCAATGCCTGCTTTTCCGATCTCGTGCGCGTCACCGGCTTCATCGCCGCGCGCAGGCTCGCAGTCGCCAACGTCGACAGCGAAGGCTTCCGCGTGGCGGAAGTGCTGGTGAAGGAAGGCGACACCGTGAGCGGCGGGCAGGATCTCGCCCGCCTGATCCCGCCCGCCGCGCCCGGCGCGGCGCCGGGAGCGCCGGTGTCGCTCAAGGCGCCGGCCGCCGGCCTCATCATCGAGGTGATGACGCGGGCGGGCGCGCCGGCCTCGCCGCAGGCCCCACCGATGTTCAAGCTCGCGGTGAACGGCGAACTCGAAATGGACGCCGAGGTGCCGAGCATCCACCTTCTCAAGCTGCAGCCCGGCGCCAGCGCGCGCATCGGCATCGGCGACGGCATCGAAATCTCCGGCCATGTCCGCCTCGTCGCCGCGGAGATCGATCCGCGCACCCAGCTCGGCCATGTGCGCCTGACGATCGCCAGCCACCCCGCGCTGCGGATCGGCATGTTCGCCAAGGCCACCATCGCGGCACGCCGCAGTTGCGGCGTCTCGGTGCCGAGCTCGGCGGTCGATCATCAGACCGTTCAGGTGGTCGCCAATGGCATCATCGAAACGCGCAGCATCCGCACCGGCCTGACCTCCGACGTCAATACCGAAGTGCTGTCCGGCCTCAAGGAAGGCGAAATCGTGGTCGCCAATGCCGGTACGTCCCTGCATGACGGCGACCGGGTGCGCATCGTCGCGCCCGAGGACGCCGACCAGCCGAAACCGCGGTAGCCGCCATGAACATATCAGCCTGGTCGATCCGCCATCCGCTGCCGTCAGTGCTGTTCTCGATCATCCTGCTGATCCTCGGCTGGACGAGTTTTACCAGGCTCGCCATCACGCGGCTGCCGAACGCCGATATTCCCGTGATCTCCGTTGCCGTCGCGCAGTTCGGCGCGGCTCCCGCCGAGATGGAAACGCAGATCACCAAGATCATCGAGGACGGCGTTTCCGGCGTCGAGGGCGTGCGCCACATCTCATCATCGATCACGGACGGATTGTCGGTCACGACGATCATGTTCAGCCTCGAGACCAACACCGACCGCGCCCTCAACGACATCAAGGACGCCGTCACGCGCGTCCGCGCCAACCTGCCCCAGAACGTCAACGAGCCTTTGATCCAGCGCGTCGATGTCATCGGCCTGCCGATCATGACCTATGCCGCGATCGCGCCCGGCAAGACGCCGGAGCAACTGTCGTGGTTCGTCGACGACGTCGTGAAGCGGGCGCTGCAGGGTGTGCGCGGCGTCGCGCAGGTCGAGCGCATCGGCGGCGTCGACCGCGAAATTCTCGTCTCCCTCGATCTCGACCGCCTGCAGGCGGTCGGCCTCACCGCGCTCGATGTCAGCCGCCGGCTGCGCGGCACCAATGTCGACGTCGCCGGCGGCCGCGCCGAGATCGGCAACAACGATCAGGCGATCCGCACGCTCGCCGGCGCGCGCACGCTGGCGGAATTGTCCGGCACCATGATCGCCCTGCCGGCCGGCGGCGAGATCAGGCTCGATGATCTCGGCACCGTCACCGACACCATCGCCGACCGCCGCACCTTTGCGCGCTTCAACGGCGATCCCGTGGTGGCGCTCGGCATCAAGCGCTCGAAGGGCGCGAGCGACGTGGTGGTGGCCAAGGCCGTCGAGCAGCGCATCGCCTCGCTCAAGCAGACCTATCCCGATGTCGATCTCAAGCTGATCGACACTTCCGTCGACTACACCAAGGGCAACTATGACGCCGCCATCAACACGCTGTTCGAGGGCGCCATCCTTGCCGTGCTGGTGGTGATGCTGTTCCTGCGCGATATCCGCGCCACGGTGATCGCCGCAATCTCCCTGCCACTGTCGATCTTCCCCGCGTTCTGGGTGATGGACCTGCTCGGCTTCTCGCTCAATCTCGTCAGCTTCCTTGCGATCACGCTCTCGACCGGCATCCTCGTCGACGACGCGATCGTCGAGATCGAAAACATTGTCCGCCACATGCGGATGGGCAAATCGCCGTACCGCGCGGCGCTGGAGGCGGCCGACGAGATCGGCCTCGCGGTGATCGCGATCAGCCTGACGATCATCGCGATCTTTGCTCCCGCCAGCTTCATGTCGGGCATCGCCGGGCAGTTCTTCAAGCAATTCGGCATCACGGTTTCGGTGCAGGTATTTTTCTCGCTGCTCGCCGCGCGGCTGGTGACGCCGGTGCTCGCCGCCTATTTCCTCAAGCCGCACAACCATGAGGAGCCGCCGCCCGGCCGCATCCTTCGCGCCTATACCCGGATCGTGACATGGTCGGTCCGCCACTACCTGCTCACGGTGCTGGCGGGCCTCGTGATCTTCGCCGCGTCCGTCCTCAGCATCACGCTCCTGCCGCAGGGATTTTTGCCGGCGCAGGACAGCGCCCGCTCGCTGCTCGCGATCGAGCTGCCGCCCGGCTCGCAGCTCGCCGCGACCGCGCGCGCGACGGAAGCCATCACCGAGCGCTTGCGCAGCCGGCCCGAAGTCGAGAGCGTCTTCGTCGATGGCGGACGGGTGCCGCCCGGCACCTACGAGGTTCGCCGCGCTTCCCTCATCATCAACTACACGCCGAAGAACAAGCGCAGCATCTCGCAGCGCGACCTTGAGCTCGCCATCGGCCGCGACCTCCAGAACGTTCCGGACATCCGCTTCTGGTTCCTCGACGAGAACGGCCTGCGCGCCATTTCGCTGGTCGTCACCGGCATCGATCCCGCCGTCGTCGGCACTGTCGCAAACGAGCTGGCGACGCAGATGAAACGCATTCCGCTGATCGCCAACGTCATCGCGGAGACGACGCTCGACCGCCCCGAACTGCGGGTGACGCCGCGCGCCGATCTTGCCGCGCGGCTCGGCGTTTCCAGCGAAAGCCTCTCCGAGGCGATCCGCGTCGCGACCATCGGCGATGTCGGTCCGGCGCTGGCGAAATTCAATGCCGGCGACCGGCAGGTGCCGATCCGCGTGCAGCTCGAGGATGCGGCGCGGACCGACCTGCGGCTGCTCGAGCGGATGCAGGTGCCGTTCGGCGGCGGCCGCGGCACGCTGCCGCTATCGGTCGTCGCCGATGTCCAGCTCGCCCAGGGGCCGACATCGATCAACCGCTATGACCGCGAGCGCCAGGCCTCCGTCAGCGCCGACCTCGCCGGCAACGCCGCGCTCGGCGATGCCCTGAAACAGATCTACGACCTGCCGGTGATGAAGACGCTGCCCAGGGGCGTCAGCGTCAGCCAGTCGGGCGATGCCGAGAGCCTCAACGAACTGTCCGATGGCTTCGCCACCGCGATCACCGGCGGCCTGTTGATGGTCTATGCCGTGCTGGTGCTGCTGTTCGGCACCTTCCTGCAGCCGATCACGATCCTGTTCTCGCTGCCGCTGTCGATCGGCGGCGCGATCGGCGCGCTCCTGCTCGCCGGCAAGCAGCTCACGACCCCGGTCTGGATCGGCATCCTGATGCTGATGGGCATCGTCACCAAGAACGCGATCATGCTGGTGGAGTTCGCCCTCGAGTCGATCCGCACCGGGCACCCGCGCGAGGTGGCGATGATCGACGCCGGGCAGAAGCGGGCGCGGCCGATCGTCATGACCACCATCGCCATGGCCGCCGGCATGGTGCCGAGCGCGCTGGCCTTCGGCGCCGGCGGCGAATTCCGCTCGCCGATGGCGCTGGCGGTGATCGGCGGGCTGATCTTCTCGACCGTGCTGTCGCTGGTATTCGTGCCGGCGATGTTCATGCTGATGGACGACATCGGCAACGCCATCGGGCGCGTCAGCCGCCGCTTCATCCAGGCCAACAAGGACGAGGCGGAGGCGGCCGAAAGCCCGCCGATGCACTAGCGCTCAAAGCCCGGCGCGCGCGACGCTGGACAGCTTTGCCGCCTCCAGCAGCAGGATGCGGCCGCGCCTGAGATCGACCAGCCCTTCCTTGCGCCACTGCTGGAGCTGGCGGTTGACGCTCTCCCGCGCCGCGCCGACGAAGATGCCGAGCTGCTCCTGCGAGATGTGCACTTCCGAGCCGAAATCGGAGGCGAGCGCACAGAGCCGCCGCGCCAGCCGCACCGGCAGCGGCAGCAGAACCGATTCCTCCATCCGCTCGCTCATCCAGCGGATGCGCTGGCACAGCAGCGCGATCAGCTTCACCGCAACCCGCGGCTCCCGCTCCAGATGGGCGAGAAAATCGGCGCGGCGCAGAATGAACAGTTCGCTCGGCTCGTCGGCGATCGCATCGGCGGTGCGCGGCTCGCCGTCGAGCACCGCGACCTCGCCGAACATATCGCCGGAGCCGAGAATGTTGAGCGTCAGCCGCGTGCCGTCGGCGATGCCGGTCTCGATCCGCACCTGCCCCTTGCGGATGCCGAACAAGGCGTCGCCGTCATCGCCCTTCTGAAACAGCACGGCACCCGCAGGCAGATGCTGGGTCTGGCACAGCGCGGCGATGCGCTGAAGCTCCTGCGCGTCGAGATCGGCGAACATCGAATTGAGCTTGAGGAGAACCGCAAATTCCGCTTGCTTGCTCATGTGACCACCTGTCGTGCAAGGCAGTGGATGGGCTGACCGTCGAAACTGCTGCGAAGGAGCACACTTTTGCTAAATCCGGTTCAGGCTGCAACCCGTATATGGCAGAGTGCGCAAGGATCACGGACCTGAGCCTCGATGACCAGCGGCGCGCGCAAAAGACGGAGCAGCCTGTTCGGAAAGTACGTCCTGGCTTTGGTCGGGCTGGTGCTGTTCGTCCTTTCCGTCAATGCCGCGCTCGAAACCTGGATCATCTATCAGCAGACCAAGGCCAATCTGGTCGGCGCACTCGCCGACAAGGCGGAGGCGGCCGCCCGCCGGATCGCCCAGGGTCTCGGCGACACCCAGCGCCAGATCGGCTGGGTGACGCGCGCCAGCGTCACCACGCTGGAGGAGCGCCGCGCCGACTATGCGCTTTTGATGCGGCAGTTGCCCGCCGTACAGCAGGTGACGCTGATCGATGGCGAGGGCCGCGAGCAGCTCGTGGTGACACCGCAGGCCGCGACGATCGGCAGCGGTGCGGACCTCTCGCACGATCCGCGCTTCACGCAGGCCCTTGCCAAGGGCACCTGGCACGCACCGGTGACGTTTCAGAACGGCCAGCCGATCCTCGCCATCGCCATGGCCCATTCCGGCCGCGGCGCTGGCGTCAGCGTCGCGCAGATCAATCTGGCGATGCTCCCGAACTGGGTTCAGGACGGACAGGCCGGCCGCACCGGCCGCACCGTCGTGGTCGACGGCAAGGGGCGGCTGATCGCAAGCTCCGACAAGGCCGCAAGGCTCGGCGCGGATCTCGCCCGGCTGCCGCAGGTCGCGGCCGTCCTCGCCGGCGCCGCACCGCTCGCGCAGGGCCAGCAGCCCGACGGCAGCTCGGTGCTGGTCGCATCCAGCGAGGTACCGAACGACAGCCGCTGGACCGTGTTCGCCGAACAGCCATTGAGCGAGGCGCTTCGCCCGATCCAGCACCTGCTGCTCCGGCTCGCCATGCTGATGGCCTTCGGGCTTCTCGTCGCAACCATCGCCGCAACGCTGCTGGCGCGGCACATGCTCGGGCCGATCCGCGCCTTGAGCGCGGGCGCGCACCGCCTCGGCGCGGGCGACTTCTCCGGCCACATCAGCGTGAATACCGGCGATGAACTGGAAGACCTCGCCGGGCAGTTCAACGGCATGGCGGCGCAGCTCCAGGAATCTTACACCCGCCTCGAAACGAAGGTCGAGGAGCGCACGCACGACCTTGCACAGTCCGTCAACGAACTTCGGACGCTCGAGGAGGTCGGCCGCGCGGTTGCCTCCTCGCTCGATCTCGGCGCGGTGCTCGGCACGATCGCGACCAGCGCGCTCGCGATCACCGATGCCGATGCCGTGCTGATCCATGACTTCGATCCGGCGACTGCAAGCTTCTCGCTGATCGAGGCGAAGGGCGCGGCGGCGGCGCTCGCGGGAAGCGTCCCGGCCCGCCTCCTGCACGAGGCGGCAAAGCGCGACGCGCCCCTGATGCTCGGCGATCTTGCCGCCCATGCCGGCGAGCCGGAGATCGCGCGCGCTCTCGCAAGCGGCTTTCAGGCGATGCTGGTGGTGCCGCTCAGCGATCAGTCGGGCACGCTCGGCGCACTCGTCTTGATGCGCAAGGCCGGCGGCTCCTATCCCGAAAACATGCTCGGCCTGATGCGGACCTTCGCCCATCAGGCGTCGCTGGCGATGCGCAATGCGCGGCTGTTCCACGAGGTCGAGCAGAAGGGCAACGAGCTCGCCCGCGCCAATGTCATCGTCAAGACCCAGGCCGACCGGCTGCAGGAGCAGACCGACAAGCTGCGCGACTGGAACAAGTCGCTGGAAGGCCGCGTCGCGCTGCAGCTCTCCGAAATCGAGCGCATCCGCAGGCTGGAGCGCTTCCTCGCGCCGCAGGTCGCCCAGCTCATCGCCTCCTCCGATGGCCATGACGCGCTGCTCGCCAACCAGCGCCGCGAAGTCACCGTGGTGTTCTGCGATCTGCGCGGCTTCACAGCCTTCACGGAAAATTCCGAGCCGGAGGAGGTGATGAACATTCTGCGCGAGTATCACCGCGCGCTCGGCGAACTGATCTTCCGCTTCGAGGGCACGCTCGACCGCTACGCCGGCGACGGCGTCATGGTGATGTTCAACGCCCCCCTGGCGCTGCCCGATCACGTCGAACGCGCGGTGCGGATGGCGGTCGCGATGCGCGACAGCATGGCGGCGCTGACGGCGCGCTGGCGCAATCGCGGCCACAGCCTCGGGTTCGGAGTCGGCATCGCGCTCGGCTACGCCACGATCGGCCAGATCGGATTCGATCGCCGTCTCGAATACGCCGCTGTCGGCAGCGTCACCAATCTGGCCTCGCGGCTGTGCGACGAGGCCGAGGCCGGGCAGATCATCGTCAGCCAGCGGGTCTATGGCGAGGTCGCGGGCTCCGTCGTGGCCCGGGCCATCGAGCCGCTTGCGCTGAAGGGGTTTGCCCGCCCGGTTCCGGCGATGGAGGTGCTGGGCTGGCGCGACGACGCCCCCGGCACCTTCGCCGACGAGGGCTCCCGGCCGGCGTCCCCAGCCTGACCGCCGCTCGCAACGGTGGCTGTTGCGAAGATGTCGGCGCTGCCCCATTCTGACCCGCCACAGCGACGACAGGACCCCTCATGCCGATCACGCAAGGCGCAGGACACCACCGCCGCTCGCGGGCTGCACTCGCCGCTCCGCTGGCGCTGGCACTGGTCGCCGCCGTGCCCGTCGTTCCGGCGCACGCACAATCCGGCGACGGCGCCAAGGAACCGGCCGCGGGGCGCGGGCAGGCCGTCACGGTGCTGCGCGCCGCACGGACCTGCTTCGCCAACAGCGTCCAGATTTTCGGCGTGCTGGTCCCGCGCGACGAGGTGCCGGTGATGCCGCCGCGCGACGGGCTGAAGGTCGTCGACGTGCTGGTCGACGCCGGCGATCAGGTGACCGCCGGGCAGACACTGGCGACGCTGCGTGATCCGAACGGCGGCGCCACGCCGCTGACCGCGCCTGCGGCGGGCGTCATCAGCGCCTCGACGGCCCTCATCGGCATGACCACCTCCCTGCGGTCCGATCCGTTGTTCAAGATCATCGCGGGCGGCGCGTTCGACATGGTCGGGCAGGCCACCGCCGAGGACATGCTCAAGCTCAAGGCCGATCAGGCCGCGACGGTCCGCGTCGCGGGTGCCGGCGATATTTCCGGCAAGGTCCGTCAGGTGGCGGCGACCGTCGAACCCAACACCCAGCTCGGCCGTGTCACCATTGCCCTCGACGCATCGAAGCGCCTGCTCGCCAATGCCGCCGCCAGCGCAACCGTCAAGATGAGCGAGAGCTGCGGCCTGTCCGTGCCGCTGACGGCGGTGCTCTATAGCGATGGCGCGACGATCGTTCAGGTCGTCCGCAACGAGCGCGTGGAGACGCGGCAAGTGACCGTCGGCCTGCTGGCGGGCGGGCAGGTCGAGATCCGCTCCGGCATCAAGGAAGGCGATGTCGTGGTCGCGCGCTCCGGCGCGGCCCTGCGCGAAGGCGATTTCGTCCGCGCCGTCACGACCGGGCAGGCCTCACCGAACGACAGCCAAAAATAGCGCCAAAAAACAACGGCCGGGGAAAATCCCCGGCCGCCGTTTCTTATTGAGCAAAACTCACCGCACCAGCGTATTGCGGAACTGCCACGGATCGCTGGTGTCGATGTCCTCGGGGAACAGGCCGGGACGGCCGGTGAGCGGCGTCCAGTCGGTGTAGTAGCCCTTCAGGCCGCCGAGATAGGGCTCCTGAATTTCGAGGCAGCGGCGATAATCGACCTCGTCGGCCTCGACGATGCCGGCCTTCGGATTCTCGATCGCCCAGACCATGCCGGCGACCACCGCCGAGGTGACCTGCAGGCCGGTCGCGCTCTGATAGGGCGCCACCCGGCGGGTTTCCTCGATCGAGAGCTGCGAGCCGAACCAGTAGGCGTTCTTGGCATGGCCGTAGAGCAGGACGCCAAGCTCGTCGATGCCGTCAACGATCTCGTCTTCCTCCAGAATGTGCCAGTCCGGCTGCATTTGGCCGGCCGCGCCGAACATCTCGTGCAGCGACACCACCGCATCATTGGTCGGGTGGTAGGCGTAGTGGCAGGTCGGGCGGTAGACCACCTTGTCGCCGTCGCGCACCGTAAAGTAGTCGGCGATCGAGATCGACTCGTTGTGGGTGACGAGGAACGCGTGCTGCGGCCCCGGCGTCGGGCACCACGAACGCACCTGGGTCTGGCCGCCCGGCTGCAGCAGATAGATCGCCGCGCCGCAGCC
>Ga0182736_1003530_pt1 | contig 10466 bp, 9 predicted proteins | sample eDN5th30CKraftBY_FD_128882 | JGI IMG/M metagenome (GOLD analysis project Ga0182736, IMG submission 128882) | Enriched backyard soil microbial communities from Emeryville, California, USA - eDNA 5th pass 30_C Kraft BY (version 2) (version 2) | ecosystem: Environmental > Terrestrial > Soil >...
AACTGATTTCGCGCAACATCGCGACCACCCAGGCTTACGAGCGCGCCGCGATGGACCTGCAGCAGGTGCAGGCGCAGATCATGGTACAGCTCGAGAAAATCAACGACTACACGATCATGTCGCCGATGGAGGGCGTGGTGCTGCGCCGCGACGGCGAGATCGGCGAAATCGCGGAAGTCGGGCAGATCCTGTTCCGCGTCGGCGTGCCGCTGCCGTTGCAGGTGGTCGCCGAGGTCAACGAGGAAGACATCCCGCGCGTGGCGCTCGAGCAGAAGGTGCTGTTCCGCACCGACGCATTCCCCGGCAAGCTGCTCGAGGGCAAAGTGCGCGAGATCACGCCGATGGGCGACGTCGTCGCCAAGACCTACCGCATCAAGGTGGCGCTGCCCGACGACACGCCGCTCAAGCCCGGCATGAGCGTCGAGGCTAACATCGTCACCAAGGAGCGCGCCGGCGCGCTGCTCGTCCCGGTCGACGCTTTGCAGGGCGCCGCCGTGTTCGTCATCGACGGCAGCAAGGCGCGGAGGCGCGACGTCAAGATCGGCATCCGCGGCACGCGCACGGTCGAAGTGCTGGACGGCCTCCAGGACAGCGAGCGCGTGGCGGCGCCGGCGCCGACCGGCCTCAAGGACGGCGCGCGCGTCCGGTTCGCCGAAACGCCATGACACAGCATGGCAACGCCACGAGGGTGGCCGGTCCGGCGAGGTCGCCATGAACCTCATCCTCGACATCGCCTGGACCCATGTCCGCGGCCGCGTGCGGCAGACCGGCTTTGCCATCGCGGGCGTCGCCACCGGCGTCGGCTTTTCCATCATGATGGCGTCGCTGATGCAGGGCTCGCAGAACGATTTCACCCAGCGGCTGATCAACACGCTGCCGCACATCACCGTCTCCGACGACCGCCGAACACCGCCGAAGCAGCCGGCCGAAAGTTTCTTTGCTGCCGCTGAAATTCACGGCCTGACGCCGGAGGCGCGCCGGCCGGGCATCAAGAATCCGCTCGCCAGCGCCGCCGCGCTCGAGGCCTGGGTGCCGGGCGCCATCGCGCCTTCGGTGCGGGTGCCGGCGATCGTGCGCTATGCGAGCCAGGACGTCGCCATCACCGTGGTCGGCATCGACCCGCGCCGCGAGGCGCTGGTGTCGGACCTGCCCAAGCAGTTGCGCGGCGGCATCACGCTGAGCGTGCTGTACCGCGCCACCAACGCCATCATCGTTGGCGATGGGCTTGCCGCCAAGATCGGTTCTCGGCCCGGCGCCAACATCACGCTGCAGACCAGCGAGGGCATGCGGCTGAACGCGCAAGTGGTCGGCCTGTTTCATTCCGGCGTGCGCGGCATCGACGAGCGCACCGCCTATGTGCTGGTCAAGACCGGGCAGATTCTGTCGCGGCAGACCGGGCTCATCAACGAATTCCGGCTGCGGCTGAGCGATCCGATGATCTCGCGCGAGATCGCCGCGCGCATCGAACAGGATACGACCTACAAGTCGGTGTCCTGGCAGGAGTCCAACGAGGACCTGCTGAATTCCTTCATCATCCGCAACATCATCATGTTCGCGGTGGTCGGCGCCATCCTGCTGGTCGCGAGTTTCGGCACCTACAACATCATCTCCACCATCACCCACGAAAAGGCGCGCGACATCGCCATCATGAAATCGCTCGGTCTGAGCGAGTCGACCGTGCGCTCGATATTCGTCGTCGAGGCGTCGATCATCGGCATCGCCGGCGCTATTGCCGGATTCGTGCTCGGCTACCTGCTGTGCATCGCGCTCGGTACCGTCACCATCAAGAGTCCTTTCATGGACGCCGACCATTTGCCGATGGCCTATACGTATACGCATTACCTGCTGGCCGGCGCCGTCGCGCTGGGGTCGTCGGTCATCGCCGGCTATCAGCCGGCGCGCAAGGCGGCCCGCGGCAATCCGGTCGAAATCATCCGGGGCGCAACATGAGCCCCACTGAAGCCGCGCCGCTTCGTTCTGCGCCGCGCGCCGCCGCCGCGCCGTTGATTGAGGCACGCAAGGTGACGCGCATTCTGCCGGGGATCGTGCCGACCACGCTCGTGCACGGCATCGACCTCGCCATTAGCAGCAACGAGTTCGTGGCCATCACGGGACCGTCCGGCTCGGGCAAGTCGTCGCTTTTGTATTTGCTCGGCCTCTTGGATCTGCCGACCTCGGGCGAAGTGCTGATCCGCGGGCAGGAGACGTCGTCCATGCCCGAGGAGGATCGCGCCCATGCTCGGCTGACCATGCTCGGCTTCGTTTTTCAGTTTCACTTTCTGCTGCCTGAGTTCACCGTCCTGGAAAACGTGATGCTGCCGATGCGGGCTCTGGGCAGACTCTCGCAGGCCGACATGCGCACCCGCGCCGGCGAACTGCTCGGCTCGCTCGGGCTCGGCGATCACACGTCCAAGCGCCCCGACCAACTGTCAGGCGGCCAGCGCCAGCGTGTCGCGGTGGCGCGCGCGCTCGCCAACGAGCCGCCGGTGATCCTCGCCGACGAGCCGACCGGCTCTCTCGACTCCAAGGCCAGCGAGCAGGTGTTCGAATTGCTGCGCGATCTGGTGGAAAAGAAGGGAAAGACGGTGGTGGCCGTGACGCACGATCTCGATATGGCCAACCGCATGCACCGCGAGATCAAGCTGATCGACGGCGCCGTTGTCACCGACGAATTTCAGGTCCGGCGCTGACGATAGACAGCGCGCCGGCATCTCAGCTATTCATTGTCTCCCGTTCAGGAGACAAGCCGTGCAAGCAGCCTTTCCCGAATCCGGTCTGTTGATCTTCGCCAAGCGCGAGTGCGACACCTGCGCCATGGTCGAACCCGTGCTGGGCGAACTGGCCCGCACCGGTCAGCCCGTCGTAGTGCTGACGCAGGACGACCCGGCTTTTCCCGCCAGCCTTTCGCCGATCGACGACACCGCGCTGGAGCATTCCTTCCGGTTCGATATCGAAGCCGTGCCGACGGTGATCAGGCTCGAGAACGGCAAGGAGGTAGCGCGCACCTTCGGCTGGAACCGCGCGGAGTGGTCGCGCGTCAGCGGCGTCAACGGCCTGGGTGCGGGTTTGCCCGACATGCGGCCCGGCTGCGGCTCCAAGACGCGCGAGCCCGGCGTCTACGAGGAACTGGTGGCGCGCTTCGGCGAAACCGGTTTCGCCTCGCGCCGCATCACCATCGGCACCTGGGACGACGAGATCGAAGCCTGTTTCGACCGCGGCTGGAGCGACGGCCTGCCGGTCGTGCCGCCGACCGACGCCCGCATCATCCGCATGCTGAGCGGCACCGCGCGCAAGCCGGACGAAATCATCGGTCTGGTGCCGCCGAACCTGTTGCCGATCACGGTCGAGAAAGTCGCCATCAACGCCGTCATGGCGGGCTGCAAGCCGGAATACATGCCGGTCGTGCTGGCGGCGCTCGAAGCCGCGCTTGAGCCGGAAGCCACCATGCACGGCGTGCTGTGCACGACCTGCTTCTCCGGACCGATACTGGTCGTCAACGGACCGATCGCACGCGAGATCGGCATGAATTCCGGCATCAACTGTCTGGGGCAGGGCAACCGCGCCAACGCCACCATCGGACGCGCGCTGCAACTGATCATCCGCAATGTCGGCGGCGGCCGGCCCGGCGAACTCGATCGCGCGGTGCTCGGCGGTCCCGGCAAGCTGACCTTCTGCTTCGCCGAGGACGAAAGCGATCCGACCTGGACGCCGCTGTCGGTGGCGCGCGGCATCGCGCCGGGCAAGAACGCCATCACGCTGTTCCAGGGCGACGGCATCCAGGGCTTCATCGATCAGCGATCGCGCACGCCGGAGCAACTCACCAAGTCGCTGGCTATGGCGCTGCTGGCGGTCGGTCATCCGAAGCTGTGCGAGTTCACCAACGCCATGCTGGTGCTGGTGCCGGAGCATTACGCCATCTTCCGCGACGCCGGCTGGGACCGCGACCGCATCACGCGCGAGCTGCACGCCGCCATGGTGCGCTCCGGCGCCGATGTGGTGCAGGGCGCGCATGGTATCGGCGAAGGCATCGATCCGAAGCGCCGCGACGAGGCCGCGGTCAACAAGTTCTGGCCCGAAGGGCTTCTTATCGTCCATGCCGGCGGGCAGGCCGGGTTGTTCTCGGCGATCTGCGCCGGCTGGACCGGCGGCCGTTTCCGCCATGAATCGAAACCGGTGACCAGGGAGATCCGGCCATGAAGAGCGGCATCACCATGCGCGATCCGACCGCTGAGACCGCATCCGCGCTGCGGGCGCGCGCCAACCCGTTGACCACTCTCCAGGGCCGCACCGTGGCGCTGATGGACATCGGCAAGATGCGCGGCGATGAATTTATCGACCGGCTCGAGCAACTGTGCCACGAGCGCGGCGTCGCCACCCGGCGCTACAAGAAGCCGACCAATACGCGCGTCGCGCCGCGTGAGATGATCGCCGACATCGCCGCCCATTGTCAGGCCGTCATCATCGCGCTGTCGGATTGCGGCTCCTGCACGTCGTGCTCGACGCACGATCTGTCCGATCTCGACAAACTCGGTCTGGTCGGCGTCAGCGTGCTGACCGAGGAATTTCGCCACGCCTTCGAGCAGCAGAAGTCGGCGATCGGCTTTGATGCCGCGTCGATCTATGTGCCACATCCGATGCAGAACAAGACCACGGCCGAATTGCATGCTTTCGCCGAACAGTCAGTCGATGAAATCCTGTCGGCGATCTGCACGGCGGAAGCGCCGAACCCGGTGCGGCGCGCCGCCTGACGCCTAGCGCCGCGCGTCGGCGAAAGCCGGCGTCGGCAGCAGGATCGCCCAGCCCACGTTGCGGGTGCTCATGCCGCGCCGGTCCTTCAGCGTGAAGGGCGGCTGCAAAGCCGCGTCGCCGGCGATGGCGCGGAATTGTGGCGGCAGGATCGCCGGATCGCCGTCGGTCCACACCACCACAGCGCCGCGGCTGCGCAGATCGGCGAGATCGATCCACGGCGCGCGCGCGGGCTTGCCGTCGATGAGGACGCGCGGCCGGTCCGGCGAATAATGCGATGTATTGCCGCCATCCCACATGCTGCCGATGACGTAGACGATCGGCTGGCCGGTGACGGCACGGTAGCGTTGCGACAGCTCGCGGCCGAGATCGCTGCCGGGGAAGAAGGCCGCGCGGTAGCGCTGGTCGAATTGAGGCAGCACAACGTAATTACCGAAGAAGGCCAGGCTCAGACAGGTAAAGACGATACCCCAGATGACGACGATGCGGCCGAGCCGCGCCGCGTCGAGCGTCCGCCGCGCCTTCAGCACCAGCCAGACGCCGATGAACATCCACAGCGGATAGCCCCACATCGCCACGGTGCCGCGGCCGCTCAGCAACGACAGCGCCAGCACGGCGGCCACCGGGCCGAAGGCGAGGCATGTCACGATGCGCTGGTCGAAGGCGTCGGGTTGCGCCACGGGCGTTTCATTGACGTCCCGGCGCGGCCAGAACAGCGGCAGCGCGATCAGCAGAGCCGGGATCATGAAGAAGATCTGGCTGGCGGCGAACTGCAGCGGGTGCCAGAGATGATCGAGCAGGCCGCGCGGCTGCACCGCGCGTTGTTCGGCATAAGCGAGCGGCAGGAAGTCGTTCTGCACAAGCCAGATCAGATGCGGCGCCGTGGTGGCGAGGGCGGCTGCGGCGGCGATGTAAGGTCCCGGCGTCGCCAGCGCCGCGCGGGCGTCACGGTCGAGCAGCAGGAACAGCGCCATCGGCGCCACCAGCATGATGACGAAATATTTCGCCCACAGCGACAGGCCGATCGCCAGCCCGAGCAGGATCCAGTCGCCGAGGGCCCGCTGCCGCAGCGCGCGGTGGAAAGCGAAGCCGGCCAGCGCCCAGAACGGCAGCTGGATCACGTCGTGATTGAACTTGGCGGCGGTATAATTGAGGTAATGCAGGCCGTCGACGATCAGCACCGCCGCCAGCGCGCCGCGCGCGCCGAGCAGCGGCGTGGCCGTCCGCCAGACCAGCGCCAGCGCCGCGACCACGGCAAGCTGCGCCAGCAGGTAATAGGCGAAATCGTGCCCGATCAGCCGGTAGGCCGCTTCCACAAGCCACCAAGGCAAAGGCGGCAGCTTGTCGTAACCGAGTTGCCATTCCCGGCCGTAGATCAGCGCTTCGATCAGGTCGAGCGGCAGATTGGGGTAGAACAGCGCCGGCAGCGCCGTCCACACCACGGTGTGCAGCAGCAGAATGGCCGCCAAGGCGCGTCCCGGCGCAGCAGCGATGCGGTCGATAAGGGTGGCGCCAATGCGGCCAGGTTCCAACGCGTTAACTTCCTGCGAATAAGGGGCGATTTGTCGTTACCATAGCAGGTGTTCGAGGTTGCGCGGAACGGCCGCCTCATGGACATTGGGTGCGGTCATGGCGAATCAGGGGTCGCATGGCCGGCGGGTCTCCGCCCAGGATGAATCTATGCGTCGTATCAGTGCCATATTCGTCGCCGTCTGTATGGTGACCGTCGCCGCTTCGCTCGGCGCGGCGCTGTATATCGGCCTGCGCCTGGACGCCAGCCTGTCGGCCATTATCGCGCTGGCGGCGCTGACTGGCATGGCGCTGTACAACACCATTTCGAACCGGCTGCGCGACCGCAGCGACCTCGGCGACCAGATCGCCGACCTGTCGCGCGGTACCGCCGACCTGGCCCGTCAGGTGGCCGAGACGTCGCGCCGGCTCAACGCGCTCGAGACCAACGTGAATGCGACCATCAACCGCGCGCGCGGCGCAGTCGATCCGATCGCGGCCGAAATCGGCGAACTGGGCGGGCTGGTGCGTCAGCTCGCCGAAACCGTAGCCGCGCACGAGGCGGCGCTGAAGGGCCGGGCCGGTGCCCCAGCGCAGGCGCATCGCCCGGACGAGGCCGTTGCTGCCGCCGCCGTCGAAGACGCGCCGCTGGCGCTGACCGAAAGCGATACCGTCACCGGCGCACGCCGCTTTCAGGGGCTGACGCGCGAGGGCATCGGCGAAATGATCGGGCGGGCGGCCGACGCCAACCGCATCGATCTTTATCTGCAGCCGATCGTCACGCTGCCGCAGCGCAAGGTGCGCTATTACGAGGCGATGTCGCGGCTGCGCACCGAAGACGGCGACATCATCCCGGCCGGCGATTTCATCGATTACGCCGAGACCTTCGGCCTGATGCCGAAGATCGACAATATGCTGGTGTTCCGCTGCGTCCAGGTGACGCGCCGGCTGCAACTCAAGAGCCGCGACGTCGGCCTGTTCTGCAACGTCAGCGCCTCGACGCTGACGGACGCGGCGAACTTCCGGCAGTTCCTCGATTTCGCCAATGCCAATCGCGCGCTCGGCTCCGCGCTGATGTTCGAATTCACGCAGGAAGCCTATCGCTCCTTCGGGCCGATCGAGCAGGAAAGCCTGTCGGCGTTGGCCGAATGCGGTTTCCGCTTCTCGATGGACCACGTGACCGATCTGCGGATGGAGCCGAAGGATCTGGCCGACCGCTATTTCCGCTATCTGAAGGTGTCGGCGAAGCTGCTGCTCAACAAGTCGGCGACGGCGCACAGCGATATCCATCCCGAAGACCTCGCCGATCTGCTGGCGCGCTCGGGCATCGATCTGATCGCCGAGCGCATCGAAAGCGAAAGCATGGTGCTCGATCTGCTCGACTACGATGTCCGGTTCGGCCAAGGCTTCCTGTTCTCGCCGCCGCGGCCGGTGCGCGCAGAAGCGCTGAATACGAACGAGGGCGACGCAGAGCGGCCGGCGTCCGGCATGCCGAGCCTCATGGCCGCCACCCTTCCGACCGGCTGATCAATTGCCCCATCTCATTCCGCATTTTGAGTCTATCGCCGTCGACTATGACGTGTTGCTGTGCGACGTCTGGGGCGTCGTTCACAACGGCGTCGCCGCCTTCCCGCAGGCCTGCGATGCGCTGATGCGCGCGCGCGCCGCCGGCGCCACGGTGGTCTTCATCACCAATGCGCCGCGGCCGAGTCCGGTGATCGTGCGCCAGCTCGAACATCTGCGCGTGCCGCGCGAAACCTATGACGGCATCGTCACGTCCGGCGATGTCACCCGCGGGGTCATCGAAAGTCGCGCCGGGCAGAGCCTCTATCACCTTGGGCCGGAACGCGACCGCCCCATCTTCGAGGGCCTGACCGCGCCGGTGCGGTTCGCGCCGGTCGAGAGCGCCGACTATGTCGTCTGCTCGGGATTGTTCGACGATGAAGTCGATACCCCGGAGGACTACCGGGCGCAGTTGGAGGTCATGAGCGCGCGCAAGCTGTTCATGATCTGCGCCAATCCCGACATCGTGGTCGATCGCGGCAACCGGCTGGTCTATTGCGCCGGCGCGGTGGCCGATCTCTACGCCGGCATGGGCGGCGGCGAGGTGCTTTACGCCGGCAAGCCCTTCATGCCGATCTACGACAAGGCTCTAACCTTGGCTCTGGCGCGGGCCGAGCAGACGACGGGCCGCAAGCCGGCGCGTGGTCGCGTGCTCTGCATCGGCGACTCGGTGCGCACGGACATGCGCGGCGCCGCCGCGGCGGGCCTCGACTTTCTCTTCATCACCTCGGGCATTCACGCCGACGAACTCGGCGGCGGCGAAGGGCCCGACGCCGGCAAGCTCGACGCCATGCTGACCGCCGGCGGCGGCGTGCCGAAAGCGGTCATGCGCGAACTGGTGTGGTGAGGTGGCCGCGGCGGCCGGGCGAAAGGCTAGGGTCGGTCCGGAAATACCGCGTCGATCTTGCTCTTGAGCGTCTGCGCGTTGAACGGCTTGACAATATAGTTCGACACGCCGGCGCGCTTGGCGGCGATGACGTTTTCGGTCTTGGATTCCGCCGTCACCATGATGAATGGCGTGCGCGACAGGCCGGGATCGGACCGCACTTCCTGCAGCAGGTCGTAACCGGTCATCGGCTCCATGTTCCAGTCGGAGATGACGAGGCCATATTGCCGCGAACGCATCTTGTTGAGCGCGGCCGAACCGTCGCTGGCGTCGTCGATATGTTCGAAGCCGAGCTGGCGGAGCAGGTTGCGGATGATGCGGATCATCGTGTTGTAATCGTCGACGATCAGGACCGGCATCGAGACGTCAATGGCCATGGTGCATGCCCCCATGCGGGGCCTCTCCTGGAAAGAGTGGCGAGACCCTAGCGATGGCGCTTGAATATCCGGTTAATTTGAAACTTTGTTTACGGCGCGGTAACCCTTTGTCCGCCGTAACGGTGAGCGTGCCGTTAACTTGAGCAGTTGAGCGATGACCGTGTTCTCCCCATCCGATGCCGATTTTATCGTGGTTCGCGATGGCGCCGCCGGCGCCTTGCGTGGCGCGGTGGTGGCGATCGGCAATTTCGATGGCGTCCATCGCGGCCACCGCACGGTGATCGGCGTGGCGCAGTCGCGGGCGGCCGCGCTCGGCAGCAAGGCGGCGGTGCTGACCTTCTCGCCGCATCCGCGGCTGTTTTTCCAGCCGCAGGAGCCGCTGTTCCAGCTGTCCAGCGACCGCGACAAATTGCGGCTGCTGGCGGCGACCGGCCTCGATGGCGCCTTCGTGCTGCCGTTCGACAAGGCGCTTGCCGCCACCTCCGCGCAGGATTTCATCGAGCGCATTCTGATCGAGCGGCTCGGCATCGCCGGCGCCGTGATCGGCTTCGATTTCCATTTCGGCCAGAAACGGGCCGGCTCGCCGGACTATCTGACGGAGCAGGGTGCGCGGCTCGGCTTTACCGTCGATGTGGTGCCGCCGCTGCGCGACGACGGCCGGCCGGTCTCCTCCGGGGAGGTTCGCAAGGCGCTCGTCGCGGGGGAGGTGGAAGACGCGGCCGGCCTGCTGGGCGCGCCCTGGTTCGTCACCGGCGAGGTGATCCACGGCGCCAAGCGCGGGCGCGATCTCGGCTTCCCGACCGCCAATTTCAAGCTCGATCCGTCCTGCGGCCTGCGGCACGGGATTTACGCGGTGCGGGTGCGCCGCGGCGACCGGCTGATCGACGGCGTGGCCAGTTTCGGCCGCCGCCCTACCTTCGACGACGGCGCGCCGCTGCTGGAGGTCTATCTGTTCGATTTCAGCGGCGATCTTTACGGTGAGACCCTCGATGTCGCCTTCATCGGCTGGATCCGCGCCGAGGAGAAATTCGACTCGATCGAGGCGCTCAAGCGCCGCATGGCGATCGACGAGGCGCAGGCCCGCGACGCCCTTGGGCGCTCGCCGGAGGCGTTTCCGGCGCTGGGGCGCATTGGCTGAGGCTTTTGCCGCTCTCTCGGACGGCGGCAGGGCCAAGGCGGGCCCTGCAACCTCAACCTTTCCCCTGATAATTCAGCCTGCTACATAGCGGCCCATGTCCGACCCCAAAGCACCGAAAACCGAACGCGATTACTCCGAAACGCTGTTCCTGCCGCAGACGGAATTCCCGATGCGCGCCGGCCTGCCGCAGAAGGAGCCCGAACTGCTGAAGCGCTGGCAGGAGAGCGATCTCTACGGCCAGTTGCGC
>Ga0182736_1003531_pt1 | contig 10460 bp, 10 predicted proteins | sample eDN5th30CKraftBY_FD_128882 | JGI IMG/M metagenome (GOLD analysis project Ga0182736, IMG submission 128882) | Enriched backyard soil microbial communities from Emeryville, California, USA - eDNA 5th pass 30_C Kraft BY (version 2) (version 2) | ecosystem: Environmental > Terrestrial > Soil >...
CGGTTGGAACACCTGTTCCGCGATGATGGGCATCCTCGTGCGCGACATGTTGCGCGGTTCGACCTCGATGGGCTCGCCCGGTCTCGACAACATCCGCTGGATCAAGCCGGTGCGCGTCGGCGATAGCGTGCGCCTCACCGTGCGCGTGCTCGACAAGCGCGTGTCGAAGAGCAAGCCGGATCGCGGCATCGTGCAGACGCGCTGGGAAGCGCACAACCAGAACGGCGAGCTCGTGCTGACCGTCGATTCCGCCGCGCTTTTCGGCCTGCGCAATCCTGTCGATTCAGGCGCTTCAGCCGCCTGACGCGTATTTCCCGAGTTCGAGCTTCGCGATCGCATTTCGATGCACTTCGTCGGGGCCGTCGGCTAAACGCAGCGTGCGCGCCGATGCATATGCATAAGCAAGCGGAAAGTCGTCGCAGACGCCTCCCGCGCCGTGTGCCTGGATCGCCCAGTCGATGACCTGGCACGCGACGTTCGGCGCGACGACCTTGATCATCGCGATTTCGCCGCGCGCGCCCTTGTTGCCGACGGTGTCCATCATGTACGCGGCCTTGAGCGTCAGAAGCCGCGCCTGCTCGATCATGATGCGCGCCTCGGCGATACGCTCCTGCGTCACGCCATGCTGCGCGATCGGCTTGCCGAACGCGACGCGCGCGAGTGTGCGTCTCGTCATCAACTCGAGCGCGCGTTCGGCGAGTCCGATCAGACGCATGCAATGATGGATGCGCCCGGGCCCGAGCCGTCCCTGCGCGATTTCGAAGCCGCGTCCTTCGCCTAACAGCATGTTCGTCGCGGGCACGCGCACGTTGTCGAGCGTGATGTCCATATGGCCGTGCGGCGCGTCGTCGTAGCCGAAGACGTTCAACGGCCGATGCACCGTGATGCCGCTCGCATCGGCGGGCACGAGAATCATCGATTGCTGCGCGTGTTTCGGCGCGTCGGCGTCGGTCTTGCCCATCACGATATACACCGTGCAGCGCGGATCGCCCGCGCCCGACGACCACCATTTGTGGCCGTCGATCACGTAGCTGTCGCCGTCGCGCGCGATGCTGCAGCGGATGTTCGTCGCATCCGATGACGCAACTTCCGGCTCCGTCATCAAAAACGCCGAGCGGACTTCGCCGCGCAACAGCGGCTCGAGCCATTGGGCTTTTTGCGCATCGGTGCCGTAGCGTTCGATGGTTTCCATGTTGCCCGTATCGGGCGCGCTGCAATTGAACACTTCGGGCGCCCACGGCACGCGGCCCATGATTTCGCACAAGGGCGCGTATTCGAGATTCGTCAGCCCCGCGCCGCGCGCCGATGCGGGCAGGAAGAGGTTCCACAGTCCCTCGGCGCGCGCTTGCTCCTTCAAGCCTTCGATGAGGCGCGTCGGAATCCACGCGTTGCCAGCCGCGCGATTCGCCGCGATTTCATCGGCGTAAGCGCGTTCGTTCGGATAGATGTGCGCGTCGAAGAAAGCGAGCAGCTTCTCGCGCAACGCCTGCACCTTGGGCGTGTAGTCGAAGTTCATGCGCTTGTCCCCACTTTTTGTGCGTATGTCCACGCGAGTTCGGCCATCGGCCGCGCGCGCTTGCCCGCATCGACGGCTTGCGCGCTTGCGGCGGTGCCATCGACGACGCGCTTCATGATGCCCTGCAGGATCGCGGCGATGCGGAACATGTTGTAGGCGAGATAGAAGTTCCAGTCGCCTTCGATTGCGAAGCCGGTGCGCTCGCAATAGCGCTTCACGTACGCGGCTTCGCCGGGAATGCCGAGCGCCGCCCAGTCGAGTCCGGCGATGCCGCGAAACTGCGATGGGTCGACATGCCACGCCATGCAGTGATACGCGAAGTCGGCGAGCGGATCGCCGAGCGTCGACAGTTCCCAGTCGAGCACGGCGAGCACGCGCGGCTCGGCCGGATGAAAGATGAGATTGTCGAGCCGGAAGTCGCCGTGCACGACGCTGACTTTCGGTTCGCGGGACGCGGGAATATGCCGCGGCAACCAGTCGATCAGGCGATTCATCGCGTCGATCTTCTCGGTTTCGGACGCGACGTATTGCTTGCTCCAGCGTCCGATCTGCCGCTCGAAATAATTGCCCGGCTTGCCGTAGCCCGATAACCCGGCGGCCTCGACATCGACGGTATGGAGCGCTGCGATCACGCGATTCGTTTCGTCATAGATCGCGGCGCGCTCGACGGGCGTCATGCCGGGCAACGACTGATCCCACAGCACGCGGCCCTGCACGAACTCCATCACATAGAACGCGCGGCCGATCACGCTTTCGTCCTCGCATAACGCGAGCATGCGCGCGACGGGAACGTCGGTGGCGGCGAGCGCGTGCATCACGCGATACTCGCGCTCGATCGCATGCGCAGACGGCAAGAGTTTCGCCGCGGGTCCGGGCTTCGCGCGCATCACGTAACTGCGCGCGGGCGTGACGAGCTTGAATGTCGGATTCGACTGGCCGCCGGCAAATTGTTCGATGGTCAACGGGCCGTCGAAGCCATCGACGTTCGCCGCGAGCCACGCTACGAGCGCATCGGTATCGAAACGCTGTTTGTCCTGCACGGGCCGCGTTCCTTCGAACGCGGAGAAATCGGACTGCTTTTGCGTCTCGTTGTTCTGCATCGTCTCCTCCGGACTGCGGTTTTCAGTTCATGTCGCCGGCCTTGTAGCGAACGAATTGGGCGTAGAGCAGTTCCATCGTCGTATTGCGCACGTCGGCGTGCAGCGGCGAGGGCGGCGAATGATTGATCGCGTGCACGACCCAGTCGGCCTGCTTGTCGCCGACATCGAGCGCGTTGATGCAGCCCGTCGCCTGCGACAGATGCCCGAAGAACGCGCGCCCGCCCGCGGTGATCGCGTGCGAGAGCAGCGCGCGATTGACGCCACCGTGCAGCACGAGCAGCGCCGTGTCCCACGATCGATCTTCACGCAGACGCGCGACCGCAGGCAGCACGCGGTCGAGCAATTCGCCGATGGTTTCGCCGCCGAGGAATTGCGTCTCTTCCGGCACGACGCCGTCGAACACCGAGAGAAACGCGCGCTCGATGTCCGACACCGTCAGATCCTTCAGCTTGCCGCCGCGAATTTCCTGCCACTCGGGCCACACTTCGATGTCGATGCTTTGCCCCGTCGCGTCGAGCACGCGTTGCGCGGTTTCGATCGTGCGCGGCAATCCGCTCGCAATCACGCGATCGAAGCGCACGTTCTGCGCGGCGAACTCGCGGCCCGCGGCGCTCGCTTCCTCGCGTCCGCGCTCGTTGAGCGGCACGCTTTCGGGATCGATCGCGCGGCCGCTGTCGTCGAAATAGGTGACGTCTCCATGACGCATCAGAAAGATGCGCCGGCGCTACGGCAATTCGTAGTGAGCCATGAGCTTAGCGATAGTTCGGCTGGCGCTTTTCGAGGAACGCGGTGATGCCTTCGAGCGCGTCGCCGTGATGCAGCGCATCGACGAAACTGTCGCGCTCCATGTCGAGATGCGCGGCGAGCGGCTGCAGCTCGGCGGCGTTGATGAGCGACTTGATGCGCGCCATCGCTTTCGGCGACACGCTGCCGAGATCGTCGGCCCACGCGATAGCCGCATCGAGCGCGATGCCTTTCTTCGTCAGCCGGTTCACGACGCCGACTTCATGCAGCCGCGCCGCGCCGATCGGCTTCGCTTCGAGCAGCACTTCGCTCGCGAGCGTGCGCGGCAGCGTGCGTGACAGAAACCACGATGCGCCGCCATCGGGCGTCAGGCCGACGCGTGCATACGACATGACGAATCGGGCGTCATCGGCGGCGACGATCAGATCGCACGCGAGCGCGAGCGAGAAACCCGCGCCGGCCGCCGCGCCTTCGACGGCGGCAATGACCGGTTTCGTCGATGAGCGCAACGCGCTGATCCATTCCGCCAGCAGATCGATGCTTTCGCCTTGCACCGACGGATCCTTCGCGCGGTTTTCCAGCAGGCGATTCAGATTGCCGCCCGCGCAGAAGAAGTTGTCCGCGCCGGTCAGCACGATCGCGCGCACGCTGTTGTCGCGCTCCGCCGTGTTCAACGCCTCGATGCCGGCCGCGTACATGTCCGGATGCAGCGCGTTGCGCGCGCCGGGATTGGACAACTTGAGCACGAGCGTGGTGTCGCTGCCCGCGGGACGGTCTGTCAGAAGTTCGGCGCTCATCTGAGCTCCTCGGTATGGGTAAGCGAAAGTCCGAGCTGCGCGCGCCGCGTGAGCCACGGCGAGGGCCGGTAGCGCGGATCGCCGAGCGCGGTGCAAATGTTGCGCAGGATCGTGAGGATCGTCGTCGCGCCGAGCGTATCGCCGAGCGCGAGCGGACCTTGCGGATAGCCCAGGCCGAGCATCACGGCGAGATCGATGTCCTCGGGCGTCGCGATGCCTTGCTGCGCGATATCGCAGCCGATATTGACGATCGTCGCGACGACGCGTTGCGCGACGAAGCCGGTCGAATCGCGGATCACGGAGACCGGCACGCCGTCGAAAGCGAGGAGGGCGTGCGCGGCGTCGCGCATCTCGGGCGAGGTCGCGGGCGTCGTCATGATCGTGCGGCGCGCGACCGTATCGAGCGGGAAGAGCGTATCGACGGCGACGACGCGCGTCGCATCGAGATGCTCGTTGACCGCGGCGGTGGTCGCATCGAAACCGAGCGGCGTCACGATGATGAGCGAATCCGGCTCCGGCGTGTGGCCCGCGTCGATGTGCACCGAGCAATCGCATTTGGCGATCAGCTTCAGCACTTGCTCGCGTCCTTCGTGCGATGCGCGGCTGATCCACACGCGCGTCGGCAGTTCGGTCGGCGCGGCGGGTTCGGGCGGCACGTCCTGCTTGCCATCGACATAGCGATAAAAACCTTCGCCTGCCTTGCGCCCGATGAGCCCGCCCGCGAGCCGCGTACCCGTGATCGGCGACGGCTTGAAGCGCGGCTCCTCATAGAACTGGTGATAGATCGACTCCATCACCGGATGCGATACATCGAGCGCGGTGAGATCGAGCAGCTCGAACGGTCCGAGCCGAAAGCCTGCCTGCTCGCGCATGATGCGGTCGATTTCCGCGAAGCTCGCGACGCCTTCGCTCGCCACGCGCAGGCCTTCGGTGTTCATGCCGCGCCCGGCGTGATTGACGATGAAGCCCGGCATGTCCTTCGCGCGCACGGGCGTATGACCCATGCGGCGCGCGAGGTCCATCAATGCGTCGCCTGCGCGCGGGTCGCCGCGCAGTCCGTCGATGACTTCGACGACGCGCATCAACGGCACCGGGTTGAAGAAGTGAAAGCCCGCGACGCGCTCCGGATGCGCGCATCCGGCGGCGATCGCGGTGATCGAAAGCGACGACGTGTTCGACGCCAGAATGCAGCGCTCGCCGACCACGGCTTCGAGCTCGCGAAACAGTTCGCGCTTGAGGTCGAGGTTCTCGACGATCGCCTCGACGATGGCGTCGCAATCGGAAAGCTCGCCCGTGTCGCCCGCATCGCGGATGCGCGCGAGCGCCGCGTGCGCGTCGGCTTCCTTGAGCTTGCCTTTCGCGATGAGCTTCGCGAACGTGTCCGACAGATACTCGCGCGCCGCAGCGAGCGCTTTCGGATTCGTATCGTAGATGCGCACGCTGAGCCCGCCGAGCGCCGCGATCTGCGCGATGCCGCGCCCCATCGCGCCGCTGCCGACGATGCCGAGCGTTTCGATCTTGAAGTCTTGGGTACTCATGTTCCGTTCGACTCCTCGTTGTGGCGGTTATGGCGCGTGCGCCGCGGTTCAAAGCTTCGCGAGACGTTCCAGCGCGAGTGCGAGCGTTTCTTCCTTCTTCGCGAAGCAGAAGCGCACGACGCCCGATTCATGGCTCTCGTGATAGAACGCCGAAACGGGAATCGCCGCGACGCCGATCTCGCTCGTGAGCCATTGCGAGAACTCGGCTTCGGGCATGTCGCTGATCTTCGAATAATCGACGCACTGGAAGTAAGTGCCTTCGGACGGCAACAGCGAGAAGCGCGTCTTCGCGAGACCTTCGCGGAAGAAATCGCGCTTCTTCTGATAGAACGCGGGCAGTTCGAGATACGGCTTCGGGTCTTCGAGATAATGCGCGAGACCGATCTGCATCGGCGTGTTCACGGTGAACACGTTGAACTGATGCACCTTGCGGAATTCGGCCGTCAACGCGGCGGGCGCGGCCACATAGCCGACTTTCCAGCCGGTCACATGAAACGTCTTGCCGAAGCTCGACACGACGAAGCTGCGTTTCGCCAGCTCCGGATAGCGCGACACGCTTTCGTGCGGCGCGCCGTCGTAGACCATGTGCTCGTAGACTTCGTCGGAGACGATCAGCACATTGGTGTCGCGCACGATCTCTTCGAGCTTCTTCATGTCCTCCGCGCGCCACACGCGGCCGGTCGGATTGTGCGGCGTGTTGATCATGATGAGGCGCGTCCTCGGCGTGATCGCGGCGGCGATCTTGTCGAAGGGCAGCGCGTAGTCGGGCGCTTCGAGCGACACGAACACCGGCTTGCCACCCGCGAGTTCGATCGACGGCACATAGCTGTCGTACATCGGCTCGATGACGATGACTTCATCGCCCGGATGCACGCAGCACAGGATCGCCGTGAGCAGCGCCTGCGTCGCGCCGGCGGTCACGGTGATGTCGGTGTCGGGGTTATACGCGCGGCCGTAGAGCGCGTCGATCTTGCGCGCGATCGCCTGGCGCAACGGCGCGGCGCCCGCCATCGGCGGATATTGATTGTGGCCGTCGCGCATGGCGGCCGCGACGGCATCGACGATGCGGGCGTCGCAATCGAAATCGGGGAAGCCCTGGCCGAGATTCACCGCGCCTTTTTGCGTGGCGAGCGCGCTCATCACGGTGAAGATGGTCGTGCCCACGTTGGGCAGACGCGACGGGAAGTAAAGTTCGGGCGGTGTCGGCGGCAATTCGTGCGTCGTGTTCATGGTCGGATGGGCGTTGAATTTGGCTCGCGACTATTTTAAGACACCGTCAGCCGATGGCCGCCTGTGCCTCGAATTCGATGACGAACGGCTTCGGCTCGGCGATGCGAAACGCGAAATCGCGCGCGACGCGCCGCGCGAGCTTCAGCACCGCGCGGTCTTTCGATACGAGCCACTGTGCGCCCGATGCGTGCGCGAGTTCGAGAAACTTCTGGTCGTCGCGGTCCTTGCATTGGGGCAGCGGACGCTCGTTTTCGTCGATGGTCGCGGCCACGAGCGTCGACAGGCGCGCGACGCTCGCGAGCGCGGCGGTCTTGTCGACGTCCATTCGCACGAATTGCGGATAGTCGAGCACGCGCGTGAGTTCCCTGAGACAGCGCTCGTCGATGAGCGCTTCGAGCGTGCGGGCAACGAGTGCGGCGTGAATCGGACGCGTGGCGGGGTCGTCGAATACGAGGATGTCGATCCACACATTCGAATCGAGCACCACGCGCGTGGAGCCAGGCTGCGGCGCGGCGGAATTGTCCATTCGATACAATCAGGGGTTTATGCCAATGATCGCCGGCGGCGTGCCGGCGAGCCTCCATGATAATCGTTCTCTCGCCCGCCAAATCGCTCGACTACGAGACGCCTGCCCATATCAAGAAGCACACGCTGCCGCAATTCGTCGATGACGCCGCGGAACTGATCGACGGACTGCGCGAACTTTCGCCGCAGCAGATCGGCGGCATGATGAGCATTTCGGACCCGCTCGCGGCGCTGAACTTCCAGCGTTACGCGGACTGGTCGAAGACCTTCGACACGAACAATTCCAAGCAGGCGGTGCTCGCGTTCAACGGCGACGTGTACGAAGGCTTTGCCGCGAAGTCGCTGTCTGCCGGCGATCTCGATTTCGCGCAAAATCATGTGCGCGTGCTGTCGGGGCTGTATGGTTTGTTGCGGCCGCTCGATTTGCTGCAGCCGTATCGGCTCGAAATGGGCACGAAGTTTCCGAATGCGCGCGGCAAAGACCTATACGCTTTCTGGGGCAAGCGCATTACGGCGGCGCTCAACGAGCAGTTGCAGAGGCAGCGCGGCGCGCGGGTGCTCGTGAATTGCGCGTCGGAGGAATATTTCAAGTCGGTCAAGCCGAAGCTGCTGGCGGCTCCGGTCATCTCGCCCGTGTTCGAGGACTGGAAGGGCGGGCGCTACAAGATCATCAGCTTTCATGCGAAGCGCGCGCGCGGGATGATGGCGCGTTATGCGGTCGAGAACCGCATCGACGAACCGGAAGCGCTCAAGGGCTTCGACAGCGAAGGCTACAAATTCGATGCAAAAGCATCGAACGACACGACCTATGTATTTCGTCGCCGCGTCGCGGACTGAGATCCACGCGGCAAGCACGCAAGGAAACGCAGATGACTCTCTCTATCTCAAGCAACTTCGACGCGGGCGCGATCGAAGTCCTCAACGCCGACGATCCCGCCGACATTCGCCTGCGCATTCGTCCCGATTCGCACGCGGATTTCGCGCAATGGTTCTATTTCCGCGTGTCGGGCGCGCGCGGCGAGCGTCTCGTGATGACCTTCGAGAACGCGGCGCAGTGCGCGTTTCCCGAAGGCTGGCGCGACTATGAAGCGGTCGCCAGTTACGACCGCGTGAACTGGTTCCGCGTGTCGACGGAGTACGACGGGCAGGTGATGAAGATCGACCACACGCCTGACTTCGATCGCATCTATTACGCGTACTTCGAGCCGTACAGCGAAGAGCGCCACTCGGAGTTTCTCGGCGCGGTCCAGCAGATGCCGCTCGCGACGCTGACCGAGCTCGGCAGCACGGTTCAGGGCCGCCCGATATCGGTGCTGTCGCTCGGCATCCCGGATTTCGGCGACGCCGAGCCGAAGAAGAAAGTCTGGATCATCGCGCGTCAGCATCCGGGCGAGACGATGGCGGAATGGTTCGTCGAAGGACTCGTGAAGCGTCTCGCCGGTTTCGGCGACTGGGCGGGCGATCCGGTGGCGCGCGCGCTCTTCGAGCGGGCCATTTTCCATATCGTGCCGAACATGAATCCGGACGGCAGCGTGCTCGGCAACCTGCGCACCAACGCGGCGGGCGCGAACCTCAACCGCGAATGGATGGAGCCGAGCGCGCAACGCAGTCCGGAAGTGCTGGTCGTGCGCGAGGCGATCGAGGAGACGGGCTGCGACCTGTTCTTCGATATCCACGGCGACGAAGCCATTCCGTACGTGTTCGTCGCGGGCTCGGAGATGCTGCCGGGCTTCACCGAGCAGCAGGCGAAGGAGCAGAAGGCGTTCGTCGATTTCTTCAAGCAGGCGAGCCCGGATTTCCAGGACGTCCACGGCTACGAGTCGAGCAAGTATCAGACAGATGCGCTCAAGCTCGCGTCGAAGTACATCGGCAACGAGTATAAATGCCTGTCGCTTACGCTCGAGATGCCGTTCAAGGACAACGCGAATCTGCCCGACGAGAGCGTCGGCTGGAACGGCGCGCGCAGCGCGGCGCTCGGCGCATCGATGCTGCAAGCCATTCTGTGGCATCTGCAGGCGTTCGGCGCCTGAGCGCCGCCGACTTGCCGCCGATGTGAAAAGGGCGTGGCCGCTTCATGCAGCCACGCCCTTTTTTGTCGTGTCTTCGTCGCAGGACGAAGGGAGCTAGTGCTTCTTGGTGCTCTTTTTTGTCGACTTGGTCGAGGACTTCGACGTGGTTTTCGACTTGCCCGACGACGCCTTCGTCTTCGCGCCGTGCTTGCCCTTCGTGGCGTGCGTCGAGCGAGGTTCAGCGCGCGCGCGCAATGGCGGGACGGGATCGTTCCAGCCGAAAGCGAGCATCTGACTGCCGACATAACCGCAGCGGAACTTGAGCGGAGTGGGATCGCTCCCGCCGTCCTTCGGCATGCCTTGACCTTCGACGGTCACGACATTGTCCACTTTGATTCGCTGCTTCTTCTCGTCGAACGAATCGTTCCACGGCTCGATCGCGGAATGCGAGGCATCGAACGAGGCAGGCGGAAATTCGACGTGATCGAACGCCGACGACGTGCTGGCGATGAAGTTGCCATGTGCAGCGCAATCCGCGACGAGCGGGTTGGCTTTGAAATCGGTGACGAAGTGGTGAATCAGTTCGTTGCGCTCGTCGAGCGAATCGGCAAAAGCGGACACGGCGCATGCCAACGATGCACATACCGCCAACCGGCCGACGAGCCGCAGGAGCCGGCGCGGTGCGAAGTTACTTTCCATCAAGTCTGGCGCTAAGAAGACACGGGCAAGTAAGATGCGCCGTGTGGGGAGGGAGTTCAATCTTATCGTACTTTGTGCGCGTACCCATCGCCCGGAGTCCGATATCCGACTCCGCCAGTAGCAGTGAATTGATACGTTTCGCGCAACCTAGACGCGCGGGCCGCGGTCCAGGCGATAGCGGCGCACGTCATAGGTGGTGATCCAGGCGGGCTTGTACACCGTGATCAATATGGTGAGCAGGCCCGTGAAGAGCGCCTCGCCGGCGCCCAGCAGCAGCGAGCCGCGCGTGAATGCCGGAGGCA
>Ga0182736_1003533_pt1 | contig 10452 bp, 6 predicted proteins | sample eDN5th30CKraftBY_FD_128882 | JGI IMG/M metagenome (GOLD analysis project Ga0182736, IMG submission 128882) | Enriched backyard soil microbial communities from Emeryville, California, USA - eDNA 5th pass 30_C Kraft BY (version 2) (version 2) | ecosystem: Environmental > Terrestrial > Soil >...
ACCTGGAGGCGAAGGAGTCGCTGCGCGGCCGGGAGGCTACGAAGAATGCCAAAGCCAAGGCTCGTGTCGACTGAGCGATACCCTGGTCATGACCATCAAAGATCACGAAATCTTGACCGATCGTGACCGACGAGAGTAGAAAACCCCGCCAGCGCAAACGCGGCGGAATCGCCGGTCACGTTCCCGCGGAACGGTCGGTCATCTTCAGCGGAATACGCATCGAGAATCACACCGCCTCCGGTTTCGCCGGTTTTTCGGCGAAACCCACTTGGGTGAAGCTGATCCCGCGGACTTGCTGAATCTGCATATGCACTGTCTCATCGTCACCGGACGCACAGGTTCTCGCCGGGGACCCCTTTTACGCCTGGCGCACCATCCAGCAGGTTGCCTGAACGCAAGCGAGTGCTGATCCGTCAGGCTTGTTGCCCCAATACCGAATGGGCCCGCCGCACACGCCGAGCGCCTGACCCGCTTGCAACCCCTCTCCAAACAGAGCTAACACAGCATCTGTTTTTATCAATTCTCGTCAATTTCTCCACCTGACATTTCCCTGCCCGTCAGGAATGATCTTTATCGAGTAATACCATCCGGACAGTTGAGTATGCCCCACGCTAATGCGTCCAAACTCGTTGCACTTATCGCATTTAATTCGCCGAATTTTCGGCGAAACTCGCCGCTGACATTTCCTCGTTACTGAGGGATGCTGTGTCCATGGAGTGGAACGTCGTCCGCTCAATCATCGAAGTTACATCAGGAGTAAGGATCATGAACTCGTATCCATCCAGAACGCTTCGTTCGATACCCACCTCACCCGCAGCTACGCGCCCAGCCCGCATGACAGTGCAAGACGAGGCGCCGGCGCTCGCCGGCCGTCCGATCGCTCCAATCACTCCAGCACAACCGGAAGTACAGCAAGATGCACCGCGCGCCACACCGATCCGCATGCTCCGGCTCTCGCAAGTCGCAGCGATCACCGGGTTAAGCAAAACAAAGATTTATCAGTTGCAGATTCAGGGCGACTTTCCAATGCGAGTGCAGCTATCTCCCAGACGTGTCGCCTGGGTGGAGTCGGAGGTGCAGGCCTGGCTCGCCGCACGCATCACATCCAGCACGCCTCTGATTGAACGCTGACTCGGTCCCTCCGTCATGACCCGTCAGCTTCAGCGCTCGGCAGCGCCGCGTCGTTGCGGCCTCCGAGCGGTCTTTTAGTCCCCGACCTGCGTGCGCCGCTGACGCCCGGCAGAATGCCGCTCTGGCCATCAGCGGAGCGAGCGCGCCCTCCTACGCCGCTTCGGTCAGCTCCACGATCACATACGCGTCCGCCTCCCGCCATAGGCCCGCAGCATCAAACTCAGCGCCGATAAGCTCCTGCACCCAGCGCTCGAGCACTTCGCGCATTTCCTTCACATAGCCATATCGATTGTAGATCGCCGTGACGCTGCCATCGGCGTGCCCCAGAACTCGCTTTATCAACTGCTCACCACCAACACCCAACTGCTCCGCAATCCGAGTCGCGACGGTGCGTCGCAAGTCGTGCGGAGTCCACGGCACCACACCTCGCTCGCCGGACACCGCCGTCACGGCCTGCATCATTCTGCTATGCCCCTTCGACCAACCAGACACCGGCGCTAGACCGTCGCTGCCGCTGAAGACGTAGTCGCCCTGTCGTCCAGCGTAGTTCGCCAACGTGTGTTCGAGTATTTGAACCGCCACCGGCACGAGCGGCACCACATGTACGTGATCGCTTTTGTATGCCTGCGCTGGGATGACCAGCAACGATTGCTTGAGGTCGATATACGGCTGTCGACATCGCGCCCACTCCCCCGGTCGGCACCCCGTTAGCAGGATCAGTCGATAGAGCGGACCGAACGGATAGCCGAGCGTCCCAGCGGCATGCCAGACGACCTGCGCTTCTTCCAGAGACAGCACACGCTCTTTCTTCCTCTTCTTCGGCAGGTTGTCCTCCATTCCCGAGACTGGATTATCCGCGCGCTTCAACAGCCGCTCACGAATGCCCCAGTTGATCATCTTACGAAGCACGGCAACTACGCTCCTCGCAGCTTCGATGCCGCCGCGACGGCGCATCTTTCCTTCACGAATTGAAGGCGCCTGAACCATGATCTCTTTCATGAGGCTGCGCACCTGGTCGCGAGTGAGCATGTCGGCCACCACCCGACCTACGCCTCCTATGATGTGAGCTCGAATGGCCATCTCGTATCTGGCCCCGGCACGCAGTTGCTTTAGGTGGACATAGTCGGTGAGAAATTTCTCAGCCAACCCTTCGACAGAGAGGCGCCCAGTCGCTACCCGCTCGAGCGCTTCAACCGGACTCTCACCGCGTCTCGCCTGATCGATATACGCGTTGGCCTTTGCTCGTGCGGCGTGCAAAGAGACTTGCGGGTATGCTCCGAGCGTGAGACGGCGCTTCCGACCCATCAGCCCATGACCTCGATCTGTGATGCCGCCCTCGCCGAAGACGCGGATCATCAACGACCATGTCGCACCACGCGTTTTTCCAATTCGCAGTGTGAGTCCGGGCACTGCGCCGTCAGGCAACTCGACGCGGCTGGTCCGTGGTTTCGCCAATACTGCGCGTATCCCTACGTCTGTGAGCTTGTTCATAAGCCACCTCGCTCCTGGGGTGTCACTCCAAATTCGTGGGTGCCAGCCCCAAAATCGCGGTTTCTCAACGTCGCTCTGGGGTGCCACTACAGGGTGATACTTTGCTCGTCTCAGGCTGAGAAAGCGAGCACCTCCGTGAACTACTAAAGACGCGAAATTCCTATTTTTATAGTCTTTGCAGCACTTCCTCGCGTTCCCTTAGAAACGCCAGAAGTTAATTCGGGACACATAGCACCCCTATAGAAGCCTTCGAAGTACGATTCAAACGTACCGATCGTTGGTTCATATCTTTCGAAGGAAGTACTAATCAGGAACGGCAGCAGCGCAAGAATATCGATTGCACAGGACGGAAATCCCAGCGCCCAGTTGCCACGGTAACGACTAAGCTCCCGGCGACCGCACGGGATCTGTTCAGTTGCAAATCGCAGAAGTCTGGGACGGGCTGCTCACTCGCCGCAGGATATCTTGACTCCTTGTACTTCGCGCATTCGCTCCACGGAGTTAGCGGACGCTTCGACGCTCCGGCTTCCAATCTCGATTGAGACGATTCAGATCGAACCCCTTCGGATCGAACACACCACCGACCCATCGAAGCGTATCCGCATACTCGGGATGCGATCGGTCCCTGATGCACTCCAGAAAGTGCGCATAGCCATGCGGACCGCCGACGTCCTCTGGCGGACAGGCATTCTCACCAGCCGTGCAGACCGGCGTGCGTAGCTCGAGCTCTGGCCAATGAGCGGGCGTCATTTCGATAACGCAACGATGTATCCAACCATCACCCATGTCGTAGTGATACTCGAACTCCCCACCTATACCACCGAGTTCTCGCACTACTGCCGCGACCGAAACGCGGCGCTCGTCTTCATAGCTCTGCGCTCCGCCGTCGAGTTCGATCTCTTGAATCCACCAATCGGGACCGATGCAGCGTTCGCCGGCGCGAAACTCATGCGCATGCGAATCCTGCCAGCCCATGACCCACTGCAGATAGTTATGCAGCGATCCAAACGTCCATTGATTGGATACAACGATCCGCCGCCAGATGAGCGGCGCGATCTCTTGCAACTCGATGCGAAAGGCAATGGGCTGTGCTTTCGGAGGCATGACTAACCAGAGCCGATCTACTTGGAGTGATGAACGAGTGTAATGCCGGAACCAGCGCAATCAACCCGGGACTCAAACCAGTACTGTTTTGCGCGGTGACCCGCTTGTCTATCGCCAGCGCGGAGTCACCGCTCACGTGGATCAAATGCCCCTCTAGGAAAAAAAAGGGACCGGCACGCGAGTTCGAAGTGCCCAACGCGTCGCCAAAGCGGCGGGCATCACCGCACTAGTGGGCCGACAAACCATTATCGATGACTCACATATCTTTATCGTCCTGGCGTCCGCTCTGGCCGATACCGCTCGACGACGCTTTCATCGACCGACGCAGCCTCACCCAAAGCCCGCGACGCCGCCTCAACGATGGCCTCCCACACGCCGGCTTCTCGAAGTACAGGTAGTTCCTTCGCTAGCACGTTACTGAGCTTACCTGCATTCTGCTCGATCGAATGCAAGACTCGATCAATCTGATGGTCGGGCATCTCTACGATTTCTTTTACCGCCGCACGTGCTTGCGCATGGCGGCGCAGGTAAGTCGACTCCTCGCGCATCTGCTCGGTGAGCGTGCGGCTGATAATGCCTGATAGATAGATCACATGTGCTCCCAGGTCTGGGTAGCACCAGGGGTTTCGCTAGGTCAGCGCCGCGGAAACTGAAGTTGGATGTCACCCCGTCGGGATACGTCGTTTGCACGGGCTCGAACACCACATGCTCCCGCACGGACCGCATCAGCGGCTTGGAAACGCGATCCAGGATTTGGTCGTAGCTGCGGCGTTCCCCGGCATCATCGGTAATAACGGCGGACACAGGCAGAATCACCGGATCAGGAATGGCACCGTCACGACGTAGCACGTCGTTGATGAGGAACCGGTGCACTCGGCCATTGCCATCAGCTAGGGGATGGATGTAGACGAAACCGAACGCCGCTACGGCGCTGCGCATGACTGGCGATTGCCCCTGCGTCCGCTCCAGGAAGACACGTAGCCCCTCGAGCATCGCGGGAACATCCGCGGCCGGCGGCGCTACGTAGTGCACGATCTCCTGTTGCCGAATCATCTCGCCGACAAAGACGGGAGATTGACGGATGCCGAACTGGGTCAGCGTGGTCTTGCCCAGGATCTCACGCTGCAATTCAGCAAGTAGTGCAGATGTGAGCGGCGGATCACCTTGACCGGTGCGCCTCGCCATAACGTCCGCGAATCGCTCGATGCGATTGGCTTGGTCGGCCTCTCCCTCGATCGCGAAGCTGGCTCTGCTCTCGCGGAGCGTCATCCATGCTGCCGCACGTAACAGCAGATCTTCACCAAACTCCGCGGTCAGCTTCTCGAATAACTCAGGAACATTGACGTTCCCCGTTCGAGTAACAGCATCAGTCTTCACAACGATAGGACAGAAATGTCGTGTACCGGGGAGGTTGTCATTCACTCGCCACCGCTGGATCTTGATCACGCGGCCCGGCGAAGCGGCGACCAGTTTGGCATCATTGATCACATCGACATAATTGCCACCGAGCTTGGCTGGTAGATCCAGCGCATCGCCGGTCAGCCACTCGTAAAGGAACGCCGCGCGCCGGGCATATTGCCCCGTGGGCTCCGCTACCACCCATGATTGAATGAAGGCTGGTCCCGTTTTGCCGAACAGCCGAGCGAGGAATTCCAGATGGGGAATTTCGTGGCGCAGGTGAAATTGCAGGTGAGCGGCCGGCTCCTGCGCTGGCCTCATGGGTTCTTGGTAAGTTTCGAGCCGGAGTCCATCGTTGATCTCGGTCGCTCGTCGACCACCGATCTGACTCAATACGGGCAGCTGCCCGAGGGGCAGGACGCTGTAGGCGCGAGCCAACCACGCAGCGCCGATTGGATCAGCGGGTAAGTCGTTCACTGGGTCTCTCGATCGTCTTGGTTCGGCATAAAAAACGCTGATGCAGACTGCTAGCGGGCCGCCAACCGATTATGGGTGCATAAAATCGATTATAAATCGATTTGTTTGGCGAATTTCAATTATGGCTGACAGCCGAGGGCCCCCTTTGCGCGCGCAGAACCCCAGCATCTAAGCGTCGCATAACAGAGCTTAATTGATTGATTTCCTGTCGAAGGCCGGGCCAGAGATCGATTCCGATCGCCTCAACCGCGCACTACGTACCAAGAAGATTGAGGAGTGGGGACTCGTCACTGCTGGAATGAAGATTGGCGGAGCCGGTCGTCTCGCCGCGCTTCACGCGGCCATTGCGGAAGCCTATGACAAGTCACGCGAACCATCGGCCGATCCCCTGCATTAATAAGGTGAAGCGCCACTTCTGCAGCCGTATGTACGGACGGATGGATCGACGATCTATCCGTCCCGCACCGGCGCGCAGGAGCCGAGCCCCCGCATAGGAACGGCGACATCGTCGGCGTTGAACGCACCCTCAAGCCAATCTGCATCATCAAGCCAACTGGAAAGTTCTCGCAGCTGTATTCAGGCACCATCGCGCGTCCGCGCCTCCCAGCTCAGCTCCCAAGCTCAAACGCATATAGCCGTCCATTCAGCCCCACGGCGTACACGACGTCATCCACAATGAGTGGCGACGCGCCGAAACCCCAGTTCTTCTTCGCGTCGATGACGTCTTTGGACGGTTGCTCCTGATATAGCCAGCGAACTGCGCCGCTACTGCGCTCCAAGGCGACTAATGCACCGTTGCGGGATCCCGGCGACGGCCCGACGCCGACCGTACCTGCCACGACGAACCTGTCGTTTACAGCGGTGCGTGACCACGACCAGCCCGGTACCGGCGTTTTCCAGCGCAAGGAGCCATCCGCTGCATTAATTGCATAGACGCTGACGGCATCGGACGAGCCCGTGTAGACGACACCATCGCGCACGACTGGCGGGGACTCGATCCACGAAAACCAGTAGTAACGTCGCCATTGTTCTTTTCCACTGGCGGCGTCCAGAGCGATCAGTTCGTAGGTGCGACTGCCGAGCAGTACGCGATCACCGCTGACGACAAGGTCGCCAGGCACTGCCAGCTTCGCATCGTAGCTCCACCGTATCTTGCCATCGTGCGCCGACACTGCCTGGACTTTGCCATCGAATGCGGCGAAGAGGACAAGATCGCGATACACCGCAGGTGTCGCGGTCATCATGTCGCCGGCAGTCACGCGCCAGATCTCACGGCCACTCTCCGAGTCGAGCGCATAGAGGTTCTTGTCGCGGCTGGCGACGTAAAGGCGCCGCGCATCCGCGACGACACTCGATCCGTACTGGTCCCAGCGTGATTTCTCCTGGTCAGTGGGAATGCGCTCCGGGCTGCCCGCGTCAATGTGCGCTCGCCATTTCTCCACACCGGTGCGTTTGTTCAATCGGTACAGGAAGCCGGAGTCCGAAGTGACATAGACGCTCTCACCTACGACGGCGGGCCGGCCACGGATGGGCTTGTCCGTGGTGAATTTCCAGCGAACGCTGCCGCTACCGTCGACGGCGTTGAGCAGTCCCTGTTCATTGCCGATGAACAGCAATCCGGACTGCGCATCGTGTTCCAGACCTGCCCACGCCGGAGCGCCAAGCGGCACCGACCACTTCACCTTCGGTTGCCTGCCCTGCCATTGCATGGGCTCGGATTTTGCGATGGGTTCTCCTCGATGGAATTCCACCGGGATGTCATAGATCGGCACCGCATCGTGCGGCAGCACGCCACTTAGCGTCCGGCGATCGGGATCCCAAGTGAGAGGAAAAGAGAGCGGCTTGGTGTCGATGCGATTTCCATCCAGCGTCACTGTACCCAGCGACACAGCATGCGCACCGATTGCAGGTAGCGAGAGCTCTGCCATGGGCTTGCCGTCCTTCTCCAGAAATTGCAGCACGACCTGAGACGACTCGCCCGCGTAGACCGGATCCGCCGACCACCAGCCGGTAAGGTCCGAGAATGTCAGGCTCGCAGGTTGTGCCTGCAACGCGATCGCATTCATTACGCAAATCAACCCAAGCCCCAATCGCACGATCATTCCCTCGGTGCTCCTCTTGTTCGAAATTATCCGTCTCTATCGACAACCAAGCTCAGTCGTCCCACCCCTCCGCTGGTTCAAGCGACGCGCTCGACGGCATCGTTCGCCATTCGCAAATCAAACTCTCCAGCAAGCAACTTCGGCAGCAGCGTATCGCGCAATCCAGCCAGCACTCCGGACTCGCGATCGTTCTTCGTTATCCGCTCAAACAACGGCCTTACGACCTGACCGAATGCAGCCTGCAGCGACAACGGCGGCACCACAACGCTCATGGCCCCCAACGACGCACGGCTAAGCTCCGTTTGCCCCGTCGAGCCTTCGGCCAGCCCCTCGATCTCCGATTCCCTGCCAGCCAATTCTACGCCGAGAAAGTATGGATCGACCTCGCGCCCAGGACGCACGACGGTCACATGCGAGTCCACTATCGTCGGTTCCGGGAGCTCCAGAACCTGAGCGACGCGACCCAAAGTCCCTGTACCGGTGGAGTTGACGAGAATGTCGAGCGGTTGGAGCAGCCGACCGCGAGTGCTTCTTTTTTGATCATTGTGCCGTCGCGCGTGATGGGTGCTGACGCGATGATCTCGAATACATTTCTGATTCAACACTAAGACACCGCCGGTGTCGCAATAGGCGGGCCCTACTCCCCGACTGAGATAGTCACACACCGACGCAAGGGGCCGTAGGGCCCATCCACTCGGAATCTCCAACTCCACAAACCAGCGACGAAACAGGGCGCGAGCCAGCGCTTCAAGCGTCGCGTTCATGCGCTGATTCAATTCGATCTTGTCGTCCAGCGTACCAAGGATGCGCGCTATCCCTTCTTGTTCGCGCAACGGCGGGATGGGCAGCGAAATGACCGCCAGATTGCCTTTGTTGAATCCCGCCTGCGCGCTCCTCGCTCCGCCTGCAGCCAGGGGCAGCTGAAAATAATGACTGCGCAGCAGCTGATACACAAAATCCACATTGACGTCGCTGCTAGGAATTACCTTTGCCAAGGCAACGTTATAGGCACCGGAAAGTCCCCGGCAAATACGCCCCAGGGCGGCACCGTAGCGCCCGATCAACACATCGTGAGTTTCACACTTGCGCCACCTGGCAGAGTCAGGAATATAAGTCAGGTTCGCGTCGGTCTCGAAGTCTCTGATTTGAACCAGCCGAACGTAACCCTCTCGCTCCGAGCCCACAAACGTGGACGCGGGAGGCTGCGTGCCCCCTTCGACATCCATGACATCCGTAAACCACTCCCACCTCCAGCCTTCTGGAAGTGCATGCAACTGCTTCGCCAACGAACCCCGAATGTCAGTCGCCATAGCCCAATCCTTCGAGATTGGCCTTGATGGCTCGCTCCAGCCGCGCGGACTCGGCAAATTGTTCCTTTAGCTCCGCAACGAGCTTCTGCATTTTTTGCTCGAACGGCTCGCCATCATCCTCGAGCGCCTCCGCGCCGACATAACGTCCTGGCGTGAGCACATATCCATGAGCAGCGATCTCGGCCAATACCGAGGATTTGCAGAACCCCTTGGTATCTGTGTAGTCGTTGCCGCGCTTCCACGCTTTGAACGTGCCGCTAATCCTGTCCAAATCGGTGGCAGCGAAGTCGCGCAGTACGCGATCCTTCATATAACCCAGCGCCCGAGCATCGATGAAAAGCGTTTCTCCGCTGCGATCGCGATTGTGTCCGCGCGCCTTCTTACTTTTGGTCAGGAACCACACACACGCTGGAATCTGGGTGTTGGTAAAGAGCTGGCTCGGCAACGCGAGAATACATTCCACCAGATCCGCTTCCACCAGCGCTTTGCGGATTTCCGCCTCGCCTTTGGTGTTGGATGACATCGACCCATTGGCCAGCAGGAGCGCCATCGAGCCGTGCGGGGCCAGGTGATACAACATGTGCTGGATCCACGCGAAGTTGGCATTGCTCTTGGGCGGCGGCCCATAGACCCAGCGCGGATCGCCTGCCAAGCGGCCGTCCCACCATTCACTCATGTTGAACGGCGGGTTGGCCATCACATAGTCGGCACGAAGGTCGGGATGCTGATCGCTCAAGAACGTATCAGCAGGCTGTTTGCCAAAGTTGAATTCGATGCCGCGGATGGCCATGTTCATCGCGGCCAGCCGCCAGGTCGTGGGGTTGCTCTCCTGGCCGTAGACCGACAGCTGACCGATGCGGCCGCCCTGGCTTTCGATGAAGGCTTCACTTTGCACAAAGAAACCGCCGGAGCCCATGGCGGGGTCGTACACCTTCCCCTGAAACGGTTCGATCATCTCGACGATCACAGCCACGATCGACTTGGGGGTGTAGTACTGCCCACCCTTCTTGCCTTCGGCCAACGCGAACTGACCCAGGAAATATTCGTACACGTGCCCCAGGATGTCCTTGGAGTTGAGGCTGGCGTGACGGAACGGGATGGAGGAAATCACCTCGCTGATCAAGCCAATGAGCTTACCGGGCTCGAGCTGCAACTGCGCATAGCGGTTCTTCTCGATGACGTCCTTGAGCCGCAGATTCTCCTTCTCGATCGCTGCCAACGCATCGTCAATCAAATGCGCGACGGAGCGAAATACGTAGGTCTCGGTCGTGCCGTTGCGAACGGTGATTTCAGTGCCCGGCGCCAGCGTTGCGCTTTCCTGAATTGTTTGCCAGCGCGCCAGCGGCGGCACCCAGAAAACGTTGTTCTCGGTGAAGTAGTCGCGGTCTTCCAGCTCGTCGCGGATCGCCGCGCTGTACGCAGCATCAGACGCGTAGTCA
>Ga0182736_1003534_pt1 | contig 10446 bp, 5 predicted proteins | sample eDN5th30CKraftBY_FD_128882 | JGI IMG/M metagenome (GOLD analysis project Ga0182736, IMG submission 128882) | Enriched backyard soil microbial communities from Emeryville, California, USA - eDNA 5th pass 30_C Kraft BY (version 2) (version 2) | ecosystem: Environmental > Terrestrial > Soil >...
AACGGATAGCCAGTATTCCCGGGGCCACAGGAAGAGGTTTCGGTACGGTATCCCTGTATACCATAGGGGGAAGCTACAAGCCGGTAGCAACTACCATTGAATGGTTCCACGATTGGAGCACTATAGCTGGGGTAACTGTCCATTCCGACAGCAAAAGTACTTTTTGGGATGAGGTACGCATAACTGATGATGGAACAACAGCTTATATCGAAGTGAATTTCACCAAAGACATTACAATCCTCAAGCTATTATCGGACAATTACGGTTATTATCCGGCTGTGCTCTATAGCGGTACATTACCGAACGGCGGTGGAAATATCAGGGCAAGCGCCAGTGTCGCGCGGCTAAATGTCGAAAACAACTTGGTGGTCCATTATAATGGTAACGTGGGCATCGGCACGGCAACGCCGAAGGAAACACTTTCTGTCAACGGTACCATTCGTTCCAAAGAAATCAAAGTTGAAGCTGCCAACTGGCCGGATTATGTATTCGATGAAACCTATAAAATACCGTCGCTTTCAGACACCGAAACCTACATTAAGGAACACAGGCATTTGCCGGGTATGCCGAATAAAAATCAGGTAGAGAAAGAAGGCGTAAGTTTAGGGGAGATGAACCGGAAACTGCTGGAGAAAGTGGAAGAGCTGACTCTTCATCAAATAGAATTATATGGAGAACTTGAAAAAGTTAAGCGGGAGTTAGCATTATATAAAGAAGCACATTAGGACATTAAATGGTAAACTCAGCTATTCAACTGATGCAGCTAAAAGAAATATTAATCTATTAACAATTGTTCCAATGAAAAAGCTATTATTGATAAGTATATTGGTGTTCGCTCTATCTTTTGTAAAAGCGCAAGATAGTAATGTATTAATCGGATTGGCCGGGCCAGCCTACGGTGTTACGGTTAAAACAAATTTTCCAAATGGTACCGGTGGTTGGGCTAGAGGGTTCAAGGTTGCCAATCAAGATAATTCCACTAGTTTTATCACGTTTGGCGCTTATGGAGGATATCTAAATGGAACTTCCTCATTAAACTATTCATTTATAGGGCCAAGCTACTCTTCCACTTATATGGTTTTTCTGCCTACTGGTGATATAGGCATTGGTACAAGGACTCCTAGGGAAAAGCTATCGGTTAACGGCAACATTAGGGCCAAAGAAATCAAGGTTGAAACTGCCAACTGGCCAGACTATGTGTTTGATGAAACCTATAAGATGCCGTCATTAACAGAGACCGAAACCTACATTAAGGAACACAGGCATTTGCCGGGTATGCCGAATAAAAATCAGGTGGCCGAAGAAGGGGTAAGTTTAGGGGAGATGAACCGGAAACTGCTGGAGAAAGTGGAAGAGCTGACCCTCCACTTAATCGAGAAAGAAAAAACAATAAACCAGTTGAGTGACCGCTTAACGGCGCTTGAAAATAAACCTAAATAAAAATGAGACATATCTTTTTAAAAACCATAGCCCTACTGGCTATTGTCTGTTGCTTTATGCAGGTAAAGGCACAGACATCGGCCGTTATCATTCCTTCCAATACCTCTACGGGAAGTTTGGAAAAGAACCTGCTCTTCCATGCGGTAAACCGTTATCAGGTAACAAGCCAGGGACCTGGTATTACGCTGACGAAACTTTTTGATGGTAATTTTGCCACTACCTCTACTACTTCTGCAGTAACCCCGGCTACACCGTTGATTATTGAAATAGATAACCTACCCAAAGCCCATACACAAACGGGAGCATGGATCGGCTGGAGTACCCGGTACTATAACCCCATAGACTTTAAAATTGAGGGCTATAACGCATATAATAGCGATCAATGGGTAACTATTGATGATGTTACCGGAAATAGCCAGCGGAGTTATATGAAGAAAATGCCTTCTGGTGCATTTACCAAATTACGGTTTACCTTCTATTCAACATCCGGCACCAACAATATCCTGAAGCTTTCGGAATTGTTTTATATCCATCCAGAGGGAACTACATTCTACGATGGCTTGGCGGTGCAGTACGACAATGATGGCAATGTAGGTATCGGCACTTCTGACCCACAGGCTAAATTGGCAGTTAACGGAAATATACGCGCTAAAGAGGTCAAAGTTGAAACCACTAACTGGCCAGACTTTGTATTTAGAGAAGATTATAGCTTGCAATCTTTGGCAGAAATCGAAACCTATATCAAAGCAAACAAACATTTACCCGGTGTACCGGATAAAAATCAGGCAGAAAAAGAAGGGGTAGGTTTAGGTGAGATGAACAGGAAGCTACTGGAAAAAGTGGAGGAACTGACCTTATATCTGTTGCAGGAACGAAAGGAACGTGGGATGCTGGCTAATGAGGTAACGGCACTCCGTCAGGAGGTAGACACGCTTAAAAATAATCAAAAATGATTAGCGGAAAAACATACGAAAACATTTATGAATTTGGTCATATCGAAGATGATTAGGAATCGGAAGAATCTGTTAATAACAAATTAAGAACCGCTCGATTACACCTCTTATACAAGCAACTCAAATGATTTTTTAATTGTCCAAAGCTTAGAAGACATTAAAAGAACTTCAGATTAGAACGAATAAATTATTACAAATGAAACATAAATTTTATTTTTTTATATTTTTTATATTTTGGGCAAAAGCCTATTCACAGAGCCCGGTTATCCCACCATCCCCAACAGCATCGGGTTTAGGTAAATATGCTGATATTCCTGTTTCTTATTATAATGGCTTACCATCCATTAATATTCCTTTATATGAAATTAATCTGTCGCGATTTAAACTGCCTATATCACTCGATTACTATGCGTCGGGTATTAGGATAGAAGACGAGGCCTCTTGGACGGGATTAGGATGGAACTTATTGGCAGGAGGAGCGATCACAAAATCAACAAGGGGGAAAAGTGATTTAGCAGCAAGTAGCGGTGTTATAGGTTATCCATATGATAATAATCCCATTACTCCAGATGAATATAATTATTATTTTTATCCGTATTTACCACAGCAACAGAGTGCGGATGTAAGTTATTTTAACGCAGTTGTTTCTGGTATATCCGATCATGATCCAGAGCCTGACCTTTTCTATTTTAACTTTTGTGGTCATTCAGGGCAATTTGTGTTCGAGAAAAGCAATGTTGGTTCACCATTGAAAGTTTGCTTAAAGAGCCAGGAAAAACTGGATATAAAGGTGACTTATGATGGTGTTGCAAAAGGATGGAGATGGATCATTACAGATACGGAAGGAACAAAATTTTATTTTGGCACTCCAGAATATAGCCATACATCTTCTGGAAGAAATTCAACAGAAGCAGGGGGCGATATGTCTGCCAATTTTGGGCTTCGTTATCTGGACATAAACGCTTGGTATTTAGATAAAGTACAAACAGCTAATGGAGAGGAAATTAATTTTAAATATAAGGAAAACGGTCCTGGGCTATCCAATGGAACCAAAAGGACCTTGATCAAAAGCGAAGAAAAGCAAATACCCACGGTAATATATGGAGGAGGTAGCGGGGCTTCAGGTTCACATTCATATATCAGCACCTTGGTAGTGGATTACAATGTTTATCTGGATGAAATTACTTTTAAAAATGGAAAGATAGCGTTTTTGACAAGTGACCGAGAAGATATGGAAACTGGAGTACTCAATCCTGCTTATGATCACATTAAAGCGCAAAAATTAGAAAAAATAATTATTTCTTCAAACGAAAATAATGTTATCTCAGTTTTAAAATCTTATGAACTATCTTACTCGTATTACGATAAGTTGCCCGATCCTCATACTAACTCAGAAAGCCCCTTTTTGAATACAAGGCTTAGATTGGAAAACGTTCTTGAAAAAGATGCCCTTGGCAACGCAAATTCTCCATATATTTTTGGATATTCAGGTGATCGGCTCCCACCCAAAAATTCAAAGGCCAGAGACCATTGGGGATTTTACAATGGAAAGAATAATGAGAATATCTATTATTACAATCAAACAATTAGTACCTTGTTAACTGGTTTTTCAACTTCTTTGGGGTATTTTAATGACGAACGGTATTATCCAGGGGCAAATAGAGAGCCGGATACCGGTCTTGTCAAGATAGGTGTTTTAAATAAAATTATCTATCCAACAGGTGGAGAAACCTTATTCGAGTTTGAATCGAATGACTATCATAATTTCGTTCCAGAAACTACAACATCTTCGGAACAATGTATTGCTGTATTGAAAGGAGGGCCAAACACAATTGGTTATGAGGAGGAGGACAATAAGTTCAGCTTCTCTCTTTCGTCAAAGAGGAGTGTTAAAATACAGATATATAATTACAGTGAAGAATTTGACTGTTTTACATGTGCATCTCAGCCCCCTCAGAGCATTATGGGTTGCGTGATACGTTCAATTGGAAGTACGCCTTCGTATTATAAAAATTATCTCGTTCCTCTTAAGTTTCAAGGAGGACTCGAAACCCGCTATGAAATAATACCTGCCGGAACCTATGAAGTGGAGGTATTTTCAAGTGGATATTACATCATGAAAGCCACTTTGTGTTGGGAGGAGGACGCACAATCTACGGATCCGACCTCTTCTGCATTACGTTCTAAACCTGGAGGTGGTATCAGAATAAAAAATATTAAACATTTTGATAACCCAGCCTCCTTAAACAGTGTGGAACAGAATTTTGTGTATACGGACACTATTGACGGGATGGAGAAATCCAGCGGACTTTTAATGACGACCCCCGTTTATTCCTATTATACGCCTGTTCCATATGTCATAACTAATCCCGATGACAATGGAAGCAATACCTTATACCATATGATGCTTGTTTGTACTTCGAATTCTACTATACCTTTAGGAAACTCGGCCCAAGGAGGATTAGTTGGATACGGAAAAGTTTCTGTGTTCGGTAATAATAGTGGAGCAAATGGGAAAAGCGAATTCAGGTTTGTGAATGCACCAGATTTACCAAGTCCTCCTCCCGTATTTCCTGATGTACCAAATACTGTCAATCTTTCTAACGGACTTCTTACATCGTCTATCGATTATCTAAAGGACCAAAATGGGCGGTTTAGAAAGCTCAAAGAGGTGACTAGAGATTATAGTAATGAAATTGAATTGCAGAAGAAGGTTAAAGGGATGAAGTGTTTCGGTTATCAAGAGTCAATAGAAATAAACTATGGTGTATCTCTAGAGCAAAAGATTAGATTTTATGATTTCGTTTCTGAATGGTGGCATCCAAGTTGGGAATCTGTAAAGCTTTATGATCCGAATGATGAGAATAAGTTTACTGAACAGCAAACATCTTATTACTATGATAACCCAAGTCACTTTCAATCAACTAGAATCGAAACAGTAAACAGCGATGGCAGCAAAGAAGTAACCTATACCAGTTATCCCGAAGATTATGCTTCCGGTACTGCCTTTATTGATGATATGAAGACCAAACACCTGATTTCCTATCCGATAGAGCAGGTGAAATATAAGGTGGTAGGTACGGCAAGGACCATTCTTTCGGGCACTGTAACCAAATATCTGGCGGGCGGGAAGGGGCTTGTGGATCAGGTAATGCGGCTGGAGACCTCGCTTCCGATCGCACTGTCTTCTTTTAAATTCAGCAACCGTCTGGATGGCCAGCTACCGCCAACCGGTGCAGCCACCACTTTTGCCCCGCATATACTTTATTCCCCCGTACTCACATACAACAGTTACGACAGCTACGGAAATCCGCTACAGGCCACACTGGAGAAAGGGCAGATTAGCAGTTACCTCTGGAGCTACAATGGACAGTATCCGGTCGCCGAGGCGAAGAACGCCCAGCAAAGCGATATTGCCTATACGGGATTCGAGGCCGATGGTAAGGGGAACTGGGCATACAGCGGTGCCACGGTAACTGACATAACGGCTCCTGCAGGAAGGAAGATCTATAGCCTTAGCGGGGGAGGGCTGTCAAAGGCAGGACTGTCCACGGCTAAACGATATGTACTGACGTATTGGGCAAAGAGTGCTACAGCCACCGGTATCAGCGGTGGTACGGCCACGGTGATCGGTAGCCGTACCGGCTGGACGCAGTACCAACGGACGGTCACGGGTGTCTCAGCGGTAAGCCTGAGCGGCTCGGTCTACCTGGATGAAGTGAGACTCTGCCCCGAAGATGCCCAGATGAGCACCTACACCTACGATCCGTTCAAGGGCATGACCAGTAGCACGGATGCCTCGGGCCGCACAACGTATTACGGTTACGATAGTTTCGGCCGGCTGCAGACCGTGAAGGACACGGACGGGGAACAGACCGGCAGTTATGACTACCATTACAGCAACCAGTAAATACCGGAGGGAACGAACCATGAACAGCTATAAGAGACACGCCATGCATAAATTATATATCCTTGCCCTGCTGCTGGCCATGCCCGCAGCGGCATGGGCCCAACTGGTGCTGAACACGCCGCAGACCGGTGAATTCAGCGATGCGGTAAGCATCACGCTGAAGCCAGGCTTCCAGAGCAGCAGCTTCCATGCCTATATCAGCAGCGTACCGCTGCCGGTGGCACTGGGGAGCGCCCCGAGTGCGGGACAGAATTACATCGTGAAACGGACCTATCTGAAAGCCGCTGTTTCGGCCTCCCCGAAAACCGACGAGGTGATGGAGGATATCAGCTATTTTGACGGGCTGGGCCGCCAGGTGCAGACGGTAGGTACCAAGGCAGGGCCGTCCTATGGGGATATCGTGACCCAGCAGAGCTATGATGCCTTCGGGCGGGAGGATAGAAGTTACCTTCCGTACGGTACTTCCACGCCGGGCAACGGGAGCTACAAGGCCGATGCGGTGACTGCCCAGGCAACCTTCTACAACACCCCGCCTGTGGGTGTGGTAAGCATCCCCGCAGTAGGCGGGAACACACCTTCCTACAGCCGCCCGGTTTACGAGGCCAGCCCGTTGGACCGGGTGCTGGAACAGGGCTTCCCCGGACAGGTGTGGCAGCCTGCCACATCGCGGACGGCGGCCACGGGCCGGACAGTGATTACGGAGTATACGGCAAATAATGCCATTGCCTTCGGAACGGTATCCACCACACGCCGCGTGGCGAGGTACAGTGTAGGTTATGACCAGTACGGAGATCCTACGTTGCAGATTTCCACCCCATATGCAGCCAGCGAGCTTTACGTGAAGGTTACCAAAGATGAAAACTGGGTGCCTGACAGCGGCAGGGTAGGAACTGCGGAGGAATACCGTGACAAGCAGGACCGGGTGCTATTGACAAGGCGCTTCAACCGTAAGGCTGGAACAGTGGAGATGCTGAGCACCTACTATGTATACGATGATTTCGGGAACCTGTGCTACGTGCTGCCCCCGGGCCTGCATCCCGACAGGGAAGCCTCAAATCCCGTCAGCGCTGCGGATCTGGGGAAATTTGCCTACCAGTACCACTACGACATACGGCAGCGGCTCTCGCAGAAGAAGTTTCCGGGCAGCAGCTACTGGCACAAGATGATCTACAATGCGATGGACCTGGTGGTCATGGACCAGGACGGGAAGAAGGGGGGCAACGGTGCGATCTATAACGTGTTCTGTAAATATGATGCCCTGGGAAGGCTGGTGATGAAGGGCACACAGGAAAACGGCGACCTTCCGTGGTGGGAAACGCAGCATACGGTAAACGGGCAGGCCTATCCCAAGCACTGGGAAGAGCTGTCCTCTGCTAGCGGCAACGTGCACGGCTATACCAACCGTAGCATGCCGGTACTGCCCACGTCCACACCATCGAAGTATACGGTTACGGAGGTAAATTACTATGACCGCTATTCGGGCATACCCTCGCTGCCCGACAATGAATCGGCCGCATACAGTCCACAGGTACAGGGGCTGCCGACGGCAAAGAAGGTGCGGGTAATGGGGGCCACGGCCGAGACCTGGCTGTGGACGGTCTACTATTACGATACCAAGGGCAGGATAGCCAGGGAATGGAGCCAGCATTACAAAGGAGGAACTGTGAGCGGCAACACAAATACCGTTGACTATACCTACAGCTTCAGCGGGCAGCCGGTCCGCACGGTGCAGACACTGTACACCGGCGGTACGCTGAAGCTGACGGTCACTACGGAATACACCTACGACCACCGCAACCGGCTGGTGGATACCCGGAAACAGGTAAAGGACGGCAGTTCGGCGGCAGGCCCGCAGGTACTGGTATCCCGCAACAGCTACAATGCCGTGGGGCAATTGCGCAACCGGGGATTGCACAGTACGGACAACGGGTCAAGCTTCGCAGAGAATGTCAGTTATACCTATAATGCACGTGGCTGGACGGCATCAATGGGCTCGGGGCACTTCGCGGAAACACTGCGCTACAACGATGCCCCTTCGGGATCCAGGGCACAGTACAACGGCAACATCAGCCGGCAGGAGTGGAGCCGTGAAGGATCGGCAGCGGGGAGCTACAGTTATGCCTACGACGGGCTCGATCGCCTGGTGGACGGACTTTCCGGAGATGGCAAACGGGAACGCGTGGCCTATGACGTGATGGGGAACATCACGGGGCTGAAGCGTGATTCGGGAGCGGAGTGGGTTTACGGTTACGACGGCAACCGGCTGTCCTCGATTGCCACGGGCACGGCCACCTATACCTATGCCCACGATGCGGCCAGTGGTAACATGACAACGGACGGGCGCAACGGCAACATCATCCGCTACAATTACCTGAACCTTCCCGAGCAGGTCACAGGCAGCCGTGCGGTGAGCTACACTTATGGAGGTGACGGGACAAAGCTGCGCACGGTCAATGCAGGTATTGTCCGTGACTATGTGAAGGGCACGGAGTGGGAAGGGGGTGTGCTCGACCAGATCCTGATGGAGGAGGGACGGATCGTAAAAGACGGGAGCGGTTTTAGCTATGAGTACGTGCTGGGTGACCACCTGGGCAACAGCCGCTCGGGTTTCCGTGTGAACGGCAGCGGGGCAGCGGAGGTCAACCTGCGCAGGGACTACTATCCCTTCGGTATGGAACATGCGGGCAGCCCATCCCTGACACCTTCACCGAAAAATAACTATCTTTACAACGGGAAGGAATTGCAGGAGGGACTGGGACAGTACGATTACGGTGCAAGGTTCTATGATCCGGTGATTGGTAGATGGGGAAGCGTGGATCCGCTGGCGGAGAAAGGTAGAAGATGGTCGCCTTATGCCTATGCACTTGACAATCCGATCAGGTTCATTGACCCAGATGGGATGCGTGTTACGCCTCCGGATTGGGTGAAATGGACGAACGATAAGGGCCAATTGAATATTACCTATGATTCGGAAGTAAAAACTGTAGCACAGGCACAGACCAAAGGGTATACGAATGTAGAGCAGGTGTTTGAAAGCGGGACGGGACTATCGACCAATACCAATGAGCGTTTTGGTTTCCGGGCGGACGGTAAGTTTGCCGTGAACGACGGAGGTTTCAAGGATGTGGGGGACGGCGGTTATACCACCGAAATGGGAGCTTATATAGGAAAGAATGCTTCTACAATGGAACAATCTGCCAGCGGATTGCAAATGGCGGGAGATGGTATTACCGTTATTGGTATCGCTACTGCACAGCCAGAGATTGTTGCTGCCGGCGAAATTGTCGGAAACCTTGGATTGGGACTTGAGTTGTTGGGAGACGTTATGACTAAAGGGCTTACGACAGAAACAAAAACAAATATCGGTGTTAAAGTAGGGCTTAGTGTAGGTTTTAGTCAATTAAGTAGATGGGGAGTAAACGCAACACGTGCAGTTGCGGGTGGAGAGGCCGTGAAAAGAGGAGAGAATATAGTTTCGGAATATATTATCGAAGGATCAACTATGACCGGTAGTAAAATGACTGAATATATAATCGAAGAAAACAAAAAAAGACAATAAGTGGATATAACAACTTTTGCAGTATGTGTTCTTTTTCTCCTTGTAGGAATAGTGCTGATGGTGAAAAACAGGTTCTATAAGCATAAATCGAACGATATTCTATTTCCTATAGAGTTAAGGATGTTTCTGGGAGGGGGAATCCTAACCTTATTAGGTGGATATGGTGTGATTGTTGAATTAATAAAGTTACTAAGATAAGGTAACGAAGCCTCGGCGGTGTGTCGAGGCTTTTTTATTGCGCATAGGCCTGTTGTGCCTTGGTGTCCCGTATGACGGTATCGATGAGAAAGAACAGCTTTTCCTTGACCGTGGGATTGAGGTTCTCGATATCCTGCAGCCGCTGTACTGTCTTTTTGTCAAAGGAAGCGTTGATCCCTTCGCCGGCAAGGTAATCCAGCGAAACATCCAGCGCCTTGGCGATCTTCTTTGCCGCTTCGATAGAAGGCACGGCCTCGCCACGTTCGTACTTGCCTATCATGACCCTTGATATGCCGCTCTTCTCGGCCAGGTCTTTCTGTGCCCAGCCCTTCTGTTCCCTTAAATCCGATATGATCTTACCTGTATTCATCGCTTAAAAGATACCT
>Ga0182736_1003535_pt1 | contig 10445 bp, 7 predicted proteins | sample eDN5th30CKraftBY_FD_128882 | JGI IMG/M metagenome (GOLD analysis project Ga0182736, IMG submission 128882) | Enriched backyard soil microbial communities from Emeryville, California, USA - eDNA 5th pass 30_C Kraft BY (version 2) (version 2) | ecosystem: Environmental > Terrestrial > Soil >...
ACGGCCGGCCAGGAAAGCAGTGATCTCACCCGCACGCGCTGGCTCCAGCAAGGCGGCGAGCTCGGACACATGGCGGAACTTGTTGAATTTCTCAACCAGGCTTTTGCTCAGCCCGCTAATATCATAGTCTCGCGTCAGAGCAAGGCGCAGGGACTTTTCCCGGCCATCCACGCTGACGACCGCCTCCTCGCCATCGAATCCAGTGGCGCGCAGAATGCTTTCGACCAAGTCCGGGCAATTCGCCGGCAGGACGCCAAGTGCATCGCCGACCTCATAGCTAAGTCCCGAGCCTTCCAACGAAAAGGCGAGGTGCCGGGTTTCCTTCGTGGACCCGCTGGCATTTAGCAGGCGATTGTCGAGTAACCTGGCGGGAAAGGGATTGGCTTTGCCATAGGCGAACGGAGCGGCTGGCTCAGCGGGAGCGGACACGACAATCTCGGATGCAGGCGCCGATGCATGGCCCGTGACACTGGCCAGAACCCCCTGAAACCACGCATGGGCGAGCTCTTCATAATCCACATCGCAGTCCGTGCGGTCATGGATGCGTCTGGCTCCGAGCTTTTCCAGCCTTAGATCGAACTCCTTCGCGCACTCGCAGAATTTCTCATAGTTCGTATCGCCCAGTCCCAGCACGGAGAAGGACAGATGACTCAGTGATGGCGCGTCCTCAGCATGCAGCGCCTCATGAAAGGCACGGGCGCCGTCAGGCGGCTCCCCGTCACCGTAGGTGCTTGTAATGACAAGAAGATTCGTGACCTCCTTCAACTGCCCAACCGCAAACTCAGCCATATCCTTAGCCTGCGCAGCGAACCCGTGTTTGATAGCCTCCTTGGCCAGCGAACGGCTGACTGACGCAGCGGTGCCAGTCTGAGTACCATAGAGAATGGTCAGAGTGATCGCGGGCTTCTCCAGCGCGGCGGGAGGTTGACTGCCTCCAGTCGGTGAAAACAAGCCGGCGAAGAAACCATTCAACCAGGCGCGTTGAGCGGAGGTGAAGGGTGCGGTATCAGGCAGGACAGGCGATGAGAAGTGCGTAGTCATTCGGAGAAAAATTCCTGAAGTTCCTTTACGGAGTAGCGGCGGGTGAATTGGATAAAAGTCTCACCGCGCGCACGGCGAAGGTTGTAGGTGGCGAGCATTTTTTCCAGCAGATCGGGAACCTGCGGAAAGGGGATGCCGTGAAAGACTTCCCGCGCCACGCCCTGATCCTGATCCGCGCCACCTCCGACGAAGATATGATAGCCCTCGACCTGCTCTCCTGAACTGGAAACCTTCGCCCCGAGCAACCCGATATCGCCAATGTAATGCTGGGCGCAGGAGTTCGGGCAGCCCGTGAGATGAATGTTCACAGGAAAATTCAGGACGACTTTCTTTTCGAGGCGTTTGGCTAACAGCGTGGCGTGGCCCTTCGTATTCGTCTGGGCAAATTTGCAGCCGGTATTGCCCGTGCAGGCAACGAGCCCTCCGGAAATGGAGGTCGAGCTGTAGTGCAATCCGGCTCGAACGAGCTCCAGCTTGAGGCCTTCGATTTTATCATCATGCACATTAGGGATCAGGCAATTCTGCCACACCGTGAGCCGCAGATCACCCGTCCCGTATTTCTCGGCGAGATCGGCCAGGCGGAACATCTGCTTGTCGCTGAGCCGGCCGACCGGAATAACGACGCCGACATAGTTGAACCCCGGCTGCTTCTGCTTATAGACCCCGACATGTCCGTGGCGAACGACCGGGCGAGGCGCTTCGCATTCGGAGGAGGCGGCCCTTCTCAGCGGGAAGGAGAGTTTCTTTTCCGCCTCTTCGAGGAATTTCTCCACGCCCCAGCGATCCAGGAGATATTTGAGGCGCGCCTTCTTGCGGTTCGTCCGATCGCCGTGCTCAGCAAAGACCCGGACCATCGCAGCAGCCACGGCGACGGTTTCCTCCGGTTTGATCAGCAGGCCGGAATCGGCGGCGAATTGCTGCTGGCCTGTAATCCCGGCCAGCAGCACGCGGAAGTAAACACCGGCCTCGACCGACTTTCCTTCACCCACCTTAGTCGCCTGAAAACCAATGTCATTAGTATCACCGAGCACACTGACGCTGCCGCCACTGTCGAAGGCGATATTAAATTTTCGGGGAAGTTCAAAGAGGTCCCGGTGATTCAGGATGTAGAACTGGAGCGCCCGTGCATACGGCATCACATCGAGCAGTTCGCGATGATCAAATCCCGTCGTCGGCGTGGCTGTGATGTTGCGGATATTATCCGCGCCCGCGCCGCGCGACGTGAGCCCCAGGTCCTGAAGCTTCATGAGCACGTTAATAATATCCCTGGGCTTGAATTCGCGGATCTGCACATTTCCACGCGTCGTGATATCGCTGTACCCCTTCCCCCAGTCCCTCGCCATCTCGGCGAGTCCGCGGAGCTGGGCGGCCTTGATGGCATTGCCCGGCACCCGCAGCCGCAGCATGAAGGCGTCCTGCGCCGGGGCGACATAGAACAGACCTTGGTACTTAAAGCGAAAGACATCGCCGCCTTCGGGAAATTTATTTTCCGCCGCGTGCTGCACCAGCTTGTCCCAGATATCGAGAGGGTCCTCGTCGTATTTAAACTTCTCCTCCTTGCACAGATCGGCGAGAGGCACGCCGAAATAGGTCTCCTCCAGCGCTTCATTCGGCAGGCCCGAGGCCGCCTCATGCGTGAGCAATCCGGCAGCATCCTGCGCAACGAAGGGCTGGCCTTGCCCACGCCCGGAGACTCCGGCGAAGAACCCGGCGAGATACTGCTTTTGCTCTTCGCTGAAAGGAGCGTTGTCGGCTTGGAGAGTGTCCGTGGTCGGATTCATGCGGGTGGTGGAAGGGTTAGGAGCTAAGCCGTGGCCTCTTCAGGCAGCGGAGCGGTCGTCTTAGCTACGAGAGGTTCCTTGGCAATCGCCGCCACCCTGGGCTTGTAGGTGGCATAAAGAGCGAGGCCGGTGAAGAGCAGGCCGCCGCAGAAGTTGCCGATGGTCACGGGAATCTGATTCCAGATCCACCAATCCGCCAGCGAGACCTTGGCCCCAAAAAGGATGCCTGCGGGAATCACAAACATATTCACGACGGCGTGCTCATACCCCTGGGCGAAGAAGATGAAGACCGGCAGCCAGGCGGCGGCGATCTTGCCGATGGTCGAGGACGAAGTCATCGCCATCACCACACCGAGGCACACCATCCAATTACACAAAATGCTCTTCGTGAAGACGGTGAGCATTCCCGCCCCACCATGCGCCGCGTAAGCGGTCGTCTTAGCCACGGCGATGGCGGCGATCTTGTCTCCCAGCGCTCCAGCCGCGACCTGTCCCGCCATGGATAGCGAGATCCAGAGCAGCCCCGCATAGAAGAGACTGCCCAGCAGGTTACCGATAAAGACCCAGGCAAAATTAGCCATCACCCGGCCCGGAGTCGTCTGTCTCTCCAGAACGGCCAGAGGCAACAGCGCAAAACTGCCCGTGACCAATTCCAGCCCCAGGAGCACGATGATTACAAAGCCGACCGGAAAGACCAGCGCACCGACCGGCGGCGTCGTTTGCAAACTGACACTAATCGCCAGGCTGGTGGCGAAGGCGAGGATCGCTCCGGAGAGAAATCCGCGAATGAGGATATCCTTGACCGAGAGTCCGGCTTTCGTGGCCCCGGCTTGGATCATGGTGTTTAAGACTTCTGTGGGTTTTATGTAGTCCATAGGTGCGTTGGGTGGTGGATGGGTGTGGATTGAAATGCTCTTAGATATGTCTGGATCTGCGCGGTGCCTTGTAGCGCATGACTTTCTTTCAGGTTTTCGAGGAACCAGTTCGCCCGTTGCGGGCTGACCTCATTGGCATCGTGGCGATGGAAACACAGCAGAGGCTCTCGGGCGGGTTGGAGTTCCATGCCGTTGTGCAGAGAGTTGCTGAAGGCATTGGCGAGAGCCTCCCGGCTCACCCCACGGAAGACATCCGCGCGCAAGAGATCCACCACGGCTGCGCGATTATTGGGATCATCACACCAGCGGCAGGCTTCGACAATGACCTCACGCAGCTTCCGGTATTCCTCCGTGGGCATTAGGGAAGCATTAGTGATGAGAATTTTCTCCGGATGACGCGGGGCCAGCATTTCGCTCGTGGCAGCGATCCAGCCTTCGCCCGCGAGCGCGGAAATAGAATTCCAGGGCTCTCCCACGCAGAATCCGTCGATGTGCCCTTCGCGCATATGCTCTCCCACGAGAGGTGGAGGCAGCACCGCGATGCGCACATCATTGTCAGGATTGATCCGGGCTGAACGCAGCCACGTGCGCAGCAAGTAGAGGTGACTGGAGAAGGGCGAGACCACGGCGAAGACCGGCTTGCGCGGCATCTCGCTACGGATCATCAGGCGAAGACTTTCCGCATCGCGCACGCCTTTTTGCCAAAGCCGACGAGAAAGTGTGATGGCGTTCCCTTGTAAACTTAGGATGAGATCCGTCTTTACCTCGCAAGGACGTGCGTGCGTGCCATTGAGGATGGAATAAAGCAGGCCGCCCGGAGCGTGCGCAGCGTCGAGTTCCCCATAGGCAAGCTTTTCCCGGATGGACCCCCACCCGAGTTCCGGAGCGAGGAGCACCTGCAAACCAGCCTTCTCAAAATATCCGAGAGCCTTCGCCGCTAACAGCGGGGCGGCATCCGACAGCGGCACGTAGCCGATCCTCAATGTCCGCACGCGCGGAATATCGGCGGCGCTCCGGTTTCCCCGGGCGACTCGTATCGTTGCTAATGCGGCCATGAAATTCACTAAGCATCAGCCATGCCAACGGAGCCCGATCCACCGATGAGCCACATGATCCTTTTTTATTAAAATCATGAATTTCATTCATGATAGGAAGAGCACTTGTGGAAAGGATCATCCCCAAATGCCCTCATGCGATCCGAAGATCGGTCAAAAGAAGCGAACGGGCGAAATGGCCCGGAATTCCTCAAGCCCTGACCGGGATGTTTTTCTACAGGCGAAAAAAAAGAGACATCGACAGGGAATGGGGTGAATCCCGTAAGGGCAGTTGGGCGATTCACTCCCGCGTTCCTTCCTCCCCAGCGAGTCAAAAAACCTCGATAGAAAGTGGTTTGCGGGTGCCATTTTCTTTCGAGAGAGGGGCGGCGAGAGAGATTATCCGCCACACATAACCGTCTTATAAATAGATAATTACAAGCACACCACCGCGAAAAATAGCCCGTATTTCAACGCCCCGATTCGGGGTCAAAATCCACCCCGCATTCCAGGCCAAACGGAGGGCGACATACCTCCCCTTTTTACAATGATTATGCAGTTGATCGGAAAGGCAAAAGGGTCAAACTCTCTTTGGAAGAACACGTGAAAACAGATAGGTCATCACCCACATCAGAGACAGGAGGTCCGAAACGGATCCTGGTGGCGGAGGACAATCCCATCAATCAGCGGCTGGCCACCCACATCCTGAAAAATTGGGGCCACTCGGTAGTGGTGGCTGGCACGGGGCGGCAGACCGTGGCCGCCTGGGAGAACGAGCCTTTCGACATGATCCTCATGGATATCCAGATGCCTGAAATGGACGGGCTGGAGGCGACCAGGGTCATTCGGGAAAAAGAGAAGGGCACAGGGCGTCACACCCCGATCGTGGCGATGACGGCTCACGTAATGGATGGGGATCGTGAAAACTGCCTGACGGCCGGGATGGACGAGTATCTCAGCAAGCCGATCCGCCGCGAAGAGTTGCGAGAGGCCATCGAGAAGCTCACAGCCTCGTGACCGCAGTCCCTGCCGACAGTGCGCGGGCCGGGAAAGGATTGCTCATCCTCCTTCTCGCGTGCCTCTCGATGACGGGAGCTCTCTCCACGGATACATACATGCCGTCCTTTGGCTCGATGTCGCGGGACTTCGGAGTGGGGTTTGATGCGATCCAACAGACGCTCACCATATATCTGGTGGCGATGACGGTAATGACGTTGTTTCACGGCACGCTCTCCGATGCGTTCGGGCGGCGCTCGGTGATTATCGGGTCATTGGTCATCTACGGGATCGCCTCGCTCGGAGCCGCGCTGGCGCCGAATTTGGCCGTGCTTTTGGTGAGCCGGTTCTTCCAGGGCGTCTCCGCTGGTGCCGGAGGGGTGGTGGGCCGCGCGATGGTGCGTGATCTTTTCAGCGGGTCCGAAGCTCAGCGGGTGATCTCGTACACGACGGCGCTCTTCGGCCTGGCCCCGGTCGTCGCGCCGATCCTCGGCGGATGGCTGGAAGTGACGAGCGGATGGCGGTCGATTTTTTTCGTCATGCTCGGTTTTGCCGTGGTTCTCTCACTCGCCTGCACGTGGAAGCTCCCGGAAAGCCTGCCTCCCGCCGCCCGCTCTCCGCTGCATCTCGGTGCAACGCTGCGCAGCTATGCCGCGGTGTGCGGCGACCCGCGGTTCCTCCTGCAAAGTCTGTCGATCGCGCTGAGCTGCTCGGCGCTCTTTCTTTACATCAGCGCCGCGCCTGCCTTTGTGCTCAAGATTCTACGTCTGCCCGAGACAGCCTTCGCCTGGCTCTTCACCCCAATGATCGCGGGCATCATGCTGGGCTCGCTGCTGTCCGCGCGACTGGCCTCATTTTTCACCACGCGGCAGACCATCAACCTTGGCTTCACTCTGATGATCACGGCGGCGGTGGCCAACGTACTGTACTGTACTTTCTTCCCCGTAGCCGTGCCCTGGGCGGTCCTGCCCATCATGATGTGCACGTTCGGCATGGCTTTGATCTCCCCGGCGATGACCGTGCTCACGCTTGATCTGCACCCGGCTCGGCGCGGACTCACCGCCTCGATGCAGTCGGCCTTTGTCATCGCGGGCTTCTCGACGTTCTCCGGCGTGCTGGCACCCCGGCTCTTCCATGACGCCCGCCATCTCGCCTGGGGGGCATTGGCGGGATCGATCCTCAGCGCCGTCTGCTGGGCGCTCCGGCGATGGGTCCCCACACGCGAACCGGCCGCGTGATTTTACGCAAAAAACGCAGATTCTTTTGGCTAGCGGTCGCGGACAAAAAGAGCGACAACGTGCCCCCCAATTTTCCGAAGTATGAAAAAAGTCAAAGGCATGAATGAAAAGGAGTTCCTCGCACTCCTCCAAAAAGTCCTCCCGCAGGCGACGCAAGACCCGCGCCTGGCCAGCACCATCTACGATCACGTGGCCAAGGAAGTGCAGTTGCGAAACCACGTCCAGTCGTTCGAGAAATTCTGCAAGGAAGGCTCCATTCCCGATACGGAACCCGCCACGGTGGCCGAACTCCAGAGCCAACTCGCCACGAACTTCGGCGAGACCAACGTCACCGTCGCCCCCGACGAGGAAGGCAAGGCCGTGGAAGTCGAGATCCATCTGCCCGACCGCTCGCTCAGCAACAAGATCCGCATCATCCCGGCCGACGAAGTCGTCGAAGAGGTCAAAGTGCCCTTCGTCCCCTTCCCGGTCGCTCTTCCCGAAGACCCGGCCCTCGTCTGGGTGCTCGCCCGCCGCGAAGACTTCGCCGCCGATGAAGCCGCTCGCGCGATCTCAGCCATCCAAGAGGAATTTTGGGCCACCAAGGCCGGTCAGAAGCGTCTCCGTGAGATCGGCGACCGTTCCTTTGCGGAGTTCATCACCTATGTGCCTGCCTCCGCCCTCGCCGATAGCGGTCTGAAACGCCACTATAAGCAGCCCGAAGTCCTCACCACCCTGCGCCTCCTTCCACCCGCCGTCCAGGAAGTAGCCGTGCCGGAAGAAGCCTAAGCCAGCAGCCCCATTTTCACCGGCCATGGTGAAGCTTTCTACCCACCATGGCCGGCTTGCGAGGAGCCACCGCATAGAGTCTAATTCTAAGAATGATGTCCGCGCCTTAGGCTCAACCACCAGGGACGGAAACGCTCCGGTTAAGAGTGGAAAGAACCGTACCCAAACGCCGGGCCAATTCCGACCGGAAGAAGACAAATTGACCTTCTGCGGGGGTAAGTTAATCAAGGGGAAGTCCCATGGCCTACGACGAGAAAACCCAACGCCGCATGAAGTCACTTGGCATCCGCGCCGAGGACCTCGAGGAGACCTTCTCGCGCTCCAGCGGCCCTGGCGGGCAGCATGTCAATAAGGTCAGCACAGCGGCCACCCTGAAGCACCTCCCCTCAGGCATAAGCGTCACGGCCTCCGACAGTCGCTCGCAGTCCATGAATCGCCTCCTGGCGCTGGATCGCCTGCTGGAGACCTTCGAGAAACAGCGGGCCGAGCGCCGTCAAAGCCACCTGGCCGAAATTTCCAAAGCCCGCCGCCAGCGCGCCAAACGCTCGCGCAGCACCAAAAGAAAACTCGTCGAGGGCAAGCGCCATCGTGGCGAAATCAAGCAACTGCGCGGAAAAGTGACCTAAGGTCGAAGGTTTATAGAGCCGTCATTATCGAGGGAAAACGCCAGAAGCTCTATCCACTCGCACCCGCGACCCATGGCACTAACCACCTGATCAAGAGGCTCTTTCGCTGCCTGCCCGCTCCGATTTGCGCCGTTCTTCCCGCAAATATTTTTGATCGCGAGTAGTCCATTGCCTTACAAGGCGCTTTTACTCCATACTGCCCGGCCATGTCTGAGCGTCCTACTATTATATACACTAAGACCGACGAGGCTCCTGCCCTCGCCACCTACTCTTTCCTGCCAATCATCCAGGCTTTCACGAAGCACTCCGGCATTGCCGTCGAGACCCGTGATATTTCCCTGGCGGGCCGCATCATCGCGAATTTCCCCGAATCCTTGAAGGAAGACCAGAAGATCGGCGACGCCCTCACGGAACTCGGCGAACTCGCCACCACGCCCGAGGCCAACATCATCAAGCTCCCGAACATCAGCGCCTCCATCCCTCAGTTGAAGGCGGCCATCGCCGAGCTTCAGGCCAAGGGTTACGCCCTGCCCGACTACCCCGCCGACCCGAAGAACGACGCGGAGAAGGAAGCCAAGTCCCGCTACGACAAGATCAAGGGCAGCGCTGTAAACCCCGTCCTCCGCGAAGGCAACTCCGACCGCCGCGCGCCGAAGGCCGTGAAGGAATACGCCCGCCAGAACCCTCACTCGATGGGCAAGTGGTCCTCCGAGTCGAAGTCGAACGTGGTCCATATGTCGGGCGACGATTTCTTCGCCAACGAAAAGTCTGTCACCGTTTCCGAGCCGACGACGGTGAAGATCGAATTCGTCGCCGCCGATGGCAGCACGAAGGTCCTCAAGGAAAAGACCAGCCTCAAGGCCGGTGAGATCATCGACGGCACGAAGATGAGCAAGAAGGCGCTCGTCGCCTTCCTCGAAGAGCAGGTCGCCAAGGCCAAGACCGAGGGCGTACTCCTCTCGCTCCACCTGAAGGCCACCATGATGAAGGTCTCCGACCCGATCATCTTCGGCCATGCCGTGCGTGTGTTCTTCAAGGACCTCCTCGCCAAGCACAGCGCGACTTTCGCCGAACTCGGCGTTGACCTGAACAACGGCTTCGGCGACCTCGTCAGCAAGATCCAGAGCCTCCCCGCCGACAAGAAGGCCGAGATCGAAGCCGACATCCAGGCCGCCTACGCAAACGGCCCAGCCCTCGCGATGGTGAACTCCGACAAGGGTATCACCAACCTCCACGTCCCGAGCGACGTGATCGTGGACGCTTCCATGCCCGCCATGATCCGTTCCTCCGGCCAAATGTGGAACACCGCCGGCAAGCTCCAGGACACCCTCGCCGTCATTCCCGACACGAGCTACGCCGGAGTTTACCAGGCCACCATCGATTTCTGTAAGAAGCATGGCGCCTTTGACCCGAAGACGATGGGCTCCGTGCCGAACGTCGGCCTCATGGCCCAGAAGGCCGAGGAATACGGCTCCCACGACAAGACCTTTGAAATCCCCGCCGCCGGCACCGTCCGCGTCGTGGACGCCTCCGGCAAGGTGCTCCTCGAGCACGCCGTGGAGGAAGGCGACATCTGGCGTGCCTGCCAGACGAAGGACGCACCGATCCAGGATTGGGTGAAGCTCGCCGTGAACCGCGCCCGCACCACGCAGACGCCCGCCGTCTTCTGGCTCGACAAGAACCGCGCGCACGACGCCCAGATCATCGCCAAGGTTGAGAAATACCTCGCCGATCACGACACCACGGGCCTCGACATCCGCATCCTCGCTCCGACCGAGGCCACGCAGTTCAGCCTTGAGCGCATCAAGGAAGGCAAAGACACTATCTCGGTCACGGGCAACGTGCTCCGCGATTACCTCACCGACCTCTTCCCGATCCTCGAACTCGGCACCAGCGCCAAGATGCTCTCCATCGTTCCTCTGATGAACGGCGGCGGCCTCTTCGAGACCGGAGCCGGTGGTTCCGCGCCGAAGCACGTCCAGCAGTTCGTGGAGGAAAACTACCTCCGCTGGGATTCCCTCGGTGAGTTCCTCGCCCTGGCCGTCTCCCTCGAGCACCTGAGCGAAACCTTCAAGAACGCGAAAGC
>Ga0182736_1003536_pt1 | contig 10444 bp, 10 predicted proteins | sample eDN5th30CKraftBY_FD_128882 | JGI IMG/M metagenome (GOLD analysis project Ga0182736, IMG submission 128882) | Enriched backyard soil microbial communities from Emeryville, California, USA - eDNA 5th pass 30_C Kraft BY (version 2) (version 2) | ecosystem: Environmental > Terrestrial > Soil >...
GTCGCGGCGGAAGCTTTCCAGCAATTCGTCGATCGCGGCCTCGACCTCTCCGCCCGCATGGAGCGCGGTCGCATAGTCGAAGCGGGCCTGCTGGTCGGTCGGATCTGCCTCGACCTTCTGGCGCAACTCGTCGAGCGGACCGGCAGAGGCGGCCTGCCTGGCAAGGTTGAACTGCGCGCGCGCCGCCTCGACCGGGGCCGCGGACTGGACCGAGGCCGGGACGCGGGCCAGTTCCTCCTCGGCGCGGTCGGGCTGACCGGCCGCCAGCAGCGCGCGGATCAGACCGCCCCAGGCGACGGCATTCTCGGGCTCTTCGCCAAGGATCGCGGCAAAGGTCTCGGCTGCATCCTCGGGCGCACCCTCGGCGATCATCGCCTCGGCCGCCTCAAGCGCGTCGGCAAGGCCGCCGTCATCGCCGCCAAGCGCGGCCAGCTTGTCGACGAACTGCTTGATCTGGCTTTGCGGGATCGCGCCCTGGAAACCATCGACCGGCTGACCCTGGAAGAAGGCATAGACGGTCGGGATCGACTGGACGCGCATCTGCCCGGCGATCATCTGGTTTTCGTCCACATTGACCTTGGCCATGCGGACCCGGCCCTTGTGGCGGGCCACCTCGGCCTCGAGCTGCGGACCCAGCGTCTTGCAAGGACCACACCAGGGCGCCCAGAAATCCACGATGACCGGGATCTGCATGGACTTCTCGACGACCTCGGCCATGAAATTGGCTTCGGTGACTTCGATGATGAATTCTTCGGTTTGTGGCGCGGCAGCGGTGGCGCCGTCAAAAAGCATGGCCATGGTCTTCCCCAGCATTTCGGGTTTTCTGCGTCACGCGCAATATGGTCCCTTGCCGCCCCAAGGGGAAGGGCGATCAGAGGTCGAAGCTTGCCAGCACCGGAACATGGTCGCTGGGCTGGGTCCAGCCGCGCACCGGGCGCAGGATGCGGCTCGCGTGACCGGCGTTCGAAATGTCCGGCGTGGCCCAGATATGATCGAGGCGGCGGCCCTTGTCCGCGGCATCCCAGTCCTTCGCGCGATAGCTCCACCACGAATAAAGCAGGCCCGAGGGAATGTCCTGCCGGGTGATGTCGACCCATTTCCCGGCATCCTGCGCGGCGCCCAGATGCTCGACCTCGATCGGCGTATGGCTGACGATCTTCAGAAGCTGCTTGTGCGACCAGACGTCATCCTCGCGCGGGGCGATGTTCAGGTCGCCCACCATGATGGATTTCTGCGGATTGTCGGCGTGGAAGGCGTCGCGCATCTCGGTCAGGAAGTCGAGCTTCTGGCCAAACTTGACGTTCTGCTCGCGGTCGGGAATGTCGCCGCCGGCCGGAACATAGAAGTTGTGGATCGTCACCCCGTTCTCAAGCCGGGCCGCGACATGGCGGGCATGGCCGAGGCTTGCATAATCGCGGTCGCCCGCATCCTCGATCGGCAGCTTCGACAGGATCGCGACGCCGTTATAGCCCTTTTGTCCGCGCGCGACGAGGTGGCGGTATCCCAGCGCGGCAAAAGCCTCGGTCGGGAACTTCTCTACCGGCGTCTTGATCTCCTGCAGGCACAGGATGTCGGGCGCCTCCTCGGTCAGGAGCCGCGAGACCAGCGCCTCGCGCAGGCGGACCGAGTTGATGTTCCAGGTGGCGATGGTGAACATGGGCGCTCCTTCTGTCGAGGCGAAAACCTAGGAGCATCGGCCGGCATCTGCAACCTCCGGCCTTCCCGCAGAAATAACCCGGCCCCGTCGGGGCCGGGTCGTCGCGTGGCAGGGAATGGCTCAGGCCACCAGACGGTAGCCGCCCGATTCCGTCACCAGAAGCCGCGCGTTCGAGGGGTCGGGCTCGATCTTCTGGCGCAGGCGATAGATATGCGTCTCCAGCGTATGGGTGGTGACGCCGGCATTATAGCCCCAGACCTCATGCAGCAGCACGTCGCGCGGCACGACGCCGTCCTGCGCGCGATAGAGGAACTTCAGGATGTTGGTTTCCTTCTCGGTCAGGCGGATCTTGCGTTCCTTGGCGTCGATCAGAACCTTCATCGCCGGCTTGAACGTATACGGCCCAAGCTGGAAGATCGCGTCCTCGGATTGCTCATGCGTGCGCAGTTGCGCGCGCAGGCGGGCCAGCAGCACCGGGAACTTGAACGGCTTGGTGATATAGTCGTTCGCGCCCGAGTCGAGGCCGAGGATCGTGTCGGCATCGGTGTCATGCCCGGTCAGCATCACGATCGGGCATTTCACGCCCTGCTTGCGCAGGCGCTTGCAAAGCTCGCGCCCGTCGGTATCGGGCAGGCCCACATCCAGCACCACAAGGTCGAAGATCGCGCTGCGGGTCTTTTCGACCGCCTCGTGACCGGTCCCGGCCTCATGCACCTCGAAGTCTTCGGTTGCGACCAATTGCTCGGCCAGAGCCTCGCGCAGGTCCTCTTCATCGTCGATCAGAAGGATCTTTTTCAGTCCGGCCATGCTTGCCTCCTTTGGCGTTTTGCCGGAAACGTGAGTGCGACGGGGACGGGCGTAAAGCGGATTGCAGCAATTCTCACATGGAGTTGTCGAAAATCGTCCCTATGTTTCAGTTTGTTTCAACCACGGGCGCCCGATGACCCTGTTCCCCACCCTGACCGAAAGCGTTTCCCGCGCCCGCGCCGACCTGCGGATCGGCCTGCCGGTCGTGATCGGCGACCATCTGGCGGCCGCGGTCGAGACGCTGGGCGCCGACAGGCTGGCCCTGATGCGGGCCATGGGGGCGGCGCATCTGGCGATCACCTCATGGCGGGCGGGAACGCTGAAGGCGCGGATCTATGACGGCGATCTGGCCCGGATCGAATTGCCGGCCGATGCCGACCTCGGCTGGATCAGGGCGCTGGCCGATCCGGCGGGCGATCTGATGACGCCGATGAAGGGGCCGTTCCGCAGCCTCAGGGGTGGCGATGCGACGCCCGACCGCGCCGCGATCCAGCTTGCGAAATCGGCCGAGCTGCTGCCTGCCGTGGTGATGGTCCGCGTCGATACCCCGCCCGAGGGGCTGACCCGGCTTTCGCCCGGCCCCGCGCTCGAGGCGCTGGCGAGCGAGGCGGCGATGGCTCCGGTCGCCGCCGCCCGCCTGCCGCTTCTGGCCGCCGAGAACTCGAAACTGCACATCTTCCGCCCCGATGACGGGCAGGCCGAGCATTACGCGGTCGAGATCGGCAGCCCTGCCCGTGACAAGCCGGTGCTGGCGCGGCTGCACTCGGCCTGTTTCACCGGCGATGTGCTGGGCAGCCTGAAATGCGATTGCGGGCCGCAGCTTCACGCCGCGCTGGCGGCGATGGGCGCGGCGGGCGAAGGGGTGCTGCTTTATCTCAATCAGGAAGGCCGGGGGATCGGTCTGGCGAACAAGATGCGCGCCTATTCGCTGCAAAATCAGGGCTTCGACACGGTCGAGGCGAACCACCGGCTGGGCTTCGAAGATGACGAGCGCGATTTCCGCATTGGCGCCGGCATCCTGCGCGAAATGGGCTTTGGCAGTGTCCGGCTGATGACGAACAACCCCCGCAAGGTCGCCATGCTGGAAGGCCACGGCATCAGCGTGGCCGAGCGCGTGCCGCTGATCACGCCAAGGAACCGCCACAATACCGGTTATCTGGACGTCAAGGCCGCGAAATCGGGGCATCTGCTGTGAGGCTGGTGCTGACCCCCTCGGGCCTGCGTGTCGGCCGGCGGATCATCCCTTGCAGCATCGGGCGCGGCGGCATCAGCGGCGATAAGCGCGAGGGGGACGGCGCGACGCCCTTGGGCGAGCATCGCATCGTGGGCCTTCTCTATCGTCCCGACCGCGTCGCGCGGCCCGCCCGCTGGGCGCAGCCGATCCTGCCGGGAGATCTGTGGTGCGACGCCTCGGGGGACGAGGATTACAACCAGTTCGTCCGCGCCCCCTTTGGCCCGAGCCATGAGGCGCTGCGCCGCGCCGACCCGCTTTACGACATCGTGCTGATTACCGACTGGAACTGGCCGAATGCCGAGGCCGGCAAAGGCTCGGCCATCTTCCTGCACCAATGGCGCCGCCCCGGCTTTCCGACCGCAGGTTGCATCGCCATGGCGCGGCCCGACCTGATCCGGCTGGCACGCGAAGTGACGCCGGGGGCCGAACTGATCGTGCCCGCCCTGCCCCGCTGGCCCGCGCGGCAGGTGGCGGCGCGCCACGGCAAGGATTAGAGGTCAGGGACGCTGGGTCATCCGCTCGACCGCCTCGGCGGTGCGGCGGGTATTGTCGTAGATGCCAAGGCCCAGATAGATCATCCCGCCCATGAGGATCAGATAGAAGGCCCCGCCGATCCAGGTGACGATGCCTTGCAGGAACCCGCCCTGCGCCGAGAACATGACGACCAGACCGGCAACGAACACACCGATCGCACCAATTGCGATCAGCACGTTGATGATCCGTTCCATCCAGTAAATGAAGAAATCGCGCAATATCCTGTCCTCACAGTAAATATGCCTGTGGGGGATGCTGACACAGCCCCGCGCGTTCGGCAACAACCGGGAACGAAAAACCGGGCGCGCTATAGCGGCCCGGTCTGGAACAGCCGGATCTTCAGCCCGCCATGCGCGACATAGGGGCCGGGGTCGCGGAACGGCAGGCCGGTCGCGCGGGCAAGCTGGGTGTCGCTGGTGACGATGGCGACGCGCCAGCCCTTGAACCTTTCGCGCAGCACCTCGCCCATCGCGGCGTGAAGGCCGAAAAGCGGACCCTTGTTGCCGATCCGCGCGCCATAGGGCGGGTTGATGATGACAAGACCCGGCGGCCCGGCGGGACGCTCAAGGTCGGCGATGGCGAGGTTTTCGAAGCTGGTCCAGCCGGCAAGCCCGGCGCGCTCGGCATTCTCGCGGCTCATGCGGATCGCGCCGGCGTCGCGGTCGCTGCCGTGGAAACGCGGCTCGGCCGGGGCAGCCGCGACGGCTTCCCCGCGCATCGCCTGCCATGCCTGCGCATCGAAGCTGACGAGGCGCTGGAAGGCGAAGTCGCGGGCGCGGCCGGGTTTCAGCCCTGCCGCGATCTCGGCCGCCTCGATCACGAAGGTGCCCGAGCCGCACATCGGGTCCAGCACCGGCCCGGAGCCGTCGAAGCCGCATTGGCGCAGGAACATCGCCGCCATCGTCTCGCGCATGGGGGCCTTGCCGACCGCCTGCTTGTGCCCCCGGCGATGCAGCGACTCGCCCGAGGTGTCGAGGCTGATGGTGCAGAGGTCGTCCTCGATCCTGACCTTGACCGTGACCGGCGCGTCATCGGCGATGGTCGCGCCAAGGCTTTCGCGCAAGGCGGTCTCGATCCGCTGGGTGATGGCGCCTGCGTGATAGATGCGGGACTTGCGGCTGGTCGCCTCGACCCGGACCGGCACCTCGGGGCGCAGGAAATCCGCCCAGGGAAACCGCCGCGCCCGCTTGTCGAGTTGCGCCGGATGCATGGCGCGAAAGGCACCGATGCGGACCAGAACGCGGGTCGCGCCCCGGATCTCCAGATTGGCGCGCCAGACCTCGGGCCAGCCGCCGGTAAAGGTGACGCCGCCCGGCTGGACCTCGACCGCGAAACCAAGGGCGCGGGCTTCCTCGGCCAGCGGCTCCTCAAGGCCGGGCGTGGCGACAAGGAAGATCTCCATTCGGCTCTGGTCGGCGGCCAAAGGCGCTGGCGCGGTTTCCTCGGGGGCGGAGGCGGGTCGGGATACGGGCCGGGACGGCTTGGCGGGCCGGCGCGATTGCTGGGGTCTGGGGGTCATGGGATCATTCGCAAGGGATCGCGCATCATGCGTCACCCACGCGCGGAAGGCAATCTCGCGCCCCGGATTGCCGCCGAAATGGCGACAATGTTCCCCTGACCTTGCCCATTTCCCGAAAGCCCGCGCGGCATTAGGTTCCGGGCAAGCAAATGACAGGAGTTGAGCCAATGGCTACCAGTGACGCCCCCATCCAGATCGGTCGCGTGGCGCTGACGGTGCGCGATCTGGACGCAACCGGCGATTTTTACCAGCGCATCATCGGCCTCGACCGGCTTTCCGGCGACGGCACGGAAACCCTGCTTGGCGCGGGCGGCGTACCGCTGCTGCACCTGCGCGAGGACAAGGCCGCCCGTCCGCATCCCGAGGAAGCGGGATTGTTCCACACCGCTTTCCTTCTGCCTGACCGCAAGGCTCTGGGAAGCTGGCTGCGCCGGATCGCGGCCGAGGGGGTCGGGCTTGACGGCGCCTCCGACCACCTCGTCAGCGAGGCGATCTATCTGCGCGACCCCGAGGGCAATGGGATCGAGGTCTATGTCGACCGCCCCCGCGAAAGCTGGCAATGGCATGGCGGCGAGGTCATGATGGACACCGCCCGCCTCGATCTGCCGGGGGTGCTGGCGGCGGGCGACGACAATTGGCAGGGCGCGCCCGAGGGCACGGTGATCGGCCATGTCCACCTGCAGGTGGGCGATCTGGCCGAGGCCGGAGAGTTCAACATGAACCAGCTCGGCATGGACCTGACCTCGCACCGCTCGGGGGCAAGCTTCTTCTCGACCGGCGGCTATCACCACCACCTCGCCGGCAATATCTGGAACAGCCGCGGTGCCGGTCGGCGCAGCCCCGATGCGAGCGGCCTGTCCGAGATCGTGCTCTCCGCCGATCCCGAGGCGTTGGCCAAGCTGGGCGGGACCGAGTTCACCGATCCCTGGGGCACGCGGATTCGGTTCGAATCCAAGGTCTGATCCACGAAGCCGCCGGGCGAAGTTTGCCCGGCGGCTTCGGACCCAGATGACATGCGTGTCTAGTCGCCAGCGGGCCGCCAGCGCCCGTCGATGCGGGCAAAATGCAGATGCTCGGGCGGCCGGAAGCCCTGCTCGCCCATCGGGGCGACATGGCGCGCGATCTGAAGGTCCGGCCCGTTGAAATCGAGGACGGCGAACTCGTTCTGCCGGTCGCCTTCACGCGCGCAGAGCGCGGTGCCCGCCTGAACCTGCAAAAGCCCCCGCCCTTCGGGCGGCAGGAAAGCGCCGGCCGACCAGACATGCAGATGCCCGCTCAGCACCACGTCGATCCCCTGCAACTCGAACAGCGCCAGCGCCTCGGGACCGCCGCGCATCAACTGCTTGTCCACCTCGGGGCGCTGCTGCATCGGGTGGTGGAGGGCGACGATATTGATGCAATCCGGCTCGATCCCCTCGATGACGCGCCGCATCTGCGCGGCAGTCATCACGCCGCGCTGCCAGGCCATCGGATCGACGCTGTTGACGCCCTGAACCCGGACCTTGCCGACATGGCCGATCGGTTCGAGGTTCTGGGCAATGGCGCGGCGATAGCGCAGATAGGGCTGCATCATCCGGTCGGTCAGCCGGTAGAGCGGGATGTCGTGATTGCCCGGCACCGCGATCAGCGGCGCTTCGATCCGGCGCAGGAAGGCGGCGGCCTCGGCGAATTGCGCGGACCGCCCGCGATGGGTCAGATCGCCGGTGACGACCACCAGATCCGGCCTTGCGCCATTCACCTGCTCCAGCAACGGCTCGACCAGTTCCTTGCGCTCGAAGCCGAAATGCAGGTCGGAAAGATGGATCAGTCGTGTCATGTCGCGTCGCGGCCACCGCTGCCCTCGGGCACCAGAATCGCCAGCGCCTCGGGCCAGACGCGGACGCGGAAGGGCGAATCCATCCAGCTCTTCTCGCCGTCATGGGCGATGTATTCGTGCTGCGGGATCGTCTCCAGCTCCATCTCCTCCGCGCTGATCAGGTCGAAATCCTCATAGCGCGCGGTCTTGCCGAGGGCGAGGCGCAATGCCGCGCGGATCAGTGGCCCCGGCTTGCGCGCCCGCGCGATCAGTAGGGCGAGCCGTCCTTCGCGGATGTCCTCGGCCCCGTCGAGGTTGAAGGCTTCAAGCTGGTAGGCGCTCTTGGCGACGAAGGCGAGGGCGGTGGTGAACTGCCGCTCCTGCCCGTTCGCCCGGACCGTCAGACGCAGCGGACGGCGCAGGTTCCAGAGCGCCGCGACCGCCGACCAATAGGCCGCGATGCGCGACCGACCCCAGCGCTTGTAGATGCTTTCGCGCCGCTTCAGGATCTCGGGATAGGCGCCGAAGCTGACATTGTTCAGAAAAAGCAGCCCGTTCATCTCGCCCGCATGTACCATCCGCAGGCTTGGCGCGTCGAAAACCTTCAGCGCCTCGTCGAGCGTCTCGCCAGTGCCGAGGTCGCGGGCGAAATAGTTGAAGGTGCCCCCGGGCATCACCGCCATGGCCGTCCCGGTTCCGGCGATCGCGGTCGCAACCGCGGCCTGCGTGCCGTCGCCCCCGGCGGCGACGATCAGGTCGAAGCCCGCATCCACGGCCGTGCGAGCGGTCGCCAGCACGTCCCCGCCCTTCTCGAGATGGCGCAACTCCAGCCTCGCCACCCGGTCCTGCAGGCGCTGGCGGATCTGCTCGGCGATGGCCGCTCCGTCCTTGCGACCCGAGCCCATGTTGACGATCACGCAGACGCTCGCGCGCGCAAGGTCATAGGAAGTTCCTGTCTCGGTCATCACCCTTCTGCCGCTTTGTCGACACCCTTGCCAACACCCCGGCCGGGGCCGGGTTCCGCATTGCAGCATGATTGCGCCGATGGCGGATGGACCGCCCACCTATTCCTGACATTTTCACTTGCCTTCTCATCCCGCGTCTGACAGGTTTCGCGCGGGCAGCCCGCGCTGGACGCCACGTCCTCCGCCCGTCTGATCTTGCCTGCCGGTTTACCGGTGGCAGCAGACGCATTCGCCACCCGCCACCGTCACCAGTTGGAGTTTACGTCCCCGTCGTGGCCAGGCCCCTGGCCGCCCGTGACAAATTTTCGCCCCTTTTCGCCGGAACCCGGCTCCGGTCGGCATATGGGCTCAAAGCATTCGATGAGACACCGCATGAACATTCTGATGTCTGAGGCACAGGAACTTCTGGCTAGGCCCAGCCACGATCCGGTGCTGTTCGCCTTCGCCGGCCCCCAGGGCAATGTCATCGGCAAGGGCGCCCCCGTTCAGGTGGCGCGCGGCACGGCGACGACGCTGGCAAGCCGCGTGGCACGCGCCCTTGAGGAGGCCGGCCCCGGCGCCCTGATCGGCGGGGCCCTGCCCTTCGACCGGGCCGAGCGTGATTGCCTCTGGCTCTGCCGCCGCGCGCCTGCGCAAGGGGTGGTCCCGGCCGAGCCTGCCGCCCCGAGGCTCCGCCCCAGTCTGGTGGCCGAGCCTCCGGCCGCCGAATATGCCCGGCAGGTCGCCCGCGCGCTGGCCATCATGGACGAGGGGGCAGGCCAGACCGATGCGCTCGCGAAGATCGTCCTCGCCCGCACGCTCCGCGTCGAGGCGGGGGAGGAGATCTCGGCCGAGGAGCTGATGGCCCGGCTGGGTCAGGATCCGGCAGTCACCGCATTCCGCGTGGCGCTGCCGCCCCGGGGACAGGCCCGGCGCGCGCTTGTCGGCGGCACGCCCGAGCTGCTGGTCGAGAAATCCGGCGCGGCTTTTACCTCGCACCCGCTTGCTGGATCGGCCCGGCGCGAAGCGGACAGGTCCGCCGACCGCGCCGCCAGCGAGGCGCTGCTCAGGTCCGAGAAGGATCAGCGCGAACATGCCTTCGTCGTCGAATATATCATGGACACGCTTGCCCCCTGGTGCCGCGAGCTTGGCGCGCCCGAGGGCACGACCCTGACCAGTACCCAGAGCATGTGGCATCTGGGAACGCGGATCACCGGACGGCTGAAGGATCCCGAGACCCCCTCGGTCCTGCTTGCCGCGCTGCTTCACCCGACGCCCGCGGTCTGCGGCCTGCCGATGGCGCGGGCCTATGATCTGATCGGCGAGCTTGAGCCGGTCCCGCGCGATTTCTATGCCGGCGCGGTCGGCTGGTGCGACCAGCGGGGCGACGGCGCTTGGCATGTCGCGATCCGCTGCGCCGAGGTCAGCGGCCATGTCGCCCGCCTTTATGCCGGTGCGGGGATCGTGCCCGGCTCGGACCCGATGGCCGAAGCGGCCGAGACGGGGGCGAAATTCGGCGCGCTGCTTCCCGCGCTCGGCCTGCCGGCCGATGCTGCCCTGACGACGAACGACTGAAAAGAGAGACGCTGAATGGCCCTGCCCGGCATACCGAATTACGACCTTCCCCTCCAATCCGAACTGCCCGCGCCGCGCGGGCCGTGGCAGGCGCGGCGGGACCGGCTGGCGCTGCTGGTCCATGACATGCAGCGCTATTTCTGCCGCCCCTTCCCCGAGGGCGCGCCGCTTGCGCCGGCGGTCGAAAACATCGCCGCCCTGATCGCGGGCGCGCGCGCCGCCGGGATTCCGGTTTTCTACACCGCGCAAAAGGGCAACCAGTTCCGCCCCGACCGCGGGCTTCAGGCGGATCTGTGGGGGCCGGGGATGAGCGCCCTGCCCGAGCATGAGGAGATCCTGCCCGCGCTGCAGCCCGTCGAGGGCGACATCGTTCTGGTCA
>Ga0182736_1003537_pt1 | contig 10439 bp, 7 predicted proteins | sample eDN5th30CKraftBY_FD_128882 | JGI IMG/M metagenome (GOLD analysis project Ga0182736, IMG submission 128882) | Enriched backyard soil microbial communities from Emeryville, California, USA - eDNA 5th pass 30_C Kraft BY (version 2) (version 2) | ecosystem: Environmental > Terrestrial > Soil >...
CGCGGAGCCGGTGGCGCCGTGAAGCGCCTGGACCTCGCGCGTGACGGCCCCCACGTCCTCGTCGGAGGCACCACGGGGGCCGGCAAGTCGGAGCTGCTCGTCGCGCTCGTGCTCGCGTGCGCGCTCGCGCACCCGCCCGAGCGGCTCGCGGTGCTCCTGGTCGACTTCAAGGGCGGTACCGGACTGGGGCCGGTGGCCGCGCTCCCGCACGTCGTCGACCACGTCAGCGACCTCGATCACGCAGCGGCGCGACGCCTGCTCGTGGGTCTGCGCGCCGAGCTCGACCGCCGCGAGCGCATCCTCGCCGCCGCCGGGGCACGCGACCTGCGCGACCTCGACCCCCTCGACCCGGGCACGCCCCCGCTGCTGCTGGTCGTGGTCGACGAGCTCCGGGCGCTGGTCGACGACGTCCCCGACGCGCCCGCGACCCTCGCGCGGCTCGCGGCGCTCGGGCGCTCGCTCGGCGTGCACCTCGTCCTCGCGACGCAGCGACCCGCGGGTGTCGTCGGCGCCGACCTGCGCGCCAACGTCGCGCTGCGGATCGCGCTGCGGGTCAACGACGAGGCCGACTCGAGCGACCTCGTCGGCGTCCCGGACGCGGCGCGTATCGAGCCGCGGACGCCCGGACGCGCGCTCGTGCGGACCGCCGACGGGCGCATCCGCGAGCTGCAGGCGGCGCGGGCGGTCACGGCGGGACGGCGGGTGCCCGTCCGGCTCGCCGGGGTCCTCTCGACTGGGACACCGTGGCGCCCGGGCGCGCCGACGGCTGTCGACGACGTCACGGCCTGGGTCCGGGCCGCCCGCACGTCCGCCGGACACGCCGACGACGCGCGGGCCGAGACGGCGGAGCAGCGCGACCCGTTCCGCACGCGGCGGCCGGACGTGCCGTGGCTCCCCGCCCTGCCCGACGTGGTCCGCGTCGCCGACCTCGCACCGCTCGAGCCCGTACCTGCCCTCGCACCGTCCGACCCCGCACCTGCCCTCGCGCCGTCGGGAACCCACCCCGCGCCTGGGGTCGTCCCTCTGTTCCCGCCACGTGGGTGGCCCGTCGCCCTGAGCGACGTGCCCGCCGAGCAGCGTCGCGGAGTCGTGCGCTGGGACGCCGACGAGGGGCACCTGCTGGTCCTCGGTGGTCCCCGCTCCGGGCGCTCCACGACGCTCGTCACGGTCGGGACCGCAGCGCTGCGGGCGGGCCGGGTCGTGCACGGTGCGGGACTGCCGGCGTGGGCGACCGACCACCTCGCACGCGTGGGCGGTGCGTGGGGCACGTTCGTCGGGCTCGACGAACCGCGGCTGCTCGCCCGGCTGCTGCGCCTCCTCGGCGCGAGCGCCGTCGAGGGCCGGCGCGGCGATCCGGGTCCCCGCCAGATCGGCCCCGGCAGCGCGACGGACGACGCACGGCCCGTGCTGCTCGTCGACGGCCTCGACATCGCGGTCGACGCCCTCGGACGGCTTCGTCGCGGAACGGGCGCCGACCTGCTGACGGCCGTGTGGCGCGGTGGGTCGCGCGGGGTCGCGCTCGCCGCGACGGGCGACGTCCGCGGCGCGGTGCTGTCCCACGCGTCGTCGTTCCGCGACCGCCTCGTGCTGCCCGTACCGGACGTCGGGCTCGACGTGCTCGCCGGCGTGCCCGCACCACTGAGCGGTCGGCGGGGCGTCCCGGGCCGGGCCGTGCACCTCGGTCCGCAGGGCGCGACGCTCTGCCAGGTCGCGCTCGCCTCCGACGCGCGCACCCACCGCGAGCCGGTAGCGGCCCCCGTGCGCCTGCGGCCCGTGCCGACGCGCGTCGACCTCCCGAGCGTGCCGCCAGTCGGCCCAGGCGGGCCGGTCGGCCCGGGCGGGCCCGTCCCGATCCCGGTCGGCCCGGGCGGGCCTGTCCCGGTCCGGGTCGCGCTCGGCGTGGGCGGGGACGCGGCGGAACCGGTCGCGGCCGACCTCGGTGCGGGGCTGCTCGTCGTCGGCCCACCGGGTTCGGGGCGCACGACCGCGCTCGGCGTGCTGGCGACGGGAGCACGGACCGCTGGCATGCGGGTCGCGACGGTCGGCGTTGAGCACGCAGCGTCCTCGGAGCACCTCGCGCCGAGCGACCTGCCGCACTGGTCCCCGTCCGGCCCAACGGTTCTGCTCGTCGACGACGCCGACGAGCTCGAACGCGCGGAACCGGCGCTCGCCGATCACCTCGCCGCCCTCGTCGCGGACGGGTCGGTGCGGGTCGTCGCAGCGGTCACGAGTGCGGCCGCGGCCTCCGCCTACCGCGGCGTCGCCGCAGCGCTCCTACGACGACGCGCGCTGCTCGTGCTCGACCCGGCGGACGCGGCGTCGGCGGACGTCGTCGGCCCTGACGCCGGGTGGCTCGTCGACCCCGTCCGACCGGCCGGCCGCGGCGTGCTCGTCGAGGGCCGATCGACCACGCTCGTGCAGGTCTACCGGACGCGCGGCCCGTCGTCGTGAGATGCCGCCGAGGTGCGCGTGGTCGCGGCGACGACCGACGGCAGCAGCAGACCGACCCCGACGACCAGCGCGACCACGACCACGGCGACCGCCCACACGCTCGGGTCGACGCGCAGCCACCCGAGCCCGAGCACGACGAGCATCACCTGCCACGTGACCACCGGCGACCGGGCCCAGCGCCGGTGGTTCCACAGCCCCCGTGCGCACGCGACGAGCAGGGCGGCGACGCCGAGGCAGAAGACCGCGAGGAACACCACGGCTCCGGGGATCTCTGCTCCGTTCAGCGCGAGGTCGACGAGCCACGCCACGGCGAGCCCGACGAACGCGACGGCCTCGAGCAGGACCAGCAGGCACACGGCGAGCAACAACGGCGGTCGGTGTTCATCCACCGGACGAGGGTAGGCCGACTGCGCGCGCGACCACGACAACTGGACAAACGCCCAGGAACTCGCTCAGCCGTCGCACAGATGTGACGAATACCTCACCTGTTATCGAGTCGAAACCTATTCGTAACCCCTTGTGCAGCGGGGGTTGGGATGTGACTCTTGATGAAGCACGTCCCCCCACCCCTATTACCACGACTTGCCGCGCGCCTTGACCAAGGGTGCCGCCGTCGTGCGGCCCCCCGAGGAGAGCAACCATGGATTGGCGCCACCGCGCAGCGTGTCTCGACGAGGACCCGGAGCTGTTCTTCCCGATCGGGAACACCGGCCCCGCTCTCCTGCAGATCGACGAGGCGAAGGCCGTGTGCCGTCGCTGCCCCGTCGTGGACACCTGCCTCAAGTGGGCCATCGAGACCGGCCAGGACGCCGGCGTGTGGGGCGGCCTCTCCGAGGACGAGCGTCGCGCGCTGAAGCGCCGCACGGCCCGTCAGCGCCGCGCCGGCTGACACCGCAGACCTCAGGCCCGGGCTCGCCCCCGGAACCCTGACGACGGACCGGATCGCCCCGTGCGACCGGTCCGTCGTCATGTCTGGCACCGTGCCCGTCGTCGATCAGCGCGGCCGTCCGTCGTCACGCCCGCCACCGGACCCGTTGTCGGCTCGTCCGTCCACACACCGGCCATCGCGGCCGTCGTCGATCAGCGCGGCCCGTCCGCCGTCACACCTGCCACGGGACCCGTGTCGAGACCACGCTCGGGCGCGACCCGGTCGCTGCACGGTCCGGGGTGGCGCCTGCGACCACGTCAGACCAGCGCGGCGTCTCGCCCGGACCGCAGGTGCGCCTCGATGACCACGGACGTCCCGCCCCCCTCGCGCGAGTTCCACGCGATCGTCCCGCGCAGCTCGTTCGTGACGAGCGTCGAGACGATCTGCGTGCCCAGGCCCGTCCCCGCGCCGCGCCCGGCCGGCAGGCCCGCGCCGTCGTCGGCGACCTCCACGCGCAGGTCCTCGCCGTCGCGCTCGACCGTGATGTCGACGTTGCCGTGCTCGCGTCCGTCCAGGCCGTGCTCGACGGCGTTGGTCACGAGCTCGGTGAGCACCAGCGCGAGCGCCGTGGCGTCGTCGGCCGGGATCGAGCCGAACGTGCCGTGCACCGTGGTCCGCACGTGCGTGCCGGCCGTCGCGACGTCCGCGGCCAGGCGCAGGCTGCGGCCGACGAGGTCGTCGAACGGGACCGTCTCGTCGATCGTCTGCGAGAGCGTGTCGTGCACGAGCGCGATCGTCGAGACGCGGCGCATCGCCTCGGCGAGCGCGTCGCGGGCCTCGGGCGACGACATCCGCCGGGACTGCAGCCGCAGCAGCGCGGCAACCGTCTGCAGGTTGTTCTTCACGCGGTGGTGGATCTCGCGGATCGTCGCGTCCTTCGTGATGAGCTCGCGCTCGCGTCGACGCAGCTCGGACACGTCACGCGAGAGCAGCACCGCACCCACGCGCTGGCCGTGCTCGGTGAGCGGCACGGCCCGCAGCGAGAGCGCCACGCCCCGCGCCTCGACGTCGGTGCGCCAGGGCGCCCGCCCCATCAGCACGAGCGGCATCGACTCGTCGACCGTGGCCTGCTGCTCGATGAGGTCGGCCGTGACCTCGACGAGCGAGCGGCCCACGAGGTCGCCGATCGCGCCGAGCCGGTGGAAGCAGGACAGGGCGTTCGGGCTCGCGTACAGCACCTCGCCCTCGGAGTTGAGGCGGACCAGCCCGTCGCCCACGCGGGGCGCACCGCGTCGCGGGCCTGTCGGCGCGTCTGGTGCGGGGAACTCGCCGCGCGCGATCATGCCGAAGATGTCGTCGGCCGCCTCGACGTAGTTCAGCTCGAGCCGGCTCGGCGTGCGGGCCCCGCCGAGGTTCGTCTGCCGTGCGATCACCGCGATCGACCGGCCCTTGCGGACCACGGGCACGGCCTCCTCGCGCACCGCGTACGCACCGAACCACCGCGGCTCGCGCGAGCGCTGCGCCTGCTTCTCGTCGAGTGCCCGCTGGAGCTGCGGTCGCTGCCCCTCCGGCGCGCTCGAGCCGACGACGTCGTCGTAGTGCACGGTCGCGCCCGTGGACGGGCGTGCCTGCCCGATCGCGACGAAGTCCCCCTCGTCGGTGGGCAGCCACAGCACGAGGTCGGCGAAGGCGAGGTCGGAGACCACCTGCCAGTCGCCGACGAGCAGGTGCAGCCACTCGAGGTCCGCCGCGTCGAGCGTCGAGGCGTGACGCGTCACCAGGTCGCTGAGGGTGGGCACGGCCCCAGGTTAGGTGCGCGCGGGGGCACCGGCGAAACGGCTGCAGCGCCGCGGCAGCGATAACCTCGACCCAGGGCGCGCCGCACCGCCGCCCCGTCCTGAGCACGATCCACTCGCAGGGCAGCACCGGCCGAGCACCGACGCGGGAGCCGGCCGGCGCTCCACGACCACCAGGGGGAACCCCGTGCGCCTCACCTTGACCGTCGACATCCCTGCGGACCCGCACTCGGCCGCGCGCCTCCTCGCCGACCCGGAGTTCGTGCGGGAGACGGTCCGGGCGTCGGGCGGGACGGACGAGCAGGTCGACGTGACGGGCTCCCCTGAGGGTGCCTTCACGGTGACCAGCCGGCGCGCTCTGCCGTCGGACCAGATCCCGGCGCACCTGCGCGGCTTCGTCGGCAACAAGATCGACGTGCGCCAGGTGGACGCGTGGGAGGCGCCCGCGGCCGACGGTTCGCGGACCGGGACCGTGGTGGTGGACATCGCCGGTGCACCCGTGCGCCTGACAGGACGCACGGCGCTCGCCGGGACCCCCGACGGCGGCACGACCGCCACGTACGACGGCGATCTCAAGGCCGCGATCCCCCTGTTCGGCTCGGCCGTCGAGCGGGCGGCGGCAGGCGCGATCCAGGCTGCCGTGGCCGTGACGGCCGACGTGGCGCGACGCCGCATCGCGCAGGGTGGCCCCGCAGGCGACGAGAAGGACACCGCGCAGTAACGATTCGGTAACGTGGGAGCGGGTGAGAAACGCTCTGACCTGCACTAACACCGGTGTGGGATCGCTACCACACCTCGCCGCGGCACCGGCCTCCTTGACACTTCCCACGGCCGGTACGACAGTTCACTCAGCGCGTGGGAACGCTCCCGCAACTGCGGAGGGGAGCGCTCCCAAGCCGGGTCCACCAGGCCCATGTAGAAGGGCCGTCATCGCAGACGGACGGCCTTCTCCAGGTACGGCGACGCAGCCGTCCGACCGACAAGGGAGTCATAGTGCGCAAGACCACCCGCAAGTTCCTGGCCGTCACGGCCGGGGTCGCGAGCATTGCCCTGCTCGCCTCTGCGTGTTCCTCGAGTGACGAGCCCAGCGACAACACGTCCGACACGACGTCGTCGTCGGCGCCGGCCGACGAGCCCGTGACGCTCAAGGTCGCCACCTTCAACGAGTTCGGCTACGCGGACCTGTACAAGGAGTACATGACGCTGCACCCGAACGTCACCATCGTCGACGACAAGGCCGACACGTCGGACAACGCTCGCGCCGCGGTGCAGAACTCGATCGCCACCAACACCGTCACGGACGACATCGTCGCCGCCGACGGCGACTGGATGCCCGAGCTCATCGCCTCGTCGGACTTCTTCGCCGACCTCGGCTCGGACAGCATCAAGGACCGCTGGCCCACGTGGAAGACCGACATGGGCACGGACTCGGCCGGCAAGCTCATCGGCTACGGCACGGACTCGGGCCCCGAGGCCGTCTGCTACCGCAAGGACCTGTTCGAGAAGGCCGGCCTGCCGAGCGACCGTGCGGACGTCGCCAAGCTGCTCGACGGCTCGTGGGACAACTACTTCACCGTCGGCCAGCAGTTCATGGACGCCAAGACCGGCGCGGCCTGGTTCGACTCGATCGGCGCTCTCTCGCAGGGCATGATCAACCAGCTCGAGGCCCCGTTCGAGGACCCGGCCACGGACGAGATCACCGTGCTCAACCCCGACTCGAAGGCCAAGCCGGTCTACGACCTGCTGACCAGCGACAAGGTGCTGGGCCAGTCGGCACACCTCGGCCAGTGGTCGCAGGACTGGACCGACGCGTTCAAGGGTGACAAGTTCGCCACGATGCTGTGCCCGCCGTGGATGACGCAGATCATCGCCGGCAACGCGCCCGACCAGACCAACTGGGACGTCGCGGACGCCATGCCCGGCGGCGCCAGCAACTGGGGCGGCTCGTTCCTGCTCGTCCCGTCCGGCGGCAAGAACGTCGAGGCCGCCAAGGCGCTCGCCGACTGGCTGACCGACCCGGTGCAGGCCGCGAAGGTGTTCGTCCAGTACGGCAACTTCCCGAGCCAGACGGCCGCCACGACCGACGCGTCGGTCACGGGCAAGACGGACGACTACTTCGGTGGCGCCCCGACCGGCCAGATCTTCTCGAACCGCTTCGCCCCGATCGCGCAGCAGCCGTTCCGCGGTTCGCACTACTTCCCGATCAACCAGGCGCTCTCGGACGCCTACACGCGTGTCGACGTCGACAAGACCGACGACTCCGCCTCGTCGTGGAAGAAGTTCGAGCAGGCGGTCAAGGACCTGAGCTGACGCTCTGCTAGAACGGCTACCGGGGTCGGGACGCTGCGTCCCGGCCCCGGTGGCCAGCCCAGCCCGAACTCGACCGAACCGCCGCTCGAAGGACTTTCATGACCAGCACCGAAACCCCGCCTGCCGCGGGACCCACGGCCAGCGACGAGAGAGATCGACAGCCGCGACGCGTCGGCTTCTCCCAGACGCTGGGACGCTGGGACGTCAAGTTCTCGCCGTACCTCTACATCTCCCCGTTCTTCATCCTCTTCGTCGTGGTCGGGCTGTTCCCGCTGCTGTACACGGGCTACGTCTCGATCCACCAGTGGGACCTGCTCAAGGGTCAGGGCGACTTCGTCGGCTTCGAGAACTTCTCGACCGTGCTGCAGGCGCCGATCTTCTGGAAGTCGGTCCGCAACACGATCAGCATCTTCCTGCTGAGCTCCGTGCCGCAGGTGATCACCGCGCTGATCATCGCCGCGGTGCTCGACGCCAACCTTCGCGCCAAGACCTTCTGGCGCATGGGCGTCCTGGTCCCCTACGTCGTGGCCCCGGTCGCCGTCGCCCTGATCTTCGGCCAGATGTTCGCCGACCAGTCGGGCATCATCAACCAGATCCTGCGCAACCTCGGGTTCGCGGGCATCGGCTGGCACTCCGAGGTCCTGCCCAGCCACATCGCGATCGCGTCGATGGTGAACTTCCGCTGGACCGGCTACAACACCCTGATCTTCCTCGCGGCGATGCAGGCCGTCCCGCGTGACATCTACGAGGCCGCGCTCATCGACGGCGCCAACCGGGTGCGCCAGTTCTTCTCGATCACCATCCCGATGCTGCGCCCGACGATCATCTTCGTGATCATCACGTCGACCATCGGCGGCCTGCAGATCTTCGACGAGCCGCGCATGTTCGACCAGTTCGGCCGCGGCGGCGCCGACCAGCAGTACCTCACGGTGACGAACTACATCTACCAGCTGGGATGGACCAACAAGAACTTCGGCCGTGCGGCTGCCGTCGCCTGGTTGCTGTTCCTGCTCATCCTGGCCATCAGCGTCGTGAACTACCTCATCACGAGACGCATCGCGTCCGAGGGCGGCGCCAAGCAGAAGAAGCGAAAGAAGGTCTCGGCATGAGCACCCCCTCCGTCGCCGCCATCGAGCAGTTCGCGGGCAAGGGTGCCGCTCGGAGCGCCGCACGCAAGCGCAACCGCTCCACGGGCCTGAACGCGGGCTCGGACCGCCGTCCCCGCTGGCTCACGTACCTGCTGCTCGGCATCACGCTCGCCATCTCGTTCTACCCGCTGTACTACGCGTTCCTCCTCGCGTCGTCGACGGCGAGCGACATCGCGCGCCACCCGATCCCGTCGCTGATCCCGGGCGGCCACTTCTTCGAGAACGTCCGGCGCGTGCTCGAGTCGGACATCGGCTTCTGGAAGGCCGTGACCAACTCGGTCATCATCGCCGTGATCACGTCGCTGTCCGTGGTGCTGTTCTCCACGCTCGCCGGCTTCTCGTTCGCCAAGCTCCGGTTCAAGGGCCGCGGTCCGCTGCTGGTCTTCGTCATCGCGACGACGGCCGTCCCCACCCAGCTCGGCGTGGTCCCGCTGTTCCTCGTCATGAAGCAGCTCGGCTGGATCGGGCAGCTCCAGGCGGTCATCGTCCCGGGACTCGTCACCGCGTTCGGCGTGTTCTGGATGACCCAGTACCTGGAGTCGGCGCTGCCGTACGAGCTCGTCGAGGCCGCCCGCGTCGACGGTGCATCGATGTTCCGCACGTTCTGGAACATCGCGCTGCCGGCCGCACGGCCCGCAGCCACGATGCTCGGCCTGTTCACGTTCGTCGCCTCCTGGACGAACTACTTCTGGCCGTTCATCATCCTCGGATCGGCGAACCCGACCCTGCCGGTGGCACTGCAGCTGCTGCAGGCGACGTTCTTCAAGGACATGTCGCTCATCATGGCCGGCGTCGTCCTGTCCGTGATCCCGTTGCTGCTGCTCTTCATCGCCGCCGGCCGTCAGCTGGTCGCCGGCATCATGCAGGGCGCGGTCAAGGGCTGAGCGCATCGTCCCGGTCCCCGGTGCGTGGCGTTAGTGTCACGCACCGGGAGCCGGCGACGCTCGAACGACCTCCGCACGAACCGCCGCACGGCGGACACCTCGCACGGCTGCCGCTGCCGACCCGCAGCACGGAAGGGATGCCCCGGTGAACACCACGTTCCGTCAGGACGAGGCGGCTCCCGTCACGCCCACGCTCGAGCAGGTCGCCGAGCGCGCCGGCGTCTCACGCTCCACCGCCTCGCGCGCCATCAACGGCGGCCTGCGGGTCTCCCCCGAGGCGCAGGCCTCGGTCGAGGCGGCCGTCGCCGAGCTCGGCTACACGCCCAACCGCGCGGCCCGTTCCCTGGTCACCAAGCGCACGGACTCGATCGCGCTGGTCGTCCCCGAGCCCGACGAGCGCGTGCTCTCGGACCCGTTCTTCGCCGGCACCCTCAACGGCCTGAGCTCCTCGCTCGCCGACTCCGACATCCAGGTGGTCCTGGTCATCGCCCGGCCGGGTGAGGCGGAGCGCACGCTGCGCTACCTGCGCAACGGCCACGTGGACGGGGCGGTCGTCGTCTCGCACCACCGCGCCGACGACCTGGACAACGAGCTCCTGCGGTCCCGGGTCCCCAACGTGTTCGTCGGCCGACCGCTGTCCGCCGACGTGGCCGGCATGAACTACGTCGACACCGACAACGTCGCCGGCGGGACGCTCGCGACGCAGGCGCTCATCGACCGCGGCTGCCGCCGGATCGCGACGATCGCCGGACCTGAGGACATGTCGGCCGGCATCGACCGACTGGCCGGCTGGCGTGCGGCGCTCGCCGCGGCGGGCATGGCCGACGACGCGGTCGTGTACGGCGACTTCACGATCGCGTCCGGCGCCGCCGCAGCCCGCGACCTGCTGGCGCGGCACCCCGACGTCGACGGCATCTTCATCGCCTCGGACCTCATGGCGGCGGGCGCGATGGGCGTGCTCAGCGAGGCCGGCAAGGACATC
>Ga0182736_1003538_pt1 | contig 10438 bp, 9 predicted proteins | sample eDN5th30CKraftBY_FD_128882 | JGI IMG/M metagenome (GOLD analysis project Ga0182736, IMG submission 128882) | Enriched backyard soil microbial communities from Emeryville, California, USA - eDNA 5th pass 30_C Kraft BY (version 2) (version 2) | ecosystem: Environmental > Terrestrial > Soil >...
CGCCCGTACGATGTCCGCGCCACCGGCCCGCACCGACTCGCCGACGGCAAGGATCGCCGGCACGAGGTTCGGAGTCGCATGTCCGCCGCGACCGAAAAGCGAACTGAAGTCCATCGCGTTGATGAGTTCACCATTGGCCAGCACGGCGCTGGTGGGCGACACCTTGCCGACGACGCCGATGATGCTCGACTCCGACGGTCCACCCAGCCGCCGCGCGACCTCGATGCACATCCGGCCCTTGGCGACGCCCGACGACGCCAGCCCGCAACCGAGCGCGTCAAGCACCGTGCGGCGCGCCTCGTGGACCACCCTGTCCGGCAAGGTTTCGAATGTTGTCCGCTGGCCGAACTCGGCCAGAGATTCCACCATCGTGCTCATCTGATGCTCTCTGCTGGTTGTCGTTCCGAGTCGGCTGCTGCCTGCTCACCTGCGACGATGCCGGTGGTCAGTGCGAGGGCGAGGCCTCCGGCATAGCCGTCGCCGAAAGCCCGGCCGATATCGGCGCCCGCCACGTAGACTGCGGGCAAGCCCGCCGCTGACAGGTCGTGGTTCACGCGCGCCCCGGCACCCGCATGGGTGATGCTGGGCTGCACGCGCACGGCGAAGAACGGTGCCTCACGCAGTACGGCGGCCAGCGCAGTGCGCACCGTGAGGGCCAGCGGAGCCTTGAACCATCGCGACGCATCGTCGATCAGGCTCTGGGTCGAGGTGCTCCGCAGAATCGGCAGGCCGCGCGCTTCGGCGAAGTCCGCCCGGTCCGACGCCCACTGCGCTCCCCCGACGACCGATCGGATCGCAGGTGGCGACGCGACAGCGTCGAAGAACAACACCCCTCGGCGCGAGGGGTGGCGAGTCAGGACCCGGTTCAGATCGTGGTCGTCGGTCCCCGGACCACCGAGTGGCGTGCCGTCGTCGGCGACGAGCATCCCGGCGTGACTCTGATATTGCGCCGCCAGCGAGGACGTCGCCTCCGCGGCGGGCAGACCGTCCGGAACCAGATGGCCGTACACGCCGTCGGGAGAACCGTCGAGGCTTCCACCGGCCGTGGCGATGAGGCCGACACCGTCACCGCCATGGGCGCGGTTGCGGGCGAGCAGGCCACGGTAATGGTCAAGGCCGGCAGCGGCCAGCAGACCATCGTCATCGTGGATGCCGCCCGTACTCACGACGACTCGTCGGGCATGGATCTGTCGCCCCGAGTCCGTGGTGACGACGACACCGTCGCCGGCAGATCGCAGGGCCGTTGCGCGTTCACGCCGACAGGTCACACCGGTCGACACCGCAGCCGACATCGCGTCGACCAGCTGTCGGGGCTCGACCTGGAAACTGGTGGCCGCACCGTACAGGCTGGGTCCGCGATCACGCACCACAACACCCCAGTCACGGAGGCGTTGGACCATCCCGGCGAACTGGCCCCGCAGGAGGTCGGCGACTCCGGCGTGCATGCCCGGACAGTGGGTCGTCTGGTCGTGACGATCGGTGAAGGTCCATAGCGAGCCGTTGGACAGCAGAGCCGATCCGCCGAAGCGATCGGGTTCGAGCAGTTCGACCGCGGCACCTGCCTGGCGGGCGGCGAGCGCCGCCGAGAGCCCGGCGACGCCCCCACCGATCACCACAACGGTCATACTGCTCGGCCGGCTACGGCGGCCTTCAGCTCAGCAGCGTCCCGCGACTCGATGCCCGCCGCGACGAGCAGGCTCTGCAGTCGCTCGGCCTCGTCGGCCGTCGGGGCCGGCATCGGATCGCGCATCAACGGCGACTCGATCTCACCAGCCAGCCACGATGCCAGCTTGTAGCGGATGTGCAGGCGCGAGTAGTCCGAGTACACATACTCGTGCAGCTCGGCCAGCCCCGCGTGCCAAAGCTTCGTTGCCGCGGGGACATCGCCTTGCGACCACAAGCGCAAGTGCTCGATCATCGGGTCGAGCGCATAGCAGAACGAGCCCGAACACGCGCCGTCCAGCTGATCGTTGGCGAGATTCTCGTGATACCGCACAGCACTCGACGGCAGGACCGCGACATGCGGATACTCCTCGTGGATCATGCGCGCCACCTGCCGGTATCCCTCGTAGGAATACGTCATCTTCCAGCCACGAACCGTCGGCACACGGTCGAGAACAGCACGCACGGTCGCCGGCGGCCAGCCGATGCCGTACGGCGGATTCGCGCGCCCGGTGGGATGGATCAACAGCGGGACCTCGCCCACGGCGGAGGCGATCCGGTGGAGGTAATCCACGACCACCTCGGGATACCGCGCCGCATCCCACGACGTCGTGATGTCGGCCGAACCGTACGGCGGCAGGACGAACAGCCCCGAGGCCCCCGCCCGCAGAGCGTCCTGGGCGATCTCGATCGCCTCCCCGGAGGTCCGACCGACGACACCGGCGACGATCGGCGTGTCGACGGCGTCACGTACGGCCTGCAGATTGGTCACCAACTCATCGCGCGTCAGCGTGTAGATCTCACCAGCCTCGGCGTTGACGATCGGGATCATCGGTATCGGCGAATCGATCGCCGTCATCCTCTGCGCGAGCTTCGCCAGTCCCGCGGTGTCGACCGCGCCGGAGGCCTCGAATGGCGTCACCAGAGTGACATGCAGAGAGCGTGCGCTGTATTCCATGATGCTGTCCTCGAATCGATTCGTATCCGTCACGGGTACTTGACGTCGTTGTTCCACTGCAGGCCGGCCTTCTCGTAGGCGTCCTTCAGGTACGACAGGTCGACGGCCGAGTCGTAGGTAACCTTCTGCTCACCGGGCAGACCGCCACCCTCGCGCAGCGAGGCCAGGGCCGGTTCGATGAACGACTTGGGAACACGCAGAAGTCCACCGAGCTTCGACTCCTGGCCGATGTCCTCGAGCCGGTACTTCCGGTAGGCCGCCATCGTCGCCTCGTCGTACTTGAGCACCGGCTGCAACATCGCCAGCGTGTCGGCGGCGTCGTTCTCGGCAACGTCCTTCTCCGTCGTGGCCTCGGCCTTGAGCAGGCCGGCCAGGAAGTCGACCGCCGCCTCGCGATTGTCTTTGAGCCAGTCGTTGCGGGCCACCACGACGCCGGTGATCTCGATCGGGGCATCGGCGAGATCGGCCGAGGTCGCGATCACGTTGACGGGTTGCTCGGCCTCCAACCGGGCGTAGTCCACGGCCAACAGGAGAGCCGCGTCGACCTGCTTCTGGGCCAGCGCACCGCGCATCTGCGGGTACGGCACCGGGACGATCTGCACGTCGTCGCCTGCTGTCAGGCCGACCTTCTTGAGCGCGGCACGCAGGTAGAAGTCGTAGCTGGTGCCGATGCCGGTGACGGCGACCTTCTTGCCCTTCAGGTCCTTCAACGAGGTGATGTCGCTCGATCCGAGCGAGGTGAGAAAGCCCGCCTGATGATCGCCCTGCCCGAATCCCAGGCTGGCGATGATGGTGATCGGGACGCCCTGCGACATCGCGCCGAATGCCGTGGTCGGGGCCGAGTGCCCGAAATCGGCCTTCTTGCCGATCGCCAGGTCCGTCGCAGTCCCCACGTCGGGCACCGTGCTCAACTCGACCTCGATGCCGACGTCCTTCCACGTGCCCAGTTGTTCGGCCGCCATGACCGAGGCCAGCGGTGATGTGGACGCGTAGGCGAACTTGACCGACGTGACCGAATCGCCATCATCGGAACTTCCTCCTCCCCCGCCACAGGCGGCGAGGACGAGGGCGCCGGCAGCCAAGGCCGCCGTGATCGCGGCCGGTCGGAGCCGGCGAGTAGGTGAGATGCGCATGTGATTCCTTCTTCCGGGGGTATGGCGAGTCACAGTGCCGGTCGTTCGGCACCGTTCATAGATGGATCTGAGGGGCTCAGGTCGCGGACGTGTCCTGCCACCTGAGGAGTCGACGAGAGGTGACCGCGACGGCTCGATCGATCACGAAGCCCAGCGTCGCGGTCGCGATGATGCCGGCGATCACGATGTCAGGGCGATAATTGCGTTGCGAGAAGATGATCAGATAGCCCAGGCCGTCGTTCGCCGAGATCATCTCCGCGGCCACCACGAGCAGGAACGAGACTCCTCCGGCGATCCGCACGCCGCTCATGACGTGCGGCAGTGCTGCCGGAAGGATCACGGTGCGCAGCTGCTGGAGCCGGCCCGCACCCAGGGTCAAGGAGTTCCACAGCAGGACCCGGCTGACTCCGGACACACCGGCATGGGTGTTGACCACCATCGGGAAGAAGGCGCCCAAGGTCACCATGACGATCAGAGAGGTCTCGCCGATGCCGAAGAGCACGATGAAGAGGGGCAGCAAGGCCAGCTTGGGCATCGGGAAGGCGAAGGAGATCAGCGGTTCCAGCAGCGTCCGCGCCCAGGCCCACTGACCCATCAGCACGCCGACGGCCAGACCGATCACGCAGCCGATCACCAGGCCGACGAGCGCCCGCACCAGTGTGGCGAGGACGTCGTCCCACATCGATCCCGAGCCGACCAGTCCGTCCCAGAGCGCGTCGGCGACCGCCTTGGGGCCGGGAATCAGCAGTGGGTCGATGAGACCGGCCGACGAGGCGCCGGCCCAAAGGGCGATGACGAGTACGAAGGGCAAGGCCGTCAAGGCCGTGGAGCGGAGGCGGGCGACAGCGGACCGGCGTTTCTTCCGCGGCCGGCCGGACGGCGTGGGCGCGGAAGCGGCCGGCGATGACTGCGCTACGGGGCTCGTGGGCTCGGCCTGCGGCCGGACCGCCATACGTTCAGACATCCGAACCCGCCTGTGAGTACTCGTTGATGGTGTCCCAGACCAACTGCCGGGTCTGCTGGAACGCTTCGGACCCGCGGACCGCCGCCGTGCGGGGGCGCTCCAACGGGACCCGCAGATCGCGAACGATCCGTCCCGGGCCCGCAGCCATGATGATGATGCGGTCGGCCAGGATGACGGCTTCGTCGACGCCGTGCGTGACAAAGCAGACGGTGGCGCGATTACGCTCCCAGATGTCCAGCAATGACAGCTGCATCGCTTCACGGGTGAATGCGTCCAAGGCGCCGAACGGCTCGTCCATCAGCAGAAGCCCGGGATCGCACGCCAAGGTCTGCGCGATGGCCAGCCGCTGACGCATACCGCCGGACAGTTCCTTCGGCAGCCGATTGGCGAACTCGGTCAGGCCGACCATGTCGAGCAACTCGGAGGCACGCTGTTCGCGGTCGGCCTTGGAGCCTCGCCGCTGCATCTCCAGCCCGTACGTGACATTGCGTCGCACGCTCCGCCACGGCAGCACGCCGCCCTCTTGGAAGACCACGCCGCGGTCCGACGACGGACCGGTGACCGGTTGTCCGTCGAACTCCACGGTGCCCGACGACGGGGGTACGAGTCCGGCCATCGCCATCAGCAACGTGCTCTTGCCGCACCCACTGGGTCCGACGATGCAGACGAACTCGCCCGGTTCGACGTCGAGCGAGATGTCGTTCAGTGCGGTGAACGTCCCGCCGTCCACCTCAAATCGCTGAGAGAGGTTCTGAATGCTCAAACCCCGCGCGGACACCCCGTCGTGAGGTGTCGTCAGGGGAGCCATATCAGGTTCCTCGACAGCCGATGCAGGTGTTGACAACACAGCTCCTCGCTCCACCGGCGCTCCGACGGAGCGCGCCTCCATGTTCCGAAACCTAAACACACGTACCGCTCAAGGGGAATGAAAGGCATTAGAATTCCTTCATTTGGAATTTCACGCTCAGCACTTCATGCCAAACTGCGTTCGACGACCAGCGCGGTGTCCCTCAGAAGAACCACCCATTCCTCGATATTGGCCTTCGTGAACCGTTCGACGGGACAGACGATGGCCAGGGCGCCGACCGGCGAACCGGTGACGTCGCACACGGCGACGCCGACCGCGCTGATGCGTTGCTCGCTCTCCTGATTGTTCAAGGCATACCCCCGGCGCCTCACCAACTCAAGGTCGCGTCGCAGCTCGTCACGAGAGACGGTGGACACCGAGGTGAGCGCCGGGAGCCGATCGCCCGGATAACGCAGATCGAGCTCACCGGGCGGCAGCGCGGCGAGCATCGCCTTCCCGCCCGCGGTGGAACTCGACGGGAGCAGCAAGCCGGTCCGGTCGCCGACCCGTACGGTCAGGGTGCCCTCGAGGCAGTCGACGAATCGCACATTCTGCCCTTCGAGCACCGAGAGGCTGACGGTCTCCCCTGTACGGTCACGCAGCGCCTCGAGCGGAGCGCGCGCGGCATTGCGCACATCCAGGCGATGGATGGCCGCCAGACCGATCTCGGTCAGAACGCCACCGATCCGGTAGGCCGAATTGCTGCGATCCTGCACTGCGAACCCGTTGTCACGTAGCGTGCTGAGCAACCGGTGTGCCGTGGACCGGGCGATCGAGAGTTCCTCCGCCGCCTCGGAAACCCGCAACGAGGGTCGTGAGCTCAGCAGCCTCAGGAGCCTCAAGGCGTTGTCGACCGAACTCAGTCCGCCTGAAGACGATCCGTAACTATTCATCATGACGGAATAATACATCTAATGATTCCCTTTCGAAGGAACAGTCGCTACGTTCGTCGGCGTGACTGACCCAAGACTTCCCATCGTCATTGTCGGAGCGGGGCCCGTCGGCATGTCCGCCGCAGCAGCGTTGTCCCATTACGGGCTGCGATCTGTTGTCATCGAGCGCACCGAGGAACCCCAGACCGACTGGCGCGCATCGACATTCCACGCCGCCACCATGGAACTGCTCGAGCAGATCGACATCACCGACGCGATGCTCGCCGAGGGCCTCCAGGTGCCCCGGTATCAGTTCCGCGACCGCGTCAAAGGTCTCGTTGCCGAGTTCGATCTGGGAACCCTGAAGGACGAAACTCGCTATCCGTTCCGACTGCAGCTGAACCAGCAACGGCTGGTGGCGATGCTCTACGACCGGCTGACCGCGGACCCGAACGTCACCCTCCGATTCGGCACCGAGGCGACCGCGGTCGCTCAGAACGCCGGGTCGGCACAGGTCACGGTGGCTGCGCCCGACGGCCAAAGCGTCCTGGAGGCTTCCTACGTCATCGGCGCCGACGGGCCCGGGAGCATCGTTCGCAAGGCAGCGGACATCGCGATGGAGGGCATCACGTACGAAGAGCGTTTCCTGATCGTGAGCACTCCGTGGGACCTACGCGAACTGCTGCCCGGCATCGCGGAGGTCAACTACATCTCCGATCCAGACGAGTGGCTGTTCATCCTCCGCACACCCGAGGCCTGGCGCGTGCTGTGGCCGGTAGGACCCGACGTACCCGACGAGGTGGCCACCGATCCGAAAGTCATCCAGGAACACCTACAGGGCGTCGCGCCCGCCCAGACCGACTATCCCGTCATCGACCTGCAGATCTACCGGATCCATCAACGCGTCGCCACGACGTTCCGGGACAGGCGCGTCCTCCTCATCGGCGATGCCGCCCACCTCAACAGCCCGGTCGGCGGGGTCGGCCTCAACAGCGGCATCCATGACGCCTTCGATCTGGCCCGTCGCCTGGATCGCGCCCTCACCCGGCCCGATGCCGATACCGAGGCTGAGCTCGATACCTTCGCCGCAGTCCGTCGCCAGGTCGCCCTCGAGTACGTACAGGCCGACACTCAGCGCAATACCGATCGGATGCGTGAACGCGATCCCGAGCTGCGGGCGGCCAGCGAGGCCGAGCTGCGCGAGATTGCTGCCGATCAGGCCCGCTCACGCGACTGGCTGCGGCGTGTGTCGCTGCTCGAAAGCGTCCAGAAGTACGGCATCGGCCGTCCGCCGACCGAACCAGTCGCCGCGACCGTCGGACAACAGGAAGGGACACGGTAGTGAAACTCGCCATCCTTGACGGCACCCGCCCGGTCGTGATCGACGACGACACGTTCGTCGACGTCAGCGACGCCCTCCCCGCGGATGACCCCACCACGTTCGCGGCCGGCTGGTGGCGAGGACTCGTTTCCGGCTTCTCAGACCTACGGCCTGCGATCGAGCGTGCCGCCGCGACGAATCAGCGCCAGCCGCTCGACCTGAGCCGGCTGAGCGCCCCTGCTCTGAATCCCTCGAAGATCCTCGCGTGCGCCAGCAATTACCGCGCACACGTGGAAGAGATGCATGGAGTCCAGGAGCGGACGCTCGGCACCGTCCATCCCTGGATGATGGACTTCGACGTCTTTCTCAAGGCACCCTCATCGCTGACGGGTCCCGCCGACCAGATCATCCTGCCGTCCGATGTCGTGGACGCCGGCCTGGAGATCCATCACGAGTCCGAACTGGTCATCGTCATCGGACAGGGCGGCAAGGATCTGCCGGTCGAGTCTGCCCTGGACGCCGTGCTCGGCTACACCATCGGGCTGGACATCACGGTCCGTGGTGACGGAGACCGCTCACGCCGCAAGAGTTACGACACCTTCAGTCCTCTCGGGCCGTGGATCACAACCAGCGACGAGGCCGACGACCCCGACGACTTCGCCATCCGTTTGGTCCTGAACGGTTCCGAGGTGCGCCAGGACGTCAACACGCGTGACCTGATCACCTCGGTACCCGAGATCGTCAGCTATGCCTCGCGCGCCATGACGCTGCTGCCCGGTGACCTCATCTTCACCGGAGCCCCTCCGGGCGTCGGGCCGATCGTGTCGGGCGATCTGCTGGATGTGTCGATCAGCTCGCTGGGTTCGATGACGATCGGCGTGCGCTGAGTCAGCTGACGCCGGCGATCGGGAGCCGGAGCGCTGCGGGAGCATCGTCGGGGACGACCGGGGTCCGGGGCGCGATCGGATCGAGCTTGACGAACCCCGCGCCCACGGCCGGACGAGCGTCGATCTCGCCATTGTTGGGCCAGTAGGACATCGCACGCTCGGCCTGCGCCGTGATGGTCAACGACGGGTTGACGCCCAGATTGGCGCTGATGGCCGATCCGTCGACGACGTGCAGGCCCTCGTGGCCGTAGAGCCGGTGATACGGGTCGATCACACCGGTTTCGGGCGAATCGCCGATCGCGCAGCCACCCATGAAATGGGCGGTCAGCGGCACGTTGAACGGCTCGCCGATCGTGCCACCCGCGGTGCCGTCCATGTGCTCGGCCATCTTCTGCACCGCGACGTGACCCGGTTCGATGAACGACGGGTTCGGGGCGCCGTGACCCTGCTTGGAGGTGAGTCGACGCCGGCCCGTGATGCCTCGCTTGGTGAACGTCGTGATCGAGTTGTCGTGGGTCTGCATGACCAGCGCGATGACGGTGCGCTCGGACCAGTGCCGCAGGTCGTACAACTTGAACAGATTGCGTTTCTGCTTCCACATCTCCTTGAGCCACGTCTTCCACCTCGCGGTGGGCAGGCTGCCGTCGGTCAGCACGGTCTGCATCAGCGACATCGCATTGGAGCCCTTGCCGTAGCGGACCGGTTCGATGTGGGTGTGTTCATCGGGATGGAACGACGACGTGATGGCCACGCCGTGGCTGTAGTCGACGTCCTTGCCGTTGGCGATCGCGCCGAGCAGCGCCTCGGAGTTGGTGCGGGTCAGCAGGCCCAGCCGCTGCGACACGTTCGGCAGATTCCCGCGATCGCGCATCTTGTGCAGCAACTTCTGGGTGCCCATCGTGCTGGCGGCGAACACGACCTGCTTGGCCGTGATCCTCCGGTGTGGGCGGAACCGCTTGTTCGTACGGCGTGTCTCGACCTCGTAGCCCCCGCCGGGCAGCGGACGGACCGCGACGACCGTGGTGAGCGGATGGATCTGGGCACCGTTCTGCTCGGCCAGGTACAGGTAGTTCTTGACCAGGGTGTTCTTGGCGTTGTGGCGGCAACCGGTCATGCACTCGCCGCAGTTGAGGCAGGCGTTGCGCTCGGGTCCGGCACCACCGAAGAACGGATCGGGCACCGGCGCTCCCGGTTCGTCACCGAACAGCACACCCACCGGGGTGTGGTGGAACGTGCCCTCGACGCCCATGTCGGCCGCGGTCTGTTTGATGATGCGGTCGGCGGCGGTCTCGAACGGGTAGATCGTGACGCCGAGCATCCGCTTGGCCTGGTCGTAATAGGGCGCCAGTTCGGCCTTCCAGTCCGTGATGTGGCCCCAGGCGGGATCGCGGTAGAACGGATCGAGCGGTTCGTAGAGCGTGTTGGCGTACACCAGGGACCCGCCACCGACACCCGCGCCGGACAGGATCAGGACGTCCTTGAGTTTGTCGATGCGCTGGATGCCGTAGCAACCGAGCTGCGGCATCCACAAGAACTTGCGCAGCCGCCACGAGTTCTTCGCGAAGTCCTCGTCCCGGAACCGCTTGCCCGCCTCGAGCACCGCGACGTCGTAGCCCTTCTCGGTCAGCCGCAGTGCGGACACGCTTCCCCCGAATCCGGACCCGATGACGATGACGTCATGATCGAACTCAGGCACCATCTCATCAGGCACGAGGCGTCCTCCTCAGGATCGACAGACCGAGACTCAGGAGCCGAGCGTATGTCCGCTTGGCCAGGAAAGCAGGCCCCGCCATC
>Ga0182736_1003539_pt1 | contig 10436 bp, 12 predicted proteins | sample eDN5th30CKraftBY_FD_128882 | JGI IMG/M metagenome (GOLD analysis project Ga0182736, IMG submission 128882) | Enriched backyard soil microbial communities from Emeryville, California, USA - eDNA 5th pass 30_C Kraft BY (version 2) (version 2) | ecosystem: Environmental > Terrestrial > Soil >...
GGGCTCGCGCTCGCGCTCGGCCGCAACGTCTACGGCAGCGAGGCACCGGCCGCTCCCCTGGCGCGTTATGCTTTCGCAGCCGATCGGGGACTCAAGACGGTGGATCTGGACACGCTCCTGGAGACAGGGCCCGTTTTCCCTGAACCTGAGACCTTTGCTTAAGGAGGCAGCCTGATGACACCTGAAACCGTAGGCCCGTTGTCGCGGCTGATCGACGTCATGAAGATTCCGGCTCGCGGGCAGGAGGTTCATGTGAAAGCCACAGCCGAGGAATGCGCCGCGCTGGCGCAGGATTTCGGCCTGCCGGGAATCCAGGCGCTCTCCGGCGACTACCAGTTGAAAGCTTCTGCCAAGGGCATCCGCGTGACGGGTGTGGTCAAGGCGTCGATCACCCAGGTTTGCGTCATGACCCTGGAACCCTTCGATTCCATCATCGAAGAAGAGGTGGAAGTGGACTTCGCCGAACCCTCCGGAATGCCGGCGGAGCCGCCCACCGATATCAACGAATATGAACCGCCGGACGAGATCGTGAACGGCCAGATCGACCTCGGCGCGCTCACGGCCGAGTTCCTGGCCTTGGGCCTGGATCCTTACCCGCGCAAGCCCGGTGTCGATTTCAGCTACCAGGATCCTGCGGATGCCAAGGACTCCCCGTTCGCGGCGCTGAACAGGCTCAAGGAGAGCAAGTAGGGGGTGGTAGCGCTTGTGATCGATGCATATCTGCACGTTACGTAAGGTCGTCGCAGCGCCGAGAATTCAGTTGCGGAGCACCCGCAAACCGCTATTTTCCGCCCCCTGTTGAATGACTTAAAAAGAAAGAACAATCGTTCATGCCGAAGCCGGTGCGTATTTCGCTTGATGCGATGGGGGGCGATCACGGTCCGTCCATCGTGATCCCGGGCGCAGCCTTGGCCCTGGAGCGCCACCCGGATCTCCGCTTCCTGATGTTCGGCAATGAAACGGTTGTTGCGCCCCTCCTGAACGCTCATCCCAAGCTGAAGGAAGCCACGGAACTGCGCCATACGGACATCGCCATCGCCATGGACGAGAAGCCCAGCCAGGCCATTCGGATGGGGCGAGGAAAGTCCTCCATGTGGCGAGCCGTCCAGGCCGTCCGGGACGGGGAGGCGGATGCGGCCGTGTCGGCCGGCAATACCGGCGCCCTGATGGCGACAGCCAAGGTTTGCCTCAAGACCATGGCCCATATCGAGCGCCCGGCCATTGCCTGCATGTGGCCGACCCTGCGGGGCGAGAGCATCGTGCTCGATGTCGGTGCGACCATCGGGGCCGATGCGGGGCATCTGGTGGATATGGCGATCATGGGCGCCGCCATGGCGCGCATCGTGTTCGACCTGGACCGCCCGACTGTTGGCCTTCTCAATGTCGGCACGGAAGAGATCAAGGGAATCGAGGCCGTCAAGGAGGCGAGTCGCATCCTGAAGGAAGCGAACCTCCCGCACCTCGACTATCGTGGCTTCGTCGAGGGTGACGATCTGGGCAAGGGCACAGTCGATGTCGTGGTGACCGAAGGGTTCACGGGCAACATCGCGCTGAAGACCGCCGAGGGAACGGCCAAGCAGATCGCCCAATACCTGCGCTCGGCCATGAGCCGTACCCTGATGGCGAAAATCGGCTATCTGTTCGCGAAACAGGCCTTTAACGCTCTCCGTGACAAGATGGACCCCCGCAAGGTGAATGGCGGCGTCTTCCTGGGTCTTGAAGGGGTGGTCGTCAAAAGCCATGGCGGCACGGACGATCTCGGCTTCGCGAGCGCCATCGACGTCGCCTATGACATGGCGCATTTTGAATTGATGAACACGATCCGGAGCATGTTGGACCATGATCCGGTGGGCCAATCGGCCTGAGGAAGGCGCATCTTGAAACGCATTCGTTCCGTCGTACGCGGCGTCGGCTCGTATCTGCCGCGACGCAAGCTGACAAACCAGGACCTCGAGAAGCTGGTGGACACGTCTCACGACTGGATCGTGCAGCGGACCGGCATCGAGGAGCGCCACATCGCCGATGAAGACGAGACCACGTCCGTCCTCGGCATCAAGGCGGCGGAGGCGGCTCTGGCCGATGCCGGGCTCCGGGCCGAAGATATCGATCTGGTCATCTGTGCCACTTCGACGCCGGATTATACGTTCCCGTCGACCGCCACGATGATCCAGACCGGGATCGGCATGACGCATGGGGCAGCCTTCGATCTCCAGGCCGTCTGCACGGGCTTCGTCTATGCGGTGGCGACGGCAGACAAGTTCCTGCAGTCCGGATCGCACAAGCGGGCCCTTGTGGTCGGCGCCGAGACGTTCTCCCGGATTCTCGACTGGAACGACCGAACCACCTGCGTCCTTTTCGGAGACGGCGCGGGGGCCATCGTGCTCGAGGCCCAGGAGGGAGAGGGTCTTTCCTCCGATCGGGGCGTTCTGACCTCCCATCTTCGCTCCGACGGGCGCTACCGGGACAAGCTCTATGTCGACGGCGGTCCCGGCTCGACCAAGACGACGGGCGTTCTGAAGATGGAAGGCCGTGAGGTGTTCAAGTTCGCCGTGGGCATGGTGGCCGATGTCGTACAGGATGCCTTCAAGGCGACCGGCACCAGCGCCGACGAGCTGAAGTGGTTCGTGCCGCACCAGGCCAACAAGCGCATCATCACGGCGAGTGCCGACAAGCTGGGTATCGCGCCGGAGAAGGTCGTCATAACCGTCAACAAGCATGGCAACACCTCGGCGGCTTCGATCCCCCTTGCGCTGGACACCGCCCGAAAGGACGGGCGGATCAAGGACGGGGATCTCGTCATGATCGAGGCGATCGGCGGCGGCTTCACCTGGGGCAGTGCCCTGATCCGCTGGTAAAAGGCTTCGACTCTGGTGGTATCCGGTATATCGACCTTGGCGGTTGACCATAGGGAGCCATCTGCATAGCGTCGTCCCGGACGACAACACCAAGGAACTCATTCGCGCTGGGGAGCTCAATGGCTGGCAAGACGATAACGAGAGCGGATCTGAGCGAGGCCGTCTACCAGAAGGTGGGGCTCTCGCGGACCGAATCGGCTGAATTGGTGGAGCGGGTCCTGGCTGAGATCTGCGATAGCCTGGCCGCCGGCGAGACCGTCAAGCTGTCGTCCTTCGGGTCGTTCATCGTGCGCAGCAAGGGCGAGCGGGTCGGCCGTAATCCGAAGACGGGCGTCGAGGTTCCGATCGATCCCCGCCGCGTCATGGTGTTCAAGCCTTCGAACGTCTTGAAGGCTCATATCAACGGTGAGACCTTCGAAGGCGAGGATTGATCCGGCTATGGCGAGCGGCGTCATGGACAAGAGCCCCGACGCATTCCGCACGATCAGCGAGGTCGCCGAAGACCTCGATGTTCCTCAACATGTCCTTCGCTTCTGGGAAACCCGCTTCAGCCATATCAAGCCGCTGAAGCGCGGCGGCGGGCGGCGCTACTACCGCCCGGACGATGTCGATCTGCTCAAGGGCATCCGTCACTTCCTCTACGGCGAGGGCTATACGATCAAGGGCGTGCAGCGGATCCTGAAAGAAGAGGGGGTTCGCTTCGTTCAGGCCATCGGGCGGGGCGAGCAGAGCGTCTCCGCGCTTCCCACCGGCGCCGGTCAGACGGCCGCCGAAGACGTTGCGCCATCGAACGAGCCCCACCTTTTCGAGGAAGAGGAGGCCGCCTGCCTTCCCCTTCAGCCGAGTTTGCCTCCGGACGCTCTCCGCGGTCTCCAGGCTGCCCTTGAGGAACTCTACGAGTGCGACCGGGTGCTATCCTCCTTGAAGGGAACAGGCGAGTAAGAGAGGCCGGCCATTGGAAAATTCCCCTTGAGCGCAGGCTTTCCAGAGCGATTGCATTCAGCGCTTGACAGGGGGCGGGGCCACCCTTAAACCGCACCCACACCGCTTCGGCGGTCCAATGCGCGGGCGTAGCTCAGTCGGTTAGAGTGCCGGCCTGTCACGCCGGAGGTCGCGGGTTCGAGCCCCGTCGCCCGCGCCACTTTTCCTCCCGAAAATCAGGTTCGATAGAGCTATCGAGAGGGTCTCTCGGGGCCCGTTGCCTCATGCAACGGTCGGCTTGCTTTCCTCTGATGCCACGCTTTTCTGCGGCAAGAGACATTCTCCCCATGAGCCCGGAGCATTTTGCCCAGCTGGGCGTTGATGGCCGGGAGGGTAGGTCCCGTCCGCGGTCTCGGTTTTTCGATACGCGGCAGCTCGTCGTGAACATCGGAACGACCATCCTGGCCTTCCTGATGGTCTTCCGGATCCAGAATGCCCAGAATCGCGACGGTGTTGCCATTCAGGCCTAGCTTGATGGGCCGCCCCGGGCCGGAGCAGCCCGCAACGTGCTCATCGGTATCGAACAGCTGACCCAGGAAGGCCTTGATGAGATTCGGGCTAAGTACGAAGCCAAGGCCAGGGTTGAGGCTGCTGCAGGGCAGGGTGAGGCCGTGGCCAACTGAAAAGTGGCAAAAGCGGCGGAAAAGCCCTCATCCTAGTTTGGAATGGTTCTTTTTGCGGCAGTGCAAACACTTGTCACGGAAGGGGAACTCGGTTAAGCCTCCCGCGCAATCAACGTGTTGCCGCAGGGGCTTTCGTGGGGCCCATCTGAGGCTTAAATGCGTTTCAGGTTGCCGGCTCTTCGCCGCGCTCCGTACCTCCTAGGTGTCGTATGACGAATCTCCTCGCCGACTACCTGCCTCTCGTAATCTTCATCGGCGTATCGCTCCTGATCGGGGTGGCGCTGCTCGTGGCTCCTTTCATCGTTGCCTACAGCCGTCCCGATACCGAGAAGCTGTCCGCTTACGAGTGCGGTTTCAATGCCTTCGACGATGCCCGCATGAAGTTCGACGTGCGGTTCTACCTCGTCGCCATCCTTTTCATCATTTTCGACCTCGAAGTGGCATTTCTGTTCCCCTGGGCCATAACATTCGGGAACCTGGGCTGGTTCGGCTTCATCTCCATGATGCTGTTCCTCGGTGTCCTGACGGTCGGATTCATCTACGAGTGGAAGAAGGGGGCCCTTGAATGGGATTGATCTCCGATACCCAGTCGACCCTGGTCGCGCCCGCGCCGCGGGGTGTCATCGACCCCAACACCGGCAAGCCGGTTGGATCGACGGACCCTTATTTCGTCTCGATCAACGAGGAGTTGTCCGACAAGGGCTTCCTCGTGACCTCGACCGAGGATCTCATCACCTGGGCGCGCACCGGCTCGCTCATGTGGATGACCTTCGGCCTGGCGTGCTGCGCCGTCGAGATGATGCAGATGTCCATGCCGCGCTACGACGTCGAGCGCTTCGGCTTCGCCCCGCGCGCCTCTCCGCGCCAGTCCGACGTGATGATCGTGGCCGGTACGCTCACCAACAAGATGGCGCCCGCCCTCCGCAAGGTCTATGACCAGATGCCGGAGCCGCGTTATGTCATCTCCATGGGCTCGTGCGCCAATGGCGGCGGCTACTATCATTATTCCTATTCCGTGGTTCGTGGCTGCGACCGGATCGTGCCGGTCGACATCTACGTGCCGGGTTGCCCGCCGACGGCCGAAGCGCTCCTGTATGGTGTGCTCCTTCTGCAGAAGAAGATCCGCCGGACCGGCACCATCGAGCGCTGAGCAAAGGTCATTGCATGAGTGCTGAGCTCCAAGCCCTGAGTGATCATATCGCTTCGTCCCTCGGCGAAGTGATCGAGAGCAGGGCCATTGCCTTCGACGAGCTGACGGTCGTCGCCCGCCGCGAGGACATCGTCCGGGTGGCAACCTTCCTGCGGGACGACCCGCAGTGCCGGTTCGTCTGCTTCATCGATATCTGCGGCGCCGATTATCCGGCCCGCGATAAGCGCTTCGACGTGGTCTATCACTTCCTCGCGCCGCATCATAACCGTCGCATCCGTGTGAAGGTGGAGACGGACGAGGTGACCCCGGTCCCCTCGCTCGTCGGTCTCTGGCCTGCGGCCAACTGGTTCGAGCGCGAGGCTTATGATCTCTACGGGATCCTGTTCTCAGGGCATCCGGATCTGCGCCGGATCCTGACCGATTACGGTTTCGAGGGGCATCCGCTCCGCAAGGACTTCCCGCTCACCGGCTATGTCGAAGTCCGCTACGACGACGGCCAGGGGCGCGTGGTCTACGAGCCGGTGAAGCTCAACCAGGAATTCCGCAACTTCGATTTCCTCTCGCCCTGGGAAGGCACGGACTACGTGCTGCCCGGCGACGAGAAGGCCAAGGCATAAGGAGCGGAAGGGCGACCCATGGGCGAGCATAATATCCGCAACTTCACCATCAACTTCGGGCCGCAGCACCCGGCAGCGCACGGCGTGCTGCGCCTCGTGCTGGAGCTGGACGGCGAGGTCGTCGAGCGGGTCGATCCGCATATCGGGCTGCTGCATCGCGGAACCGAGAAGCTGATCGAATACAAGACCTACGTTCAGGCCAATCCGTATTTCGATCGGCTCGACTACGTTGCGCCGATGAACCAGGAGCACGCCTTCTGCTTGGCTACCGAGAGGCTGCTTGGCATCGAGGTGCCTCGGCGCGCTCAGCTGATCCGTGTCCTGTTCTCGGAAATCGGTCGTCTTCTTTCCCACCTCCTCAATGTGACCACGCAGGCCATGGACGTCGGCGCGCTCACGCCGCCCCTCTGGGGCTTCGAGGAGCGTGAGAAGCTGATGATCTTCTACGAGCGGATTTCCGGCTCGCGGATGCATGCCAACTACTTCCGCCCCGGCGGCGTGAACATGGACATCCAGCCGGAGCTGATCGACGACATCGAGGCCTTCTGCGATCCATTCCTGCAGGTGCTCGACGATCTCGACACCCTCGTCATCGGCAACCGCATCTTCAAGCAGCGTAACGTCGACATCGGCGTTCTCACGCTGGACGACTGCTTCCGTTGGGGATTCTCCGGCCCGATCGTCCGCAGCTGCGGCGTCGCCTGGGACCTGCGCAAGTCGCAGCCCTACGAGTGCTACGAGGAGATGGAATTCGACATCCCCGTGGGCAAGAATGGCGACAACTACGACCGGCAGGTCATCCGCATGGAGGAGATGCGCCAGTCCGTACGGATCATGCGGCAGTGCCTGGACAAGCTGCGGGCTCCGGACGGGCAGGGGCCGGTGACGACCCTGGACGGCAAGGTTGCTCCGCCGTCGCGCAAGGACATGAAGCGGTCGATGGAAGCGCTGATCCATCACTTCAAGCTCTACACGGAAGGCTTCCACGTCCCGGCGGGCGAGGTCTATGCCGCCGTGGAGGCCCCGAAGGGAGAGTTTGGCGTGTATCTCGTGTCGGACGGCACGAACAAACCGTACCGTTGCCATGTCCGCGCTCCGGGTTTCGCCCACCTCCAGGGAATGGATTTCATGTGCCGCGGCCACATGCTGGCCGACGTCGCGGGCATCCTGGGCTCCATCGACATCGTGTTCGGCGAAGTCGATCGCTAATCACAGCGTCCCGGTTCCGGGGCGGGTATCCACGCTCTTTGAGGCGTGCTGGACAAGTTCAAGTCGCGATTGGTCGGGCCCGATGCCCGGCCATGGCGATGAGGAGAAGAGTGTATGGCCGTTCGTAAGCTCGCGCCTGAAGACATGCAGCCCGAGAGCTTCGTTCTCTCTGCCGAGACCGAAGCTTTCGCGGAAAAGGAAATCTCCAAGTATCCGCCCGGCCGGCAGGCCTCGGCTGTGATCGCCCTCCTGGGCAAGGCTCAGGAGCAGGCGGGCGGCTGGCTGCCGCGCAAGGCCATCGAGGCCGTGGCGGCCAAGCTCGACATGCCGGTGATCCGCGTGATGGAGGTGGCGACCTTCTACACGATGTTCAACCTCGAGCCGGTCGGAAAGTACTTCATCCAGTTCTGCGGCACCACGCCCTGCGTGCTGCGCGGCGCAGGCGACATCAAAAAGGTTCTGGAACGCCGCATCGGCGATCAGAACCATGTCACGGCGGACGGCAACTTCTCCTGGCTCGAGGTCGAATGCCTGGGAGCCTGCTCAAATGCCCCCATGGTCCAGATCAACGACGATTATTACGAGGACCTCACGACCGAGAACTTCGAGAAGCTCCTCGATGATCTCGCCGCCGGACGCCCCGTAAAGGTCGGTTCGCAGATCGGCCGCAACCGCTCCGAGCCCTTCGAGGCGGTGAACACCCTCCAGGACCCGGCCCTCTACGACGGTTCCGTCGTCGGAGCCTGGCGCAAGCGCTTCGACGAGCAGGCGAAGGCCGCCGAGACGGCCGAGCCCGCCGCCGCCATGGCGTCGATCCCTCAGGAGGTCAAAGCCGCCAAGCCGACGGCCGGTCGCCCGATCGAAAGCGATGCCGCCGATACTCCGGCCAAGCGCGCGAAGGAAGGCGAGGCGCCGATCAATCCGGCTGACCAAAAGGAAGCCGCGGATCCGACCAAGGCCACCAAGGGAGCGTCCCATACGGAGGCCGGTGCAAGATCGGCTCCGCAGAGCGGCAAGTCCTACGTGGCTTCGCCGAAGAAGGAAGGCGAAGCGGTGCCTTCGAGCCCGACGACGCCCGATGCGGGGACCCCACCGGCTCAGGCGAAGACCCGCCGCGATGGCAGCGAGAGCAAGCCGGGCGTGATCGTCGACAAAGACAACAAGACGTCCTGATGGAGTGATCGGGAATGCTTCAGGACAAAGATCGTATCTTCACCAATCTCTACGGCTTCCATTCGCCGGACCTCAAGGCCGCGAAGATGCGCGGCGCCTGGGACGGGACGAAGTTCCTGCTCGAGCAGGGCCGTGACTGGATCGTCAACGAGATGAAGGCGTCCGGCCTGCGCGGCCGCGGCGGCGCAGGCTTCCCCACGGGCCTGAAATGGTCCTTCATGCCCAAGCAGTCGGATGGCCGTCCGCATTACCTGGTGGTGAACGCCGACGAATCGGAGCCGGGCACCTGTAAGGACCGGGAGATCATGCGGAACGACCCGCATCTCCTCGTTGAGGGCTGCCTCATCGCGTCCTTCGCCATGGGAGCCCATGCGGCCTACATCTACATCCGCGGCGAGTACGTGGCCGAGCGTCATGCGCTCCAGCGAGCGGTGGACGAGGCTTACGAGGCCAAGCTCATCGGCAAGGACAACATCCACGGCTATCCCTTCGACCTCTACGTCCACCACGGCGCAGGCGCTTACATCTGCGGCGAGGAGACGGCTCTCATCGAGAGCATGGAAGGCAAGAAGGGCATGCCGCGCCTGAAGCCTCCGTTCCCGGCCAATATGGGCCTCTACGGCTGCCCGACCACGGTCAACAACGTCGAGTCCATCGCCGTTGCCGGCACGATCCTGCGCCGGGGCGCCGCCTGGTTCTCCGGCATCGGCCGGCCGAATAACGTGGGCACGAAGCTTTTCTGCGTGTCGGGCCATGTCAACAAGCCCTGCAACGTGGAAGAGGCGATGGGCCTCACCTTCCGCGAGCTGATCGACCGCCATTGCGGCGGCATCCGGGGCGGCTGGGACAACCTGCTCGGGGTCATTCCCGGCGGCTCGTCCGTGCCGGTCGTCCCGGCCGAGCAGATCATCGACGCCCACATGGATTTCGATACACTGCGTAACCTGAAATCAGGTCTCGGCACCGCCGCCGTGATCGTCATGGACAAGTCCACCGACATCGTCCGCGCGATCGCCCGCATCTCGTACTTCTACAAGCACGAGAGCTGCGGCCAATGCACGCCGTGCCGTGAGGGCACGGGTTGGATGTGGCGCGTGCTTACCCGCATGGCCGAAGGCCGTGCCCAGAAGCGCGAGATCGACATGCTCCTCGAAGTTTCGACCCAGATCGAAGGCCACACCATCTGCGCGCTCGGCGACGCGGCGGCCTGGCCGGTTCAGGGTCTGATCCGCCACTTCCGTCATGAGATCGAGAAGCGGATCGACGATTACGCGGCAAACCCGCATTCCGAATCCGTCCTGATTGCGGCGGAGTGAGATTGAAGATGGCGAAAATCATCGTTGATGGCGTCGAAGTCGACGTTCCCGCGGAATACACGCTGCTCCAAGCCGCCGAGGCGGCCGGGGCGGAAATTCCGCGGTTCTGCTACCACGAGCGGCTTTCCATTGCCGGCAATTGCCGCATGTGCCTCGTCGAGGTGAAAGGCGCGCCGAAGCCGGTCGCCTCCTGCGCCTGGGGCGTGCGGGATTGCCGCCCGGGCCCGAACGGTGAGCCGCCGGAAATCTCGACCAAGTCGCCGACGGTGAAGAAGGCGCGGGAAGGGGTGATGGAGTTCCTCCTCATCAACCACCCGCTCGACTGCCCGATCTGCGACCAGGGCGGCCAGTGCGACTTGCAGGACCAGGCCATGGCCTACGGCGTCGACACCAGCCGCTATCATGAGAACAAGCGTGCGGTGACCGACAAGTATCTCGGCCCGTTGGTGCGCACCTCCATGAACCGGTGCATCCACTGCACCCGCTGCGTGCGCTTCACCGCAGAGGTCGCA
>Ga0182736_1003540_pt1 | contig 10436 bp, 6 predicted proteins | sample eDN5th30CKraftBY_FD_128882 | JGI IMG/M metagenome (GOLD analysis project Ga0182736, IMG submission 128882) | Enriched backyard soil microbial communities from Emeryville, California, USA - eDNA 5th pass 30_C Kraft BY (version 2) (version 2) | ecosystem: Environmental > Terrestrial > Soil >...
AGTTGTCGAAGTAGAGCGCGTAACGGCCGGCCTCGACGACGACCGACATATTGAAGCCGTCACGCCCAGACCCGCTCACCGTCAGGCCGCTGGAGCCACCGTCGATCGAAACGCCGGCGAAAGCGCGTGCCGCTCGCTCCACGTCCTGCAAAAACGATCTCTCTTGTCTGGCAAGCATATACTGCCACTTGGGGTTGCTTCTATCACCCTTGATGATCGCAAGTTGATTCGCAGACCTGAATCCACTAGATGGTGCCATTGCAATCCTGATCGTCAACGAGGTCGTTCCCGTAGAACCCAGGAATCCGGGGATAGATCCACGGTTGTATGGAAAATCGACTTTTCTGAGACAGTATCGACGGCCAGACCTTTAGAAGAGATTAACGAATTCGGGCGGGACGACCGTTGTCATCCCGCCCGAACCGGTTCTCGTTCACATTCCCGCTCGTGCCGCCATGCACCTCAGCGTTGTGCGGCGCGGCCTACTGGCGGGGTCACGCAGCGGCGGCAGCGCTCGCCGTCGCGTTGATGTCGAGGTGGCCATCGCGCACCGTCAGCGTGACCGCATCTCCATCCTTGACATCGCCGCCAAGAATTTTTTCGGCGAGGACGTCTTGCACGCTCTTCTGGATCACGCGCTTCAACGGGCGTGCGCCATAGGCCGGGTCGTATCCGCTGTTGGCCAGCCACGTCCTCGCCGCGTCATCCATGCTGATCGTGATCTTGCGATCCGCCAGCAGCTTCTGGAGACGCTGCATCTGGATGTCGACGATGCGGCCCATCTCGCTGCGCTGCAGACGGTGGAAGACAATGATCTCGTCCAGCCGGTTCAAGAATTCCGGGCGGAACTTGGTCTTCACCTCGGCCAGCACCAGCTCGCGCGCCTGGCTCATATCGCCACCGTCCTTCACCGACACCAGATACTCGGCACCGATATTCGACGTGAGAATGATCAGCGTGTTGCGGAAATCGACCGTGCGACCCTGGCCATCGGTCAGACGGCCGTCGTCGAGCACCTGCAGCAGCACGTTGAAGACGTCGGGATGCGCCTTCTCGATCTCGTCGAAGAGGATCACCTGGTAGGGACGCCGCCGGACAGCCTCCGTCAGGGCCCCGCCTTCCTCGTAGCCGACGTAGCCCGGAGGCGCGCCGATCAGCCGCGATACGGCATGCTTCTCCATGTACTCGGACATGTCGATGCGAACCATCGCGTTGTCGTCGTCGAACAGGAACGCGGCCAGCGCCTTGGTCAGCTCCGTCTTGCCGACGCCGGTCGGCCCGAGGAACATGAACGAGCCGATCGGACGGTTCGGATCCTGCAAGCCCGCCCGAGCGCGCCGGACGGCGGTCGAGACCGCCTTCACCGCCTCCTCCTGGCCGACCACGCGGCGGGCGATGGCCTCCTCCATGCGCAGCAGCTTGTCCCGCTCGCCTTCGAGCATCCTGTCGACCGGAACGCCGGTCCAGCGCGAGACTACCGCAGCGATCTGGTCCGGAGTCACAGCCTCCTCGACCATGACGCCGGCGTGCCCGTCGTCCTTCTCCATCGCGGCGAGCTTTTTCTCGATTTCCGGGATGCGCCCGTAGGCAAGCTCACCGGCGCGTGCGAGATCGCCGCGACGCTGGGCCTGCGCCAGCTCGGTGCGCAGACCATCGAGCTCTTCCTTCAGCTTCTGAGCGTCACCCAGGCGACCCTTCTCGGCCTCCCAGCGCCGCGTCATGCCGGCGGATTGCTCCTCATGCTCCGCGATCGCCTTCTCCAGGCGTTGCAGACGGTCCTTCGAACCCGGGTCGCTCTCCTTCTTGAGCGCTTCGCGTTCGATCTTCATCTGCATCAACTCACGGTCGACGCGGTCCAGCTCCTCCGGCTTGGAGTCGACCTCCATCTTCAGGCGCGAGGCGGCCTCATCGACGAGGTCGATGGCCTTGTCGGGCAGGAAGCGATCGGTGATGTAGCGGTTCGACAGGGTCGCCGCAGAGACCAGGGCGCTGTCCGTGATGCGCACGCCGTGGTGCAGCTCGTAACGCTCCTTGAGGCCGCGCAGGATCGAGATGGTGTCCTCGACCGTCGGCTCGTTGACGAACACGGGCTGGAAGCGCCGCGCCAGCGCCGCATCCTTCTCGATGTGCTTGCGATACTCGTCGAGCGTGGTGGCGCCGACGCAGTGCAGCTCGCCACGTGCCAGAGCAGGCTTCAGCAGATTGCCCGCATCCATCGAGCCTTCCGTCTTGCCGGCGCCGACGATGGTATGCAGCTCATCGATGAACAGCACGACGCGACCGGCCTCGGCCGTCACCTCCTGCAGCACGGCTTTCAGCCGCTCCTCGAACTCGCCGCGATACTTCGCACCCGCGATCAAGGCGCCCATGTCGAGCGACAGGAGCTTCTTGTCCTTCAAGCTCTCGGGCACATCACCCTTGATGATGCGCTGCGCCAGACCCTCGGCGATGGCCGTCTTGCCTACGCCCGGCTCGCCGATCAGCACGGGATTGTTCTTGGTGCGTCGCGACAACACCTGGATCGTGCGGCGAATTTCTTCGTCGCGGCCGATCACGGGGTCGATCTTGCCTTGCGCGGCAGCCTCGGTGAGATCGCGCGCGTAGCGTTTCAGCGCGTCATAGCCTTCCTCGGCCGACGCGGAGTCTGCCGTCCGTCCCTTGCGCACGTCGTTGATCGCCTGATTGAGAGCCTGAGGGTTGACCTGAGCGTCCTTGAGGGCCCGCGCCGCATCGGACGAGCCTTCGATGGCAATCGCCAGCAGCAGGCGCTCCACGGTCACGAACTTGTCGCCGGCCTTGTCGGCGATCTTCTCGGCCTGGTCGAGAACCCGTGCCAGTTCCTGAGAGAGATAAACCTGACTGGCGCCCCCTCCGGACACCTTGGGACGCCGCTGCAAGGCGCGCTCGACCGCGCTCAATGCCGCTTTCGCGTCGCCGCCGGATTGCTGGATGAGGCCGGACGCCATGCCTTCCGGATCGTCCAGCAGGACTTTCAGCAGATGCTCCGGCGCAAGCTGCTGATGCCCTTCGCGAAGGGCGAGGTTCTGGGCTGCCTGAATGAAGCCCTTGGCCCGATCCGTGTACTTCTCGATGTTCATTGTGCTCTTCCTCCACCCGCCGTGACGTGCCCCGAAGCGGCCTGCCCGACTGTGATCCTCGTCAAGTTCGAAGCCCCCCGAAGGCTGGCTCCGAACGATATTTAGGAAGAGATCACACCATCTGGAAGATGCCGGGCGACAGGATTTCGGTCGCACCCGGTCGAACGCTCCGAAGCGCCGCTGGTTTCAGGCCGCGCGATCACGGTTGGCAATCAGACCATCAAAGCATGCCGAGCGGGCGCTTGCCTCTCGGGGCCGGAAAGTCCCGGTCGAGGAGGGCCAGGTCGTCGGCGTCGAGCAGAAGGTCGGCCGCGGCGACATTCTCGCGGACGTGGGACAGGTTGGCGGCCTTGGGGATCGAGACGACGTGCGGGTGCCGCATGGTCCAGGCGATGGCCACGGCCGCGGGCGACACCCCGTGCTTGCGGGCGACCTCGGCAAGCCGCGCACTTTTCAGGATCGCGCCCTGTCCCAGCGGCGAATAGGCCATGATCATTTCGCCATGAGCCTGGCAGTCCGCCACGAGGTCGTGGTCGATGCCGCGCGAGCCCAGGTGATAGAGGACCTGGTTCGAGACGCAGTTGGCGCCGCTCTTCACGTCGCGCAGCTCGTCCATGTCGTCGACGTCGAAGTTCGAAACGCCCCAGTGGCGGATCTTCCCGTCGGCCTTCAGCTTCTCGAAGGCTGCGACGGTTTCCGCGAGCGGATGCGAACCGCGCCAGTGCAGCAGATAGAGGTCGATGCGGTCCGTGCCGAGCCGCTTCAGGCTTCGCTCGCAGGCCGCGATCGCGCCGGCGCGCGACGCATTGTGCGGATAGACCTTCGAGACGATGAAAAGGCCATCGCGCCGGCCCTTCGTCGCCTCGGCGATGACTTCCTCGGCGCCGCCCTCGCCATACATCTCCGCGGTGTCGATCAGCGTGATACCGAGATCCAGCGCGGCCGCGACGGCTTTGGCCTCGGCCGACCGATTGCCGCGACGCTCGCCCATGTGCCACGTGCCGATCCCGAGCTGCGGGATCGTCTCTCCGGTTTTTAGGGTGACTGTGCGCATGAGCAAGCTCCATTGGAGGCGGCTGGCGGGTCGGCATCGACGCGACGCTCGCGGAGGGCGCACATTGCCGATAGCCTGAAGCCACAAGCTAGATGCGCGAGCGGAGACGGACAATGACTCATGGCATGGTCTCGGCGGCACAGCCCGAGGCGGTCGAGGCGGGGCTCGAGGCTCTGAAGGCGGGCGGCAACGCGGTCGACGCCGCCGTGGCGACAGCGCTCGTGCAAACGGTCGTCGACCCACAGATGTGCGGTATCGCGGGCTTCGGCTGCCTCCATGTCTACGATCCCGGCCGCGGTATCCACGAGTGCCTCGACTTCCATGGGCGCGCCCCGCTCGCCACCACGCCGGACATGTGGGAGCACCTGCTTGTCGGCGAAAGCGAGGACGGCTTCGGCTTTCTGCTCGACGGCCGCGTCAACGAGATCGGCTATGGCGCGATCACCAGCCCCATGACCCTGAGAGCGCTCGACGCGGCGCTGACGCGCTATGGCTCGAAGCGATTGGGCGACCTCCTGTCGCCGGCGATCCACTACGCCGAGGACGGCTTCATGGTCCGGCCGCATGTCGCGGCCTATTGGGCCCAGGTGCCGACGGAAGGGCGGGCACCGCACTCCGAGCTTCTCACCACGCTGCCCGCCACACGGAAGATCTACGCCAAGCCCGACGGATCGGTGCGCCGTGTCGGCGAGATCCTGCGGAATCCCGACATGGGCGCGACGCTGCGCCGGATCCGGGAGGCGGGCGTGGAGGACTTCTACTCCGGCGCAATCGCGGGCCGCATCGTTGCCGACATGAAGTCTCACGGCGGGCTGCTGACCGAGGCCGATCTAACGGGCGCGCGACCGGACACGAGCGAGCCGTTGTGGAGCACCTACCGGGGCCTGCGGCTCTCTACCAACCGGCCCCCGGGCGGCGGGCTCATGCTGGTCCAGATGCTCAACATTCTCGAGCACTTCGATCTCAAGGCGATGGGGCACAACTCGCCCGACTATATCGCCACGGTGGCCGAGGCCATGAAGATCGCCACCGTCGACAAGGACGCGAAGGTCGGAGACCCGCGCTTCGTCGACGTGCCGCTGGACGAGCTGACATCGAAAGACTACGCGGCCGCGCTGGCGGAGCGCATCAAGCGGGGCGAGAAGACCCACGTGCCGCGCCTCAAGGGCAAGGGAAACGAAAGCGCGGACACGACCCACGTGGTCGCCGTCGATCAGAACGGCGTCATCGCCACCATGACGCATACCCTCGGCACACCCTCGGGCGTCGTCACGGAAGGCCTGGGGTTCATGTACAATGGCGCAATGGCGGTGTTCGATCCCCGCCCGGGCCGTCCGGGCTCGCTCGCGCCCGGCAAATCGCGGTTCTCGTCGCTGGCGCCGTCGATCGTATTCAAGGACGACAAGCCGTTCCTTGCCATCGGCGCGCCGGGCGGCACGTACATCGCCATGGGCATCCTGCAAGTGATGCTGAACGTGATCGAGTTCGGAATGACCGCTGCCGAGGCCGTCGCGGCGCCGCGCTTCAACGCAACGTCGGACACGCTCGACATTACGAACCGCATTCTGCGCGCGACCGAGGCGGAGCTGAAATCGCGCGGTTATCCGGTGCGCCGTTGGCCGATGAACTTCCATTTCGCCGGCGTCCACGCCATTCGCATCGTCGACGGCAAGCTCGACGGCGGTGCCGATCCCGGCCGCGACGGGATGGCGATGGCGGTGTGACGGATCGTGGGTTGGGCTCGGCGCTGTCGCGCGATCCAACCCACTAAGCCCCGGACGATCCTTGGGGACGATCCTGGGGGAGGGCCTTTGGGGGAGAAGCCTGGAGGGCTTCACCCCTTCGGATCGGCCGTCACGCGGATGTGCAGTTCGCGGAGCTGCTTGTTGCTCACCTCGGCGGGCGCGCCCATCAGCAGGTCGCTGGCCTGCTGGTTCATCGGGAAGAGCGCCACGTCGCGCACGGTTTTACATCCCGTGAGGAGCATGACGATACGCTCGATGCCGGCCGCCATGCCGCCATGCGGGGGGGCGCCATACTGAAACGCGCGGTAAAGCGCGCCGAAGCGGGCCTCGACCGTCTCGGGTGACAGCCCGGCTATTCCGAACGCCTTGACCATCGCGTCCGGGCGGTGGTTGCGGATGCCGCCCGAGGCGATCTCGTAGCCGTTGCAGACCATATCGTACTGGTGCGCTTTGAGGCGCAACAGAGCGTCCGTGCCGTCCTTCTCCGCGGCTTCCAGCGCCTCGCGTCCGCCTTGGGGCATGGAGAACGGATTGTGCGAGAAGTCGATCTTCTTCTCCTCCTCGTTCCACTCGTAGAACGGGAAATCGACGATCCAGCACAGCGCGAAGCGATCCTCGTCGATGAGCTTCAGCTCGCGGCCGATCTCGTCGCGGGCAAGGCCGGCGAACCTGGAGAACTTCGCCGGATCGCCAGCCGTGAAGAAGCAGGCGTCGCCGATAGCGAGACCCATCTGCTTGAAGATGCCCTCCGCGCGCTCCGCTCCGACATTCTTGGCGACGGGGCCGGCTCCAGCCGCGCCTTCCTCGGCGCGCCACATGATATAGCCGAGCCCCGGCTGCCCTTCCTTCTGCGCCCAGCCGTTCATGCGATCGCAGAATGCGCGGCTGCCGCCGCCCTTGGCGGGAATGGCCCAGACGCGCACCTTCGGGTCGCGCTCGATCATCTGCGCAAACACCTTGAAGCCCGAGCCACGGAAATGCTCCGTGACGTCCTGCATCTCGATCGGATTGCGGAGGTCGGGCTTGTCCGAGCCGTACTTCTGGATCGCGGTGTCGTAGGGAATGCGCGGCCAGCCGTTCGTGACAGGCTTGCCGTCGGCGAACTCCTCGAAGATGGCCGTGATCACGGGTTCCATCGTCGTGAACACGTCCTCCTGCTCGACGAAGCTCATCTCCACGTCGAGCTGGTAGAATTCGCCAGGCAGGCGGTCGGCGCGCGGATCCTCGTCGCGGAAACAGGGCGCGATCTGGAAATAGCGGTCGAAACCGGCCATCATCAGAAGTTGCTTGTACTGCTGCGGAGCCTGGGGCAGCGCGTAGAACTTGCCTTCGTGGATGCGGCTCGGGACAAGAAAGTCGCGGGCGCCCTCCGGGCTCGACGCCGTCAGGATGGGCGTCGGAAACTCGTTGAAGCCGGCATCGTGCATCCGCGTCCGGATCGATCGCGTGATCGCCAGCCGCTTCATGATGATCGCGTGCAACGTCTCGCGCCGCAGATCGAGGAAGCGATACGTGAGCCGCAGATCCTCCGGATAGTCGGGTTCGCCGAACACGGGCATCGGAAGCTCCTTGGCCTCCGACAGAACCTCGATCTCGTCCGCGTAGATTTCGATTTCACCGGTCGGCAGCTCGGAGTTGAGCGTGCCGTCCGGCCGCTGACGCACCTTGCCGTCGACCTTGATCACCCATTCCGAGCGGACCCGCTCGGCCATCTTGAACGCAGGGCTGTCCGGGTCCGCCACCACCTGGGTGATGCCGTAGTGGTCACGCAAGTCGATGAACAGCACGCCGCCGTGATCCCGCACACGATGCACCCAGCCCGAAAGGCGGGTCCCGGCCCCGATGTCGGCGGCTCGAAGCGCGCCGCAGGTGTGCGAGCGGTAGCGATGCATCGGATCCTCGATTGGGTCAGTGCGCCGGCGTCGGCCGGCCAAAGGTGGCCTAGTGGGCATCTGCCCTCCGCTTTGTCAAGCGGCCACCTGCCTCGACCGGGCCGGGCACGGGACGCCCCGAGGTCGGCGAACGCGCGGCGATAATGTCACATAGGCCAAGACACCCCATTGCGCCTGCGCTATACCCCAGCCATGCAAGTCGTGACTTCCACTGAGAGCCTGAGCGCTCTGTGCCGCGAATTGGCGCGTCATCCGTATGTAACGGTTGACACAGAATTCATGCGCGAGACGACGTTCTGGCCGAAGCTGTGTCTCGTTCAGCTCGCCGCGCCCGGCATCGAGGCGATCGTCGACCCGCAAGCCAAGGACATCGAGCTCGCGCCGTTCTTCGCGTTGATGGCCGACGAGCGCGTCGTCAAGGTGTTCCACGCCGCGCGGCAGGACATCGAGATCGTCAACCTGAAGGCTGGACTGATCCCGGCGCCGGTGTTCGACACGCAAGTGGCGGCCATGGTCTGCGGGTTCGGCGACTCGATCTCGTACGTCAACCTCGTCAAGCGCATCACCAACCGCGACCTCGACAAATCCTCCCGCTTCACCGACTGGAGCCGGCGGCCGCTGTCCGATCGTCAGCTCTCTTATGCGCTCGGCGATGTCACGCATCTCAGGGACGTGTACCTTTATCTCAAGGCCGAGCTCGAAAAGAGCGGCCGGACGCACTGGCTCACGGAAGAGATGGCGACGCTGACGGACCCGGCAACGTATGAGCTGTCACCGGAGTATGCCTGGCGGCGCCTCAAGCTGAAGGTGCGCAATCGGAAGGCCCTCGGTGTGCTCGTCGAGCTTGCCGCGTGGCGCGAGCAGGTCGCCCAGTCGCAGGATGTGCCGCGCGCCCGCGTGCTGCGCGACGAAGCCCTCTACGATATTGCCAACCAGCAGCCGACCGAGACGGCCAAGCTGTCAGAGTTGCGCACGCTTTCGGATGGCTTCGCGCGCTCGGCTCGGGCCAAGGACATCGTCGACGCTGTGAAGCGCGGGCTGGCACGCGATCCGAAGTCGCTGCCGACGTTGCAGAACGGCCCCTCGCTTCCCGCTGAAGCCGGAGCCACGGTGGATCTGCTGCGCGTGCTGCTGAAGGCGGCGGCCAGCCGTCACGGGGTCGCGCCACGGCTGATCGCCGATACCGACGATCTCGAGCGCATCGCCGTCGAAAAGGAACCCGATGTGGGTGCCCTCAAAGGCTGGCGCCGGGAATTGTTCGGCAACGATGCAATCCGCCTGAAGCGCGGCGAGCTGGCGCTTTGCATGCGCGGCGGCGAAGTGATCGCGGTGACACCCGACACAGCGCCCGGGATGGCACCCGATCGGCGGTAATTGGCTGGCGCTCGACCATCGACCGACGGATCGCGCCAGGCACCGCGTTTTCGGCATCAGCCGGGCGCGCCGAAGGCCGTCCTGCCTATCCCTCCCATGAAGACCCGCATGGAGACCGCTCGCATGATCGTGTTGCCTCGGACGATGCTCACCGCCGCGCTGCTGGCGCTCACCTGTTCAGTCGCTGCGGCTCAGAGCGGTGCCGCCGATGGCGCGCCGCTGGCCGCGTGCCGCCCGGATCTTACGAAACTCTGTCCCAATGCGACTGGCGGTCAGCGCGGAGACTGCCTGGAGAAGAACACCGCCAAGCTGTCGCCAGCGTGCGCGACCGCATTCGCAGACCTGAACGCGAAGACGAAGGCCATGCGGGACGCCTGCGCTGATGACGTGAAGACGCACTGTGCGACCGCCGCGAAGGACAAGGGTGGCCGCGCGATCGTGCAATGCCTGCGTTCGAATACGGCGAAGCTATCGACCGCGTGCAACGCCGCAATCACCGCTCGATACGGTGCTCCGTGAGGTCGAAGCGATAGCTGAGGCCGACGCCGGCGATCCACTGGTTCTCGTTCTCGACCAGCGGACTGTCGGCCGCATCTCCGATCAGCCGTGCGTAGCGGGCGGTGAGGCGCAACGTCCAGACATCGGACAGCGCCATCGTCGCCGTTCCGCCGATGAAGACGTCCTTGAATCCGGCTTCGGCATCGTAGGCGGCGAGACCCACGGGTGATGCAAAGGCCTGCTGCGGCGTGACGGCGAAATAGGCGTGCATGTAATTGTCGTCGGCGTAGCTCGCGCCCGCGCTGGCGATGACCTCGACACCCGGCGCCAGATGGAATGCGGCCTCGGTACCCATGCGCAACACGCCGGACGTCGAATCTCCGGTCACCTGATGGTGGTAGGAGAGGAACGGCTTCAGCATGCCGAGCCGATAGGCCATGTAGCCGCCGACCACGAGGCCGCCGTCCACATCGCCAAGGCCGGTCAGCAACCGGCCATCGTCTTCGTCACGGCCGAACCGCCAGCCGGCCAGCGGGCCGGCCTCGAAGCCGCCGTAACGGAAGACGCGCAGCCGGATGTCGTCCGCGCCCTGCACGTCCACCCAGCTTTCGCCCGTACCAAACGACGGGGCGATATAGGGCACGGGCAGCACGCGGTAGTGGGAGGACCCTTCGTACTTCGGCATCACGATCGCCATGGCGCCGATCGACGCCCCGAAACGACCGTCGTTCCAAGCCCCGCCGTCGCCAGCGACGGCCGCCCCCGGCGTCACCGC
>Ga0182736_1003541_pt1 | contig 10434 bp, 7 predicted proteins | sample eDN5th30CKraftBY_FD_128882 | JGI IMG/M metagenome (GOLD analysis project Ga0182736, IMG submission 128882) | Enriched backyard soil microbial communities from Emeryville, California, USA - eDNA 5th pass 30_C Kraft BY (version 2) (version 2) | ecosystem: Environmental > Terrestrial > Soil >...
CGGCATAGCCGTTTAAATAGCCGGCGCTAGCTTTTATAGGTACTAGTTCTATATTCTCTTTATCATCTTCGCCTACGGTAATACTAAGTACCCGAACACTCGAAGCATCACCTTTAGGTGTGGGTTTCCACTTCTCATCGATGTTCTCATTAACTAATTCATCCATAGTTAAGTCATAATAGGATGCGAATTTTTTTAGTAATTCGTATTTCGGCTCTGCACGATCTTCTTCATATGCGCCCACTAATGACCTTTTAATTTCCATTATATCAGCAAATTGCTGCTGTGTATGCCCTTTTTTCTTGCGGAGATATTTAAGATTTGACGCGATATTACTCATTTTCAAAATAATTTTGTTTTTACTAATATTGTTAGTATTATTGTGCCAATAAAGTTAGCAAATAAAAATTAATTAGCGAAAAATATTAGTGTATTTTATTATGAAGTGTTTTGTATATATTTTAACAGATTGTAATCGTAAATGTCTGCACGTTGGATTAACCCATGATTTATTAGAAACGGTATCTTTTTATAAAAACCATAAACAATTGTTTTTTGATGCGTCTAATAAAGTCTCCAGGCTGGTTTATTTTGAAGAATTTACAGCAGAAGAACCGGCCATGAACCGTTTTAATATGCTTTCTACTTTTACCAGGTCTCAGAAAGAACGTCTGATACGTGCTTCCAATAAGGATTGGCTTGACTTGAGTTTGCAATTTGGGAGAGAACATCTTTTGATGCCTTCAACAAAGTTTTCATTTACTCATACTGGCTATTAATGTAATAAATATATAGAAGCATAATCTCCTATCTAATTGCTAATATCTAACATCTAAATGGCTACCACCCCGGTGCGAAGTTGAGTCCGAATGTACCGAATTTAAGATCTTTTCTATTAAATGGAACAGCGTAATAAGGTTCTAATACAAAATAGCCAAAGATATTAACCCGTAAGGAAACTCCAGCACTCATGGCGGGAACCTTTTCGTAAATATCTATTTGTGAACCATCGTATTCATTGATTTCTGTTCTGATATAACCTGGTTCTCGTTTGAAAGCTACTTTGTCTCCAGCGCTCCAGGCTAGTCCGGCATCAAAAAATACATTCAGATCAGAGAATAATATTCCAGACTTAATGGCTGCCAATTTTTCCGGTCCGGTAAAAGGGAGCCGGGCTTCCAGGTTAACTACAGCAATTCTAGATCCCATTAATTGATTTACGTTAAAGCCTTGCGTTGCATTGCTGTTGTTGTTATAGAAGGACGCCGATTCGTAACCCCGGATTAAGAAAGGATAGCCGATGTACAAGGGATATAGTTTATCTTCTCCACTTCCAACGCGCATATAGGTATAGGCACGGGCAGCAAGGGTTATAGGTTTAATACGATGATACTTTCTAAGATCTACGGTATACGCGGTGAAGCTAAAATCGCCAAAGTATTTTTCTGCTGAGAGCCTATAACGATAACCGCTTAAGGGCGCTGCCACCCCAAAGTAAGAATTATCACCAACGAGTGCAGCATTTAATTGCTGTAGCGTAAAGGAGTCAAAATTGCCACCATAAGTCCGACTGGCTTCTTCGTGAGAGAGTTTGCGCCGATCACTGCCGTAAAAATACAAGCTGTTTGGATCATAATAATTCGTGTAGCGATCTATGCGATAGCTATAACGTGCAAGTGCCCCGCCCACCTCAAAACGGGTAGTGCGTGAAAGCGGGTAGGCTCCAAAGGCATCGATCTGGGTCTGGAAAGTACGGATGATATCCGTGTTTTCTGTATAATAGGTGTTTCCATTAAGGTCTTCATAGCCATAACTCATTAAGCCCGACATAAAAGGAATATGCGAAATAGAACCTCCCCAAATAATTCTACCCTTTTGATTGATATAAGCAAATTGACCTCCGAAGTCGTAAACTTCTCCGTTAATGGAAAGACCTGCAAATAACTGGTTTCTCCCGAGGATATCAGAAAAAAGACCTTGGATACCGCTGGATAGACCCGCTCCGTATCGACTTCCTACAGCAACCCCAACTCCGCTTCCCTGAAGGTAATCGAGCTGAAATTTCGGTTTGTAAGCAATGGGTTTGAATGCGGATTTGGCTACCCGTTGAAAAATATTGTAATTTTTTAAGTTGCTATTGATGATGTCTACCCCTAATGATTGTGGTGGAGGTAATAATGCCGCATCAAAATTAACATCGTTACTAGCTACCTCAACCGGATCAAAGTCTGTTGGTTTGGCATTGTATATCGTATATTTTTGTGATCGGTAATAGGAATAAAGAATATCATCATTAGCGGAGACACTTAAGGCAGGCGAGTATTCTGTTATCCCGCTAATGCCCGTAAAATAATCAGTCATTCTTTCTATCTTTCCTGATTCGAAAGTATAACGGTATAAATTCCGGAAACCATCTCGATTAGAGAGAAAGTATAATTGCCTATCGTCGGCAGAGAATTGTGGATTTAAATTATTTGCATCGGGAAATATATCCACTTTTTTAATCTCTTTGGTAGCAAGATCAATTATTGCCAACCCTAAGGGAATGTCGACTCCTTCGTAACCACTTTCCAAGCTTAATCTATCGGTGCTAAATACAATTTTCTTTCCATCTCGAGAGAAGCTGGGATGATAATCAGAATACATATCGTCTGTAAGCTGAGTTACTTCTTTTGTGCTTAAGTTGTATAAATAAAGATCACTATGGCCATTTTTGAGTCCGGAGAAGGCTATATTATTGCCGTCTGGCGACCAGGTGATATTCGAGAACTCTCCAATATCACCCATGCTTTCCATCGTTAAGGTTTTACCATTTTCTACGTCTACTATTAACAGTTTGGTTCTGCCCTGACTAAAAATACTAAAGGCAAATTTCTTGCTATCATTGGAGAATGAGCCAGCACTTTCGATATAACTAAATTCGTCGATATGCGAATTACTTTGTCTGCTGCTAAGCTTTCGTATAATTTTGCCCGTTCGTGCATCGGCTAAAAATAAATCAATACTAAATAGATCTTTTTCGGACAAGAAAGCAACATATTTACCGTCCGGTGAAATCGTTGGAGAAACATTCATGTTCCCCCCATTTTTATTATCGATAATCATTTTCCCTTTAGGTACTTGTGCCGTATCTGTTAACAGGGGTTTGTAAGCGTTCTCAATATTGGTGCGCCATAAATTGGAAAGGGTGGATTCATCATAACCAAAGGTATATTTGATGGCCGTTTGATAGCCGTATTTTGCTGTATTTTTAAAGAAGGGAACAATTACCGTATCGCCATAGGTAGAACCTATATATGCCCAAAAGGCCTGTCCATATCGATAGGGAAAGTATTTATTACTTTCTGTAAGATCCCGTAAACTTGGTATATCTTTGTTTAAGTAGGCATCTCTCATCCACATGGCAGTAAAAGCGTCTTTTTTACCTATGGAGAGGTATTCTGCCATACCTTCAACCATCCACAAAGGGAGGTTTCCAATATTTTCTAATCTGGTTGAGTCGCCCTCAATCAGACTGTGGTATTGAAACGCATGGACCAACTCATGTCCCAATACATGCCTGGTTTGGTTGTTGATTTGCATGATGGGCATTACAACCCTGTTTTTTAGCCCTTCGGTTACCCCGCCTGTACCAATGCTAATCTCGCCGCCTATTGCGGTTGTTTGTTGAAAATCAGGATGATTGTTGTAAAGTATTAAGGGATTTTTACGCAGGAATGTATCTCTGAAAACCTGCTGATGTAGTTCGTACCAAAGTTCTCCTTCTTGCATAAAGCGATCAAGCAGACTATCGTTCTTTAAATAGGTATAGAAGTCAAAGTGTGGTGTTTCCTTCACTTTAAAGTCTAATGCCTTATATCTCATTTTGTTCTGGCCGAAGTATTGACCGTATGCTGCTGTTGAGCAAAAAACAAAAATCATAAATGAGAAAATGGGTAACAGTAATTTTCTGGCGGGGTTAGCTTGTTTCATATTTTGCTGAGATACAATTGAACCACTAAATTAAAGCTTAGAATTTACTTACGCAACTCTAAGAGCTATTGCTCGGATATTTATGTTATTTCTGCTTCAGCTGATTATCGATGCTATTTATCTCTTCTTCGTTATATACGGGATCAGGTGATTTAAGTTTAATAGGAAACACACTATCTGTTCTCGTACTATCTTTAATACTGATGTGGGGGCTTGGGCAATTATAGTTTCTTGTAATAGGTACCGTTGGTTCGGGCAATGGCCCATAGGTATAACCGCTATTAGGATCATGATATAGTTTTTCCATAAATTTAGCGAAGATTGGTAAAGCGGTATGTGAACCTTCGCCTGTTGCCGAGCTTTTAAAATGGATGCTTCTTTCATCATTTCCAACCCAAACACCTGTTACGAGGTCTTTTGTAATGCCCATATACCACCCATCTACGTAATTAGAAGACGTTCCGGTTTTTCCGCCTATCTGATTGCCGTTTTTCCATAAATCCCATTCCCATAACGCTTGTGAGGTGCCTCCAGGTTCTTCCATAGTACCACGCAACATATACGTCATTAACCAGGCAATTTCTTCGCTTAATACACGCTTAGCTTTCGCTTTGAAATTTACCAGCACATTGCCATCCTGATCGGTTATCTTTTTTACCAATATTGGATCACTATGATTTCCTTTATTGAGGAAGGTGGCATATGCACTTACCATCTCGTAAACCGTAACATCATTTGAACCTAAACTTACCGACGGAACAGAAGCCAAATAACTGGTAATGCCACAGCGGTGAGCAGTTTTAACCACATTGTCCCAACCAACCTTTTCGGTTACCTGCGCTGTAATAGAGTTGATAGATCTCCCCATTGCCCATCTTAAGGACATGTTTATGCCGGTGAAATTCCAGTCGGCATTCTTGGGTTCCCAAGTCTTGTGCTCTCCTTTTTCTGTGTATTCTATTTTGACGGCTTTATCTTGAAATTTATCACAGGGCGACATGCCTTGCTCTAATGCCGTTAAATAGGCAAAAGGTTTAAAGGTTGAACCCGCTTGCCTTTTAGCTTGGTTAACATGGTCGTATTTGTAATATTGATGGTTAATGCCGCCTACCCAGACTTTTATTTCCGATGAATAAGGGTCCATAGCCATCATACCGGTGTTTAAGAATTTGGCATAATGAGCTAAAGAATCCATGGTAGAATAATTAGCCTCTTCCATGCCGTCCCAGGTAAACACTTTCATGCTTTTGGGTTTATTCAAATAAAAATTAATGCTATCGGTATTGCCATTGAATCTCTTGTCTAGAATGGCATATATTGGTAGTTTTTTTGCCAGATTTTCCAAAAAGTTTTCAATAATTTTTCCTTTAGAATCCCGCCATGGAAGGTCATTTCCCCAAACATTGGCTAGTCTTTCTTGCAAAATCGCCATTTGCTCGTAAGCAGCTTCTTCTGCATACCCTTGTAGCTTGGAATCAATAGTGGTGTAAATTTTTAATCCGTCTTCGTAGAGATCATAATCATTTTCTTCGCACCATTTTTCGATGAATTTCTCTGCTGCGCCCCGGAGGTATGAGTCTTCTTTACCTGCTTCATCAACAGTGCCTAGGCTGAGATTGAGCGGTGTCTGGGAATAAGTTTTTAGTTCGCTAGGATTAATGTAACCTGCCTTTTGCATTTGTGAAAGTACAATGTTACGCCTTTCTATAGATCGTTGGGGATTTCTTACCGGGTTATATAGCGTGGTAGCTTTTAACATCCCTATCAATAAGGCAGCCTGGGGTGCCGTTATATCGTTAGTGTTTTGGTCAAAATAGCGCTTAGCAGCTGTTTTAATACCGTAAGTATTATTGCCAAAAGATACCGTATTTAAGTACATGGTTAAGATGTCTTCTTTACTATAACGGCGTTCCAATTTTAGTGCAGTAAACCATTCTTTTATTTTAATAATCACGATGCCCAAGCCAGGTATTTTTCCTAGCAGACCGGCAGATTGGTTATAACGCGTTCTGAATAGATTTTTAGCCAACTGTTGGGTTATGGTGCTGCCACCGCGTTTATCTCCTTGTGCAGTAGAAACTATGCTGGAAGCCACGGCCCGAAAGTCAACACCGTGGTGCTTAAAGAATCTGACATCTTCTGTTGCAACCAGTGCATGGACAATATTTTTAGAAATACTATCGTAAACAACAGGGGAGCGGTTTTCCTTAAAATATCGGCCTATTAATTTCCCATCGGCTGTATAAAGTTCTGATGCAATGTTTAACGTGGGAGTTTTTATATCTTTTGATGTAGGCGAATAGCCAAAAAGACCTAAAAAGTTTATTTCAATCGCACATAGAAAGATTATAATGAAATATATGGTAACGATTGCGTAACGAAGAAGCTTGTTTTTAATTCTTCCGAACATGCGGCAAATATCTAAAATGAATGCTTAAAATAAACATAAAAAATGTTAAAAAGCTTGCGGGGCCTGTGAAATATTTTATAATGTGTTAAGCTGCTAAACAAATCTCGAAAAAAATCTTAAGCTGTTATACAATGGTAATAATTTTTTAGCAGATTTAATCTATTCAATCTAGGGATAATTTGCTGGAACAGCAACAGCCCTGATAATAGGTGGTTGAAGGAGATTGATAAGATTAAATCTTATCAATCCGTATCCAATCCATGCCAGCAGCTTCCGCTGCTGCAACTCCTGGATCACCGTCTTCGAATACCATGCACTCTTGAGGAGCCACGCCGAGCTCTTGTGCAGCGGCTAAAAAGGGGTCGGGAAATGGTTTGCCTCGAAGTGTTTCTCCTGCACAAACAAGTACCTCTATGTAATCGGTTAACCCCAACACCGCAAGCGTTTTCTGCACAGTGGTGCGCGTGCCGCCAGATACTACACCGATGCGGGTATGGATAGCATTATTTTTTAAGTGCTCGGTTACATAAGCAATAGGTTGTGTTTTTTCTATATATTTTTCAAAAAACACAGCAGTTTTCTCTTTAGAGAAGGTGTCTGGCAACGCTACGTTGTACCTTTTACTAATTTCATCAGCCACCAGTTTAGTTGGCCAGCCGGCCAATTCGTCAATAATATTGGTATCTAAATCAATTCCGTATTTTGCAGCCGCTTCATGATAAGCTAATTTATGGGCTATCATATTATCGGCCAAAGTTCCGTCGCAATCATAGAGCAATGCCTTGTATTTTCCTTCGGTTCTGCTATTAAGTATGGCTAATTTAGCTAATGTGTCTTGGTTCATTTATAAATTCGACTAAATGCGCAAAGGTGTACTTTATTTACCTGTTTTCCTAATGTAAATTCAAAAAAAGACAAAATTGACATAGACGTTGTAAGGAGTTGCTAACCTTTGTACTTAAACCATTTGATCAGCTCGCGATAACTTGCTTTTTTCCCGTACATCAATATTCCGATACGGTATACCCTTGCGGCTACATAGGTGGTTAACAAAAATCCAATAATCAATAGTGCAATAGATAGTATTAGTTGCCATGCCGGTACACCAAACGGAATTCTCACCAACATACCTATTGGCGAAGTAAAGGGAATCATGCTTAACCAAAAAGCTAATGAGCCGTGTGGATTATTGATGAGTACCGAAAATGATAGCATATAGGTGAAAAGCAGGGGCATGATAATGGGGAGCATGAATTGCTGGGTTTCCGTTTCACTATCTACGGCCGATCCCACCATGGCAAATAATGCGCTATAGAGTAAGTAACCTCCAACGAAATAGATGAGGAAACAGCCCATAATCAGTCCATAATCTACAGTTTTGACACTCTCTATAATGCCTTGCATTTTTGAATAGCTTTCGGTGTTGCTTGCGGTATTGCCGTTTTCTTTGGTGATAGCCTGTTGATTGTTGGTTATTGCGGTTTCAGGGATTTTATTATGTATGACCGCAGCCGCTACTCCCATCATCCCAACCGATAATATGATCCACAGTACGAATTGTGTAACGCCAACTAATCCAATACCAATAATTTTGCCCATCATGAGCTGAAAGGGCTTTACAGAAGAAATGACTACCTCAATAATGCGGTTACTTTTTTCTTCTATAACTCCTCGCATAACCTGATTGCCATATAAAAAGAGTGATAGGTAGATTAAGATGGATAGTCCGAAGCTTATTCCGATTGCTGCGCCAACACTACTGTCTTTTTCTCCATCTACCGTTAATTGTTTAGATTTAACGGTGACATTAGTTTTGATGCTGTTAAGCACCTTCATGTCGATGCCGGCTTCTGTAAGCGCTTTTGATTTGAGAATATCGCTTAATTTACTTTCTATGGTATTAAGGGTATTTATTCCCTTTTTTTCGGTATCATAAAGTTCAACGGTTTGAGAATTGCTTACATCTGCCGGGATAATTAAAAGCACGGTATTTTCTTCACCTTTTTCCAACTTGCTTTTTAACTCTTCAACAGGCTCGGTAGTATTAACAAATAGTAGGTGATCGGTATTAGTTAGCTTGTTAGCTATAAAACCAGATTCATCAATAACACGTACTGTTGTGATGGGCTCCTGATTATTTAGTGCCACGTAAAAAATTAGGGCATACATTCCTATAAATAGTAAGGGTACTAAAAAAGTAGTGAGCAAAAACGATCTTTTTTTTACCCTACTAATGTATTCACGGTGTATAATGAGCAATATCTTATTCATTAAAAATTTATTTGGCGTTTATGGAAGTGACTTCTTTGATAAAAATATCATGTATTGAAGGAATGAGCTCTTCTACACGTTGAATCTCAACCAATGGAATAAGATAGGAGAGTACCCGATTAATGGATTTTCCATCCATTATTTTGATTCGGAGTGCAGTTGTCGTTTCTGTAGCTTGCTGCTCTTCAATAGTAAATAAACCGTCTACAGAGGCAACTTCCTGTGAACTCAAATAGGTTATCTTAAATTTGTTTTCCCGATAGCTGTTTTTAATGGCTGTAACAGCACCATCTAATACCTTTTTCGACTTGTTGATCAGTGCAATGTTATGGCATAATTCTTCAACTGATTCCATTCTGTGGGTTGAAAAAATAATAGTTGTACCATTACGATTCAATTCTAATATTTCTCTTTTGATAAGATCTGCATTTACGGGATCAAAACCAGAGAAGGGTTCATCTAAAATTAATAGATCAGGCTGGTGTAGCACAGTGGCTACAAACTGCACTTTCTGCTGCATTCCTTTGCTGAGATCTTCTACTTTTTTATTCCACCAGGATTGCATTTCCATCTTTTCAAACCAATGCTTGATGCGATGCTTTGCATCATTCTTGGAAAGGCCTTTAAGCTGGGCGAGATAAAGCAGTTGGTCGCCAATTTGCATTTTTTTATAAAGACCACGCTCTTCGGGTAAATAGCCTATTCTGGAGATATGCTTTGGCTGAAGTATTTCGCCGTCCAGTAAAATTTGCCCGCTATCGGGAGCTGTAATTTGATTGATAATCCGGATTAGGGAAGTTTTTCCTGCACCATTTGGTCCTAGCAGGCCGAAAATGGAACCTTTCTCAACTGTTAAGGAAACGTCGTCTAAAGCCCGATGTTCCGCATATTGTTTTACAATATTGTTGATTGTTAGCATATAGGCTGTTTCTTTAGGGTTTAGATAGGTTTGTGGAAGTTTTGTTACACCGGGCGTTTATAAAAAAAAGGGATCTGCCGAATAGGCAGATCCCTTTTTCATTACTTATTAGTGTAAAAATATTAGAAATAAAATTGTACGCCTAACTGTGGAGCAAAGAAATCACTCGCTAAGCCGAATGAGTTGTTGATAACTTTTGTTCCTGAAGCTTCGTCTTTTACTCTATCGTTTCCGTAATATAAACCACGAACGCTTAATTCGATACCTACATTTTTATGAGGGAAGAAGGCCAATCCCGGAGATAATTGCACGCCATAGCTAGCAACTGTTTGGGTTTTTGTACCATCTTCTTTTACATTTCCCCAAGCCATAGGAACCGAAAGTTGTCCAAAGAACTTAAACGTATCGTTTCCTTTATAAGCACGGGCAAAAGGCGCAATATTAAATGTTTGGGTTTTTACGTCTGCAAAATCGTAACTCGAATTATCGAATGACGTTTTGCCATAACTGTAACCAATGCCAGTACCAATAGCAAAATTGTCGCTTATAAAATAGCCAATATTTGGTGTGATATTAAAAGCCTGGTTTGAATGATCTGATCCCTTAATTTTGTTGTAGTTATATCCAACTGATCCGCCCAAGAATAATTTTCCCTGTTCGGTTTGGGCTTTTGCTGCGAATGTTAAGGCTACGGCTGCTGTAAGAGTTAAAAATAATTTTTTCATGTTTTATATATTAAGTTAACATTTTTAAGTCAACGGTATTGTTGACTTTTTGTTCCTGTTAGTCAACTTATGTGCCATATTTGGTTTCTTTTTCATTTGGAATGGCTAGCGGTAATCATTATTGAATTTCCATGACA
>Ga0182736_1003544_pt1 | contig 10429 bp, 10 predicted proteins | sample eDN5th30CKraftBY_FD_128882 | JGI IMG/M metagenome (GOLD analysis project Ga0182736, IMG submission 128882) | Enriched backyard soil microbial communities from Emeryville, California, USA - eDNA 5th pass 30_C Kraft BY (version 2) (version 2) | ecosystem: Environmental > Terrestrial > Soil >...
GAGATAGGTGTAGCGGGCGCGCAGGGCATTGACCGCCGCCACGATCTCCTCCTCCACGTCCGGCACCACGCGTACCTCGCGCAGGTCGATGCCGATCCCGGTCAGGTACTCGGCGATGTAGCCGATGTTCTTGTCCTTGGTGCGACCCGTGAGGATCTCATCGCCGATGACGAGAAGGGCGGCGGTAACGGAAACGGCCATGCGCAGCGATCCTTTTGGGGGGCTTTAGCGTCAGAAGCGGCAATTCTTAAGCCGAAGCAAGCGTTCACGCGATGTCATCCCCCGTCATGGCCGGCTTTGGGCCGGTGATGGCGTGAGGGGTTGTCGCGGTTGAAACCCGGCCGCCTCCCCTGCTACCAGGAAATCTCTTTCACATGTTGGATTTTGATGCGTTTTCAGGAAACCCTGCTCGAGGGCCGTCTCATCGAGCGATACAAGCGATTTCTGGCGGATGTCGAACTCGATACGGGTGAAGTGGTCACGGCCCATTGCGCCAATCCCGGCGCCATGATGGGCCTGAAGGAGCCCGGCAGCCGGGTCTATCTCTCCCGGGCGACGAACCCGAACCGCAAGCTCAAGTACAATTGGGAGTTCATCGAGATCGCGGCCGGCGGCGGCCCGCGCCAGCTCATCGGCATCAACACCTCCCGGCCCAATCTCCTGGTCGCCGAAGCCCTGGCGGAGGGGCGCCTCGCCCCCTTCGCGCGCTACGAGCGTGTCAGGCCGGAGGTGAAGTACGGCCGGAACAGCCGGGTCGACTTCCTGCTCGAGAAGGACGGCGAGCCGCCCTGCTATCTCGAGGTGAAGAACTGCCACCTGATGCGGGAGGCGGGTTTCGCCGAGTTCCCGGATTGCGTTGCCGCCCGCAGCGCCAAGCACCTCTACGAGCTTGCCGATATGGTGGCCGAGGGCGCGAGGGCTGCGCTGGTCTATGTCATCCAGATGGACGCCGAGCGTTTCGACGTGGCCCGCGACATCGACCCGGCCTATGACAAGGCGTTCCGGCATGCCCTGGCGGCCGGCGTTGAATCCTACGCCTATGTCTGCCGCATCACGCCGGAGGAAGTGACCATCGACCGGCGGGTGGAGATCGTGACGCCACGGTGAGGGCTCACCTTAGAGGGATATTCCTCGCCCATCATTGGCGCTAAGAAGTCGACAGACAGCACTTGAAGGAGCCGCCATGGTCGAACTTCGTCAGGCCACCCTGAAGGGCGAGATATTCAAGTACTTCGATGTCGGCGAGGGCCAGCCGATTCTGTTCCTGCACGGCGCACTGGGCGATCTCAGGATCTGGCAAGGGCATTGCGAGGCGTTGTCCGCCCGCTATCGTTGCATCGGCTACACCCAGCGCTACTTCGGTGCCGACCGCTGGTCCGATGGAGGCCCTCCATTCGGGGTCGCCACGCATGCCGAAGACCTGATCGGGTTCGTGGAGGCTCTCGGCCTTGGCCCGGTTTATCTCGTCGCCTGGTCTTATTCGGGTCACGTGGCCCTTCAGGCCGTGCTCCGGCGGCCCGACCTGTTCCGCCGTGCGATCGTTTACGAGCCGGGCGTGCCGACCTACGTATCCACACCCCAGGAGATGGACGCTTTCAGGAAGAATGCCCAGGCCATCTACGGGCCGATGGCCGCCGCCGTGGGCAAAGGCGACCTGGAAGGTGCGGCCCGCGTGCTGATCGATGGCTCCGGCGGAAACGGATATTTCGACCGACAAAGGTCGGAATACCAAACCATCACCCGCGACAATCTCCCCTCGTTACCGCGCCTGATGGCGCAGGAGCCCCCGCCGAACATCACGTGCGAAGACCTCGCGGCATTGAAGGTGCCGGTCTCGATCGTGCATGGGAGCCGGACGCTGCCCATCTTCGCCATCCCGTCTCGCGCTGCGGCACGGTGCATCCGGAATGCCCGGCACATGGAGGTGCCGGATGTCGGGCATCTGTGGCCTCAGGAGGACCCTCGCGGGTTCGCAGCCATTATCGAGGAGCTCGATCGCGCGACCTGAGCGAACCGGAAGAGCCGTTGATGGCCATTGCCACCGATCCGAACTCGGGCAAGCGCCGGTTCGGAAGCCAGCCCTTCAGCCCCGCTCGAAGGCCAGATTCATCTTGTTCTTGAGGATCTGGCGGTAGCCCTTGTCCTTCAGGAGCTTCTCCACGTCGATCTGCCAGCGCTCCGGCACGTTGGCGACGATGAGCAGCGAGGGGTAGAGGGAGGCGGGTGCATCCCGGAAGAAGGGATCGAGCACCAAGTCCTCGGCCCCCTCCACGTCGAGCTTGATCGCATCGACGCGGGTCAGGCCCTCCCGCTTGAGGAGGTCCAGCATCGTCACGGCCGGGACGCGAATCGCGTCCGTCTGGCTCGAATTGACGATCTTCAGGCTCGCTTCGCCCCTGTTGAGGGGATCGAGGAAGAGGGTCAGCTCGCCGGTCTTGTCCGCTATCGCGCAGTCCACGGCCTTGATGGTGCAGGAGGGGTTCTGGCGGATGTTGTAGATCAGGCGGTCGAAGATCTCGGGCTGCGGCTCCACGGCCAGGATCCGCACAGGAACGGCACTCGCCTCCCGGGCCACCGAGAGGGCGTACCAGCCGACATTCGAGCCGATGTCGATGAAGGTGAAGCCGTCCGCGATCCGGGACGTCAGGATCTGGATCTCGTCGATGTCGAAGTATTGCGGCGTGAACAGGATGCGCCGCTCGCACACGTTCTTGTAGGGATAGAGCCGCATGCGCAGGCCGAAGGTCTCCAGGTCGAGCGGCAGCCCCTTCAAAGACTTCATCGCCAGGCGGCGCAGCATCAGGGCCACCCGGCGGCCGGCCCATCCCTCGGGCAGGCCGCGCGTGCGGTCGATCACCCAGCGGGCGATTCCTGAAGGCGCAAAATCGCCGAAGGGGCGAGAATCATTCATTAAGCGGGAATCCACGGCCTCGAATGGGATGAACAGGGTTGCTCATGACACCCTCGCGCGCCATTCGCAAGCGCGACAGCAGGTCTTTAGAGCCTCGTGCGGAAAAGTGGGTCCCGGTTTTCCGCTAGAGCGAGGCTCGCATTCATGAAGGAGGCATCGGATGGATCCCGGAAGTGCAAGTCGACTTTTGGGATCCATCCGATGCTTTAACTTGCGTCACGCGCGTCGATCCTTACATTCCGGACAAGAGTTCAAGGAACGAAAATGACCGAAACCGATGTTGTCGAGCGCAAGCGCTCCGCCGAGATCCCGCTCCATGGGCCCGCGGACTTTGAAGGGATGCGCCGCGCCGGCCGCATGGTGGCCGAGTGCCTGGACATGCTCTCGGAGCATGTGAAGCCCGGCGTCACGACCGAGTACCTGGACAAGCTGGCCTTCGAGTTCATCCGCGATCATGGCGCCTATCCGGCCTGCCTGAACTATCGCGGCTACACCAAGACGATCTGCACCTCGATCAACCACGTGGTCTGCCACGGCATCCCCAACGACAAGCCCCTGCGCGACGGGGACATCATGAATGTCGACGTGACCCTGATCCTCGACGGGTGGCACGGCGATTCGAGCCGGATGTACTATGTGGGCGAAGTGCCCCGCCGGGCCCAGCGGCTCTGCGAGATCACCTATGAATGCCTGCTGCGCGGCATCGCCGTGGTCAAGCCGGGCGCCACCACCAACGATATCGGCGCCGCGATCCAGTCCTATGCGGAAGCCGAGCGCTGCTCGGTGGTGCGGGACTTCTGCGGCCATGGCATCGGCAAGGTCTTCCACGACTCGCCGACGATCCTCCATTACGTGGAGCCCGCCTACAATGTCGAGTTGAAGGCCGGCATGTTCTTCACCATCGAGCCCATGATCAACCTGGGACGCCCGCAGGTGAAGGTTCTCTCCGACGGCTGGACCGCCGTGACCCGCGACCGCTCCCTCTCGGCCCAGTTCGAGCACATGGTGGGCGTGACGGAAACCGGCGTCGAGGTCTTCACCTACTCGCCCAAGGGCCTGGACAAGCCGCCTTACGCGGCCGCTTGACTCTAGCCTTCCCCGTCGCTTCAAGCCTACAAAGTAACATCGGCGCTCCGATCCTTGTCATGGGCGCCGCAAGGCGGAAGCGACGGGTGGGCATGAGCGGCGACGAGATTCCCCATTATCACGGCCATCGCGACCGGCTGCGCGCCCGCTTCATGGAGACGGGCGGCGACCCGCTGCCGGATTACGAATTGCTGGAGCTCGTCCTGTTCCGCTCGATCCCGCGCCGGGACGTGAAGCCTATCGCCAAGGAGCTCATGAAGCGCTTCGGCACCTTCGCCGAGGTGCTGGCCGCCTCCCCGGCCCGGCTCATGGAGGTGGACGGGATCGGCGAGAGCGTGGTGACCGACCTCAAGATCGTGGAAGCCTCCGCCCGCCGCCTCGCCAAGGGCGAGGTGGCGAAGCGGCCGGTCCTGTCCTCCTGGTCCTCCGTGCTCGATTACTGCCGCACGGCCATGGCCTTCATGGACAAGGAGCAGTTCCGGCTGCTCTTCCTCGACAAGCGCAATGCGCTCATCGCCGACGAGGTGCAGCAATCGGGCACGGTCGACCACACCCCGGTCTATCCACGCGAGGTGGTCAAGCGGGCGCTCGAACTCTCTGCTTCCGCGCTCATCCTCGTCCATAACCACCCATCCGGCGACCCGACCCCCTCCTCCGCCGACATCAAGATGACCCGCGAGATCATCGACGTCGCCAAGCCCCTGGGGATTACCGTCCACGACCACATCATCGTCGGCCGCGAGGGACATGCCAGCCTGAAGGGCCTGCGTTTGATTTGATGACGCTGCGGAATGGCCGCGCGGAAGATTAGATCAGCGTCTCGATCCCGGCGAAGATCGCGTAGACGAAGCCGAGGCTCAAGGTCATGCCGATGGAGCCGATGACCAGGCCGCCCATGATCACCAGGCCGTCGCGCTCTACGAGGCCGAGTCCGACCAGGCACACGGCCAGACCCAGGGGGATCTGCCCGACGAATGGAGGCGCGAAAAGCAGCCCCAGAGCCAGGATCAGGATGACTGCGCCCATGAGCCGCATGGAGAGGGGCGTGTCGAGAAAGGTCATGCGCGGACGCGAGATGCGCTCGAGCCGGCGGAACACCGGGATCGCCCGGCCGACGGCCTTCTCCACGTCGGTGCGGGCCACGGACCGGTTCAGGAGCTGGCGCGGCAGCCAGGGCGCCTCCCGGCCGAAGGTGATCTGGATGGCGACGAGCGCCAGCAGCAGGCCGCAGACCAGCGGGATCGGCGGCGGCATGGGCAGGCAGTTCGGCAGGCCGAGGAGGACGATGAGGAGAGCGAAGGCCCTGTCCTGGAGCACCGCCATGATCTGGCGCACGGTGAGGCGCTCGCCGGGCTGTGAGGCAAGGGCGAGCAGGATTTGGGAAGTGCGCGCGTTGGAAAACAAGGAGCCCTGGCAGGTTCGGGGATGCTCAGGGCGCCTCTCTACCTGACTTAAGGTCCGGGGCCAAGGGTTCGAGGGCTCAATGAATGTTGATCTCGCCCTGGACCGCCCGAAATTCCGCCGGCCTGATCAGTTGCGCATGGGTGACCGTGACCGAATGCAGAGGGCCGGCAAGCTCCCGCTTCCAGAATTCCAGAAAGTCGATGAGAACCGGAAAGCGGGGGGCCAGATCGTATTCCTGCCAGATATAGGTCTGCAGGAATGTCGGGTGATCCGGCATGCGGTAGAGGATCTTGGCGGTCGTCAGCCCGTAGCCCTGCATCTGGCGGATGAAGTCCTTGGAAACCATGCGAACTCCTTCTCTCAAGCTCCAGCGAGCCCTTCCGACAGGGAGCCGCCCCGATGGCACAGGCGGTTCCCGGCCCTATGCTCAAGGCTAAATCTTGAGTGCGATCCCAGGTTCCCGCAAGCCGACGGGCTTGCACATTCATGCGATGTTGCGTTGATTGCCTGACATCACGCGTGAGCCACGACACCGGACAGGGAGATGACCGGGAATGCGCTTTGCCTTCGCCGGAATCGATTTTCTCGGAGATGTCTTCGAGACGTTGCTCGCCCGTGGGTGGGAACCGGTCAAACTCTTCAGCCGACCCTGCGACGGCATCTACGACTTCAACGACGTGACCGTTGCCCGCGCCCGCTCCTTGAGGCTGCCGGTCCAGATGTCACGGATCCTCCCGGCGGATCTGGCCGGGCTGAAGGCCATGGGGTGCGAGGCCCTCGTGGTGGCGGGCTATCCCTGGCTGGTCACCGGCTGGGAGCGGCACCTGCCCTTCGCCGTCAACTTCCATCCGTCCCCGCTTCCGATGGGACGCGGGCCCTACCCGCTCTTCCAGGCCATCCTGGACGATCTTCCCGAATGGGGCATGACGGCCCATCGGCTGGAGCCCGCCTTCGACACCGGCGCCATCGTGACCCAGACGCGGTTCTCCTTGAGCGGAACGGAAACCCACGACACGCTCCTGGCCAAGTGCCAGATCGCCGCCAAGGACATCGCCCTCCAGCTGGCCGACGATCTTCCGCGGCTATGGGACGCCGCACGCCCCCAGGGGCCCGGAACCTACTGGCCCCGGATCACGCAGGCGCAGCGGACGATCCATTGGGCCGGGAGCGTCCGGGACGTCATGCGCACCATCCGCGCCTTCGGGTCCATCGAGGCCTTCGCCCAGATCGAGTCCCGCTACGTCTATGTGTGGGAGGCCGTCGGCTGGGAGGAGCCGCACAGCTACCGCCCCGGCACCCTCGTCCACAAGCACCGCAGGCACATGGTCGTGGCCGCGCGCGACGGCTTCGTGCAGGTCACGGGCTGGAGCCCCTACGCCCCGGGACCGGCACGGGGCAAGTAGCGTCCCAAGCCGCTTCAGCGCCGGCGCTTCATCAGCTTCCAGGCCTGGCGGAGGATGAAAATGTTTCTGATCAGCTTGAACATCGGGCTTCCTTGAAATTCGTTCTGGAACTCAAGGGACGACCGGTTCGAAGGTTCCAGGCCCGACCGGGATCCATGTCCCCTTCGATCGAGGCGCCGGAAGCCTGACGGATTTTCCTTTCCGAGTGCGGAACCAACCCTCCCCAAGGGCATTATTCCCGTACGAAGGCCAATGCCCCCAGGTCTTCGAGACCCTCAAAGCCCTTCACGGCCCTGTGAAGGGCTTTTTCTTTGCCCGGAATCGCACGGCCACGCTGAAACCCTCGGCCCCTTCGAACATTGCCCTGTCGAAGGCTGTCCTGTTGGCCTTCAGGACCGGGAGGCCTCCTCATGTGCCGGCGACGGCGGGTGAGGAGGCCTTTCCTTTGTCCACAGGTTTCAAAGCTTCTGGTAGTGCCGCCCCTGGTAGACCAACGTGGGCTTGCGTTCACCCAGCCTGATACGAACGACTTCGCCGATGATCACGTGATGGGTCGCAACGATCCGGGCTTCGGTGATGCGGCAATCGAAGGAGACGAGGCTCGTCGTCAGAGCGGGCGAGCCCGTATCGAGCTTTTCCCATTCCCCGACGGTGAAGCGTTCCTGGCCCTGGAGGCCGGTGCGTCCCGCAAAGATGTCCGCGAGGGCCTGATCCTCGGCACTCAGGGTATTCACGCAGAAAACCCTGTTGGCCAGCAATGCCTGGGCCGAGCGCGAGGCGGTGTTGACGCAGACCAGAAGCGAGGGCGGGCTGTCCGTCACGGTCGTGATGGCGGTGGCCGTGAAGCCCGCGCGCCCCGCATCGCCGTCGGTGGTGACCACGTGAACGGCTGCGGTCACCCGGCTCATGCCTTCCCTAAAGAGAACGGCATCCGGACTGGCGGCAGCTGTGGTGGTGGAATCGGGAGTGGCTTGAGACTTCAACATGATCTTCCGACGAGCCTCTTCCACTCTTTCGGGGCAGAGCACAAGGCCGTTCGAAGCCATATGGTTCCTGATCTTAGCCTTTGGAAGCGGTAGGCAGACGGGAACTTGCCCAGTATTGCATCAGCCGCTGCCGCTAATTCCATCAGGAGCGGTGATAGGAAGCTTAACAGAAAGTTGTCGAACGAAATTCCGTTTGCTAGAGACACCGGCATCTTGCGTCAGGCTTGGCGTTGCTCAGGCATCGTGCTTTCCTGCAGTGTTTCCCAAGAATGACCCCGATCCAGAGGGGCAAGGGTAGGACATGGAAATATTTGTGCAGCAGCTCATCAATGGGCTGACTCTCGGGTCGATTTACGGCCTCATCGCCATCGGCTACACGATGGTCTTCGGCATCATCGGCATGGTGAACTTCGCCCACGGCGACGTCTTCATGCTCTCCGCCTTCATCGCTCTGATCTTCTTCCTGATCCTGACCACGTGGCTCGGGATCTCGTCTGTGGTGCTGGCGCTGTTCTTCGTTCTGATCATCGCGATGGTGCTCACCTCCCTGTGGGGCTGGGCCATCGAGCGGATCGCCTACCGGCCCCTGCGCGGCTCGTTCCGCCTGGCGCCGCTGATCTCGGCGATCGGCGTCTCGATCTTCCTGTCCAACTTCGTCCAGGTCACCCAGGGCGCGCGCAACAAGCCGACTCCGCCGATGGTCGGCGAGGTGATCGTGCTGTTCCAGGGTGCGAGCGGCTACAACGTCGCCCTCTCCTACAAGCAGGTCATCATCATGGCCACCACGGCGGTGCTGCTGACGATCTTCTGGTATCTCGTCCAGAAGACCTCCCTCGGCCGCGCCCAGCGCGCCTGCGAGCAGGATCGCAAGATGGCCGCCCTGCTCGGCATCAACGTGGACCGCACGATCTCCCTGACCTTCGTCATCGGCGCCGCGCTCGCCTCGGTCGCGGGCACCATGTATCTGCTGTACTATGGCGTGGTGAGCTTCAACGACGGCTTCGTGCCGGGCGTGAAAGCCTTTACGGCAGCCGTCCTGGGCGGCATCGGCTCGCTGCCGGGAGCGGTTCTGGGCGGCTTGATCATCGGCCTCATCGAGACCTTCTGGTCGGCCTATTTCTCGATCGAGTACAAGGACGTTGCCGCGTTCTCGATCCTCGCTATCGTCCTGATCTTCATGCCTTCCGGTATCCTCGGACGGCCTGAGGTCGAGAAGGTTTAAGGGGCCTAAGAGCATGAACGCTCCTTCCATCACCACCGCGGGCCAGACCCAGGCCGCGACGCGGACTTTCGACCTGGGCGCAGCCCTGAAGGACTCCCTGAAGACGGCCCTCATCATGCTGGGCCTGTCGATCCCGATCCTGGCCTACAAGACGGACCAATCGGGCGCCGATCTCTACCTCACCCCCCGGTGGGGCATGGTGGCGATCATCTGCGCCATCGTGTTCGGCGCGCGGCTCCTGCTGCACGCCTTCACGGCCTCCAAGGCCTATCGCCAGGCGACGCCCAGCGCCCATCAGGCGACGGAGCCGGTCCACGCGGAGCCGAGCGCCTTCCAGCACGTCTCCCGGTTCGCCATTCCCTTCTTCCTCGGGGTGGCGCTTGCCTTCCCGGTCCTGGTCTACCTGATCCAGGGCGGCTTGAACGAGTCGCGCTACTGGGTCGATCTGGGCATCCTGATCCTCACCTATGTGATGCTCGGCTGGGGCCTGAACATCGTGGTGGGCCTCGCGGGCCTGCTCGACCTGGGCTACGTCGCCTTCTACGCGGTCGGGGCCTATTCCTACGCCCTGCTCTCGACCACCTTCGGCCTGTCCTTCTGGATCTGCCTGCCGCTGGCCGGCATCCTGGCGGCCTTCTGGGGCATGATCCTCGGCTTCCCGGTGCTGCGCCTGCGCGGCGACTACCTGGCCATCGTGACCCTGGCCTTCGGTGAGATCATCCGCCTCGTGCTCATCAACTGGGTGGACCTGACCAACGGCGGCGCCGGCATCTCGTCGATCCCGCGCGCGACCTTCTTCGGCATCCCGTTCACGGCGGGCGAAAACGGCTTCGCGGCGACCTTCGGGCTCGAATTCAACGGCATGCACCGGATCATCTTCCTCTACTACCTGATCCTGGTGCTGGCGCTGATCACCAACTTCGTGACCATGCGCCTGCGCAAGCTGCCTGTCGGACGCGCCTGGGAGGCCCTGCGCGAGGACGAGATCGCCTGCCGTTCGCTGGGCATCAACACCACGAACACCAAGCTGACGGCCTTCGCCATCGGGGCCATGTTCGGCGGCTTCGCGGGATCGTTCTTCGCGGTGCGCCAGGGCTTCGTCTCTCCGGAAAGCTTCAACTTCCTGGAATCGGCGATCATCCTGGCCATCGTGGTGCTCGGCGGCATGGGCTCGCAGATCGGCGTCGCCATCGCGGCCATCGTGCTGGTCGGCGGCCCCGAGATCCTGCGCAACCTGACGTTCCTCCAGGCCGTCTTCGGCTCGGGCTTCGACCCGAACGAGTACCGCCTGCTTCTCTTCGGCGCCGGCATGGTGGCGATGATGGTCTGGCGTCCGCGCGGCCTGATCTCGGAACGTGAACCCTCGGTGATCTTGAAAGAGCGCAAGGCCATTTCCGGCTCGCTCGTGAAGGAAGGA
>Ga0182736_1003546_pt1 | contig 10426 bp, 13 predicted proteins | sample eDN5th30CKraftBY_FD_128882 | JGI IMG/M metagenome (GOLD analysis project Ga0182736, IMG submission 128882) | Enriched backyard soil microbial communities from Emeryville, California, USA - eDNA 5th pass 30_C Kraft BY (version 2) (version 2) | ecosystem: Environmental > Terrestrial > Soil >...
ATTCGACTCCCGCTTAATCGTTTTACCGAGAAAGCGATTACTTTATTTCCGGATATTTCCGTGGCGGGAATTTATTACTTGGTTATGTCGTCACGATGGCACGCGATAGTTCTTTAAGGCGCGGAGAAACAACCGACGCGCATCAAAATGGCGAGAACGCGGACGAATCCGCCGCGTCGGGCCTGCCCGACGATCGTCCGACTGGCTCGGGCGTCAGCGTGACGCTATGGGACGAGATCGCGCCGCCCCCATGGCACACGACGCTGCCGCTCGGCGACGAAGCGCCGGAGGCGTAGGCCCGCGCGGCGCGCCGAGCGCTGGCCGCGCCGCAAGCGTCGGTTAGAATCGTCACCCGGCCGCGCTGCCCGCGCGCGCCAGCTTGCCGGACTTCTATTCCATGACGACGCTGACTCTGATCGTCGCCCGCGCGCGCAATGGCGTGATCGGACGCGAAAACCAACTGCCCTGGCGCCTGCCCGAGGATCTCGCCTTCTTCAAGCGCACGACGATGGGCGCGCCCATCATCATGGGCCGCAAGACGCATGAATCCATCGGCAGGGCGCTGCCGGGGCGGCGCAATATCGTCGTGTCGCGCGACGGCACCCGGCGCTACGAAGGCTGCGATGTCGTGACGAGCCTCGAAGCGGCGCTCGCGCTCGAACCGGCGAAGGAAGCGTTTCTGATCGGCGGCGCGCAGTTGTATCAGGATGCCATTGCGCGTGCGGACAAGATGATCGTCACCGAGATCGACGCCGATTTCGATGGCGACACGCGCTTTCCGGCGCCCGATCCCGAGTTGTGGCGCGAAGTGTCGCGCGAGCCGCATCGCGCAGCGGCGCCGAACGATTTCGCGTTCGCCTTCGTGACCTACGAGCGCATCGCCTCGTCGGAATGAAGCCGGAATGAAAAAAGGCTCCGGATGCGCTCCGGAGCCTTTCTCTTCTCGACCGGCGCGGCTTACTGGCCCGCGACCGTCATCCGCTCGATCAGCACCGAGCCGATTTCCTTCGTGCCGCGCACGACGGTATCCGCGCCGATTGCCTCGATATGGCGGAACATCTCCTGCAGCGTGCTCGCCACGGTGATTTCCTCGACGGCATGCACGATCTTGCCGTTCTCGACCCAGAAACCCGACGCGCCGCGCGAGTAGTCGCCCGTCACGTAGTTCACGCCCTGCCCCATCAGTTCGGTAAGCAGGAGGCCGGTATCGAGCTTCTTCAGCATCGCTTCGAAGTCGTCCTCGGGCTTCGTGTGCGCGCTCGTCATCGTCAGATTGTGCGAGCCGCCCGCGTTGCCGGTCGTCTGCATGCCGAGCTTGCGCGCGGAGTACGTCGAGAGGAAATAGCCCTGCACGACGCCATCCTCGACGACGTTACGGCGTTGCGTACGCACGCCTTCTTCGTCGAACGGGGCGCTGCCCATGCCGCCCTTTACATGCGGATCCTCGACGATCTGGATATGCGGCGCGAACACCGGCTTGCCGAGGCTATCGACGAGGAACGTAGTCTTGCGATACAACGCGCCGCCGCTCACCGACTGCACGAACGCGCCGAGAATGCCCGCCGCGAGCGGCGCTTCGAACAGGACGCGGCACTTGCGCGTGTCGAGGCTCTTCGCGTTGAGCCGCGCGAGCGCCCGCTCGGCGGCGTAGCGGCCGACGGCTTCGGGCGCCGCAAGCGCGGATGCATCGCGTTTGGACGTGTACCAGTCGTCGCGCTGCATGTCGCGGCCGGCCGCGGCGATCGGCGCGCACGCAATGTAGTGACGCGAGTACGGATAGCCCGCCATGAAGCCGCGCGACGTCGCGAGCACGAACTGCGAATGCTGCGCGGAAACGCTCGCGCCTTCCGAATTGGTCACGCGCTTGTCGACGGCGAACGCTGCGGCCTCCGCGCGGCGCGCGATCTCGGCGGCCTCTTCGGCGTCGATGTCCCACGGGTGATAAAGATCGAGGTCCTGCGGCGACTTTTCCAGCAACTCGGCTTCCGCGAGGCCGGCCGCGCTGTCCTCAGCCGTGAAGCGCGCGATGTTGTACGCGGCCGCGACCGTGTCGCGCAATGCGTCGCGCGTGAAGTCCGCAGTGCTCGCGTTGCCGCGCTTCTTGCCGATGAACACGGTCACGCCGACCATCTTGTCGCGATTGTGCTCGATGGTCTCCACTTCGCCGCGCCGCACGCTCACCGACAGGCCGTCGCCCTCGGAGATCTCGGTGGCCGCATCGCTCGCGCCGAGTTCCTTCGCGTAGCGCAGGATGTCGGAGGCGATCTCCTTCAGCTCATCCTGCGTATGCGGGAAGTAGCGTTGCTTGACGTCCATGTCTGCTGCCATTTTTGGTTGCCTTTGGAAGTCGGGCGTGTCGCGCCCGCGCATGTCGTGATTGCTTCGGGATTCCCTGCCAGATGCGCTCGTCGTCGAGCATCGCAAAGCGGGACCGGCGTATCACGCGATCATAGCAAGGACGGCGTGCATTCACCCGCCAAGGTTTGTCGCAGCGCCGGCCGCGACCCGGCAAAAGCGATGCGGGCGCAAGCTACAATGTCGGGATGAACCGTAAAACCCGCATTCAACCGATCGATTCCGGCCGCGACGACGATCGCGAGGCCGACGAAAACGGCTACGACCGTCCGAGCAAATCCCAGCTCAAGCGCGAAATGCACGCGCTGCAGGAGCTGGGGGAAGCGCTCATCGCGCTGCCCAAGGATGCGCTCAAACGCATGCCGATGCCCGAGGATCTCGGCGACGCCGTGCGCGAGGCACGCCGCATCACCGATCACGAAGGCAAGCGCCGTCAGTTGCAGTACGTCGGCAAGGTCATGCGCTCGCTGACCGAAGACGAAGTCGCCGCGCTGCGCACCGCGCTCGACACCCATCGCGGCGTGAACAAGGCCGAAACCGCGCGCATGCACTGGATCGAGCGCACGCGCGAACAATTGCTCGCCGATGACGCCGCGCTCACCGAATTCATCCGCACGCATCCGGGCGTCGATCCGCAGGAAGGCCGCACGCTGATCCGCAACGCGCGCAAGGAGCGCGAGCAGCAAAAGCCGCCGCGCTATTACCGCGAACTCTTCCAGTGGATCAAGAACGCGTCGGGCGCGCAAGACGACGATGTCGAAGACGACGAGGACGATCGCGATGACGACGCGTGACGAACTGATAGTCGGACTGGTGTCGATCAGCGATCGCGCGTCTTCCGGCGTCTACGAGGACAAGGGCTTGCCGTCGCTCGTCGAGTGGCTCGGCGCGGCGCTCTCGACGCCGTTTCGAGCCGAGACGCGGCTGATTCACGACGACGCCGCGACCATTTCCGCGACGCTCGTCGAGCTCGTCGATACGCACCGCTGCGATCTGGTGCTGACGACAGGCGGCACCGGCCCGTCCCGCCGCGACGTGACGCCCGAGGCGACGCTCGCCGTCGCCACCAAGCCGATGCCCGGCTTCGGCGAGCAGATGCGCCAGATCAGCCTGAATTTCGTGCCGACGGCCATTCTCTCGCGGCAAGTCGCGGTGATTCGCGAAACGGAAGACCACGCTGCGCTCATCATCAATCTGCCGGGCCAGCCGAAGTCGATCCGCGAAACGCTCGAAGGTCTGAAAGACGCAGACGGCAGAACGAAAGTGCCGGGCATTTTCGCGGCCGTGCCGTATTGCATCGATCTGATCGGCGGGCCGTATATCGAAACGCGGCCGGAAGTGGTCGCCGCGTTTCGTCCGAAGAGCGCGATCCGCCCGCCGAAGAATTAGGACGCGGCTGCGCTCGCCGACGGAATCAGGAAATGCTGGCGGTAGTACTTGAGCTCGTCGATCGACTCGTGGATATCGGCGAGCGCCGTGTGCATCGCACGCTTCTGAAAGCCCTTGTAAATCGCCGGCTGCCAGCGGCGGCACAGTTCCTTCAACGTGCTGACGTCGAGATTGCGATAGTGGAAGAACGTCTCCAGTTCGGGCATCCAGCGCGCCATGAAGCGGCGGTCCTGGCAGATCGAGTTGCCGCACATCGGCGATTTGCCGGGCGGCACGTAAGCCCCGAGAAAATCGCGGATCTGGCGCGTGGCTTCGGCTTCATCGACCGTCGACGCCTTCACGCGCTCCGTCAGCCCCGAGCGGCCGTGCGTGTTGCGATTCCACTCGTCCATGCGGCCGAGCGCTTCTTCCGTCTGATGAATCGCGAGGACCGGGCCTTCGACCATCTTGTCGAGCGTCGAATTCGTGACGACCACCGCGATCTCGATGATGCGATCGTTGTCCGGATCGAGGCCGGTCATCTCCATGTCGAGCCACACGAGGTTCATGTCGCTGCGCGCGAGCGCGTTTTCTTCTGATTCGGGCGTGGTGGAGATGTCGGTCATGAAAAGCGGCCTGAAAGATGGGAAAGCCATGCCGCACAGTTTCTGAGCGCGCCGGCACGGCCTAGAACCTATAATTCTCGCATAGTTCAATCGGAATTCCCGGATGACCAACCTCACTCTCGCCTTCTCGACGATCTTCGTCGTCGCCCTCGTCGCGATGGTTTCGACCAAGCTGTGGCTCGCATCGCGCCAGATCCGCTACGTCGCCGCGCATCGCAACGGCGTGCCCGCGCAATTCAGCGGCACGATCCCGCTCACGGCGCATCAGCGCGCCGCGGATTACACCGTCGAGCGCACGCGCCTCACCATGATCGAAGTCGTCACGAGCGCGGTCGTGCTCGTCGCGCTGACGCTGCTCGGCGGCGTCCAGGCGCTCGATCTCGCCATTTCGGACTGGCTCGGCCGCGGCTATCTCGGACAGATCGCGCTGGTGGCGTCGGTGGTGGCGATCACGAGCGTCATCGATCTGCCGTTCGACTACATCCGCCATTTCGTGATCGAGGAAAAGTTCGGCTTCAATCGCATGTCGAAGAAGCTCTTCTTCGTCGATCTCGTCAAGGGCACGGTGCTCGCCATCGTGATCGGCGCGCCGCTCTTGCTGCTCACGCTCTGGCTCATGGATCGCGCTGGGACCTTCTGGTGGCTGTGGACGTGGATGGTCTGGGTGGCTTTCCAGCTGCTCGCGATGATCATCTATCCGACCTTCATCGCGCCGCTCTTCAACAAGTTCGAACCGCTGAAGGATGAAGCACTCGTCGCACGCATCACGAATCTGATGTCGCGCACGGGCTTCGCCGCGAAAGGCCTGTTCGTGATGGACGGCAGCCGCCGCTCGGCGCACGGCAACGCGTATTTCACCGGCTTCGGCGCGGCAAAGCGCATCGTGTTCTTCGACACGCTGCTCGCGCGGCTTTCCGGCAACGAAATCGAAGCGGTGCTCGCGCACGAACTCGGCCATTTCAAGCGCCGTCACGTTCTGAAGCTGATGGTCGTCATGTTCGGCATCAGCCTCGCGATGCTCGCGCTGCTCGGCTGGCTCATTCAGACGACGTGGTTCTACGAAGGTCTCGGCGTGCGGCCGTCGCTCGTCGGCAGCAATAACGGGCTCGCGCTCGTGCTCTTCATGCTCGTGCTGCCCGTGTTCATGTTCTTCATCACGCCGTTCGGCAGCCTGACGTCGCGCAAGAACGAGTTCGAAGCCGATGCTTTCGCCGCCAGCCAGACCGATCCGAAGGATCTCGTGAACGCGCTCGTGAAGCTGTATGAAGACAACGCGTCGACGCTCACGCCCGATCCGATCTACACCGCGTTCTACTACTCGCATCCGCCCGCCTCGCAGCGCATCGACCGCCTGATGCAGCACGCCGCATGACGCGCGGGTTCAAGCGGTCAGGTGCGGCGGCACGGCTCGAAGGCACGGTGATCGCCGCGCACGGGCGGCACTATCTCGTCACGCCCGAAGACGGCGGCGCGATGCTCCAGTGCTTTCCGCGCGGCAAGAAAAGCGAGGTGGCCGTAGGCGATCGCGTGTTCTACGAGCAGTCGTCGGCGGATCAGGGCGTGATCGTCGAGATCGGCGAACGGCGCAATCTGCTCTATCGCTCGGATCAGTTCAAGTCGAAGCTCTTCGCGGCGAATCTCGATCAACTTCTGATCGTGCTCGCCACCGAGCCGCATTTCAGCGAAGACCTGCTCGGACGCGCGCTGATCGCGGCCGAGGCGCACGGTCTGGAATCGCTGATCGTATTGAACAAGATCGATGTCGAAAGCGCGTTGCCGCTCGCGCGCGAACGTCTCGCGCCGTATCGCGAACTCGGCTACACGGTGATCGAGCTCTCGGCGAAGATGGCGCCCGGCGACGTTCATCCGCAACTCGACGCACGCCTCAAAGACCGCTCGACGATCCTGCTCGGTCAATCCGGCATGGGCAAATCGACGCTCGTGAACCTGCTCGTCCCCGATGCCGACGCCGCCACACGCGAGATTTCGTCCGCGCTCAACAGCGGCCGTCATACGACCACATTCACGCGTCTCTACGATCTGCCAGGCGGCGGCTCGCTGATCGATTCGCCGGGCTTTCAGGAATTCGGCCTGCATCATCTGTCGGAAGGCCAGCTCGAGCGCGCCTTCGCCGATTTCCGGCCTTATCTCGGACATTGCCGCTTCTACAACTGCCATCATCTGCACGAGCCGGGATGCGCGGTGCTCGAAGCCGTCGAAGCGGGAAAAATTCGCCCCGAACGTCACGCGCTCTACGCGCAACTCGTGCACGAAGCCAGCCAGATCGTTCGATGAAGCGGCTCACGCGCGCTCCCGATCTCATCACGGCGCAGCATTGGGTGAACGTGCTGTCGGCCGCGGGCGTGCCGTGCGAGTTGCACAACCGTTATTTGAATGGCGCGATGGGGGAGATTCCGGCCGATCAGTGCGCGCCGGAAATCTGGATCGTCGACGATCGCGACGAAGCGCTGGCCTTGCGCCTTCTGGAGCGCGCGAGAAAAGGGCCGGACGCGAACGCCCGGCCCTGGAAGTGCAAGCATTGCGGCGAGTGGCTGGAGCCGCAGTTCACCGTCTGCTGGAATTGCCAGACGGCGCGCGATCCGCTCGACGATTGATTACGCCAGCCACACGGCGATCGTCAGCATCAGCAGCAGCAACATCCACAAAATGACTGCCCGCCATACGAGGCCGACAGCCGATTGCAGCGTGCGCGGCGTGCAGTCGTCGCCGACGGGCAACGGACTAGCATCGCCGACGGCAAGCGCTTCGACCGAAAGCGGCTCGGCGAGCGGCCCCGCGAGACGCGCGCCCAGCGCACCGCTGCCCGCTGCCAGCAACACGCCTTCGTTTGCGTCCGGCCATTGGCGCGCGTGATTGCGCCACGCGTAAATGGCGTCCTCGAAATTGCCGACGATCGCGAAACCGAGCGACGTCAGACGCGCGGGCACCCAATCGATGATGAAGAACGCGCGTTGCGCGAACGACGAGAACTCCGCGGTGCGCTCGGGATTCGGCTTCGACCACGCGCGCGCGAGGTATTCGGCGATGCGATAGAGCACCGCGCCCGCCGGGCCGATCGGAATCAGAAACCAGAAGAACACGCCGAACACGTGCCGGTGCGATGCCACGACCGCATGAACCAGCGTATGCCGGACGATTTCGCTGACGGGCATGTCGACCGTATCGATGCCGGTCCACTCGGCCAGGACTTCCCGCGCGCGCGGAACGTCGTCGTTGTTGAGCGCGAGGTGGATATCGGTGAAATAGTGGCTGAACTGCCGGAAACCGAGCGTGAAATAGACGATCACCACGTTCCAGAAGAACGCCAGAACGAAGTTGATCCGATAGAGCACGTAATAGACGAGCCCGACGAAGAGCGTCCACGGCAGCACGACCACGAGCCACGCGACGATGCCATGCTTCTCCTTGCCGGCATCGAAACCGTGCGCGGTGGATTCCGCATGATATTGAAGCAACGCCGAAATCGGATTGTGCGGCGATAACGCGCGCATCTGCTCAATGACGAGAGCCAGCAATACGGAGAAAAAAGTCATGCGAAGCGCCGAAACGGTCGGATAGTTCGAGTTTCGCGTAACGATAGCACAGCGCCCGACGCCTTTAATGCGCTAAGTATTTGCGCAACGCGCAACAAGGGCGCGGACTTTCCGCGCCGTCACGCGCGAGCCACGAGGAAGCGATAAAAATTGCGCAACATGCCAGCCGTTGCGCCCCAGATGAAATAAGGAGCCTTCCCGTCGCCGGGGCTGTATGGCATGGCAAAAAAACGACGCTCGCCGCCTTCCCAGCGAAAGACCCGCACTTCATGATTCGCGGGATTCATGAGCCACGCGAGCGGCACTTCGAAGATATCGGCGACTTCGCGTGTATCGGCCTTCAATGTGAATGGCGGATTCACGAGCGCGACGACCGGCGTCACCTTGAAACCCGTACCCGTCAGATACTCGGGCATCGCGCCGATGACCTCGCAATGCTCCGCGCCCAACCCCACCTCTTCGTAGGCTTCGCGAAGCGCGGTGGCGGCGGCATCGGCGTCTTCGGGCTCGCGTCGGCCGCCCGGAAAACTGATCTGCCCCGCGTGATCCGACAGATGATCGGCGCGCTGCGTCAGCAGCACGGTCAAGCCGCCCTCGCGCACGACGAGCGGCACCAGCACGGACGCCACGCGCGGATCGCCGCCGATCGCCTTGATGCGCTGCTCGCGCTCTTCCTGCGCCCAGTCGAGATCCATCGCGAAACGCGCGCGCAAGCCTTCAGGCGTGAGGCGCACGGGCGGAACGGGCGGGAGTGTCTCGCCCGTCGAGAGGACGGGCATCGTTTCGGGTTCGAGGATGCGGGGAGTCGAAGTCTTTCCGGTGGACACGGGTCGAGAACGGTTCTGTGGAAGCCTCAATTTGAACACACCAAAGAAAAAAGCACCCGAGGGGTGCTTTTTCCGTACTGCTTCTGGCGAGGGACTTACTCTGCGGAAGCAGCAGACTTGTCCTTGAACACCAGCTTTTCCTTGATTCGAGCCGACTTGCCCGAACGCTCGCGCAGGTAGTAGAGCTTCGCACGGCGGACATCGCCACGACGCTTCACGACGATGCTCGCGAGCAGCGGCGAGTAGGTCTGGAACGTACGCTCGACGCCTTCGCCCGACGAGATCTTGCGGACGATGAAGTTCGAGTTCAGGCCACGGTTACGCTTCGCGATGACGACGCCTTCGTAAGCCTGAACACGCTTGCGCGTGCCTTCGACCACGTTCACGTTGACGACGACGGTATCGCCCGGCGCGAAGTCGGGGATGCTCTTCTCGCCCAGAACGCGTGCGATCTCTTCCTTCTCGAGTTGCTCAATCAGATTCATTACTGACTCCTTGTGCCATCTTGCCGGAGTTGTGTGCCTTGTATTGAGTCAGGCCCCGGTAGAGGATGGGTTTGCTTCAGGCGCCGATACCACTCGACGCCCCCATTTTCCCGCTCGTCCGCTCGAAACCTATGCGGGCTTCGACGCTTCCTTCGCGAGTTCTGCGAGCCACGCCTCATCAGCACGGCTCAACATCTTGCTGCGACGCGCCCGCTCGATCAGATCGGGCCGCTTGTTGAATGTGTTGCGCAATGCTTCGCGCCTGCGCCAGGCGTCGATTTCCTTGTGATGGCCGCCGAGCAGCACATCGGGAACGCGCACGCCGTCGTACTCTTCCGGACGCGTGTAGTGCGGGCAATCGAGCAGCACATCGACGAAACTGTCCTGCACCGCCGATTGCGCGTCGTTCAGCACACCCGGCAACTGACGCACTACGGCGTCCATCAGCGCCATGGCGGGGAGTTCTCCGCCGGACAGCACGAAGTCGCCGAGGCTCACTTCTTCGTCCACTTCACGGTCGATCAGGCGCTGATCGATCGCTTCGTAACGGCCGCACAGCAATACGAGACCGGGTTCCTGCGCGAATCGCATCACGCGATCGTGATCCAGCTTCGCACCTTGCGGCGACATCATCACGACGCGCGTCGACGTGATGCCCTGCTCGCGCTGCGCAGCCTTCGCCGCGTGGATCGCGTCTTCCAGCGGGCGCGCCAGCATGACCATGCCGGGGCCGCCGCCGTAAGGGCGATCGTCGACGGTGCGGTAGTTGTCCGTGGTGAAATCGCGCGGATTCCACGTGCGCAGACCGAACCGCTCCTGCTTCACCGCCCGGCTGGTGATGCCCCAGTCGGTCAGCGCGCGAAACATTTCGGGAAAGAGCGTCACGACATCGAACTGCATCGCTCTCTCCGTAACGTGCCGATGTTCAATAATCGGCGTCCCAGTCGACGACGATACGCTTCGCCGCCCGGTCCACCGTCTTCACATATACGCCGACGAACGGAATGAGCCGCTCGCCGGTGACGGGCGCGCCGTCCTTGTTCGTATCCGGATACTCGATCCGCAGAATGGAATGCGCGCCGTTGTCGATCAGATCGGCGACGCGACCAAGCGCAACGCCAGCTTCATTTTCGACATCGAGGCCGATCAGATCGACCCAGTAGAATTCGTCGTCGCTGTCGAGCTTCGGGAAATCGCCACGCGCGATATTC
>Ga0182736_1003547_pt1 | contig 10425 bp, 10 predicted proteins | sample eDN5th30CKraftBY_FD_128882 | JGI IMG/M metagenome (GOLD analysis project Ga0182736, IMG submission 128882) | Enriched backyard soil microbial communities from Emeryville, California, USA - eDNA 5th pass 30_C Kraft BY (version 2) (version 2) | ecosystem: Environmental > Terrestrial > Soil >...
CGCCCAGATGCGGCACAGATCCGTGGACCAACGCTCATTAGGCGCGCTCGCCACCGACGGCAAGGCCTGGATGCGAGGCCTGAAACCAATGGCTCGCTTCTTTACCTGCCAGCCTTTGAGCTGAAAGATGCGCTGCACGGTGTTCTTATTAAAACCCAGCAGATACGCCACTGTCCGGTAACCGAAGGATGGTGACTCTTCGATCATGGCCTTGATCGGTTCGGCGAACTGCGGGTTTATCTTGGGCTCAGTCTTAACCGGCTTGTAATACACCGTGCGTCGGGGAATACCGAACCATTGGCATAGCTTGGCGATCGAGACGGTGTACCCGTCGGCTTTAAGTCCCTGGCGGATCGTCTCGATCATTTCTCGTCCTCGCCCAACAGGGACTGCAATTTTTTTCTTGCACGCAGCTCCAGCATCGCTTCGCCATAGGCCTCTTGAAGAGCCTTGAGCTGGCGTTCATATTGCTCTCGGATATCCTCGGGCTTGGCCCGCAAGGCGTTTTCCATGCCCCGCTTTGCATCGCCCAGCCAGTTCTCGATCTCCGAGGGCGATAGGTCGTAAGCACGGCTGGCTTCGGCAACCGTCGTCTTGCCCTGAATAATGTCCAGCACCAGCGCGCTTTTCCGCTTGGCTGTCCAGCGTTTGATCTCGTCTTCCATCTTCATACTCATGGTGATTTCCTAAATTATCACCTGAGCAGGATTTCAGTGGGTCATTACACAAATGCAATTCGGTGAGTGGTTGCGCGACGATATCAACGCTGGGATTTTTGAGCCGGCAGTGGCGGACCACGACCTGGCTATCTTGTTGACAATGGTGCTGCGGCATGGCGTTGCTTTGTACGGTCCAGCAGCCCAGGAATTTTTCGATGAAGTCCCTGCCATCGATGTTCAGCGTTCGTTACTGGAGACCTTGTCGCTATGGAATACAGAGACGGACTGGGAAGGAGATGAAAGAAACATCGTTCTTGCCATAGTACGTACTTGGTACACAGCCATGACGGGAGATATTGCGACCAAAGATGCCGCTGCAAACTGGGCCCTTCAGCGTCTGCCTATAGAACACAAGCAAATCGTAATTGCAGCAAGAGATGCGTACCTTGGACTGGAAGCGGTAGATCTAGTGGCCTTTCCGCAAGAGCGGGCGGCACTTTTGAATTACATCCGGTCTAGCGTGACGGCGAAGCTGCAATAACTGAAGTGATTGCTCGAATAAAAATCCGCTTCGGGTCGAGTTGCGACATTAGCGACAGACTTCAAGCGGCCAGAAGCGGAAGTTGAATAGGAGAGTAGCGGATCAATCCGGATACAACATTTGCCACGCTTAATCTATGGCCCATACACCTGACAATAAGCGTCTCGGCCGACCCGATTACGCAGATCTATTTCTGTGTATGGAACTGTATATCGAAAACCTTTTCCGCACTTCCCTGTACAGTACATTCGGCACGTTCGAGCCTGGCCAACGGTTGGTCGTATTCAAACTTCTCTAAAAAAAGCTTTGCAACGTCTAAGGCCATTCTGGAAGTCGCTTTTGTTCCAGGCATATTAACGTCTAATTGATGACTGCCTTGAAAATCACTTACTGAGTCTCGATACGTAACTTTGATTTGAAACACGATTATCGCTCCTTTTTCTTTCGCATTTTCATAATGTTGTTTTGCAAAGCTCTCATCAAACATAGGGGTTGAGGCCTCTCTTGTGATGAGAAGAACGATGCTGATCGCGAACATGGCCAAAGCTTCCGCTACTTGTTGCTGCTCTGGCCTCCAGGCATCTTTACGCTTGATATTTCCATGAAAATAGAAGCCTCTCTTTTCTACAAGGTGATCTATTACCTTGTCGGCGCCGGGCGCACTAGCAAACAGTATCGCCGTGTCTGACGTATATTGCGGCCTCATTACGACTGGATCCAGCAGAGTCGTCTCCACCATTTCTTTGAAGATAACGTTATTCTTCAGCACCTCTTTTAGCCTCGAGGATTTAAACTGGCCTTCGCCGTATAACGACTCGATCAGAAGAAATGAGTAGCGAAAAGAATTAATAAACTGCTGCTCAGATAAAGCCTTACTCGCGGCTCGAGCAAGGGTAGCTTCGAACTTTGGAGTACTGTTTTCTTCTGCTGCCATGATCGCTCGTGTGAGCAGATCAAATGAAAGCGGTATTGGTGAGTCTTTAGCTGTGCGGGCCATGGATTTGACGGCGATCTGCTTCTCCTCATCAACGGTCTCGCCTTCGTATTTGGTCTCTACTTCCTCTGTTGCAAGAGTGATGTCATGGAAGCAATGAAGGAAAGCCATTGCCCCATCTAACTGCTGCTTGACAAAAAACCATAAAGGATCGCGCACAGATACCTGCGTCCTATTTTCAGCTTGCTTTTCGATATGGGGTGCATATCCGATCGGCTGATTCGTAAAAATGATCTCTAAAGCCTTTGCAAGCCCAGCCTCTTCAATTACTCGACAAGTGCCGCCTTGAATTGGAATAGCCCAATGGTCTGGGATAATCAGTGCGCTCTGAATAGGAACGATGTAACGAATACGCATGGAACGCCATAAGGTATGCTAGTTTGATCCGATTTTCGATACGGGTGAATTCGGTACAAGATCTGTAAAGAGTATAAGCAATTTTTTTAGAAGAAACCTGTTGCGGCACTCGGGTCGAATACATATCGTAATGCGTGGGCAACGCTAAATGGGAACAGTGTCCATAGACGAAAGCCGCTATCAGACTCCAAGGTATTATCAGACGGCTTCGGGTCGAGTTCGGCCTCTCCGGCTTTGGCTACAATCGGCCAAAAGCGGTCGGAACGCTAAGAGTTGATGGTTTTGTTGGAGTGGAAAAACAGATGGTTCGTCTACGGGTACTTTCGGCTAATTTCGGAAATTCAGTCAGATCCTGTTTTCTGAAAGTAATCTTGTAATCCGTGGAGCAAAGTTTTCGAAGCATCTGACCAATCCTTTGTCGGAGGCAGGGCCACTAGAAGTGAGGCTGTTGCTATAGCGACCGCAATAATAGTCAGCCATTCCATTCTTTTTTGAGCTCGTACGCTCTCGCGTACGCTGATGACAGTCGACAGCTGTTCAAAATGTTCTCTTACCGACCGCTCCTCATTAATTATCTGTCCGGCAAAAAAACCTGTTTGTTTGCAAAGGATGGTACCAAACTCGCGTTGCTCATCGTCTTTTCTCCAACCTGGGGAAAAAAATGATTCGCAGTCGTGCTTGAAGTAATGAAGGTGTTTTGAACGCTCAAGGAGCTCGGACACTATGGCAGGAGTGCCCAGAGAGCGATCAAAAAAATCTTGAATTTGCTCAATCATACGAACTGCCTTGCGGCGGCTTGTGCTTTTGATAGCCAGTGCAGCTCGACTATTCTTTAGATCGGTGGAAGCTGCTCTCAAGAACTCTATGGCGGCATAGTTGCTTAAAATCCCCCCTATGTGTTCATGACAATACTGTACGTAGGCTTGACGGGTATGACCTCCCCAATGCTTGAGAGTAACTTCTGAAACCTCTGATGTGCATAATGCAACAACGAAGTTAGGAGTTTCCTTTCTCCATTCACCGTTGCGAGTCAAAAAGCGAAGGCTGGCACAGGCAGGGCTAGTCCATACGTCATGACCTAACGAGTTTGCGACTAGATTGCGCCAACCAAGACGAGCTTTTATCTTCTGATCGTCAGTGTTTGGAAGCAGATGGGTATTCTTCGTAGTAACGAATTCTGCGGTAGGCATTCGTTCACTGCCAAGGTTGCAGAAAAATCCTGGTAGATTTTCGGAGAACCACGTATGTGCAATAGCCCTAACCCTGGTCCTTACTTTTTCGATTGAACGCTGTTTCAAGCGCTGCGGATCAATAATAGAGATGCCCGTTTTGGTCTCTAATCGTTCACGTCTTGTTTTTCGGTCCTGGTTAAGCTCTGTCTCGTAATTCTGCTCAATACATCCTTTAAGCACAAACCCTATAAGAACGCAGGTCAATGAAGGTGTTAATTGATAGATGCGAACAAGGAGGTAATCAACACACTCAGGCATAGAGGCATAGTTATCACCCCCTAAGAAACGCTTACGATCACCCTGTGCGGCAACTAGTCCGATGTTGTACCACGCTCCTGCGCCACCGTAAGCTCTCTGATGACGTACCCAGTTAACCGCTCTATCGTCTACTGACCGCCCAAATCCAGCAGCCCAGTTCAGTCGACGAAGTTGGTCGCAAAGACCTTCTGCCTCTGCTGGACCAAATAGCTCTACTCCCCAAACGAGACGAAGGCGCAATTCTTCGTCCTCAGGAACACGTGATGTCTCGTTATCTTCCTGATCACGCTGCTCATAGTAATTCTTATCATTACCGTCTGGTGGAAGCACTGAGTTAGGGAACCGCCAGTAAGCGCGCCATCTCATGTTTTGTATAAGACGCGAAGCCCAGTTGTCACGCACAGGAAGGCTCTTCGCGGGCTCATCTCCCGGTACATGGTCCTCTGATTCATTCACGGTTTTTGAGTCCACTTAACTAGCCTCCTAGGCTCACGAGGTTAAAAGCGCCAACTAGCGCTGTTGTGCAATGGGAGAGCGTAACAATAAAAGTGCACTGAAGCGCATTTTCGCCATGTGGTTTTTGATCAAAACAGCCTTGATGCTACTGGAAATTACTGGGCATGGAAGGCTCGGGTTCTACGTATTGTCCCCTATGATGGCGTCCCCCAGATTTGGGGTTTCCTTTCTGTGAGGATGTGGACAACTTCACAGATTGCAACTATTTCGGCCAAAGGCATGCGGTGGCAAGAGAGAGGGCAGCATGCACGACGCGGCGCACCCGGCACCCGAATACCACCAGCCGAGCCGCCGGATTGTGTCCTGTCCGCATCGGGTCGAGGCTGATTGAAAACTCGAAAAAATCCCATTTTCGGGAGTGGCAAAATCACTCCCGATTACGCGATCGTCGATTCTGGCAGGCTCACAGTTTGTCATGTTTTGTCTAAAGAAGTATCTTATGTGATATGGTGGCTTCCTGAACAAGTCAAAAGCTTCGCACAAGAGTTCGTCGGTGTTGGTTTCACAGCAGTCCGTAATTTGGTGAAGCTGCGACTCTGTGATTTTTTACACGGCGCACTGCGTGCAATTGTTATGCAGTAAAAAGCCTAACGTCCTATGCAAGCTGAAATCAGTGAGCAAGTACGTGACGTCTTAGTGAATGGGGTCAAACCAAAAAATTGCAGACTAACGATTCCATCTTCTCTAGGGGTGCATATAGCGTAAGGGGCAGTAATATATGAACTGGACTCCAGAGGCACCCTTTCAGGCCCTTGCGCTAACAGGAGGGGGCTACCGAGGCCTGTTTACGGCCTGCGCACTTGATGTTATGGAGAAAGAGTGCGGCCCCATCGCCCGACATTTTGACCTTATTTGTGGAACGTCGATCGGCGGCATCGTGGCCTTGGCGGCAGCCTTTGAGGTGCCAATGTCGAGAGTGGTGGAAGTGTTTGCGAATGATGGCGAAATGATCTTTCCGCCGCGAAAGAAGCCCACCGGGTTAGGAGTGTACAAAGACCTATGGCAGTACCGCTCGAAGCCTCGCTACTCTAGCCGTGACCTGCGTTCCACCATCACAAAGCTTATTCCAGCTGACGCCACGCTCGGTGATGCGATTCATCCGCTGTGTATACCGGCAGTGAACCTGACCGAAGGCAGACCCCAAGTATTCAAGACGCGTCATAAAGCGGAGTGGCAGCGAGACTGGAAACTTAAAGCAGTCGATATCGCCCTCGCAACCTCAGCCGCTCCGACGTTTTTCGAACTTGCCGAAGTTGCACAGAGTCGTTACGCAGATGGTGGCTTGTTCGCGAATGCTCCGGATCTTGTTGCGTTACATGAGGCCGAACACTTCTTCGGCCTTTCGACAGACTCGATTCGCCTACTGAGTGTGGGTACCACCACGCGGAAGTACTCGGTATCACATAAAGATGGACGTGCGTTCGGCATCGTAGACTGGATGTCAGAGCAGCGACTTTTTAACGTCATCATCTCCGCCCAGCAGCAGTTTGTCGATCAACTGGTGACCCACCGACTGGGCGATAACTACCTACGTATTGATCAGGAGCCGTCGCATGAACAGGCCTACGACCTCGGTCTGGATGTCGCGACAGAAGCGGCTAGGACAACGTTGTTAGCGCTGGCAGAAAAGTCTGTTACGGACGTGTTAGGCACGAAGCTTAAGCCGTATCTTAATCACGAGCCACAGCTACAGTTGGTAAGGGAGGACTAATGGGGAAGGCAGCCCGATTGTTTAATAGTGATGCTGAGCAGACACTCTATGGTCGCGTTACACCGACGCAGGAGCAACGACAGTTTTTGCAAGACCAGTGGAACGCGATGGCCGAGCACCTTAAGGCGACGCTACCTAGATGGGGCTACCCCGTCTCCACTTGGTTACAAGGATCCTACAAGTACGGCACCCTTATTAAACCGGTGCATAAAGGTGAGGAATACGACGTTGATGTTGGGATCTACTTCTCATGGGATCCGAGAGAAAATGAATTTAGCCCTGCTGCACAGCAGCTACGGGCATGGGTACAGCAAGAACTCATAGAGTATAAGAAAGCTGCTGTCTCGTTGAAAGAGGTCATTTCACCCCCAAAGGAACGGTGCTCTCGAGCCATCTACGGGCAGCAGTTTCATATTGACACGCCAACCTATCACCACGACCCGGTGACTGATAGTCGGCGCCTGGCTTGTTTCTCAGGGGCATGGGAAGAGAGCGATCCCAAGCAACTCTACATATGGTTCAGGGACGTAGTTGGGGACGAAAATCGCGCGCTGCTTAGAAGGCTTGTGCGATACCTCAAGGGCTGGGCGGCAGTTGCCTTCAAAGACGAGCCAGATGCACGGCCGAGTTCCACTCTGCTAACGGTGATCGTCGCAGAAGCATTCAGTCAAATGTGGGGCACTTGCCCGCCGGGTATCGCAGATGATGATGCGCTTATCGCTATCGTCGACCAGATTTATGATCGGCTGACAGAAAATCGAAAAATTTCTAACCCAGTCGACCCGGACGAAGATCTAAATCGTATTCCTGTAGAGTCGTGGGATGCATTTCTAACGCGCCTGGCGGTACTGAATGACGCTGCTCAAGCGGCAGATACTGCGGAGGATGAGGCTGCAGCGGCGTTTGCATGGGAAAGGGCATTTTTATTTTTGATGCCGCTTCCGGAAACGGACGAGGTTGAAGTATTCGAGTCGACCACGAACCGAGCGCTAATGCAGATCCCAGACATTGACATAAGAATTTACGATGACCGCGGGGGTAGACTCTTGGCGACCTACCGTAATGAAGTGCCTAGCGTGCCGAAGGGACGGTGGCTTGTCTTCGAAATTGCGAACAAGCATATTGTCCCGGAATACGCTGATATCAGTTGGACGGTACGTAACGATAGCGACGAGGCCGACTATATTGGCGACTTGGGACACGTCCAGCGTGGTATCAATATGCACGTTGCTGAAGAGAGTACTGCTTATTTGGGCAAACATTATATGGACTGCGTCATCAGACTTAATGGAACCGTGTTTGCCGTGCGACGAGTGCAGGTGTACATCGAGTCAAATCAGCGAAAGCCGCTTGCTCAAGCCCAACGGGCGTGGACGAAACTCCGAACTCGAAAGGGGCGGCGAGGGTAAAGGCTGGCAACATGGACGTTTGCAACCACCAACGACTATCTCAGCCGCTTCGCCAGATCTTCGGCCCGAGGATGGTAATACCGCATCAACATACGTGGGTCTTTATGACCTGTAATTTTTGTCAGCTCGTGCATCGGAAATATCTCCGCCAAACGAGTTGTTGCCTCATGCCGTAGATCGTGGAAGCGCAAATCAGTCAAATATTTCGCGTTTAGTCTCCGTCCTGCTTTCTCGCACTCGTGCTCATAAGCCTTACGTGCACGTTTCACAGCACGGTCAAAGGCCCGTGTAACGGCGTCACCACGCACCCTAAATATTCGGCTATCATCCATCGCCTCGAGGCCTTGCTTGTCGTCTTCGTCTCGCTTCTGGTCATATTCTTTTTTCAGTGATGTCAAAACCTGAACAGCCCGGGTTGATAACGGCACATCGCGTGAGCTGCCATTTTTGGTAAGTGGAAGGTGCGCGACACGACGCGTCAGATCCACGTGTTCCCACCGCAACTGCACAAGCTCTCCACGCCGCATGGCCGTTTCTAACGCCAGCCAAATGATTGATGGCAGGATGTCAGAACCGCTTGCGGAAACGATATGCTCCAGTTCGCCGTCACCCATGTCCCTGTTAGTCTCCTCTTCGTCTACAGCGCCTGATGATGGCTGTTCAGCCACTTGAATTCGGCGGGTACGCGCGTTGTTGGGTTGAGGCTTACGAATCAGCTCAACAGGGTTTGAAAGGCTTTCCATGCCCCACTCTTTACGGGCAATGTTGAAAACGTGTGAAATAACGGCCAAATACCGCAGAACGCTTGCTGGTTTATAGTCTTTTAACCATTCGTCCCGTAGCTTGGCGACATCAGCGCTGCGTATAGTTGCTAGAGGACGTTTGGCGAAGTTCACCCCTTTCAATACACGAGTTAGAGAAAGTTCTTTAGTAGCGTTTCTTTTGGAGGGCACGACTTCAAGCTCATATCGGTCCAGAGCATCAAGGAACGAAGTTGCCTCGGCTTCACCTCGGCTTACCCAAACGCCGCGTACCATCTCCGACTCAATCGTTTTCCCCCAAGCCTCCGCTTCAGCTTTAGTATTGAAGGTCTTGCTCTGTGCTGGGTAGCCTTGTCGTCGCACTTGCGCTTCCCATTGGTATGGGCCTCGCTTTCGGATACTTGCCATTGTTAAGCCTATTTTCTTTTGAGTGTGGCAATATTGTGGCAAATAAAGAAAAATAACGCCAGAAGCTTTGATACTACTATAGCTGTATTCGCATTCGTAATGAGAAGGTCGGGGGTTCGACTCCTCTCATCGGCACCAGTATTCATGCGGCTTTGCGAGGTTTTTGCAGAGCCGCATTCCCACGCAGCCACGTTTCCGCACTGGCACCGCGCCCATCCCGTTTGCGTAGCCAAGGTTCCAGCCTGTGAGCCAGGTCAACCGAGATCGCCGCGTGGCCGTGCAGCAGGCGCGATAACGCCACGCGGCTCACACCCCGCTGACGGGCCGCCTCAGCCACAGACAGTCCCAGAGCGGGAAGAATATCTTCGGGCGGCGTCTCGCCACGATGAGGCGGGTTATGTATATGCCTGGCGCGCGGGCGTTGGCATTTGGCTGGTGCCAAGTGACGGCATCGATACCGCCATGCCCCCCACGCCCAGGCCGGCGCGCCCGACATTCGATACGGTGCAACGGTCAGGGACGGCTTCGTCAGGACTGCTTCCGCAGGCGATCAAAATCCGGGCGCGACGCATGCCCCGGTCCTCCCGGTACGGAAGCCGGTTCCGGGCATTACCAATGAACGCCCAGGCCCACTGAATACCGCTTTTCATTGGCCGAAGGCTTGCCCGACATGGTTATATGGTCGTAGCCCGCTTTGGCATAGAGCGACATCCACTGCGTGACACTGTAACGCAAGCCAAGCACCGACTCGAGGCTGTAGTCGGAAGAGCCCCTGAACGCGCGATGGACCTCGCCGGTCGTGAATACCTGCCACTGCTTGCCGGCCAGGTAACGTGTGAAGTTCCAGCCCAGGCCCGCAGTCTGAAAATTGTCGCGCGTGTCATCATGGTAGTTGTAGCGCGTATGCGTAAGGAAGGTCGACATCGAAAACGCGCCCAGCTCGTCGTCCCAGAACTGATAGCCCGGGCCGGCGGCAAAGACGATCTGGTGGGCAGGGTTGTCGACACGGTCGCTGCCATAGCGCAGGCGGCCGCGCAGGAACAGTTTTTCCGACAGGAAGCGATCGACCATGTAGGCGGCGTCGTAGTTGTACGTGCCCACCACGCCGTCCTGAGTCTTGCGCGCATAGTTCAGCTTCAGGCCGTGGCGCCATCTGTCGCGCCGCGCCGTGGCGTGCAGGACCGAACTCCAGTTCTGATTGCTCTTCGATGAGTGCGTGGCGCTCAGGGCCAGATCGATGCCTCCCTTGAAACTCCAGTCCCGAAGGAAGGCATGGGGTCGCACAAGACGCTCGATGTCGGCCAGCGCCACCTGATCCGAACCCTCTCCTTCCATTGCGCCGTCCGGCCGCAATGCGACGATGCGTCCGGGCTGCCCGGTTGACGCCAACCGGGCCTCGTATCCAGCCGGCAAGCCTTTCGCGCGCAAAAGCATCGGATCACTTGTCTGAAGCTGTGCGACCTTGTCCCAGCTGATGCGGATCTCGCCCGCGTAATCGGTGTCCAGGATGAGCGCGCCGCCATCCATCAGCAACACTTTGCCGCTGAGCCGGTCGCCATTGGTCATCACAATGGTGTCC
>Ga0182736_1003551_pt1 | contig 10421 bp, 6 predicted proteins | sample eDN5th30CKraftBY_FD_128882 | JGI IMG/M metagenome (GOLD analysis project Ga0182736, IMG submission 128882) | Enriched backyard soil microbial communities from Emeryville, California, USA - eDNA 5th pass 30_C Kraft BY (version 2) (version 2) | ecosystem: Environmental > Terrestrial > Soil >...
CCGCGGATCTGGTAGAGCTGCGCCAGCCCGAAGTTGTCGGCCTCGTCCACGATGATCGTGTTCGCGTTGGGGATGTCGAGGCCGCTCTCGATGATCGTCGTGCACAGGAGCACGTCGTACTTGCGCTCGATGAACTCGCCGACGATGCGCTCGAGGGCGTGCTCCTGCATCTGCCCGTGGGCCACGCCCACCGACGCCTCCGGCACCAGCTCCAGCAGGAAGCGCTGCATCGCGCCGATGGACTGCACGCGGTTGTGCACGAAGAAGACCTGACCGCCCCGCGCCTTCTCCCGCAGGATCGCCTCGCGGATCTCGGTGGGCGAGAAGCGCAGCACGAAGGTGCGGATCGAGCGGCGGTCGGCGGGCGGCGTCTGGATGATCGACATGTCGCGCACGCCGGCCATCGACATGTGCAGCGTGCGCGGGATCGGCGTCGCGGTGAGGGTGAGCACGTCCACCGCCGCGCGCAGCTTCTTCAGCTTCTCCTTGTGGGCGACGCCGAAGCGCTGCTCCTCGTCCACCACGACGAGGCCCAGGTCGTGGAACGACACCGTGGAGCCGAGGAGCGCGTGGGTGCCGATGACGATGTCCACCTCACCCTTGGCGGTGCGGCGGAGCACCTCACGGTTCTCCTGATCCGTGCGCAGCGACGACACCCAGTCCACCCGCACCGGGTACTCCTTCATCCGCTTCGAGAAGGAGTGGAAGTGCTGCAGCGCGAGGATCGTGGTGGGCACCAGCACCGCCACCTGCTTGCGGCCCAGCACCGCGAGGAAGGCGGCGCGCATCGCCACCTCCGTCTTGCCGTAGCCCACGTCGCCGCAGACCAGCCGATCCATCGGCTGCGGCGAGGTCATGTCGCGGATCACGTCCCGGATCGCCTTCGCCTGATCCGGCGTCTCCTCGTACGGGAAGTCCTCCTCGAACTGCTCGAAGAAGCGATCGGGATCCGGGAAGCGGATCCCGGGGTGCGCCTTGCGCCGCGCGTAGATGTCCAGGAGCTCCGCCGCCATCTTCAGCAGCTCGTCCTTGACGCGCTTCTTCGTCTTCTCCCAGGTGATGCCGCCGAGCTTGTCCAGGCGCGCGTGCTCGGCGCCCGCGCCCACGAACTTCTGCACCTGCCGCAGCTTCGACACCGGGAGGAAGAGCTTGTCCTTCCCGGCGAAGTGCAGGACCAGGAAGTCGCCCTCCACGCCGCGCACGGCGAGCTTCTGCAGGCCGCCGTAGCGGCAGAGGCCGTGGTCCACGTGCACGCAGAGGTCGCCCTCCTCGAGCTCGCGGAACGCCGCGACGAAGGGCTGGTCGGCGCGCTTGGGCGCACCGCGCGCCTTCTTGCGCAGGCGGGCGCCGAGGATCTCCTCGTCCGCGATCACCGCGAACCGATCGTCCGGCGAGAGGAACCCTGCGGACGTCTCCGCCGGGATGATCCAGGCGTGCACCGATCGATCCCAGAGGCTCGCGGGATCGTCGGGGAGCGGGCCCTCCCGCACCTTCACGTGGATCTTCCGCTCGGCGAGGAGCCGCCGCAGCTTGTCGGCCTGTCCCGGCGTGCCCGCGGCGAGGAGCGTGGTCCAGCCCCTCTCGCGCCAGCGCCTCAGGCGCTCGACCAGCGGCGAGAGCGCGCCCTCCTCGCCCTGGTGGTTCTCGATCTCCTTGCGCAGCCCCGCGGTGGGCTGGAGGTCGAAGCGCAGCGGCTCCGCGCCGCCGGGCACGCCCATCCACAGCGCGTGGAGCTCCACGCGCGCGAACCGCTCCAGCGACGCGCGGGTCTGCGCGGGGGAGAGGAAATGCGCCTCCGGCGGCAGCGCCAGCTCGCCCCGCTCGATCGCGGCGGTGTGCTCCTTCGCGAGCTCGGCGTCCAGCTCCTCCAAGGCGCGATCGATCGACACCGGATCGTCGAGGAGCACCACCGTGTCGTCGGCCAGGTGGCTCGCCAGCGGCACCAGGCCTTCCTCGAAGAAGCCGGGGAGGAGCGCCTCCACGCCGAACGCGGGGATCGACTCCTGGATCGCCTCGGTGAGCTCGCGCACCTTCGCCGTGGGGCGGTTCACCCGATCCGCCGCCGCCCGCGCCGTCGCCACGCCGCGTCTGCGGCTCTCCTCGTCGAAGAGGATCTCACGGGCCCGCACGATCTTCAGCTCGGCGACCGTGTCCACCGTGCGCTGCGACGACGGATCGAAGAGCCGCACGCTCTCCACCTCGTCGCCGAAGAGCTCGATCCGGGCGGGCTGCTCGTACGCCGGCGACCACACGTCGAGGATCCCGCCGCGCACCGCGAAGGTCCCCGGATCCTCCACCATCGGCACGCTCTGGTAGCCGAGATCCACGAGGCGCCGCGCCATCTCGTCGCGATCGCAGGTCGAGCCGGCGGCGATCGTCTCGGACGACTCCTCTACCGCCTCGCGCGGGAGCTGCCGCCGCGCCAGCGCCCGGGCGGAGACGACCACCACGCGCGGCGACGGCCCCGACAGCATCGAGAGGCCGGCGAGGCGATCGAGCTCGGTGGTGCGATCCGGCGAGAGCCCGTCGTAGGGGAGCACGCCGTCGACGGGCACGCGCACGACGGTGCGCTCCGCGCCGTCCGCTGCCGGCGGGAGAAAGAACGAGAGGTCGGCGGCGAAGCGGTCGGCCGCGTCTTCGTCGGCGGCAACGGCGAGGATCGAGCGCCCTAGCGTCCGCGCGAGGCGTGCCCCCACGAAGCCCCGCGCGCCGGCGCCCACGCCCACCACGGGCCAGGCTCCGCCCCCCTTTGCGCCGGCGAGGCGCTGCTCGAGCCGCTCGAGGGCGGGGACCTGTTCGGGACGATCGGACATCGGCTTGGCAAACGCCCGCGCATTACCACTTCGCGCCATGGGACGAAACGCCGAAGCGGTCGGAATCATTGCCGCGGCCCCGACCGTGTGCGATGCTCGCGGATCAAACGTTTCCCTCACAAGATCGACATGCCGGACCAGAAGGGCGCCTTCCGCGCCGACATCAGCGACGACGCCATCCAGGAAGCCCTCCGCGCCGTGGAAGGCCGGGAAGCAGGGACCCCCCAGGACGACCAGACTGCCGCCGACGAGGCATCCGCCCTCGACGAAGCGGTCGTGCTCGACATCGAGCCTCCAGACGACCGCGTCGCGGCGCTCGAGGCGGCCCTCGCCGAGAAGGAGCGCCTCCTCGAGGAGTCCTTCGCGCGGGGGCGCGAGACGATGGAGCGGTTGCAGGAGCTCAACGAGCGGCTCCTGCGGCAGGCGGCCGATTTCGACAACATGCGCAAGCGCGCCGCGCGGGAGAAGGAAGACCTCCAGCGCTTCGCCATCGAGAAGCTCCTCAAGGAGCTGGTGCCCGTCCTCGACAACTTCGACCGGGCCCTCGAGCACGCCCAGGCCGGCGCGGATCTGGAGAGCTTCGCGCAAGGCATCGCCATGACCCGGCGCACCTTCGAGGAGACGCTGGGGCGCTTCGGCGTCAAGGGCTTCACTGCGGTCGGGGAGGCCTTCGATCCGCGCTTCCACGAGGCCATGGAGCAGGTGGAGAGCGCGGAGCACGCCGCCAACGTCGTCGTGCGGGAGATGGTCCGGGGCTACCTGCTCCACGACCGCCTGATCCGGCCGGCCCTCGTCTCCGTCTCGAGGGGGCCGGGACCCGCCGCCGTCGCTGCCGAGCCGGGGGGCGACGCAGCGCCGGAAGAGACGCACGAATGACCGCAGGGATCCCGCGAGCCGGCGCGTCCAGGAGCGGGATCACCTCGCCGAGTGGGGAACGGGAATGAGCAAGGTCATCGGAATCGACCTGGGGACCACCAACTCCTGCGTCGCCGTGATGGAAGGCGGCGAGGTGGTGGTCATCCCGAACTCCGAGGGGAGCCGGACCACGCCGTCGATCGTCGGCTTCACCGAGAGCGGGGAGCGGCTGGTGGGGCAGATCGCCAAGCGGCAGGCGATCACGAATCCGGAGAACACGATCTACGGCGTGAAGCGTCTCATTGGCAGGCGCTTCGACAGCAGGGAGGCGCAGGCCACCCGGCAGATCGTCCCCTTCGGCGTGGTGGAAGCAGGCAACGGCAACGGCGACGCGTGGATCGAGGTGCGCGGGCAAAAGATGTCGCCCCCCGAGATCTCCGCGATGGTCCTCACCCGCATGAAGCAGACGGCGGAGGACTACCTGGGCGAGCCGGTCACCCAGGCGGTGATCACCGTCCCCGCCTACTTCGACGACGCCCAGCGGCAGGCCACGAAGGACGCCGGCCGCGTGGCCGGCCTCGACGTCCAGCGGATCATCAACGAGCCCACCGCGGCGGCGCTGGCCTACGGCCTCGACAAGACGGGCTCCGACGCCACCGAGCGGATCGCCGTCTACGATCTGGGCGGCGGCACCTTCGACATCTCGGTCCTCGAGCTCAACCAGGGCGTCTTCGAGGTGAAGGCCACCAACGGCGACACGCTGCTGGGCGGCGAGGACTTCGATCAGCGCATCATCGAGTGGCTCGCGCGGCGCTTCGCGGAAGCATTCGCCATCGATCTCATGGCCGACCGCATGGCGCTGCAGCGCCTCAAGGAGGCCGCCGAGCGCGCCAAGCACGAGCTGTCGTCGGCCCTCGAGACGGAGATCAACCTCCCGTTCATCACCGCCGACGCCACGGGCCCCAAGCACCTGGTCGAGACCCTGGATCGAGCCACCCTCGAGCAGCTCTGCGCCGATCTGATCGAGCGCACCCTCGAGCCGTGCCGCACCTGCCTCAAGGACGCCGGCCTCACCGCGCGCCAGATCGATCGCGTGCTCCTCGTGGGCGGCATGACCCGCATGCCCCGCGTGCAGGCGAAGGTGCGCGAGTTCTTCGGCAAGGACGCCGACAAGGGCGTCAACCCCGACGAGGTCGTCGCCGCCGGCGCCGCCATCCAGGGCGCGGTGCTGCGGGGCGAGGTGCGCGACGTTCTCCTCCTCGACGTCACGCCCTTGAGCCTCGGCGTCGAGACCGCGGGCGGCGTCTTCACCAAGATCATCGAGAAGAACACGACGATCCCGCGCAAGGCGTCGCAGGTCTTCTCCACCGCGCAGGACAACCAGCCCATCGTGTCGGTGCACGTGCTCCAGGGCGAGCGCGAGATGGCCGCCGACAACAAGACCATGGCGCGGTTCGAGCTGGTGGGCATCCCGCCGGCGCCGCGCGGCGTGCCGCAGATCGAGGTGTCCTTCGACATCGACGCCAACGGCATCATCCACGTGGCGGCGAAGGACCTGGGCACCGGCAAGCAGCAGAAGATGCGGATCGTCGCGTCCTCCGGCCTCTCCGAGGAGGAGATCGATCGGATGATCGCCGACGCCGAGTCCAACAAGGGCGACGACAAGCGGAAGAAGGAGCTGGCCGAGCTTCGCAACGCCGCCGACGGCCTCCTCTACACCACCGACAAGAGCCTGGAGGAGTACGCCTCCATGCTGTCGCCCACCGACGTCGAGGAGATCCGCGCCGACATGGAGGTGCTGCGCGAGACCCTGCGCACCGACGAGGCCCACCGGCTCAAGGAGGCCATCGAGCGCCTCGAGGGCTCCGCCTACCGCATCGCCGACGCCATCTACGCCGCCAACGGCTGATTGACCGTGCTACAAGCGCGGACCATGAGTTTCGTCGAACGGACCTGCGACCGGATCGAGCGCCTCGGCACGCGCCTGTGCGTCGGCCTCGATCCTCGACCCGAGTGGCACCCCAAGGACGTGAGCCTCTGGCAGCACTGCAGCGAGGTGCTGGAGGCCTGCGCGCCCTACGCGTGCGCGGTGAAGCCGCAGATTGCGTTCTTCGAGGCGCTGGGCCTCGAGGGGCTCGAGGTGCTCTTCCGTGTGTTCGCGCTGGCGAAGGATCTCGAGATCCCCGTCGTCCTCGACGCCAAGCGGGGCGACATCGGCAGCACCGCCGAGGCCTACGCCAAGGCGTGGATGCGCGGCGCGCACGCGGGCCAGGCGCTCACCGTGAACCCCTACCTGGGGCGCGACTCGGTGCAGCCCTTCGTCGACGCCGCGAAGGAGGAGGGCGGCGCGATCTTCTGCCTCGTGAAGACGAGCAACCCCGGCGCCGGCGACCTGCAGGAGCTGGACGTGGGCGGGCGCACGGTGGCCCAGGAGATCGCCAACTGGACCTGCGACTGGAACGGCGCCGGCGCGGGTTACGGCCCGGTCGGGGCGGTGGTGGGCGCTACGAGGCCCGCCGAGCTGCACGCCTTCCGCGAGCGAATGCCCCGCAGCCTCCTCCTCCTGCCGGGGGTCGGCGCCCAGGGAGGCAAGCCCGCCGACCTCGAGCCGGCCTTCCACAAGGGAGGGAAGGGCGCCCTCGTCGCGGCCAGCCGCGCGGTGGAGTACGCCTCGCGGGGCGCGGACTTCGCCGTGGCCGCCAGGCGTTCCGCGAAGGAACTGCGGGAAGGCATCAACGCGGCTTGCGGGGTGCCGACCCCGCGTTAGGTTGAGCCAGCCGGCGCCAGGTGCGCCGTACGGGAGCTTGGTTGAAGCGCGATTACTACGAAGTCCTGGGTGTCGAGCGGACGGCGTCCGCCGGCGAGATCAAGAGCGCGTATCGCAAGCTCGCGCTCCAGCATCACCCCGACAAGAACCCGGGGAACACCGAGGCGGAGGAGAAGTTCAAGGAGGCCTCCGAGGCCTACGCCTGCCTCTCCGATCCCGAGAAGCGCGCCCGCTACGACCGCTTCGGCCACGAGGGGCGCCCCTTCGGCGAAGGGGGCTTCGGCGGGTTCGAGGGCTTCGGCGGCTTCGGGGACATCTTCGGCGACATCTTCGGGGAGATCTTCGGCGGCGGCGCGGGAGCGCGCGGGCGCCAGCGGGGCCGCGGCGCGGACCTGCGCTACGACAAGGAGCTGGAGTTCGACCAGGCGGCCTTCGGCACGGAGGTCGAGCTCGAGATCCCCCGGCGCAAGCGCTGCGACGTGTGCAGCGGCTCGGGTTGCAAGCCGGGCACCAGCCCGCGCACCTGCGGCACCTGCGGCGGCAGCGGCGCGCAGCGGTTCACCCAGGGTTTCTTCTCCGTCTCCCGCCCGTGCCCCACCTGCGGCGGCGAGGGCAAGGTGATCCCGGACCCCTGCGCCGCGTGCGGCGGCAAGGGCACCGTCACCTCCACCGCGAAGATCCCGCTGAAGATCCCCGCCGGCGTGGACAACGGCTCGCGGATCAAGCTCACGGGCGAGGGCGAGCCCGGCCCCATGGGCGGCCCGCCGGGCGATCTCTACGTGGTGATCCACGTCAAGGAGCACCCGATCTTCGTCCGCGAGGAGACCGAGATCATCTGCAACGTGCCCATCAGCTTCCCGCAGGCGGCGCTGGGCGCGTCCATCGACGTGCCCACCCTCGACGGCAAGGTGAAGATGAAGATCCCCGCCGGCACCCAGTCGGGGAAGGTCTTCCGCCTGCGCGGAAAGGGCGTCCCCGTCCTGGGCGGCCACGGCCGCGGCGACCAGCACGTGCGCGTCGTCATCGAGACGCCGTCGTCGCTCTCCAAGCGTCAGCGCGAGCTCCTCGAGGAGTTCGCCGCCGAGGCGGGGGAGGACATCCACCCGCAGTCGAAGAACTTCTTCGACAAGGTGAAATCGATCTTCGGCTGAGCGAGGTCAGCCTGGGGCGGAGAAGACGAGACGCTGGCGAATCCACGCCGCGAACTCGTCCGTGTTCTGCGAGCTGCCGGCGATGGATCGCCCGCAGGACGTCGGGGCGGAGCCACACCGGTCCGCCGGACCGCGTCATTTCGCCAGCTTCGCGAGGACGTCCCGATCCTCGCGCATGACCCTCTCGGCGGCGGTCATCTGGTGAGCGAACTCGGGATCGTATGGAGTCAGCTCGATCCCTCGCGGAGTCTCCACCACGAAGAGCTGCCCCCCGCGCTCGATACGGAGCTTCTCGAGGAGCTCCTTGGGAAGAACCACACCCGTGGAGTTGCCGATCGGCACGAGCTTCAAGGGCTTGGTCATCGGTCGTCCTCCGTCGTCACATTCGTTATAACCACGCTTGGCGGGTCGTTCAAATCGCATGCCCTTGGGCCTATTCGCGATCGTGATGGGGCCGTCCAATCGGGCGCTCCGGCCTCCCGCGCGGCGGCGGCATCTTCACTGGGTGGGAGCGACCACGCGGTTGGCCTTTGCGCAGGGCGCATACTTCGCGGCGGCGGGCCTGTGGCCCCTCGTCGACATGCGCTCGTTCGAGCGCGTCACCGGCCGGAAGCGGGAGAAGTGGCTCGTCGAGACAGTGGGCGCCGTCGTCCTCGCCATCGGTGGCACGCTGCTCCTCGCCGCGCGCCGCGGGGACGAGTCGCCGTCGGTGCGGACGCTCGGCATGATGTCCGCCGCCGCCCTCGCGGCGATCGAGCTGCGGTACGGACTCTCCGGCGAGATCTCGCCCGTCTACCTCGCCGACTCCATCCTCGAGCTGGGCCTGGTCGCGGGCTGGGCTTGGGCGCCTCGGCGAGAGCGAAATCAGTCTGCACGAGCAAGCAACCGGCGGCACCTGCGTAGGCCGAGGCGCATCGAGACCCGGAGGCCCGCGGCGCCGGATGGAAGCTCGCTCGCTCCTTGATCGCCCGGGCCCCCTGGCATACACGCTATCGGCATGAGGATCGCCCGAAGTCTGCTCGCTGGAGCCCTGATCTGCGGTCTGTTCGCCGGCTGCGTGCCGCCCCGCGCCAAGTACAACGGCGTCGAGATGTCGGTGGACGACGCCGCCCGCGCGCAGCTCGAGGCCGCGAAGGCCAAGGCCGCGGCGGGAGAGTACGAGAAGGCGGCGGAGCTCTTCGAGGATCTCGCCCGGCGCTTCCCCCGCACGGACGAGGCGGACGAGGCCCTCTTCGGCGCCGGCAAGGCTTGGGAGAGCGCCGGCAAGCCGTTGAAGGCGCGAGCGGCCTACGAGCAGCTCCTGGAGCGGCACCCGGACTCGGACAAGGCGCCGCAGGCCAGCGAGCGCGTGGCGCAGCTCGGCGGCGGCGACGATCGCGCCCGGATGGCGGCCCGCGAGAGGTACGACGCGCTCCCCGATGGCCAGAAGCTCGCCGAGGCCGAGAAGCTCGCCATCGCCGCCGAAGGCGCGGGTGACGCCGAGGGCGCGCTCTTCTGGCGCAAGGAGGCGGTGGCCCAGGCCCGCACGCCCTCGCAGAAGAGCCGCGCCGACGACGGTCTCCGCACGCTGATCGAGGGCATGTCCGCCCTGGACGTGGAGCGGCTCGCGCCGAGGGAGGACGCGTCGTCCGAGGCGGCGCCGCTGCTGGCGTTCCAGCTCGCGATGATCCACCAGCAGCGCCGCGACTGGAACCACCTGCGCGACGCCCTCGAGGACTTCCTCGCCAGGTATCCGAACCACGTCTACGGCCCCCGCGCCCGCGATCTGCTGGAGAAGATCCAGAAAGTCGGACAGGTGGAGCCGCGCAAGGTCGGCGTGGTGCTGCCGCTGTCGGGCCCCTACAAGGCCTTCGGCCAGCAGCTCCTCGACGGCATCCAGATGGCCGCGCAGGGGTCGAGCGTCGAGCTCGTGATCCGCGACGACAAGGGCGAGCCCACCGACGCCGCGGCGATGGTGGAGCGCCTCGTCTACGAGGATCACGTGATGGCGATCCTCGGCGGCGTCCTCGTCACGGAGGCGCAGTCGGCGGCGGCGAAGGCGGACGAGCTGGGCGTGCCCTTCGTCACCTTCTCCCGCGCGGAGACGATCATCGAAGGGTCCGAGTGGATCTTCCGCGACATGCTCACCAACGGAGAGATGGCGAAGGGCCTCGCCTCCTTCGCCATGGACGAGCGCGGCATGAGGCACTTCGCCGTGCTGCACCCGGACATCCCCTACGGCACCGAGCTCCGCGATCTCTTCGCCGAGGCGGTGACGATGAAGGGCGGCGAGATCAAGGGCGTGCAGGCCTACGCCGACAAGTCGACCACCTTCTCCGAGCCGATCCGCAAGCTCGTGGGCAAGGAGAACGTGCTGAATCGCGCCGAGTACCAGCGCAAGGTCGCCGAGATCAACGCGCAGCACCTCGACGCCCGCAAGCGGCGCAACGCCCTCGAGAAGGCGCGCAACTCCGTCTCGCCGCTCATCGACTTCGACGCCCTCTTCATCCCCGACCAGTGGCGCACGGTGGCGCTGGTGGCGCCGGCGCTGGCCTTCGAGGACGTGATCACCTCGTGGTGCGACGCCGCCGACGTGGACCGCACCCGCCGCACCACCGGCCAGAACGTGAAGCCCGTGATGCTCCTGGGCGCGAACCTGTGGAACCACCGCGAGCTGCCCACCCGCGGTGGCAAGTACGTGAACTGCTCCGTGTTCGTGGACGGCTTTTGGTCGGGGTCGCAGCGTCCGGAGGTCTCGCTCTTCGTCGAGGCGTTCTCCGCCGCGAAGGGCCGCGAGCCCGGGCTCCTCGAGGCCTACGGCTTCGAGGCCGCCCACGTGGTGCGCCAGACCATCGA
>Ga0182736_1003552_pt1 | contig 10418 bp, 12 predicted proteins | sample eDN5th30CKraftBY_FD_128882 | JGI IMG/M metagenome (GOLD analysis project Ga0182736, IMG submission 128882) | Enriched backyard soil microbial communities from Emeryville, California, USA - eDNA 5th pass 30_C Kraft BY (version 2) (version 2) | ecosystem: Environmental > Terrestrial > Soil >...
ATAGAACAGCATGTATCGCGCATCCTTCATGCTCGCAATGACGACCGGCAGCGTGGCCTCTGGCCCGCTAAGTTTCTGAACCTCCAGTTCCATCGCGTCGAATCTCGGCGTGATGTCGGCGAGCGGCACGGCTCGCGCACCGGCGCTTGCGGATGTTTGCCCGACCAGATCGCCAACCAGCAGGACCTTCCCCGTCCGCGTACCGGCTGTCACCGAGTGGAGCCTGGCGAAATCATAGGCAGACGGAACAACCGCGACTGAGAGATCGGCACGCAGATCGAGCATCAACGACGCGAATGGAAGATTGAACAGATCCGAGTCCGGGCTGATCCAGATCGCGTTGATGTCCGCCGGCAGCGACGCTAGCACCGGCTGGACGATCAGGCGCTGCAGATCCTTCCAGGGTGATTCGGAAGCCTTCCGGTCCGGCACGTTTGCGATATACCCGGCGATAGTCGTATCGATCGGCTCAGCTGGGCCCAGGCGCAGCAGCCGCGCCCCACCGAAGTCGCTGATCACCGCCAGGTAATTCAGCGCCCCGAATCCATCGCCCTCGCGAGCGTAGTACTTGTAAAAATCAACGTACGCTTCACCGGGCATCAGCAGCTCGAGGAACGCCAGCGGTCTTGGCGCTGCTTCGCCCCTGGCCGACAGCGTGCCGACCAGTTGCCTTGCAATCTCGTTTGCCTTCGCCTGCTCTGCTTCCGACGGCTGCTCCTTGGCATAGCGTGCGTTCAACTCATCCACCGCTTTTCTGCGCTCCTCGGGAGGCAGTTTTTTGAGTTCCTCAAGAGCCGCCATCCTGGATGCGATGGATCCGGGCGAGGAAGCCGCGCCGGGGTCGGTGCGAAACTGCTGCGTCAGGTCGCCGAATTGTTGCATCGCAGCCGCTTGTTCACTCGGCATGCCAGCAAGCACCACGCGCTTGCGAGGGGCGATCGTCTCGGCGAATGTTCCCTTCGTGAGAGCCATCATCTCGTATCCAGGAACCCTTGCCTTGGGACGACCCGCGGCATCTCGCGACTTTTCGTCTGTGTCCGCATCGGGACAGGCATAGCGCGCAATCGACGTGAGCACGATCTCCCGATTTGAAGCCAGCGTGGGTTGGTCGCGGCCGGCCATTCTCTGAAATGACGTGGAGAATTCCGTCATGGCAGCCATCCCCGACATGACCGCGCAACGGCGCGGGTCGGCCAAGATGCCTTGCGCAATCATGAACTGGGAACCCAATTTCGGCGGCATCCGCTTGGCTTGCAACGCCTGATAGACGCTCGCGAAGTCCTGTAGATAAAGGATGGGAGGATCGGTTGCGAGATTTGCGGATTTCGGCAGCACTGCCCCGCGCGGCGGCGCCGCTTGTCCGCATGCAATGCCGATCCATGCAACGACGGAAAAAAAGCCACGCACGCAATCGACAACCGGCCGATGCAACGCATGATTGTCCCCTTCGTGACATCCGATCGCGAATACTGCGCCCCCGATCACTCGGAGCCATCAGCTCTGGCCTTGGCAATTCAACGCAGGTACGCTTGCTGCGCGCCCCGCTGCTATTCTCATATATCTTATGCGAGCGCTCGTCACATTACTGCTGCTGTATTCAACAGTGGCGCCGGCGGCAGCACGGGACAACGTCTCCAGCGAGTTCTCGGGCCCAACGCTGGCATTCAAACTGACGGTGGCGAATCCGGATACGCACGCACGTCATCTCACGAAAGTGGGAGTCCGCAGTCGCGCGCAAGGTAGTTTCGAGTGTCTGACCGATTCGGCGGCACTGATCTCGCTGGCGGATTATCCGGTTTCTTTCCCCGTGGAGCGCGAGGAAACATTGATAGATGCGGACCCAAAGCTCAGGCTGGCGCCAGGATCGTCGGCGGTTTTCACAGTCTCTCTCTATCCGGGCGCGGCGGGCGCCTGTGGTCCGTGGTCTTCCGAAGTCAGCGTCATCGCTGTCTTCGACGATGGGACCCGACTGGAGACCAAGCCGGAGATCATCAGCGAGCGTCATTTAGAAGCGCTGCGAACACGAAACCCGCAGCGAGATGAAGTGCTTCAGGCGCTGAGCCACCGCAATGTGGATCTGAGGCTGCAGTCGCTGCGGCAGCTGGGCCGAATCGGTATCGACCGATTGACGTTGGAAACGAAGATCCGCCTTGCTCTGCGGGATCCGGATCGACGCGTCCGCTCCGAGGCATACCGGCAAGCCGCGACTTTGATTCTGCATGCCTTGCAGCCCGACCTGCTCGCGCGATTTGCGCTGATTGCGCTTCCAGATAAGCCAGCGGATCTACGGCAAGCCAACAGCGTCGAACTGCTGGAGCTGTGCCGAACATTTACGTCGCTACGCGCCGCAGGTGCGGAGGATCAGCTGGTGGCGACGTTGACTCACCCCAACTTCCTCTATCCCGAGGCGCTGGGCGAGACGCTTCTGAAAGCTCGTACGCCGGCGATGCCGCGCAAGTTGATGCGTTCCATCAGCACTCATCACGCGTGGGCCTCTGCGGAGCCAAGCAGCGCTGACGGGCGGAAGCTCGCGACCCGCTACGACATTCTTCTTCAGGCGCTAATCGAATATCGCGACGTGAACAGCATCCGGTTGTTGAAATCGCTGATGGCCCGACCAGAGAACAAGCGAACCGCACATGTCATTTTGACTCGCGTACTGACTCTCACGGACCCCTTGCATCGTGTGCAAGACCCCTTCGTACTCGCATTCCGGGACGTTGCACAAGGCTTCGTGAGCGATCCGTGGGGAGACGCTCGCCTGAACCTGCGCGAGCCAGCGATGTTGCTTCGAGTGCGGACCTCGGATGAATCTGCCGAGCAGATCACCCTGTTGCGGGCCGGGCTGCGCGATCCCTCGCCTCACATGCAAGTGGCCGCCGCACGCGAGGCCTCTGCTTTAGCGCTCGCTTCGATGATTCCTGAGATACAAGAGAGCTACCGCAAGTCCGAAGAAAGCTTTCGGCCTCACTTCTGCAGCGCGCTTGCGGCACTCGATGCGAAATGCCACGCGCAAGGAGGATCACCGTGATGAAGGAATTTCTGAGCCATCTGGGCGAAGCGGCAACATCGACCACTGCACTGGTGGCGTATGTGGTCGCAGTGTTGGCCTGGGCGCTCAAGGCCTGGTTGGGTCACCAGTTGCAGGGGAGGGCCGAGAAGATTCTCCGGCAGTTCGAATCCGATGCAGCTCGCAACGACGCGCTCGCGACATTGCTCGGCAGCAGCCCGCCAGCGGGGCTTCCGCGGAGGGATTTGATGCGATGGGCGAGGCTGCAGACGCAACATCGATCGCGAATTCTGGCGGTGACCGCGTATATGGCTACGCTGACCGCGGCAATCGTCGTTGTGGGAATGGCGCTGTTTCAGCCCAGCGAGCGCGAGGCGAGCAAGCCGCCTGTGTTGATCGATGCAGACGTGCAGTGATGCCGGCAACCCCTGGCCCTCAACGAGAACGGAAGGGCCACAGCTGCTAGAGCAGTTTGACTAGAGATCACTCAGACGTTCTTGCTCATGAGCCGCACGTCCCGACGAATCGCAGACTCCGCCCGGCGCAGTGAATTACTGAGCCTCGAGCGCAACTTCAAGGACCTGTTCATTCGACCGGCCGAACAGGCGGCGCGATTACAAGCATATTTGGATACACAAAAGGAAGACGCCTCGCTTCGTGTCGGCAGCACGGGGGACACCATTCAGTTGCGCTTGGATCGACCTAAGACAGTTCACAAGTTCAGCATCTGCATCGAGCATTTCGGCGGCCTGACGAGCTCAAAGGGATCTGCGCGACATGGGGCTGATAGGTGCCTCCGAACCGTGGGCGTCCGTGCTATCCCTCGGCGAGCTGACACAGGCACCGCGAGATTAGCCACCAGCTTCAGGGGCGGCATCCTTTGCCCTTGCTCTATGTACGTCTCTTTTATAACTTAGCACCTTACTGCAGTTATTAGCCCACGGCTTATTGGCGAATATCGGCGAGAAATGTGACTTTGGCATTTGTTATGCCACGATGCTCAACCAATTCTCAACTACAGTCATTCCACCCTCAGTCAACTTCCAGTCGACGACCAATCGTCACCACCATCCCGACGACTGATCGTCTCGACCGTCACAACTGTGTTGACCGATCAAATATCGAGCGTGACTCCGCATCTGCCGATGCCGCAATAGCCTTGAGGATTCTTGACAAGGTACTGCTGGATGTAATTTTCTATTGGTCGATGGCCATTCTTTCGACGACTAACGCCAGCAGTATCTGGACAATGAATTGAATTTTAACAATAACCCTCGCAATCTTTGGTGGCGTCACCGCCGAGCCCCGGTTCAACCGATCCGCCCCAACGTACGACGACACTCGGAAACTAGCTCCACACCTCGGACTTGAGACCCGGCACATGCGCAAAGTGCCTGAGATTGTTCGTCACTAGAGTCATGCGCTGTGAAACCGCATGGGCTGCGATCAGCAGATCCATGTTGCCGATTGGCTTCCCGGCCTGCTCCAGAGCGGAGCGAATGCGTGCGTAGTGAGCACAAACACCGTCTGTCCAATCCAGAATCGCTAGTCGCTCCAAGAATCCTTCCACCAATTCGACAAGCTGCGGGCGGCCAGCCTTCTCGGCACCAAACCGCAGTTCCGCCGCCGTCATTACGGACACGCACAAAGAATCGGCATGCTTCTGGAATTTCTCAGCCAGTGCCGCCGGACGGCGCCTAATGATGTAGCTGGAGATATCCGTATCCAGCATGAACCCGGTCATAGAGGTTCACGCGACTGCGGCGGAAGATCGCGACGCTCGACCAGAAAGTCTTCAGGCACCTCCATCTGAAGCGCGAAGAAAGACGACCAGTCGGGCCGCACCGGTGAAAGCAGCAGGGCATCGCCCTGCTTACGAATGCGCACTTCTTTGACGTTTTCCGGAAAGCTCAAGCCTTGCGGTAGCCGCACAGCTTGATTGCTACCGTTGCGAAATATTGACGCACGCTTAGTGGCGGGCGCGGCAATCGATTTCGGCATGGCTGTCCCACGTACCGCCTTACCGCGCTTACGAGATGAAGATCGCTTCATGCCTCTAACCCCAGGAAGGAGCAGACAGCAGCATATGCTAGCCATATGCATCAGTCAAGAGACGCCTCTTGCCGCTTTCATTTCAGTTCGCCGAGGGGCCAACTTTAGCGAGACCCAGGGAGTCACCTGCACCGAAAGCCGGTCATACAAACTAGCTAGTTCAATCATCCGGAGCAATGCATGAAATCAGGAGCGATGGGCTATGGCCCAGTGTGCATACAGGACTGGTTTCAGGAAGACCGAATCGGCTATTTCGACGACGAAACCGACAACGACGAAGGGGAGCTCTGCGGGGTTGTATTTATCGGTGACATGTTCCTTTCGTTGCACGATGGCCATCATCTAATTCCCATCGAGTTTCTCAGACCGGCCAATACTGACGACCTCTGGAAACGGCGAAATAGAATATTCTCGGAGATCGTGGGGAAACGATCGGAGGGCGGAAAACTGAAGAGAGCCGGCATCAAGCAGCGATACCGCCTGCTCCTGGAGCTGGCATACATCGACGGAGTGCTCATGGATCGAGTATTCCAAGCCCAGTTCAAGGCCAGGGGCAAAGCTCGGTCCAGTGTCTTTATTTCTCATTCCTCGAATGATAAGCATCACGCGCTTTCATTGGCCATTGATCTAGTGGACGTAGGTCATCGCCCCTGGCTCGACGAGTGGGATATCCGAGCTGGAGAATCCATTCCAACAGAAATTGGCAGCGGAATCGAAGCGTCCGATTACGTGCTAGTCCTTCTCAGCCGCAATTCGGTCGAGTCACATTGGGTGGAGCGAGAATGGCAAGCAAAGTATTGGAAGGAGGTCAAAGAAGGGAAAACTTTTGTTATCCCCGTATTGATCGATGACTGCACAATTCCTACGCTGTTGCAGACCAAGAAATACGCTGATTTTCGGCGCAACTACAACACCGGACTCGAAACCCTCCTAACCGCACTGAAGCCGAGACCCCGAAAGAAGCCACTGACCCGCGGCCCCAGCAAGGCAGCCGCGACACAGCCCTAGCGGCGAGCCACTCGCTTAGATCTGCGCGCCGGAGATGATGTGTAAGCGCCTCCGACATCGCCGAACCAGGCAAAGATGGAGATGAAAGCACAGTGCAATCCGATCACTTAGAATATGGCACGCCGAGTGAGTTCTGGACGCCAAAGGTTAAGCAAAAGATATAAGTCACAGTCAGTATCGATTGCCGAGCGCACAGGAGGATGAAGTTAGGCATCTCAAGTCGGAGCTCTTCCAAGCGCGGTGAGCAATCATTCAGCTCATGCCCGAGAAGTTTCATTCCATTCTCCGCAGCTACTATGACTGTAAGAGCAGCCAGGAAACTTATCACTGGGACGAAGGCGCAGCTCAGCAGATAATCCAGCACGCGATCCCTTTACGGCCTGAGGAAGGTTCGTACTTCTCTGATAGAGCATACTGTCCGCTTTGCGGCGATGGAAGTCAGTCGCCTTATGAGTCTGGCTTCAGTCTTCCCGAAGGGCTGCGCAGGCACTTGGTAGGCTACGGCCGAGCTCACCAATGCTCGGTGATGGATGCGGTGTTGAAGCTGGCGCGCGATCATTGGCATGAGAAGTTTCATGCAAGCGATGAGGCCGAGAGAGCGCAAGCGCGCGCCGTTTTAGAGGATCGGCGGAACAGTGAAACATTGTATCGGTTAGCTCCGAGCGACAAACCGGTGCTGCTCGATGAGGGGTTGACTTATTCGTGGCGTCCAGCGCGGGACGACAACGAACTGTCCTGGGCGGAAACAAGACTCGCAGCACTTGGATTCAAAGTGCTGATGGAGGGGAGGATCAAAGCTTACGTCAAAGAACACGGCGAGTTCGTGGTCTACGCCGATCCACGACCAAAGGGCGAAATTGTGTTTAGCCTACATATGACGGGGCCGAAGACGAAGAAGAGGCCCCGCTGGATCCGACCTACTTTTAGCATCCGGGACGCTTGGAAGAATGATCTGCATGACAAGTACGAAAATCGATGCTCACAAGCCATTAAGCAACTGCAGGGATCAAAAGGCTGAGAGCGGGCCGATTCGGGCCCGCTCGGCCGCGCCATAACGGAATGACTAATGGCGCGTCAAGCATGCATCAGCCACCGACGAACTGCGCGTTAGCATCGCCGGGCTCGGCTAAATATCCAGCTTGACGCCACACCCCCCAATCCCACAGTACCCATCCGGATTCTTTGCCAGATACTGCTGGTGAGAGTAGCCGCTGATGAGGATTCCGGCACGAAAAACACGCTGTTAGATCACCATCGCTGCCGAGCCGGTCGACTTCCGGTCGATGCGGCGATCAATCCAGCGGTAGACCGGCGTAGAAGCGGCACTAGTGACACAGCGGCGGCTGCCCTCCCGACGTGCGAGAGTCCTGGTTGAAGCCCCCAATCGCTAGGTCTCGTCACTCCGTGCGTTTCCAATCATCGAGTGCATTTGACGTGCTTCAAAATGCCTCGTTATCAGGTTTATCAAAGCAACCTTACTCTGCCGCCTGGATGCCGGTATTCCCAGCCTGTCTGCAAGTTCCGAGAGCTGGGCGGTAGTGAACGCCTCATCTTCCGAGCTAAGAATTTGCTCAATTTCTGCAGGAGATTTTCCGGCTAGCTTCGCCTCGAGCCCAGGAGGCAGCGGTTGCTGCGATCGACCTCTCTCCTTTGTTGCCGCACGCGCCATCCGGTCATAGCTGGACTGCAGCTCAGACGCAAACGACTCATCGAGATCAGCGTTCGGAAGTGACCGAAGCAGCTTCACCAAAAGCTCTAGGTGACTTGCCAACTCATGCGTTTTCATATCAGCCGCCTACACGATACGCCGGTAGAACTCGTCAACAACTCGCTCCAAATAACCCGCCTGCTTCTCGGCATTCTTCTGTGATCGAGGCAAATCGCTGTAGGCAAAGACCGGAAGATTCATCTGTGCCGCCGCCGACATGCCATCTCCGTCGGTGACATAGTTCTTGAACGCCGCATCAGGCCCGAGCTGCGCTATCATCGAATCCATTATCTGCTGGTGACCATCCTTCGGGCCGCCGCCGTACTCATCCACCAAATTGAATATGATTCCACCAAACTTGGTATCCGTGTAAGAGCCAGAAAGACCAGCGTATCCCCACATTGAACGATAATCCTGATTGAACTGACCCATGTGTCTATTGATCAATGAAATGCCGACCGTTGAAAGGAAGTCTGGAATTGCTGGAACGACATAGTAGTCACTAGCAAAGAATGCATTCTGAGTTACTAAGTTCACGTTGGGCGGACAATCCAGGAGCACATAGTCGTACTTGTCCGCAACAGCATCTATCACATTTTTTATTATGCAGAGTTTTTCGACCTCAAAACGCGTTTCTTCGCGATGATCTCTTCCAGACCGCTTCTCTCTCGCTAGCTTCATATCCAGCAGAGTAAGCTCCTGATGGGATAGGACAATTCCCACCTGCGTAAAGACCCTCCCCGCTCGGGCACGGACTTGCTTTTCAAGGATTGCATTGGTGGGCCGCTTTGTGGTTCGCTCAAAATAGTCGTCGAAAATGTTCTTCAACGTTGCGCCGCCACTTTGGTAGGCGTGCTGGATGTATGAAGTCAATCCGACAGCTAAAAATGAAAGGTTGCACTGTGCATCCAGATCAACCAACAACACTCGCTTGCTGTGACGCGTTGCTAGCCCGGCCGCCAAGTGAAGTGTCAAAGTGGTTTTCCCGACGCCACCCTTCCAGTTGATCATGCTGACGACTATTGGCATGCAACACCCCGCCTTCTGTGATAGCTGGTTTTGAAGTAGCTCGTACCGAAGGCTGTTGGCCAAGCGAGCCATAGCTTTCTTCGCTACAACCCTAGATGCCACTACCTTCTGATGCGAGCGCAAATTTCGGTGAGTTCGTGTCGATCTTCTGAGCCCGACTAAGGCTGAGTACCCGCCATCCCCATTGCCTGATCTTCGGATCCGCTCGTTCCTGATGTCAGCGGCTGGGTAGGCGAAAATTCTCCAGGGCCTAAAATCGCACCAAGCAATGAGCCCGCTCGACGCGAGCGATAGGGCCTGTTTGCAGGCGCAACCTTCACTCTGTACTCAAGCGTGTAGGCGTGCTCGGCAGTTTTGGGGTCGTAGTAACGGCTTACTTCCTTGACGGTCGAGTGGATCTTGTTCTCTGGCGCCAGGATCTCATCAAGCGCACCGAGCACTCTGCCGATGTCCTTCATGTTTTTCTCCGTTCGTCTCGTCTGTGTATTTACTCGGCCTCGACCGTTGCCCTCATCAAAACGGATAGCCGATCGTGTGATGCGTGAGGCTCTAGTAGAAACGCGCATGCAACCGCTTACGGACGATCAACTCAGCACCCTAGTTCGCGTTGTTCTGAATGAATCTGGCACTGGCCTGACCCGCCGACAGTTCACCAATGCCGTTCTTCTGCTGTTCGAGGATATACCAGGATTCGAGCCCTTGTCGAAAGAGCGGGCTGCGGGATACCTCCGGACTCTATGGCTCCGGTATAGGCAAGCCAGCCGAAGCTCAGCGAGAACGCATCAGCCAACGAGTGTCGCAGTTCTTGACACCATGGTTCCTGCCGATACCCCTAGCACTCCAGCCAAGCGAAAAACGGTTTCCAAGGTCGGCTGCCGTAATCCTCGCTCCAGTAAGGAGATGTAGGTGCGATCCAGATCGGCCTGCAACGCGAGTTGTTCTTGACTGATTCCGGCCTTCGCCCTGCATTCACGCAGCACTTCCCCAAAAGCTTCCGGAATCGACTTGGCTCCCATGGGGAGCAAGAGATTATTGCGCCGCGACTGGTAGTCTACGGACTATAGTCGTCAGTACAATCGAAGACACTCTTAGCGCATGGGGAACACTGAAATGGCAGAAGTCATCGTTGTCGCATTTCTTGTCATCTGGATCGGAATTGCTGTCTTCGCGTTTAACCGAAAGCAGTCCGCGACCATTGCTGTAGGCGGTGGGTTTATCGGTGCGGTTGTCGGACTGCTGCTAGTCAGCGCCGCTTATGGCTTAATCCACCCCGCACCGGGCACGCACTCCAACAACTCCAGCAATACATCGCCTCGCGTCAGCGCTCGATCCGAAGCTCCTGGTGACACATCGGACTCTGACATCATCTCGGGCGCCGAGCAGATTATTAACAATTCACTAGTAGACCCCGACAGCTACGAGCGTCGCTCGGCAAATGCGGTGTGGAGAGGCGCCACCAGCAAAGGCGAGCCTGCTTTCGGAGCCAAGGTCGATTACAACGCCAGTAATGCACTCGGCGGCAGGATCAGGCACTGTGAGTTCGTATTCTTCTATCGCGATGCCGGCAAGATCATGTGGCACGATAAATTTGACCGCGAACCATGCAGTGCA
>Ga0182736_1003553_pt1 | contig 10417 bp, 1 predicted proteins | sample eDN5th30CKraftBY_FD_128882 | JGI IMG/M metagenome (GOLD analysis project Ga0182736, IMG submission 128882) | Enriched backyard soil microbial communities from Emeryville, California, USA - eDNA 5th pass 30_C Kraft BY (version 2) (version 2) | ecosystem: Environmental > Terrestrial > Soil >...
TCTTCACCAGCAGGCGGCTGCGGCGGCTGCGATTTCGTGGGGGTCACACGCAGCAGGTCGTCTGCGCGCCGGGTCAGCTCGCCAAGGCCGTCGGCGAGCATCTTGTTGATCTCGTCGGCGGCGAGCAGCGACGCGAGGTCGCCGAGGAGTAGCTTCGCGCGTTCGCCCCGCTCGGCGTCACCGAGCAGCGTCTTTACTTGCCGCAGCACGATCCATCGCGCGTCTTCGAGCAGGAGGCGCTTGCTGGCGGCGGCCGTGGTGAAGTTGCGGCCCATCGCCGTGAGGGAGGTCGTGGGCGTGAAGCCCGCCAGGTCGCGGACGATAGCGGCGCCTTCGCCCTGCGAGAGCTGCTGGAGCAGCACCGCCGAGGCGCGCGCTGTCGCGAGTCGCGGCGCGTCCTCCGGCTCGGCCCAGTCGCGGATCTTTGGCTCCAGGGCTGCAGGCAACTCGGCTGCGTCGGCTACGTTTTTCAGCTTGGCCTTGAGCGTGTCGACAAACAGGGAGAGGTTGCGCGCGCCGAGCGAGCGCCCACCGATGGCCACGCCGAACAGCTCGCCCGCGCGGTTGAGTGCTTCGGTCCACTCGGCCTGCGTGGGCAACTCGGGGCGCAGCAGCTCGACGTCGTCCGGAAGCTGGCCCGGGCGCGGCATCGTGTAGCTCTTGCCGTCGCGGCGGAAGGTACGCCCGCTCCACGAGGCGTAGAGCGAGATAAGCACGTCTTGGACCTCGGCGGGCAGGCCGCGAGTGCGCTGCGGATCCAGCCAGCCGCGCAGTTTTCCGACGCTCGGCGTGTCGATACCCGCCTGCTGGCGCTGCTGCTCGATATCCCTAAACGGCCGCTCGTTCAAAAGCACCGCCATGTCGCCCGTTTCAGTTATGCCGAGCGGATCGGCATAGGCACGCAGATCGTTCCGCTCACCCTTCTCGACGTTCATACGGAGGTCGCGCTCGTCGACGAGTCTGTCGACCAACACACCGATCCTCTCCATGCGCGTCGCCGACACCGTTCCGTCGAAGCGCGGGTGGTGTGGATATTTCTTCGACAGCATCGTGTCGACGACCTGCCGAAATCCGTCCTTCATCGAGCCGGCGAGCATCGCGCGGATATCGAGATCACCGAGAAGCGGGATGAAATGCTCGTCCACCGTGCGCGACTGGTCGAGGAAGCCACTGTCGCTTGCCGTTGCCAACCCGTAGGCCTGTGGCAGCAGGCGCTTGACCAGCGCCTCCTTCTGGGCGCGCAGGCTCGTGAGGTCGGCCCGCGCCGTCGACTGGTCCTCTACGCGCAAGTTGCCAATGTACTTTCGTGCGTCGCCATCGAGGATGTGTTCCAGGATGACTAGTTCACCAAGTTCACGCTCGAGCGAGTGCGAGAAAAACGTCGGCAGCCACACCACTGTCGGGTTCGGCGGCGCGTCGGCGGGGCGGCTATCTCGGTAACGCTCCACCATTCGCAGGTCTTCGTCGGGCCCGTGACCACGCTCGTCGAAGGGGTAGTCGACGATAAGCTGCCACTCGAACTCACGTGGGCACGTGAGCGTCGTATCATCCATTTCGCGCACGTTGCCGTAGCGGACCCGGCCCTTGCGGCGCGTTCCATGGAAGGCCAGCTCGGCTTCGACGACGGTTCCTTCACTGTCGAGATCAAGGGCCTGGAACAGGAGCCGCCGCATGGCATTCTTTCGCGCGCCCGGAGTATCGGCCTCAGCGGCTTGCGCGAGGATCGGCTGGAGATCGACGCCCGCTAGGTGGATGTTCACCTCGGGATCGGCCTGCTCGCCAAGACGGAGCGCGCCGATCTGGCTCGCCCAGTCACGGAGGCGCTTCGTCACCACCTGCATCTCGGCGCCGGGGATGGGCGATGCGATGGTGCCGTGGTTCAGGTGCGCTAGCCGCTTCACTGTGAGGCTCTTGAAAGGCCTGGCCTCGGGCACGAGCGCCGCCATCAAGAGCGTCTTGGCGAGTCGGTTGTCGTTGCGGCACATCTTCATTTGGCAGCCGCTGCAACCGAGCCGCCGATCGTGGTCCTCACGAAGGCGCTGACACTTCGTCGGCGTGTCGGTGTCGTGCTGCCGTCGGATGATGGGTAGGAAGCTCTCTCGATAGAGGTCACGCGCACGATCGAAGCGCGTCTTCATCACCGGATCGTCCACGGGATCTTCGCTCTCGGCGAGCGCGTCGAAGGCGTCGCCCACGGGCACCACGCGGCCGGTCTCGAGGTCCGGCAGGTGCGTGACGAGCAGCTCCATCAGGATGCGGATCGCGGTGCGCTCGCGCTGCAGGCACTCGGAGAGCGCGACGAGCGCCTCGATAAGCGCGGGCGAGAACGGGTAGACCTTCTTGAAGTCGACCTCGTCGCCCTCGCTGCCGATGAGCACGCTCTGCGCCTGGCCCGCCGCGCGCCAGGTCTTGGCGAAATCGTCCGCGAGCTTCTGCGCGGAGGACTCGTCCTTCGGCCGGACGACGCGGTGGGCGACGATGGCCGGGAGGTTCGAGTCGGCAAGCTCGACGACCTCGAAGCGCCCCTCGTGGTGCGACATACTCCGCTGCGTCTCGGCGCGGAGGGAGCCCGAGGCATGCTCGCCGAGGAACTGGCTGATGTCCCGCTGACGCGCCATGAAGCTCACGATCGGGATGGCGCGGTCGGCGTCCTGTGCCTCCTTGAGCTTCACCATCTTCTGCGTCTCGCGGCCGACGAAGCCCGGAACACCCGCGTTGCTCGCGAGCCAGAGCACCAGCTCGTCGAGGTAGAGCACGATGGCGTCAAAGCCAAGCGACTTGGCATGGCGACTCATGACGCCGAGGCCCGTGTCCAAGTCAACGAATCGGCCGTGCTGCGCGGTCCAAGCCGTGAAGTACGTACGAACGAGGTCGCTGAACAGCTTAGCGCGCGGGCTCTGGGCGTCTCGGTCGGCCTCGCCGATGTACTGCGCGGAGGCGGCGGCCTCGAAGGAGGCTGCGTCCCACTTGCGGGCTTCGGCGAGCTTGCCCCAGCCGCTCGCCGCTTGTTTCACACCGCCATTCAGCGTGCTGAAGAACGCTTCGTCTCCCATCGTAGTGCGCAAACGGCGCGCGTCGTCGAAGAGACCCTGGTCGGCGTAGATGGCGGGCGTCGGCGCTTCGGGGTGGTTCTTGGCCGCCCACGCGACGTACGAGCCAAGGATCTTCGACTCCATGTCCTGCGCGCCGAGCATGTGGATCGGGAGCTGGAGGAGCTTCTTCTTGCCGATCCACGCGTTCTTGGAGCGAAGCGTGTGCAGCTCGCCCCGGCTCCACGGTGCCGGGTGGTCGGCAAGCATGAGGTCGAGCAGCGCCATGAAGTGGCTCTTGCCCGCACCGAACGAGCCGTGGAGGTACGCGGCCTGGCTGCGTCCGTCGCGCAGCGCGCTGCCGATGATCGACAGCGCGTGCTCGAAGGTCTGCACGATTTTTGGCGTGATCGCGTAGTCGCGCACCGTGCGGTCGGGGTTACCGATGCCGCCGGTGAGGTCCTGAACGAAGTCGCCCTTGCGAACGGCCTCCGGTAGGTCGAGCAGATCGTGGATGCGTGTCGTCATGCTTGGTCTCCAGTGGCCACGAACCGAGCAGGGCGCCCGGAGAGCTTCTCAACGAGCCCGTCGGCGATGAGCTTCTTCAGCGCCTTGGCGACGAGCGCCTTAGTCACGCCGACGGCGCTGGCGAGCTCGACGTCGGTGGGGCCCTCGGGCGGCTCGGTGTCTTCGCCGTCATCCTCGTCGCCCTCTTCGACCTCGGGCTTCCACGCGACGAGGGCGGCCAGCACCTCTTCGGGCGCGACGGTCGCGCGCTTGGGCGCGGCGGGCGGCGTCCACTTGCGCAGGTCGCCCACCGCGACGCCGAGGGCGTGTGCTTCGCCTGCCACGAAGTCGCGGAAGAAGTCGCCGAGCTTCATGCCGCCGAAGGCCGCCGAGGGTTCGTTGTGCCACTGGAGAAGCCACGGCACGCGCTCATCGAGGCTCGCAAGCAAGGGCACGAGCCGGTCGTTCTGCCAGCCGTCTTCGGCCTTGCGGCGCTGATAGAGGCCCGAAAGCGCCTGCGCGACTTGGAGGTGATCCCAGCCCGCCCAGCCGACGAGAGGCGTGGTGTCCTCGTCGGTATTGCCTCCTGGCACTGTGATGAAGCGCTCCTTCGGCACGTCGAGCTTGCCGCGCAGGCCCCAGTAGTGACGCAGGAAGTCCTTGGGCCCGTACTTGTCGGGCACCGGGATGCTCTTGAGGTTCAGCCGCTTGAGCTCGACCTCGAGCTTCTTCTTGTCCTCGTCTTCGAGGCGTTGCAGCCGCCAGGTCTCCTCCCAGCTCGCGCGCTTCTCCATGCCTGTCTCGGCGTAGCGGTAGCCCGCGAGGAAAGGCACGCCCTCGGAGTCAACGAGGTCCGAGAGGAGCTTGGCGAGATCGAGGCCGCTCTCCTCGGTGAGCAGCTCGTGGGCGGCGGCGACGGCGGGGTCGCGCGCGAGGTCGAGGGCGAGCTGACGCGCGGTGTGCAGCTCGGGTTGGCTCTGCTCGTGGAAGCTCCGCTCGATGCGTTCGAGGAGCCAGGTGCGCACGGCTTCGGAGAACGCCTTGGTGTCGTCGGGCGGTGACCAGCGGCGCTTGGTCTCAGGCGTCTCGAGCAGCCGAAGCTGCTTGCCGTGCTCGGCGTCGTCGAGCAGGCGAAGGCGCTGGCGATAGAGGTCGGCGAGCGGGCCGCCGACGTCTCTCGGCACCTCGCGCTTGTGGACGCGAAACCACTCGGACGCCGAGATGTCGGTCGCGACCTCGCGCGCGAGGCGCACCTCGAAGGGGCGGTGGTGCGGCTCGACGGGCACGCGCACAGTGTCGAGCGAGGGCGCTTCGACGGTCGCCAGACCGAAGAGGCCGTAGACGCGCCAATCCATTTCCTCCTGCAGCGACACGAGAATGCCGCGCAGCCGTGCGCGCTCGGCGAGGCTCTTAGTGCGTGCCTCGCGGAGCGCGGAGAGCGTGGGCGTGGACGCAAACGTCGCGGCGACGACCTTGTCGGGCGCCAGCTCAGCCATCTGCGAGACGGTCTCCTCCGCCGCGACGACGAGTTCGAGGAGCTTGTCGCGCAGGTCTTCCAGCTTCGGGACCGGGAGCTGTTGCAGCAGGTTGCCGGCGTACTCGAGGTGGCGGTTCCACTGCGTCGCCGAGAGACGCGCCCCGTCACCGACCTGATCGCCGCCCTTCGGGAACATGACGAGGCGGCACCAGAACGCCACCGTGGAGGAGTTCAGATAGCCGAGGAGGGATTCGTGATCGGCCTCCGTCGCATCGGCTTTGAGCTTGATGATTGGGGCATGGCGATTCAACACCGCAACGTCGCGTACAAGAGCGAAGTTGTTGTGGGTCGCGACGGCTGCGAAGCAGAGATAGATGGGCGGCGTGAGCTTTGCCCAGTAGAACTCTTGGAGTTCATACCACGCGAAGCCGCGCTGGATCATCGGTACACCGAAACGCCGCCGCGTCGAGAGGAGCACTCGAAGTGGCGAGAGAAGTCGAGTGAGCCCGGGCGATTGTTCTAGCGATTGGAGCTGCTCGTGGCCTGCATACGGCCACACACAGATCTCGGCACGATCGACCTCCCAGTCTCGAACGTCTTCACCGGTCACGTAGGGGCGAGCCGGGAAGCCTTGGCGGACGTCGTTGCCTCTGGGGTGAACAAAAGCATCGTCGGCGCCGGTGACAGCCAGAATGCCAATCGCACTGCTTCTCGCGCCGATCTCGCCTGCCGCTCTCAGCAGCATCTCGCTCAACTGAGTGCGTGCCCCGCCGCCCGCCAAGATCCAAGGATGGTGCGCCGATTCTTTCCGTGTGAACGCCTCCACGGAGACGTAGCTACCGTCGAATCCGAGGTCACCGTGGTGGGCTGTCATCTCGGACCAAACCGGCGCGCGCGCGGGCTCTGCAGGCACCGCGGTCTCACCACGTTTACCGAGCACAGCGATGACGTTCCCATCGCCGTGCCTTCGGTTTCGCCCGAAGAGCAACAGGGTCGGCGTGCCGTGTCCGGGCAAATAGCAACCGGCCGTGTCGACGATCTTCTGGAGATCGAGTCGCGGCAGGACCTTCTCGATGAGCGTCTTCCCGAAGTCTCGCTTCGTCCAGGCGTTGCTGTTGATGAGGCCGACAAAGCCGCCCTCGACCCCGAGGTCGAAGAAGCGCTCGGTGAACGGCGCGGAGAGCGAGTACTTCCCCGCCGCACTCTCATACATCTCTCGGTACTTCTTCCGCTTCGAAGCATCCTTCTCGGTGATGTACGGCGGATTGCCAACAACCGCGTGGAACCGCTTCGTGAGCACGCGCTCCACCGCTCGCTGATCCTCGAGCCGGAAGAGTCGATCGCCCCACTGCGCGTCGGCATCGACGTCGAGTTTCTGGTCGAGACCGAGCCGACGCTGATCGAACCGATGCAGCAAGCTATCGGCCACGACGACGTTCGGCTTGATGTCGGGCGCCTTCTCGAGCCGCTTGATCCCCACCGCGTCGAGAGCGGCGAGCACCAGCCGGAAGCGCGCGATGGCGACGGCGTAGGGGTTGATGTCGACGCCGTAGACTTGGTCGAGCGTGCGGCGCGCGAGGTCGGCGATGTTCTCGGTCGGCGCTTCCGTCTGCCAGCGGCCGAGCAGCCGACGGAACGCGCCGAGGAGGAAGTGGCCCGAGCCGCAGGTGGGGTCGATGAGGCTCACGTCCTTGAGCCCGAACTCCGCGATGGCGGGGTCGAGCGTCTGATCGAGGATGAACTCCTCGACGAACTCCGGCGTCTGGAGCAGCGCATAGCGCTTGCGCACTGCCTCGGAGAGGTCCTGGTACAGGTCGCCGAGGAAGCGGGTGTCCTCGCCAGTGAAGACCAAGGCGGGTGCTCCGCTCGCGTTACGCTTGCGGAAGAAGTCGAGCAGCGCCTTCGCTCCCTCGCTTGAGGGCGAGAGCACCCAGACCGGGTTGTGCTCGGTGTCGAATACGTCGCGCGCCCCGGGGAGCTTGGACAGCTCGCGGAACACAGCGAGCAGGTACTCGCGCGGCCCGAGGAAGGGCGCGACCTGGAGAAAGAGCGCCTCGCGATCTTCGGCTGCGCGCAGCGCGTCAGTGGAGGCGCCCGCCACGCGCGGATCGATGTAGCCGCGATCTTCGAGCGTGCGCACGAACACCACCGACAGGATCCACGCGACGGCGAGCTGGGTGACGCGCTCGCGCCGCCACGGCTCGAAGCCGAGGCCTGTCTGGCCGGCCTTCTGCTCGTCCTCCCACGCTGCCTTGAGGCCCGCCTCCACACGCTCGGTCTTCGCGCGCGCGAGCAGATCCTTCTCGAGCGCCTTGAGCGCGGGCTGCAGCACCTTGGGCAAGTTGGCGATGCTCATGACTCAGGGCGTCTCCGCGGCTTTGTGGGCGTTCGCAAGCCACGCCTCGGGCATGACGAGCCGCTGGGGAGGGAGCGGCGCGGGAACGGGCAGCCGACCGTTGATGGAGGGCGCGGTACCGTCGGCGTGCGACGGGACCACGAGGAGGATGGCGGGTGCGTCGCCGCGCTCGGCACCATCGACGATGCGAGTAAGGGCGCCCGAGAGGCCGTAACGCGCGAGCGCGCCCGGCCACGCGAGGACCAGCGTCTGCTCGCGGCGCTTCAAGAGGTCGTCGACCAGGGCATCGGTGGCCTGCCGCACCAGCTCGAGGAGCAGCGGCCAGTCGGGGCCCTCGGGACCCGCGCGGTCGGCGGCCTCGATGTTCGTCCACTCGACGCCGAGCTCGGCGGCGGTCTTCTTCACGGCATCGAAGAGTGCAAGGTCGAGCGACACGGCCTTCGTCTTGAACGCCGAGGCGAGCGCATCGGTAGCGTGGCTCGCGACGTCGGCGCGCACCTGCACCACGCGAAAGCGCCCAGCCGCAACGCCGCGATCGAGCTGGTCTTGGAATGCTGCCGCGCGCTGCGCCTCGGGGCTGCGTCTCTGCGGTAGGCCCGGCGCGGTGGGCTTGCGCGAGGGCAGCGCCACGGTCATCGACGTGTGCGCGTGAATGCCGGGGCGCGCGTATTCACCCGCGCCGACGTCGGCCATGTACACGAGCCCGTGCGGCGCGAGCAGCGCATCGAGCGCCGGGCGCTCAGGAAGCGGCGCGGCCTCGGGGTAGCGGGCGGCGATGCGCTTCTTCACTACGTCGGGCGTGAGACCCGTGCCCGACAGGGCCGCGAGCGAGAGCGCCAGTGCGCGCCCTGCGTCCATGCCGCGCGGGTACAGCTCCAGGCGCGCCGAGGCGGCGGCGTTCGTGCTGGCGCGCGCGGCGAGCGCGAGGCGCTGGTCGGCGGGCAGCGCGGCCAGCGGCGTGCCCTCAGCGACCTCGGCGAGCTTGCTGCGCACCACTTCGGAAGATGGCAGCGGCTCGGTCACGGCCAGCGCGTCGGCGGTATCTGCCAGGGCGGCGAGTGCGTCGAGCACTTCGGGATCGCGAGCCATCCATGGGGTGCTGCCGATACGGCGCCAGGTCGCCGGAGGGTTCGGTCGCAGCTCGAGGGCGACGCGCACGAGGGCGGCGGCCATGCGAACGTCGTCGTCACTCGGCGCGCCGTCGGTGCGTGCATTGGCCAGCGCCTTCGCGATGTCGACGAGCGGCGCGGCAGGCGTGAGTGCATCGAGCGCCGACGACACGGCTTCGTAGAGCGAGGTCGCGGCCGCGTTGCCCGCCCAGCGCTTGTTGCGGAGCTGCTGGAGGCTCGCGTGGATCTGCGCCGGATCGATGCCGAATGATGCAGCGACCTCGGGCGCGGAACGCGCGGCGGGTAGCCCGGTCTCCGGCCGCCCATCGGGCAGTTGATCGAGCCCCGTCAGCACGCGGAGCCGCTTGTTCATCTCGCTTTTGCTGGCGGGGCCGATGAGCTCGCGCGCCCAGTCTCCGAGCGAGCCCGGCGTCGGCTCGGCAGCGGCGAGCGCCTCAAGGCGCTCGCGCAACGCCTCCGCGCGGGGCTTGCCGAGCAGCTTCTCGACGCGCGCAGCGTGCGCAAGCGCGGCGTCGACGGTGGTCTTGATGCCCGCCTCGATGAGGCGCGTGGCGGTGGTTTCGTCAATGCCGGTCTCGGGCTCGTCGAGCACGAGGCGCGGGCGCGCGAAGCCTGGCACCAGCACGGGCCGGTTCTCGACCTCGAAGCGTGCGCGCAGCTCGTCGGCGACCTTTACGATGTCGCGCGCCACCTGCGTGCCGACGCCGCGCACCACCGAGAGCTGGTTGCGCGGCAGGAGCAATAGCTCCGCGACCATCGAGACACCCGCGCGATCGAGTGCGTTGCGGGCGCGGGCCGAAAGCGGCAGCGCGTCGACAGGCGTCTCAAGACGCACCTGATCGAGCGCGATGGCCGAAGCGCCGTCGTCGGTCTCGGCCTCCACAGAGAGGGCGTGGACCCATGCCTGGCGCATCGCTTCGGCGCTGGTGAAGCGCGCCTTGCTGTCCCTGGCGAAGGCCCTGCGAAAGAACGCGGTGAGCCGATCACGCACGGCAGCGTCGAAGCGCTCAGCCTCGACGACGATCTCCGAGGTCGCGTCGCCTTGAGGTAGCGCCGGGCGGGCGGCGGTGAGCGCGTGATAGAGCACGGCTGCGGCGGCGTAGCGGTCCGCTTCCGCGTCCCACGCGCCGCGCAGGTAGAGCCAGGGATCGCGCCACTCGGCGGTGCCGGCCGTGACGGCAGTGGAGCCGGCCGACGAGAGCGAGAAGTCGAGAAGCAAGAGGTGGCTCTGCTTTTTCGACAGGCTCGTGAAGCCGACGTTGGTCGGTTTGATGTCGCGGTGGGTGACGCCGGCCTCTTCGAGGTACTGCACTGCGGAGAGCAGGTCATCGCCGTAGCGCCGCGCGAGATCGAGCGGCAACGTGCCCTGCTCGCGCAGCACGTGGCCTAGGCTGCGATCGCCCGCAAACTCGAGCAGCAGGCACGGAAGGCCCCCGAGTGTGACGACGTCACGCAGCGCGACGATGTGCTCGTGACGCAGGTCGCGCAGCGTCGTCGCCTCTGAGAGCAGGCGCTCGCCGCAGCCCGCGTCGTGCGGGACCTTCAGCGCGAAGTCTCGTCCCTCACGCCGCACGTGGAGTACGAGCGCGGTGCCACCGGAGCCGAGGCGGCGCTCGACACGGAAGCCGCCTTGGAGCGTGTCGCCCTTTTGCGCTTCGCGTGGGTCGGAACCGGCGCTCGGATCGGCAGCGGGGCGCGTGAGCGCTTCGAGAACAAATGTGTTGAACCAGTCGGAGATATCGTCGGCGCGCGCGTGCAGATTTGGCTGCGTCGCGAACGCGATGGCCTCGTCGAGGACAGCCAGATCCGCACGAACGGACGAGGGGCGAAGTCCGCCTTCGCCGTCCTTCGTTCCCTTGATGCGCTGTTCGCGCCCGGCGACGGTCGCGGCAGGATGCTGACCGGTGAGCACGAGCCA
>Ga0182736_1003554_pt1 | contig 10417 bp, 7 predicted proteins | sample eDN5th30CKraftBY_FD_128882 | JGI IMG/M metagenome (GOLD analysis project Ga0182736, IMG submission 128882) | Enriched backyard soil microbial communities from Emeryville, California, USA - eDNA 5th pass 30_C Kraft BY (version 2) (version 2) | ecosystem: Environmental > Terrestrial > Soil >...
ATTTCCGGGCTTCGCTAAAGAACGGATCATTCGTGCAAGGCCCTGTTAGCAAAACCGTACGAACATCGGTAATCTTCATTGTACCGTGATGGATACCCTTTCTACGTGAAGCAATGGAAACATGACTCTCAAGCCATATTACAGAGATAATCTGCCAACAAATTCTTCCATCTGGCCCCTTTTTTCAGACAGAAATCCGGCTTGAACACCATCTGGAAGGAAAAAAGGGACAGAGCAGCTTTCTTTTCAAATCCATCTTTCTGACTATCTGAGATAGCTTACTTCTTTCGTGAAATCATTTTTGCCATCCAACTACCTTCGCAGCACCGGGATCGCAGCCGCAGCAGGGCTCTGTCTTGCCGCACCTCCCGCCATTTGCAAATCAGAAAATTGGAGTGAACCCTTCTATCAATACCGCATTCCCTTGGTTACGGAAACTAGTGAAAGCGGATGGCACAAACTGGCAATCGACGGGCAAAAACTCACAACGCTGATCAACGATTTGGAGCAATTCAAATACAACCCCGACTATATTGCTTACAATTATGCGAAGCTTGTTGAAGTGGACGAGTCAGGAAACGTTATTAATCGCGATCCCGAGGCGGGGTTCTATCTAATCGAAAAAGGCGAAAACCTGGCGTCGAATGCTTTGCAGGAAAAGGTCCAGAAATTTCCCATTTCGATTTCGCCGAATCATTTCTATCTTCTGAGTTATGAGTCATCGAATGGCGGCAAATCTCCCGCCAACGGATACGAGCAGGTCTTCGAACCTGGTCACCCATTACGAAAAACAGATTTTAAGACATCTTACTTCCCCCCGCTTTTGCCCGTGGAACAACAAACCCATGAGGTGCTTTTTGTCCCCGACCGGGATCGGATGGAACTTCTGACCGGTGGCCCTTTTGCTTCTCAGCTACACGAGATCAGCGTGCGCGAAGCTGATATTTCCTTTCTCGCGAAAATGGATCGCCCGGGCCGGAAGCACTGGATGCTGTATTATCAGCCTATGTGCAGTCATCATTTGCAAATTCCGACGCGGCGACTGCAACAAATGCCTTCAAGCAGCGCCAATATTGTTTCAATCGCTCCCGCCCAAAAGCATGACTCCGGCCTGCATTACCGCCTGACCGAGACCAAAGACTGTGTCATTTCTTACGCGGATTCCACCATCAAACTGACGCGCGATTTGCCTCCGGCAAAAGAGATCCGCCAGAATGTCGCGGTCTTTTCCGCGGCCAATGAGCGCATTTCCTTTCAGTTGTTTATCAGACCCCGGACGAGTCTTCGTTTTGAATCTCTGGCCCCCTCGGACCTGGTCAACGAGGACCAAGTAATCAAGGCATCTGACATTCAAGTCCAACGAATCGAATATGTTCCCATCCGGAAATCTTCCTATATCACTCCTGCCCGCTATTTAGGATATATTGGCGATCCGCTAGTCGCGGCAACGTCCAAAGATCTGGATGCTGCAAGTGGGCCGATGGGACTTTGGGTGACGATTCAGGTCCCGCCAGGAACCCGTGCGGGAATTTATAAAGGTGCCATTCAGTTGAAATTCGACAAAGAAACGACCTCCATTCCCGTTTCACTTAAAGTCTATGATTTCGAACTTCCGGAATATTCTCCATTCCGCACAGACATGGGAGGGCAATATATTACCAAGGTCGTTCGTAATAAGAGCCGAGATAGCCATCCTACGACCTGGTATCACAATGTATCCTCTTCTAACGATATCCGCGCGCTTGCCAGACGGTATTATGATAGCATGGCGGATAATAAATTCTATCCCAAAAACGTTGCCCTTCTCGAGGAGATCGGCCTGAACTGGACACCTCCCCCTCAGGGCTATAATGTTGATAAACCCGGAAATTTTTTTACGCTAAGCGATTGGGACTTTACCCAATTCAACGAGTGTCTCCGCCACTTTATCGACGAGAAGAAAGTCAACAACATCTGTATCTATCACACAAACCCAACTGCTTGCAATCTGTTCAGGCAGCTTCCGGGAAAACGTCTAAAAACACCCTACCCTTATCCGGGGCATGTCACGATGGGATGGCAGACTTTCCGGGAATGCACAACGGTGGCATATGGGAAAATTCCCGATAACCTCAAGGACTCTATCATCGAGATCACTCAAAAGCAGTGGGATGATCTTGTCCTGAAATATTTTCGTAAAATAGCCGAGAATCTGAACGCTCACGGCTGGCTGGATCGGGCAACCATCGTGATTGACGAACGCCCTTCACCCGAGCAGTTGGAGCACTTTCTGAAGCTCTTGAAGTCTGCCCCTTTGACTGCCCGGATTCAGATTAAAGCCTGCATTCAAGGATTAGAGGACGTTCGCGCTGCATCCAAAAATGGTGATGCCGGCAGTCGTTTTCGAAACTTGATCGACGTCTATGTGCCCGAGATGGATGAAAACTATGATCGTTGGATGCCTTATTACAAAGACGATTACAAAATCTCCAAAGATCGGGAAAACCTTCAGTTTTATATCGTGACGACGGCACGCCACGCAATCGACACGCCGGGAATCAACAATCGCGTGATCGGGTTGGACATCTTTAAGCGGGGCGGCAGCGGGCTGCTGTATTGGGAATCTTTGCTTTGGGACAATCCCTACTATGACGCTAAAAGTTCTGTCCCCGCCGACAAAAATCCGTGGCAGGATCCCTATGGCCGTCACTCAAACGGCGCGCTGGCGTTCTTCTATCCTCCGAACCGCACAGGCACCCCAACTGAAAAGCCGGACCTGACCATCATTCCCTCTCTTCGCCTTGAGGCATTTCGACAAAGCATCAACGACTACGAGTATGCTTATTTACTTGAAAACCTGATTTCAAAAGGGGACAAAAAGGGCGTAAATACAGAGTCGGCAAAATCGGTTCTTCGGAAGATATCCGATTTCTTCCCGGAAAACACCAACTGGTCACAAAATGCGTGGTGGTATCTTGAACTTCGCAAGCAGATGGCGGAGGCGATTGTCGAATTACGGAGTCGCTTGGGTAAGTAATCGCGTAGTTTGTTCTTCCTGAAACGAGGAAATCGCCGAAGACTCGGATGATGAACAGTCAATTTCCTCGCAGGCAAACGGTCGTCGAGCAGACGTCCGACTATATTCGGGAGCAAGTTATTGCGGGTCATTGGCACGAAAAACTGCCATCCCTCCGCGCTCTCTGTTCGGGGCTTCAGGTAAGTCGAAATACCATTCAAAAAGCATTGGCGATCTTGGAGGCAGAAGGCGTTGTAAAAAGAATGGACCGGAGTCGGACGCAGATATGTCAGTCTATACAGTGCCAAAAAGATCACGATTCCGGCCAAAAAATAGGTTGGCTCGACGGAGAATCTATGTGGAGTTTGTCAGGGTTGCAGATTCGGGACATTCTCCATCTACAGATATCTCTGTTCGAGCGGGGCATTGCATTCCAGCTCTTTCTAAATCAGTCCGCCCGTGAAATATTCTCAACAAATCGGCTGGAGCAATGGATCCAGCGAGAAGGTATTACAACATGGATCTTATCCGGCGTAAGCGTTGAAGTGCAGGCTGTTTTTTCCAAGTGCCGGGTGCCGGTCATCATTCTAGGCAGCGCCGCGCCCAAGATGCCCCTCCCCGGAATTGATCTCTCGGCTCGAGCGACCAGCCGCCACGCAGCCTCGCGTTTGATATCAGCGGGACATCGACGAATCGCATTGTTGCGTCCCCGGCGCGATTCGGTGGAGGACACCGAGCGCGAGGCGGGATTCCATGAATCCATCAAGGCGGCGGATGATTCCGTGAAAGGCTCGGTCTTAAGGCATGATGGCACAAATCCAGGAATCGAATCGTCTCTTCGATCCGCTTATTCATCCATTACCGGACTAATTGTCAGTCGATCTTCCGAGGCGCTTACCGCGATGACTTATCTCGGCTGCACCTTGGGCGTGCGAATCCCCCAATTTATGTCCTTGATTTCTTTGAATGGTGACATCGGATTTCAGCACACATCCCCATTCATCTCTCACTATCGGTTCGAACGAAATTTGATTATTCGCCGCATCTTTCAGATGCTGGTTCAAGCCGATACGTCGAAGGCTGAACATCGCATCGAAATCGCACCTCAATTCGTCAAAGGCAACACGATTTCATCGCCACCAACCGGCATGCGCGGCAAAGAGCCTTAGCGTTCATGCTCCCCGGAGGGCGATCTGTCTCTACTATGAGGACAGTGTATTTCAATCGAGAGAGACCACATCTTGAAGTAGGAAATACGTGTAATGTCTACTTCCCTTTTCGTATTAGGTGACAGTATCTCCATCCACTATGGTCCTTGGTTGCGTCGTTACCTCGGTCATGCATTCGAATACAATCGAAAAGGCGGACCTGAGGTTGGCGAAGATCACGGTCCCGCTCCGGATCCGGCAAACGGACGTGATTCGGTTCATGTCCTGAGTTATTTGGAGGACCTGCAGAGCTCGGGTTTTTCAACGGATATTTTGCTGGTCAATTGCGGCCTGCACGACATCCGGCATGAACCTTCGATGAGGCAATGCCAGACCAATTTACCCGACTATCATAGCAATTTAAGTCAAATCGTTGCCATTGGCCGTCAAATCAGCCGACAAACAGTCTGGGTAAGAACTACTCCTATCCGAGCGGATACAGAGACACGTTTCATGCGAGACGTCGATATTTACAATGCCGCGGCCGATGAAATCATGGGAGAGCACTCCATTCCCATCATCGACCTTCATGGTTTGACCCTCTCGCTGGGGATGGAAGCATTTAACGACGACCATGTTCATTTTGTCCTAGATTTTCGCCGACTCCAAGGAGCATTCATCGCGGGTTGGCTACAGCAATTTGCTTTAAGTCGGAAAGTTGGAGCGGTTTCTCCAGTCCGAAAAGAACAGCTTATAACAGTTGGGAGCTTGTAAACGAATATGTTTCGACGGTTATCGGACAAACGGCATCTTTTCATTAACGATGCCATGATTGAGGTGGGGCGGTCAGAGAGTTTCTATGGCTGTCACAACCTCAAACGAGTCATGCACCAGCCGGTCAAGCAAGGACTGGTCATCACGCCGGATCAGCCATGGGAGTCTCCCGTCGTCCAGGCGCTCAGTAACAATGTTATTTATGAGCCCGACACCCAGATGTTTCGGATGTGGTATAACTGCTTCTCCCGTCAATGGTATGCTCCTTGCAATATGGAGGTGGAGAGCAGTTATGTGCTATACGCTGAGTCGCGGGATGGCATCCACTGGATAAAGCCAAGTCTCGGAATTTACGACCACGGCGAAAAGAAAAGCAATATCTGTCTGATCGCGGATGGATGTGGAGTCATGTGGCCGGGAGTCATGCGTGACTTAGAGGAGCGCGACCCCGCTCGCCGCTATAAACTCCTTGGACATGGCACGGTGGGCAAAGATCATGGAGTGGTAACGTTTTTCTCGCCGGATGGCATCCATTGGAAATCCTATGCGCACAATCCAGTCCTCTACTCGCGAGTCGACTGCGGAGACAGTTACACTTTAATGGGGAAGCGCGATCCGAAGACTGGCCGATTCGTAGCGGGAATACGTCCCGTAGATTGGTATCTTAGCTATCCGGATATTCCTTATTACCGCTATGACCGCGGCGACCCCCAGGATCCTGTGAAAGCGGCAACCTTTTCCCATCGGCGCGTTGGCATATCCTTTAGCGAAGACTTCACTCTCTGGTCTAAGCCATTGGAAGTCCTACAGGCCGATCTCGAAGATCCTCCCGGCACACAAATTCAAGGGATGACGCTTTGTCCATATGAAGATCACTATCTGGGGTTCTTAATAATGCATTATGCCGATGGCATTGATGACTCGATCGACATCCAGCTTGCCGTGAGCGATGATCTCGTACATTGGCAGCGTGTTGGCAACCGAGAACCCTTTTTGGGGACTGGCCCGGAAGGTTCCTGGGATAGTAAAATGATCTTTTCTATTTCAAACGCGCCTATTCAGGTGGGCAATGAATTGTACTTCTATTACAACGCTCATAGCACCCTGCATTATGCGAAACACGAGGATAGATATAGCGCGGTAGGCCTGGCGAAACTTAGGCTTGACGGATTTGTTTCCATGCATGCAGACGGAGAGGGTTTTTTGGTTACAAAACCATTTGAATGGAATGGGAATACAATCCATATCAATGCCGACGCTTCAAAAGGGGAAATCCGTGTTCAAATTATGGACGAGCGGCTCCAACCACTGGACAATATTTTGAGCCTACCGATGCGCGAGAACGCCACCGATCATCAGGTGCTGTGGCCCGATGGAAAGACGCTCGCTCCTTTAAATGAAAGAGCTGTTCGACTGAAGTTCCTCATGAAAGATGCGCATCTCTATTCATTTTCCATTAAGTAATGGCTAACTTGCAATCTATTGGGGGCAGATCAGCATGACTTCAATCGAACCTTCGTCGCGATATTTACCGGGGCGAATATTCCAGTTCATCGTCAGGCTCACCAATAACGCGAGGAGGGACGTAAGATTTGTCGCCACCCAGTTTCTTCCACTCCAAATAGAGCAGTCCCAGGCAGATGGCGCTAAGGGTCTGGAAGAGAATCGGCCAGAGAGGAAGGTAGAGATAGGCCCGAGAGGGATCGACCAGCTTCAACCAATCAATCAAGAGGCCACAAATCAGACCAGCAAAGATCGTAAACACTGATCGCAGTAGAGCCGTCGCAGCGCAAAACTGCCCGAATCGCTGCTTCGGCAATATGCTCATATAAGTGGGGAGTTCCGACGCCGTAAAGAGTGCCATCACCGGAAGGCTCAATCCAAAAGCAATGCTCCACGCCATGAAGCCCATTTCCTGAGGCACTTTAAAGAGAAGGAAGACGAGAGGAAGTGAAGAACATGCTGCTGCCAGCCAGCTTGCCGCCAGCATCGTCCGAAGCGAATGAAATTTATCACTGAGGATGCCACAGGGTATCAAGAGAGCGGCAGAGATGCCCGCTCCTATCCCTGTATAAAGCCCAAACTGCTCGAGGCTCAAGCCCACAGACCGAGAGAAAAAGATCAAAAATACATCACTAGCTCCGCTGGTTGCCCAAAACGCCACCGACAAATAAAAGAGCCAATAGAAACGTTGGGAGAAACTTTCCTTGAAGAATGTCTTAATGCCTCCAAATACCGTCTGGCCATCCTGGGTCCGTGGCGGGGGCGGATACTGCCCTTCCTTGACAAATCGGCACATTAAGAGAAAGACGACTCCGTACAGGACCGCGGCGCCTACGAATATGCCCAAGAAATGCGTCTCAGCCTTGGGGAAAACAAATAGATAAAAGCCACTCGTCGCCACTACTCCAACCACACGGAAAGTCGCCAGGAACCGGCCAAGGAACTCCGCCGGCACCACATCATTGAAGAGATAGTAATATACCGAACCTACAAACATATTAAAAAACTGGAAGCCCACAATAAAGAACCCCATGAAGGCCAATGTCGCTATACGCACATCCTGTAACCAGCCCCACTTGACCAACCAATCAGCCATATAGGGGGCTAAGCCAATAAGGACGAGGAACAAGCAAAGGAACGGAATCGTGTATAATATAAAAGGAATCCGCCGCCCCAGAGGACTACGATACCGATCACTCCAGTAGCTGACAAATGGACAGACGGTCGCATTTAGAATGCCCGGGATCGTTGAGAGAAACAAAGCTATCATCCAATTCGGCGCTTCCAACTTGCCCAGCATGAGTGGAGCAACAGCGGGAAAGACGGCCTGCATCAGACTGAAACAAAAATCCCCCCACAAAAGCCAGAGCACCATCAGCAACAGACCAGGCAGCGTGTAGCTAAGTGTGCCAACTTTGTACGGGCCGTCTTGAATCACCTTCTCGACTGGCAATCGAACGGGCGGTTCTGGAATAATAGAACTCATGTATGAACAGGCGGCTGCCACCCCAATTGGCAATTTGAGGCTCTCGTCTTTAGATCAATCAAATGGATCTCAGAATAGTTGAACAGCACGCATTCAATCAGCTGATCCATTTTTAATTAACTTAAAGCATTCGCAAACCTTGGAATTCCGAGAGCACTTAGAAAAACGCTCCATCGCCATCTACTTTTTGCTATCGTAAAAAAGGACTATATTTCCGCTAATCTCAAAACCATCAATCGCGACTGCATTGGACTCGCTCTCCGTGAGGTCAAAAATTCTTCCTTGTTCCTGGTCGATCTCGCCGACTGTTGAAGCCCAGCTCTTAGGAGCCCAAACGAGGTGGGTGTAGTTCGAAAGATTCGAAAAACTCTCCGAGCGCAATTCAATGGACTGCTCTTCCTGGGATTGCTCTTGACCGGCCGTAACCTCGTTAAAATTCAGCATATAGTTCGAGACCGATCCATCCCCCAAAGCCGCAGCATAGATTGAGATCGCCGTCACATTCACCTGGATTCGATAGTTCGGCGGATTAGCGGCATCACTAGGCACAGGACCGGTGTATTTTCCAGAAATGGTCGCGATGAATTTTCCCGCCCGGGCCACAACTCCGACACCACTGATATTTCCGAGCCGCTTATTAAGAAAGGTCGGTCCGGAGGGACTTAGCGCCTCTCCCTCCAGATCAACACTCAAGGCGAAACCTAGGCCAGGAGAAACATTACCTGATTCATCGCCCTCGACAGTCCAGACAGGATTTGTCACAGAGCTTGCACCCAAGGCTACGGAAAAATTGTCACTTACGATTTGGCCTCCAATCGAGATCGTCGTCATCGAAAAAATTAGACATGCAGCGTAAAGGAACCTCGCCCAAAAGCCATTCCACCCACATACACTTACATTAACCATAGATGAAACGTAAGATTTCAGATTTTGCGCAGCAAAGCAAATGTTCTGGTCAGTTTCCATAACCACAGCACGCGAGCAGAAGATCCATCTTGACATCGAAAAGATATGAGGGGCAAATCCCGCTAAGCACTACGGATGAAATTCGGAACGTCTCGAGGAGTACTTCCATCTCGAAGGGAGTCACTACCGAGACAGCCTGCGGCCACCGCCATGCGCGCATCAAGCAAGGTGGCTCCCTCGAACTCCCCTGTCCTGAGGTATCGAATAAAGTCAGCAACAACAAGCGGGTCAGCACCGCCATGACTCCCCTCCTCTGGAGGTATACGAAATACTTCGTGTCCTTGTTCCAAATAGATGCAGCGTCGATTCCAGAGGTGAACGCTCGCCCAATTCTCTTCGGTCGAATAATCTCCGTAATTTTCGATTCGACCCTCTGTACCGATGATCGTGTAACTCCGCCAAGCATCGGGGGAGTATTGGCACTGCTCGTAGGAGGCCTGCACGCCATTATCCAGCTGCATGAGCAGCATATTATGATCCTCAATGTCGATAACAGGACTAAGCCCCCTCTGGGAGAGGGGCGGCCAACATGCCTCGGCATAGCCAAGATTCGGAGCCTCATCCGGCTTCCGGCGGTCTGTCACCTCATTATATACGCTGAGTTTTCCCATGCCGACTACTCGACGTGAGTGTCCACCGCCCAGCCAGTGAATAATATCAATATCGTGCGCCCCTTTTTGGAGCAGCAGGCTATTTGTATTCGCACGTTCGGAGTGCCAATCTTTATAAAACGCGTCCCCTCCATAACAAATGAAATGGCGACACCAGATCGCCTCGACTCTCCCGATCCGTCCCTCGGCGATGAGAGAGTGCATTTTCTTCATCACAGGGAAGCATCGCATATTATGACCAACAAAGAGCTTCCGGTCCATCTCTTCCGCCAAGCGCATCAGAGAGTCGCAGTCCTCGATCGAGATCGTCATCGGCTTCTCCAGAAAGACATGCTTGCCGGCCCTTAGAGCGGCGCTCGCGTGTTCGAAATGGAGATGGTCCGGCGTACAAATAAAGACTGCATGTATATCCTCCCGAGAGAGCAGTTCGCGATAGTCCTTCGTCAAAAAGACATCATTTCCGCACTGCTCCTTATAAATGTCCAGACGTTCCAAATCCAGCCCGCACACCGCGATAATACGAACTCCCTGCGCCGGATCGTGAGCTAAAAGCGAAACCGTACCACGCCCATCTCCTCCTAATACTCCAATATTAATCTCATTCATAGACAATCAAAAATGCTCGCAAACTACCAATGTCCGAAAGGACCTTGGCAAGGTGCAATCCTTACACCATGAATAGATCGCACCCCTCTTCCGGTACAGAGCGTTCTCCTGGTCATTAACAATGACCACGAAGCAATAAATATCTGAACCATCCTCTTCCATTCAAATTTAGCTTCTTACCAAGCCTTCGCCAGGAAACCGAGCATGGCTAATACAGGCGCGAGATAGCATTGTTTCACTTGGAGGGTGGCGGAGTGAGGAGACTTCTCGCATCGGAATCGAAGGGAGCATTCCGGAGGGCGCTTTCGTTATTGAGTTCGTTGGTCGG
>Ga0182736_1003556_pt1 | contig 10403 bp, 6 predicted proteins | sample eDN5th30CKraftBY_FD_128882 | JGI IMG/M metagenome (GOLD analysis project Ga0182736, IMG submission 128882) | Enriched backyard soil microbial communities from Emeryville, California, USA - eDNA 5th pass 30_C Kraft BY (version 2) (version 2) | ecosystem: Environmental > Terrestrial > Soil >...
AAGAATTCTTCGACCTTGCCGCAACTGGTGCAGATCAAATGATCGTGGTGATCGCCGTCGTTCAACTCGAAAACCGCCTTGCCGCCGTCGAACTGGCTGCGAACCAGGATCCCCGCCTGCTCGAACTGCGTGAGCACGCGGTACACCGTGGCCAGGCCGATTTCGATGTCTTCATTGATCAAGGCGCGGTATACGTCTTCGGCGCTCTGGTGGCGGTGTTCGGCGACCCGATCAGCCCGCCTGAAAATATCGAGAATCTTCAGGCGGGGAAAGGTCGCCTTCAATCCCATATTTTTTAGCTCATTCTGGTCGTTCATATAAAATACCTCTGGCAGGACTGGGTGGATGTTCAGGCATAAAACCTTGAAAAAGGCGCCTGACTCGAACTGACGCTATTATGCGTTTCTTCTTAAACCTTTATGATAACGGTTTAATTCGATTTGAATCACAGGGGCGCTTCGTGCTGACGACTGCAAAACCAATCTTCACCAAACTTCGGACCTGCCTGGCCATCGGGGTGCTGGCTGCGTCCCTGTCGGCCTGCGGCTCCACGAAATGGGGTTTTCCCTACAGAGCCGACGTCCAACAGGGTAACTGGATTACGACCGAACAGGTAGCCCAGTTGCAAAAAGGCATGACGCACGAGCAAGTGCGGTTCATTCTGGGCACCCCCGTCCTGCAGGATGTCTTTCACGCCAATCGCTGGGACTACCTCTATTTCAACAAGCCCGGCTACGGCAGCGAACAAGAGCGCAAGTTCACCGTATGGTTCGAGGGCGACAGCGTCAGCCACTGGGAGGGCGACGAGCAGCCGGACCGCCAGCCTTTCCAGAAAGCCGACACGGGCATGACGAATACGTCGCGCGACAGCGAAAAAGCCCCCAAAAGCGCGGACCAAACATCCGACAGCACGCCTTCGACGCAACCCCTCATCCAGATCCAGCCGGTCAATCCGGGCGTGAACGACAACTCGCCCAACCGGCGATCATCGAGCCAACCCCTACGTTAGGATTATCATGCGCATAGCTATAGCCGGCGCGGATGGCCGCATGGGACGCATGCTGATCCAGGCCATACTCGGCGCCCCCGACCTCACCTTCGCCGTGGCCCTGGAACGCAAGGCGGCGCCGTCCATAGGGCAGGACGCCGGCGCATTCCTGGGCCAGGACACCGGCGTGGCCATCACCGACGACCTGAACGCGCTGGCCGGGGCCGACTGCCTGATCGACTTCACCCGCCCCGAGGGCACCCTGGCCCATCTGGCCGCCTGCGTCACGCATGGCACCAAGTGCGTCATCGGCACAACCGGCCTGACCGAGCAGGACAAGCAGGCCATACAGGCCGCCAGCCAGAAAATCGCCATCGTGTTCGCCCCCAACATGAGCCTGGGCGTCAATGCCGTCCTGAAACTGCTGGACATGGCGGCAAAGCTGCTGAACGAAGGCTATGACGCCGAAGTCTTCGAAGCGCACCACCACAACAAGGTGGACGCGCCCTCCGGCACCGCGCTGGCCATGGGCGAGGCGGTGGCCTCGGCATGGGGCAAGAAGCTCGACGACATCGCCGACTGGGCGCGCCATGGCGAAACCGGTGCCCGCAAACCCGGAAACATTGGTTTTTCCGTCGTGCGGGGCGGAGATATCGTCGGCGACCACACCGTCTACTTTTGCGGCATCGGCGAACGCATCGAAATCACCCACCGCGCCAGCAGCCGCGCCACCTATGCGCAAGGCAGCCTGCGCGCGGTGCGCTACCTGGCGCGCAAGGAATTCGGCCTGTTCGACATGCAGGACGTCCTGGGCGCCTGAGGCGCAAGGCCTCTTCGTGGGCGCGGGACCCGGCCCAAGGGGCCGGTCCAAGGGTCTGCTTCAAGGGTCTGCTTCAAGGGTCTGCTTCAAGGGTCTGCTTCAAGGGTCTGCTTCAAGGGTCTGCTTCAAGGGTCTGCTTCAAGGGTCTGCTTCAAGGTCCGATTCAAGGTCCGATTCAAAGATCCGATCCAAAGATCCGACCCAAAAGGCGACTCCAAGAGGTCGCTCATAAAACCTGTTCTCGGCCCAGGCGACCGCGCCGACGACGCCCTACATTCGCATCCCGCGACACTTCCAGTGCTTCGAGTAGGTATGGCACGCCCAGTCAGGCGGCCCGCAAGATCAAGTCCATTCCACGAGCACGGGCTCCTGCTCCAGAGCCACGCCAAAACGCTCCCGCACGTCGGCGCGTATCGCATCGGCCAACGCCATGAGATCCGCGGCGCCGGCGCCGCCATGGTTCACCAGCACCAACGCCTGGCGGTCATGCACACCCACCGCGCCCATGCGCCGCCCCTTCCAGCCCGCCCGATCGATCAGCCATCCCGCCGCCAACTTGTAGCGATCCGGCCCGTTCGGATACGCCACCAGCCCCGGATGCGCCGCGGCCAGCGCGCGGTACTCGGCGGCGGGCACGACCGGATTCTTGAAAAAACTTCCCGCATTGCCCACCCGCGCCGGATCGGGCAGCTTGCGGCGCCGGATTTCGCACACCGCCTTGAAAATATCGTTCGCCGATACCCCGCCGGCGACCCGGCCCAGATCCGGATGCTGCCGCAGATCGGGATAATCCAGCACCGGCCGCCACGGACGAGGCAGGCGAAAGCGCACGGCCAGGATAAGCCAGCGGCCCGGCGCGGCGCGCTTGAACACACTGTCGCGATAGGCGAACCCGCAGGCGTCGCCGTCCATGTCGACCAGGCGCCGCTCCCGCAGGTCCCAGGCCGACAGGCTGTGGAAGCGCTGGTCCAGTTCCACCCCGTACGCGCCAATATTCTGCACCGGCGCGGCCCCGACCGTTCCCGGAATCAGCGCAAGATTCTCCAGCCCGTTCCAGCCCTGCTCAACGCAAAAAGCGACAAAATCATGCCAGGCCACGCCCGCCTGCGCCTCGATAATCAGTTCGCCGCCGGCATCGGCGCACACCCGCACGCCGTCCGATTCAACCTTGATGACCAGGCTGTCCAGCTCGGCCCCCAGCACCACATTGCTGCCCCCTCCCAGCACAAAAACGCCGCCATACCGCTGCGCCAGGTCGGACAGATCGGGCAACTGATCCGGGCGTTGATAGCGCACGAACGCCGCGGCGCGCGAGCGCAATCCCAAGGTGTTGAAACAAGTAAGATCCTGAGCGGTGGCGTGCAGCAAATCCGGGCCTGGCAATCGAGTAGTCAATAAATGTGAGGGCCTGACAGTTTGACACCCACAACGATGTCTATGCTATCATTTCGGTCTTCGCCAAATATACTTTACTTTGTGCCTTCGCATATGACGCGGACAACCGCGCAAGCGGTTCGAAAAGCGGCCCGGACCTTGTTTCGCATTTGCACGGCATCAAAATATTGGATATACTGCGGGGCTGTTTTCGACAGGCCGCCATCGGCGGCTTCGACAAATCAGTATGCGGGAATAGCTCAGTTGGTAGAGCGCAACCTTGCCAAGGTTGAGGTCGCGAGTTCGAGACTCGTTTCCCGCTCCAGAATTTTTGTCTATGGACATCCATCAACGTCTATAGATGATTGAAAGAAGGCCGAAAAATTCGTTTTTCGGCCTTTTTTTCGTCCAGCAACGTCTACTGACATCCACCTAAATTCACGCGATTTCAGTCCATTTTCAAGTCCATTTTTCGAGCCGTGTTCACGGCAGTGATGGACTTACGTTTCAAGCAGCTTGTCCGCATAGATGTTTCAATCCAGACCTTTTTCTGGAGACATCATGAGCCTCACAGATTCTGCGACACGGCAGGCAAAAGCCACTGGCCACCCCTATACACTTGGCGATTCGGACGGCCTAACCCTGGCGGTTTCTGCTCAAGGCGGCAAGTCGTGGCACTTCCGCTACTACTGGCAGGCCAGGCAGAAACGCATGTCACTGGGCACTTATCCGGCAGTGTCCCTGCACGAAGCACGACACCTGCGCGACCAAGCCCGTGCCCTACTCAGCAAAGGCATCAACCCCAGGCTCGACCGCAAACGCAAACGGCAAGCCGTCAGTCTGGCACCAGCCAACAGTTTCGAAGCGATCTACCAACAATGGCTGGCGCATCGCAGACTCGAACTTCAGGACGGGCGGCAAAGCACCTTGTCGCAAATGCGGCGGATTTTCAGTAAGGACGTCTTGCCAAAGGTGGGCAGATTCCCCATCCACGAGATCAAACGGTTTGATCTGCTGGATGTCCTCAGAAAAATCGAAACGCGCGGTGCCCTGACGACAGCAGAAAAAGTGCGAACCTGGCTCAATCAGCTATACCGCTATGCATTGGTCGTTGTTGACGGCCTGGACATCAATCCTGCTGCCGACCTGGATGTCGTGGCACGTCCCAAACCACCGGTCGCGCACCATCCGTTCCTGACCCTGCGTGAACTCCCCGAGTTTCTACGTGCCTTACGGGGCTACGAGGGACGAACCGTCACAACCCAATTGGGGATTCGCTTGTTGCTGCTGACGGGCGTGCGCACAGGTGAGCTGCGTCGGGCCGAACCCTGTCAGTTTCAACTGGACCAAGGGCTATGGCTCATCCCGCCGACCAACGTCAAGCAATGGCAGGTGGGGTTGCGACGAGGCAGTCGGCGCGCCCAGGATATACCTGCCTATATCGTTCCCCTATCCATACAGGCCATCGAAATCGTACGTTATCTGCTGGAGAGAGTGAAGCCGGCACAGCGCTATCTACTGCCGCAGCGTAATGACTTGAGAAAGCGCATCAGTGAGAATACGCTCAACGGTGCCTTGAAAAAAATGGAGTATCAGAATCGGCTCACTGGACATGGTATCAGGGCTACGCTCTCGACGGCCTTGAATGAAATTGGGTATCCGCGAGTTTGGGTGGAGGTCCAGCTTTCGCATGTGGATCCCAGCAAAGTCAGTGCTGCGTATAACCACGCCGCCTACGTCGAGCCCCGACGCCAGATGATGCAGGATTGGGCCGATAGACTGGATTTGCTGGAGCAAGGTTCTGTGGAACAGGCGCTTGTGCCATTGCAAATCCGTGTCGGCTCGGTGGTGGCTGAGAATTCGTTTGGCAATCTCCCTCGACCAAGAACTGGAGTCATGGCCGATGGTGTTACTGAAACCGCTTCTACGCTGATTGCTCTTGAGGCCGACGAGCCCATCAAAGTATCTGATCATCCCCATCGCCTATCGGCTGTAACCCGAGACAATCAAATGCAGAAGGCAGGCGCAGACACACCAATACAGCGAAGCCGTCAGGCAAAGCTTGATATGTACGAAGCGCCACACAATCTCCCTATCCCTGCCTTTGCGAAGCTTGCCGGGAAGTCTCGAGACCAGATCAATCGAGAAATCGCGTCAGGCCAACTATTGGCTATAAGTTTTGGGAACCGGGGAAGGCGTGTTCCCGATTGGCAGTTGGATCCTGTGCGGCGGCAGCTAATCCAATCCATTCGACAAAGAGTACCGGAGTTTGATGCCTGGGATGTGTATTGGGCGATGATTCAGCCATGTGAATGCTTGAATGGGCGGGTTGCTATCGATGGTGTTACAGAGAAGTCTCTGGGAGCTGTTGAACCTGAAGTAATGCGAACCTTGAACTCCAAGAGCTCACCGCATGAATGACAGAGCTTGGTTGGGCCTCTCATCCTTTTTTGCAAACTGACCACTATTGAGGACATCAATCAAGGTTTGCAACGACGAGGTCCAGTCCAGTCGCTCCTGCTCAAGTCGAATACGGGCACCCCATGTACCGACTCGCAGATGATCGTAGATCGACTTTTCATCCACAGTCAGCCCTTCGAAAAGACGATTGGAGCAAAGCACGGGCTCCTGCACCCAGAGCGGCTGATGCGCTAGAAGCGTTGCTTCATCCATAAGCACAGACCGGATTTGTGGAACGGTCTTGCGCGCACGTCCTAGAATTGCAAAACCGTGAGTATCAATATCGCCCCAGTACAGAACCTCTGCCGTCCGCAACCATGGCAGTGCCTCCAGGGCACTCACCGCATTTCCGAGCTTCATGACGAGCACGGTGTTCGCGACATCAGGAAGCGCCAGTCCTGTTTCCAAGTTCTCGACAATCACCACAGCTACAGGTGAAATCGGCAATCTGCCGAGCTCTCCCACCGGCGCCTCAATGTCACCCAAGCCTCCGACGAGGCTTCGCAGCGTCGGACAGAGCAATCGGATGCGTACTCGATGAGCGGGCTTCTTAAGGCCAACCAACGCATGGAAGTCACCACTCTCATCCCCAATACCCCGTATCGCGCGAAAAAGACTGGCAACCAAACGGGTACGCTTCTCCAACCACTTTGTATCCAGCCCCTCCACTGGGAGTTGCCGTAGATACAGGCCCGACGCTGGATTCGCGTTCAACCACGCCAGCAGGCTCACCAAGCGTTCAAAGTCCTCGGCAGAATAGTCCGCGAGCACATCGAACCGAGAAGCCAAGGCATTGCTCTGTGCAAGCACCGGCCACCGGCTCAACATCCGTTGATATCGCTCGCTGGCAATCTCCCAACGCCTGGACTGACCAACCGCAGCGGCCACGACGGCAGCGCTTTCAAAGCTCAGTCGACTGGGTAGGCGATGTCTGCCGAATCTCGCAAACTGCCGTTCTTCGAACAGGACTGCTCCTGGGCTAGTCTGTGACTGCCAAGCGTCTGCCCAGGCCCTTACTGCGGCGGCATCCTCCGCGATGTCCTTGTCGGTTGGAACTCCCAGCGCCACAATCAGCGGCCAAGTTCCTTCCCCAGCCATCCAATTCCGATGCTGGTTGTTGAAGCGACGAACCAAGAAATCACGCGCGGCCTCAGGAGACAGTAGTTTCTTCGACATTGCGCACGTCCTGGGTCAGTTTCAGTCGATGAGACTCACTGTCGTATTCGATGGGGATGACCGCCGACTTCTTGCGGTCCTTGATGTGCACAAAGCATGCGCCGCCGATGAACGGCTCCAGCGTCATCACGGACTTCAACGGCGTTGCCACAATCATCTGGAATCCGAAAGTCTTGAAGATGTTCATGGCCATGGCCGTGAACTCCGCATCAGCTTTGTCGAAAGCCTCATCCAGCACAACGGTGGAGTAGCGAGGAAGCGCCCTGTCCTGGCCACCAAGCTGATACCGAAGCGCTGCTGCCAAACATGTTGCTGCCAGTTTCTGGCGCTGACCACCGGACTTGCCGGCGCCACTGCGGTAGACTTCGACCTCCAGGTCGTCCTCGTCCAGTTCACGGGCAACGAACTCCACGTGTTGCCGCACGTCGAGCACAAAATTTCGCCAGTTCTTGTCTGCGGTTTCCTGGCTCGCGAGACGTTTTACGAGAGCAGCCAGCGCTTTGAAGCGCTCCTCGGCCAAGTCGCGGTCATTGGAAAACGAGTGGCTGAGCGACTCCTTAAGGCTCGCGCGGAACAGGCGCACATCCTCGATGGCCTTGTCGGTCGTGTCGATGACGAGGTACGTCCCCGGATTGAACGGCGCCGTCCGCAGGCTTTCATTGACGAGTTCCATGCGTGACCGAATGGCCGAGCGCTCCTCGTCCAGTTTGGTGGTGAGCAGCGTCAGGTTCTGGTCGCTCTGCTCCCGTAGAAGGCTGAAGAACCGGTCCTCGAACGCAGGCAGATTGTCGTCCTCCAGCCGCTTGAGTTTCGCCAGATAGTCGTCGGCGCTTTCGAGCGTCGCATCAAGGCCGCCGGCAAGCGCAGGCCACAGCCGGTTGAAATCCGCAAAACGCTGCACGATGGAATTGCGAAGGTCCGACAGCCGACTTTCCAGTGTCCGCAGTTCCGAGTTCAAGCCGCGCTCAACCAGCGTGGTCACATGGTCAAGGCTCTCCAAGGTGACAGCCTTCTCCGTGGCCTCGTACCGGGCGGCAATCCGCTCGGCGAACGCAGGCAGACGGTCCGAAGTCGGCCACAACCGGGCAAGCTCTTCCAGCTTCCCTTTCAAGCGGTTGATGTCCGCAGAAATGGACTGCCCTTTGCCGTCTTCGGCGTTCTTCTTACCAACAGCCTTGGAATGCACGTCTTCTTGCTTCCGAATGCTGTCGTTCAACGCGGCAAGGTCCGGACGAGCCTCGCGCTCAGCCTTCAACCGGCCGGCGAGGTCGTCGATTCGCGTCAGCAGCGACCCGACATCCACATCGTTCCAAGTCAGGTTCGACAGGTTCTGGCAGTGCAGCATCTGCGCCTGTTGGGCATCTTCCTCTTTTCCAATCTTGCGAACAGTCTCTTCCAATTCGCTGATGCGGCCGCCGATTTCCGCGGCCTGCTGCTTGAAGAGTGCCAGTTTTTCCTTGTTGTCGAACCCCAGGACCCACTGATTGCGGTCTTTGACCGAGTGGCGGTCATTCTTCTCGTGCCGCATCGTGCTGTGCTTGACCTGCCCCTCGCGGGTGACCGCACGTGAAGCATTGCGGAATGCCTGCAGGGTGTCGGCGCACTCGAAGTCGAAGGAATGCTTGAGCTCCTCCCGAACCCAGTCCCCAAAACCACCCGATGCCATGTTGAGCTTTCGCACCAAGGAATTGGGCCCAGGTGAGCGCCCCGAGGTCTGGGGGATGGTACGGAAGTACACCAGCCGCTCACCGATGTTGCGCTCATTCAGGTAAGCCGACACTGCAGAGTAGTGCTTCTCGTCCACGAGGATGGAGCGTGCGAAGCCACCCAGGACACGCTCGATGGCGCCATGCCACGCCGTCTCCTCGGCTCGCACCTCGACCAGTTCTCCTACGAACGGCAGCTTCTCTTCGGGAATCGAGAGATCCCGAGCCATGCGCTCCCGCAGGTCGACCAGCCTTGCCGGCAAGTTCGATTTCTGGCGCTCAAGCGCCTTGACCTCTGCGACGACCTTCAGGAAACCCTCATTTGCCTTGCGCAGTTCGTCCTTGACACTGTCTTTCCGTTCTTCGACCTCGTTCTTCAAGTCGCGGGCCTTCAACACCCGCTGCTTGGCGGCTTCGACACGCTGGACAAACGACACAACGGAATCAGGAACAGCCCAGCCCATGGCCTCGCATGCCGCTGCGGCCATGTCCCGCTTGCCGATACGGATGGGCTTCTCAGCTTCGGCAGCCTTGATGTCCTCTTCAAGCCGGACAAGAACGTCGGCCCCCATGTTTAGCTTCTGCCGCTGAAGGTCCGTCAGCTTCTGGAACTCGTTCTCGACAATCGTCGCGAGACGCAACGTTTCCTGCCTCGCCCCCTCCCGGTCCACTTCGAGTTCGGCAATGCGCTCCTCGAGAAGGAGCTTGCGCCGGTGTTCTCGATATTGGTCAATGGCGGTCTGTATGGTCAGAAGGCCATTGCTCTCGAGTTTTACCCTGTCCAGTTCCCCGTGTTCGTCGCGCGCCGGCGCCAGCGTCTGAATTTGCTTGCGAGCAGCGACGACCTCCTGGTGCGCCTCGTTGAGCTCCCCGAATTCATTGACCAGGCTGGCGGCGATGCCGAAGGTTTCGGGTTCATCCAACATGAAGTCCCGCAAGAACACGTTGAGGTCGCCCAGGTTCTTGGCGGACTGCGTCTTGTGCAACAAGCGCAACGCGCGCTCGTTCTCGATGCCCAGCAGCCGGCGGAAACGCTCCTGGTAGGCGCTGAACTCCGTATGCACCTTTGCATCAGGCAAGTCGTGCTTGAAGCGGCGAGCATCGAATTCGTTCTTCGCGAAGAACTCCAGCTCCTGAACATCAAACTCCCGTTCAAGCGTCAGGTACACCCGCTTGGCATCACCGGGGGCCGTCGAGTTTCCCTTCACCCACAGAACTTGGGCGAGCACCACCACACGCCCCAGGTCATCACGGTAGGTTTCCGCGATGGCCGACCAGGTCGTGCCGATACGCAGGTACTGCGACACATATTCGCCGGCCTCGCCGGTCTGCTGCGCCCAAGCCCCGCGAAGGTAGGTCATGACGCTGCGGTCCCGGCCATTACGCTCGGCCTCGCGCGCAGCAACGTTGAAGTCCACCCATTTCGGGGGCGTGAGAAGTGCAGCATGCGCATCCAGGACTGTCGACTTGCCAGACCCCGAAGGACCGACGAAGAGGTAGCCCTCCTTCGGGATGGGGAAGTCGAAGACATTCGAGAACGTCCCCCAGTTGAACGTCTGAATTCGTGCGAGACGAAATTGATCACTGCTGCCGCCAAGCAGGTCGGCTTGAGCAAACGAGTTCATTGGGTCTCCTCCTCATCGGCAGGCTGTTCGTCGTCATCGCCATCAGCTTCCCCACTGGGACCGATTCCTCTTGGGGAGGCAGTCAACGTGGCATATGTGCGCGTGAGCTCCTGAATTTCCTCGGCGGAGAACAGGAGCTTGAGTGTTGGTGAGATCTCGTAGCGCTCCCCCGATCCGCGGATGGACTGCAGCAGGCTCAGTTTCTTCGCCTTGTCGACAGCATTGATGACCTGCCGTCCGAACTTGGCATGGTC
>Ga0182736_1003557_pt1 | contig 10398 bp, 9 predicted proteins | sample eDN5th30CKraftBY_FD_128882 | JGI IMG/M metagenome (GOLD analysis project Ga0182736, IMG submission 128882) | Enriched backyard soil microbial communities from Emeryville, California, USA - eDNA 5th pass 30_C Kraft BY (version 2) (version 2) | ecosystem: Environmental > Terrestrial > Soil >...
AGCGGGACCGGATGTCCCCTGCGCCGATGCGGACGGAGCCAGACTCGGGGTTGCGGCCCCGAGAACGAGTGCCAGCACGAGGAGAGGCCTGAATACTTTCATGTGCTTACTGCCATCCGGGAACGCCTGACATATCGGGTAGGCGATGCGCGATGCCCTTGTGGCAATCGATGCAGGTCCTCTCTCCCGTGAACAGCAGACGCTCGTGCGCCGAGGCCGCGCGCGGGTTCTGTTTCATCAGGTCCATGGATTCCGAGCTGTGGCAGTTGCGGCATTCCAGCGAGTCGTTCGCCTTCATACGTTCCCATTCCCGCTCCGCCAGATGCTTGCGCAGGGCCAGGAACTTGTCACGTGTGTCGATGGAGCCGAAGATGTGGCCCCAGACTTCCTTCGAGGCCTGCATCTTGCGGGCGATCTTGTTCGTCCAGTTGTGCGGCACGTGACAATCCGGGCACGTCGCCCGCACGCCCGAGCGGTTTGTGAAGTGGATCGTGCCCTTCAGCTCCTCGAACACGTTCGTCTTCATTTCATGGCAACTGGTGCAGAACTGCTCCGTGTTTGTCGCCTCGAGTGCCGTGTTGAAGGCGCCCCAGAAGCCGACCCCTGCCACGAAACCGCCAAGCGTGAGAAAGGCCAAACTCAGATAGACGGGCGGGTTGGTCGCTGTCCTCACCCAGGGATTTTCCCGGAACCAGCCCCAGGCTCGCGCAATTCCGGCCGCCATCAGCGCGTCCTCCGCTCGGGCTGCCGTTCAGGCTCGGTCATGGCATCCATGTCGGTGAAGCTATTCTCCACGAGAGGCTTCGCGGTCGTCTGCGGTACGTGGCAGGACACGCAGACATACCGTCGCGGAGATAACCCGCCGAGGGTGTTGCCTGCCCGGTCCTGGTAGTGCGTCACGCTGATCATCGGGGCCTGACTCTGCTCCGTGAACTTGCGCGCATGGCACGACATGCACTTGTTCGCGTTCAGATCCATCGCGTAGCCCTCGATGGAGTGCGGGATCACCGGAGGCTGGTCGGGATAGTTGCGGCGCACGCGCACGTCGTCCGTGACCTGACGCTGCATCGGCGGGGCCGGAATTTCCCTGGTGAAGGGGTCGGGCCCGCGAAGGCGCGGCGCATCCTGCGCGAGGATGGTCCCGGCCGCCAGGCACGGCACGATGCTCACCAGGACCAGGAAAACGCTGCGCCTCATGGCACGTCCCCTGCATCGGCGGTGGCGGCCGAGACGACCTTGACGGCGCATTTCTTGAAGTCGGTCTGCTTCGAGATCGGATCCGTGGCGTCGAGAGTGACCTTGTTGATGAGCTGGCTGGCATCGAAGAAGGGAACGAAGATTAGTCCCGGCGGCACGCTGTTGCGCCCGCGGGTCTCGATGCGACTGTGGATCTCGCCGCGCCGTGAGACCACCCTGACCTCCTGGCCACGGCGGAGATTGCGCTTGGCGGCATCGTCCGGATGCATGAAGACGACGGCACCTGGAAAGGCCTTGTAGAGTTCGGGCACACGCAATGTCATGGAGCCGGAGTGCCAGTGCTCGAGCACGCGACCGGTCACGAGCCAGAGGTCGTACTCGGCATCCGGCGACTCCGCCGGCGGCTCGTAGGGAGCCCCCATGATGTTAGCTTTCTTGTCCGGGTTGCCGTAGAACTGCAATCCGCTGCCCTTTTCGACATACGGATCGAGGCCCTCGCGGTAGCGCCACAGCGTCTCCTTCCCGTCCACCACCGGCCATCTCAGTCCCCGCACCTGGTGGTACATTTCGAAGGGTGCGAGATCGTGCCCATGGCCGCGCCCGAAAGTGGCGTATTCCTCGAACAGGCCCTTCTGGACATAGAAGCCGAAGGCCTTCGCCTCACGGTTCTCATAGGCCGAGTCGATCTCGGATAGGGGGAACTTGTTCACCTCGCCGTTGGCGAAGAGGATATCGTAGAGACTCTTGCCCTTGTAGCCGGGATTGGCGTCGAGAATCGCGGCAGGCCAGACCTCGTCGGTCGTGAACCGCTTCGAGAATTCGACAAGTTGCCAGAGGTCCGAACGGGCCTCGCCGGGTGCATTGACGAGTTGGTGCCAGAAATGGGTGCGCCGCTCCGCGTTGCCGTAGGCCCCCTCCTTCTCCACCCACATCGCCGCCGGCAGGATCAGGTCCGCCGCCATGGCGGTTACGGTCGGGTAAGCATCCGAGACCACGACGAAGTTCGCCGGGTTGCGGTAGCCCGGATAGGTCTCGTTATTGGTGTTCGGCGCCGTCTGGAGGTTGTTGTTGCACATGATCCAGTAGGCGTTGAGCTTGCCGTCCTTCAGCATGCGATCCTGCTGCACGGCGTGGTAGCCGACTTTCTCCGGCAGGAGCCCGTGCGGAAGCCTCCAGATCTCCTCCGCATGCTTGCGGTGCTCGGGATTGTTGACCTGCATATCGGCCGGCAGGCGGTGGCTGAAGGTGCCGACCTCGCGCGCCGTGCCGCAGGCCGAGGGCTGGCCTGTCAGGGAGAAGGGAGAGTTGCCGGGTTCGGCAATCTTTCCGGTGAGCAGGTGCAGGTTGTAGACCATGTGGTTTGCCCAGACGCCGCGGACATGCTGGTTGAACCCCATGGTCCAGAGTGACATCACCTTGACCTTAGGGTCGGCATAGAGCTTCGCGAGGGCCTCCAGCCTCTCCTTCGGGATGCCTGACAGCTCGGAAGCCTTCTCGACGGTATACTGGCTCATGAGCTTCGCGTAGTCCTCAAAGCTCGCGGGACTGGATATCTGGGCATCGTTGGCGTGCTGCGCCCGCTGCTCCAGCACGTGGTCGGGCCGCAGGCCGTAGCCGATATCGGTGTTTGCCATCCGGAAGTTGCAGTGCTTCTCGACGAACTCCCTGTTCACCGCTCCCGTCTGGATGATGTAGTTCGCGATGTAGTTCATGATCGCAAGGTCCGAGTTCGGCTTGAAGATCAAAGCCATGTCGGACAGATCCGTCGTGCGGTGCTCGTAGGTCGAGAGCGTCATGATTCTCACATGCGGATGGCTGAGGCGACGGTCGGTCACCCGCGTCCAGAGGATCGGGTGCATCTCGGCCATGTTAGAGCCCCAGAGCACGAAGGCGTCGGCGTTCTCGAAGTCGTCGTAGCAGCCCATCGGCTCGTCCATGCCGAAGGCGCGGATGAAGGTCACGGCGGCCGAGGCCATGCAGTGGCGGGCATTCGGGTCGAGGTTGTTGGTCCGGAAGCCAGCGCGCATCAGCTTGGAGGCCGCATACCCTTCCCAGATCGTCCATTGGCCCGAGCCGAACATGCCCACGGCCTCCGGTCCCTTCTCCTTCAGCACCTGCTTGAACTGCCGGGCCATCTCGTCGAAGGCCTGGTCCCAAGACACGGGCTGGAACTCGCCGTCCTTGGCGAACTGGCCATTCTTCATGCGCAGGAGCGGCTGGGTGAGTCTGTCGCTGCCATACATGATCTTGGACAGGAAGTAGCCCTTCACACAGTTGAGGCCACGGTTGACCTCCGCCTGCATGTCACCATGGGTGGCTACGACCTTACCGTCCTTTACGCCAACCATGACGCCACAGCCCGTTCCGCAGAAGCGACATGGCGCCTTCGACCATTGAAGCTGGAGGTCCTCGCCGGTGAGAATGTTCTGCGCGCTCGCCGGAAGCGTCACGTTCGCGGCTGCCGCGGCAGCCGCGGCGGCCTGGGCCTTGAGGACGGTGCGGCGCGTGAGGTCCATGGATCTACTCCCGATCTTGAACAGGCTCGAAATGGTGGAAGACGAGGGTCGCGGCGAGAACGCCGTCAAGGAGCTGGATGGCGTTGATGCGCTCGACGACCTGGTCCTCGGTGTCCGTTTCGAGAGTGACGATCAGCTTGCCGGTCTCCGCGCCACCACAGATCTCGGCCCCCGCAATGGCACCGATGCCTTCAACGATCGAGGGCATCTGATCCGGGCGGCCGTGGACCACGAGACTGGAGATGTGACATTCGTGGTTCATGAGATTGCCTCCGGCACAGCCAGTTGGATGGCATCGGCGGGGCAGGTCCGGGAACAGTCCCCGCAGCCGATACACCGTTCCGCCTCGATACGCGGGCGGGCGCCTCCAAGGGCGAGTTCGAAGTGTACGGCCCCGGTCGAGCAGGCGTCGCGGCAACTCATGCAGGCGATGCCCTGAAGGGCAAAGCAAGGGGAATCGATCACGGCGACGGGAGATCCGAGGGGCTTCGGTGTCTTGGCAAGCCGTCCGAGCAGGAAGCTGCGGCGCTTGAGATCTACGGTTTCGGACATCCGGCCCTTCCCTTCAGACCGGGCCCGGAGGCCCAGTGAACAGGTAGTACATCCAGACGACGAAGCCCCAGCCCGCAACGATGCCGACGGCGATGAAGGGCCAGATCAGGACGGCGAGGATCAAGAAGGTGAGCGTTTCGCGCCGCTTCCGGCCGGGCTCCAGCGGCATTGATCGCGTTACAGGACCTTCTGACGGGAGATCACGCGTGACCGGCACTGCTTCGCCTCCGCTGGCGGTACGGTAAGCGCTCGAGCAAATCGCCGGCACGTCCCGCTGAATCCGTGAGAGTGATGCGCTCCACGATCTTCCTGTCCTCCCTGGACGCATTCTAGCTCGGCCGACGCACCGTGCTTGACCGGTCGAGACAATCCGTTGACAGTTTGAGCCACCACCCATGCTCGATGGGACGCCCCGATTGGCACAATCGTTGGGTAGGTCTTGCTGACTGTCTCGTGGCCCGCCGTTGCCCGGAGCGGTTCAGTCGTCCTGCTATGGTCCGGTGGCCTGAGCCGTCTTCGGCGGACATGATCGATGATGGAATTCTTGCCCCTCGGGATCAAGCGTTCGGGATCGACGATGGGCCTCACATGGGGTGCTGGCTGGCAATTTCCTGGTAGAGGCGCTCCACATCGCCGCGCCGGCAGAGCTCCGTTCCCGCCGTCAGAACTGCGGCGGTCCCGGCCGCCATGCCTAAGGCGAAGGCCTCCTCCACCGACCGTCCCTGAGCAAGGCCAAGGGTCATCGCGCCGAGGAAGCTGTCGCCGGCGCCGACGGCGCTTTTCGGCGTGACCCTCACGCCCTCGATCCGCAGAAGCGTATCGCGGGTCGCCAGAACGGCCCCGTCTCTTCCCAGCGTCAGAGCGACGATCTCCGCGGCGCCGGAAGCGATGAGATCCCGCACGGCGGCATCCTGGTCCTGCGGAGCAGGAAGCTTCCAGCCAATGAGATCCTCCAGTTCACCGAGGCTCGGCTTGATCAAATAGATCCCCCTGCCGGCCGCCTGCCGGAGCGCCTCGCCTGAGGTGTCGAGCACAAACCTCATACCCTTGCGGGCCGCGACAGCCGCGACCTGTGCATAAAAATCGCTTGGAACACCGCGCGGCAGGCTGCCGCTCGCGAGCAGGTAATCGCCATCGATACTCTCCAGCATCGACAGGCAGGTCTGCCATTCCTCCTCCGTGACGCCCGGCCCTTCCGGAACAAAGCGGAATTCCAGGCCCGTCGATCTCTCATGCACGGTATGGCTGATGCGGGTGTGTCCGACGATGGGAATACGTTGGCTCTCGATGCCGGAGGCCCGAACCAGATCATCGAGGATCGGCCCCGTCGCCCCTCCCGACAGGTAGACCGCGAGTGCCGATCCTCCCAATTCATGGATGACCCGCGCGGCGTTGATGCCGCCGCCGCCGGGATCGTAACGCTCGGCCCAGGTCCTGATCTTGCGAATGGGCCGAACCTGCTCGGCCTCGGCCGCCCCATCGATTGCAGGGTTGAGAGTCAGTGTCACAATCCGTTTCATCGTACTACCAGAGGGCTTGAAGGGACCATCATATGCGTCTCCCGCGACCGAGGCGGGGATCCTTGGACGCTATCCTCGTCGGAGAGAGGATTGCACGCGAGACTTTCTTCATGAAATGATCTCTGTCAAAGCAGGGCGGGCCAGCACATGCTCTCTATAGTCATCTGACCGCGACGCGGAAGCTGTAGCGGACCCAGCACGCATTCGATCGATTGGCACGGGAGAACGGCGAATGATACGAAAGATCATGGTTGCGACAGACTTCTCGACAAGATCGGATCGTGCATTTCGCCGCGCCACCCTACTTGCCCGCAGCACATCCTCTCATCTCGTTCTGGTGCATGTGGTGGACGATGACCAGCCTGCCCGGCTGGTGGAGGTCAGCCAGCGCGAGGCAACAATTCTCCTTACCGAACTGGCCCGCACCGTCCATGATGTTGACGGAGTGCCCTGTGACGCCAAGGTCATGCTGGGAGAACCATTTCAATGTCTCTCCGACGCGGCGGAGGAATTCGACGCGGCCCTCACGGTCATGGGGCCATATCGGCGCCAGGCGTTGCGGGAGATGTTCATGGGCACAACTGTCGAGCGCACGATCCGGCGCAGCCGCAGGCCGATTCTCATGGCCAACGCAGTTCCCTCCCGGCCATACCAGCGCATCCTGATCGCCACGGACTTTTCCGAAGGCTCGGCCCATGCCCTGAACGCAGCACGGGATCTCGGCCTCTGCCAAGGTGCAGAGGTCGTCCTGCTGCATGTCTTCGATGCCCCCGCCCGAGGGATGATGTTCGGGGCGGCCCTGCCGCTTGAGCAGATCAAGGACTACATCGTTGAGGAGGAACGGCGCGCCGCCAACAAGATGGTCGAGTTCATCGGCCAGGTCGGGTTCAAGCCAAAGCGGCAGATCCTGAAGCTCGCCGAGGAGCCCGTTAGCACGATCATCAAGGATTGCGCCCGCCACGAGCGTGCCGATCTCATTGTCGTGGGAACGCGCGGGCAGTCGGGGCTCAAGACTCTGCTCCTTGGCAGCGTCGCGGAGGGTGTACTGCAAGGCTCCGAGGTTGACGTCCTGGCAGTTCCCCTGCCCCAGGCTTCAGTCCAGGACGCCCCGGTCTGATCGCCCTGCCAGGCAGCGCCTGCGCTCACGTCCGGGTCGCCAGCAGGTAGGCGAGATAACCCATATAGGTCCCCACAAAGAGCGCTCCCTCGGCTCTCGTGATCTGACGCCCGCTGTAGAAGACCGGAATGCAGAGGAACGCGACCGCCGTCATCACCGGGATGTCCACGGCTGTCAGCAAGGGAGCCACCGGAATCGCCGAGGATGGCACGATGCAGGTGATCCCGAGGATGAAGAGAATATTGTAGGCGCTGCTGCCGAGAAGGTTGCCGACAGCAATATCACGCTGGTTCCGGATCGTGGATACGACGGTCGTCACCAACTCCGGAGAAGATGTGCCGATGGCGATGACCGTGAGACCAATGAACTCGTCGGATACATCCCACAAGCGGGCCAGATCCACCGATCCCCTCACCAGCCAGTCCGCTCCCATCACGACGATCGCGATTCCCGCAAGCAGCACCGCAAGGTCCCGGACCCGGGAGCCAATCCGCTTTGGCGCAAGCGCAGCGCTCTTGAGTTCCCTCGCGGCGGCAACCTGCTCCGACCTCCTCTCCTGCCGGGCCATGTGGACGACAGCTGCCGTGTAAGCCATCGACGCCGTCACAAGGAAGAGCCCCTCGACCCTGGAAAGGCTGCCGTCCGCCGCCATCACGAGGAACGCGAGCGAGGCCGCCACGATCATCGGCAGATCGAGGCGCAGCGTCGTCCCCCGGAGGGCCAGAGGCCGCATCAGGGCACTCAACCCGAGGATCAGGAGAATGTTGACGACATTCGTGCCCGCGATGTTGCCGACGGCCAGGTCGCCATTGCCATAGAGTACCGCATCGATCCCGACCGCAAGCTCCGGCGCACTCGTGCCGACGGCCACGATGGTCAGCCCGATCACGAGCGGCGGAATCCTGAAGCGCGCCGCGAGGCTGGTGCCGCCGCGCACGATGAATTCGGCCCCCACGATCAGGATGGCAAGGCCGGCAATGAAAAGAGCCAGGGCATTCAGCATGCTGCCAGCCGATCACCGGGCACGGCCAGCCAGCGGCGCCTGTGAGTGGGATGCGCGGCGGAGCACAGCTCCATTCGTTCGGGCAACATCATTCCTTCAGTTCCTCGAACCAGCCGAGACGCCGCATCAGGAGCTTCTCGCCCTCAAGGAGGATCATGAGGCAGGCTCCGATCCCGATGATCAGAACACCGTCCGCCAAGGAAAGCGGCCGGGTGTCGAACAAGGTCTGCATGAACGGCGCATAGGTGAACAGCAACTGGGCGATGATGAGCACCGCGATGGCGCCGAGGACAAACGGCGTGCCGAGAATACCCTGCCAGGAGATGGACGTCATATGGAGATAGCGCACGTTGAAGAGGTAGAAGATCTCGCCGACGATGAACATGTTGACCACCATCGTGCGGGCCGTCTCGACGTCGCGCCCATTGTGCATGGCATGGAAGAACACGCCCAGGGCGGCCGCCGCGAGCAGCACGGAGACGACCACCACCCGCCAGAGCAGGAAGGGCGAGAGCAGCGGCGCCTTGGCCGGTCTTGGCCGACGACGCATGACGCCCGGTTCAGGCGGCTCGAACGCAAGCACGAGTCCCAGCGTCGCGGCCAGGATCAGGTTGATCCAAAGGATCTGTGTCGCCGACATGGGCAGGCTGAACCCGACCAAAATGGCGAGAACGACCGCGAGCGTCTCGGCCCCGTTGGTGGGGATCTCCCAGGAGATCACCTTGCGGATGTTGTCATGGACAGTGCGGCCTTCGCTGACCGCGTTGACGATCGACGCGAAGTTGTCGTCGAGCAGCACCATTTCAGCCGCCTCCTTCGAGGCTTCCGTTCCCTTGATGCCCATGGCGGTGCCCACATCGGCCTGACGCAGTGACGGCGCATCGTTCACCCCATCACCGGTCATGGCGACGATGTGGCCGTTGGCTTGGAGCGCGCGCACGATGCGCAGCTTGTGCTCAGGGCTCGTGCGAGCGAAGACCGAAACACGCCCCACGATCTTCTGGAGCTCCGCATCGGACATCGTCTCGATCTCGGCGCCAGTCGTTGCCTGCGGGTTATCAGCAAGCTCGAGCTGATGGGCAATCGCCAGGGCGGTCGCCGCATGATCGCCCGTGATCATCTTCACGGCGATGCCGGCCGTGCGGCACTGGGCAATGGCCTCGGCCACTTCCGGCCGCGGCGGATCGATGAACCCGATAATCCCGAGAAGTTCGACGCCGTCTGCAACTTCATCGAAGTCCAGGCGCTCCTTCGCTTCGGTGAGGCGCTTCATGCCGAAGGCGAGCACGCGTTCCCCCTCGGCTCCCGCCGCCGCGATGCGGCCGTTCCAGAATGCGACATCGAGCGTGTCGGGTGCCATGGCGAAGAGCGCCTCCGCGGCACCCTTGACGAAAACGATTGTTTCTCCGCCGGGTCCACTGTGCAGGGTCGCCATGAAGCGATGAGCGGCATCGAAGGGAATCTCATCGATGCGCGGCCATTCCGAACGGACATGCGCAGGGTTCAGCCCCGCCTTCATAGCCAGCGCGATCAAGGCGCCTTCCATCGGATCGCCGTTGACGATCCAGCGTCCGTCCTTCGGTTCCAGCTCCGCATCGTTGCACAGCAGGCCGCAGCGGAGCACGGCACCCGAGGCCGCCAAGGCAGCGACATCGTCCCCGCCGGACGCCGTCAGCTCCCCCTCGGGCGCATAGCCTGATCCGGATGCCAGTACCTCGTGCTCCGAAGTGACGATGCGACGAGCCGTCATCTCGTTGCGCGTCAAGGTTCCGGTCTTGTCGGTGCAGATCACGGACGTGGCGCCGAGGGTTTCGACGGCCGGCAGCTTGCGGATGACCGCGTTGCGGGCGGCCATGCGCCGGACGCCAATGGCGAGCGTGATCGTGATGACCGCGGGCAAGCCCTCGGGCACGATGCCGACCGCCAGCGCCACCACCGCAATGAGGGCCTCGACCCAGTCGAAGCCACGGACCAGCACGGCGAAGGCGAACAGAAGTGCGCCTCCGATCAGGACGAATGAGGTGAAGCGCCGCGCGAACCGGTCGATCTGAATCAACAGCGGCGTGCTCAGCGGCTCCACGGCCTGGAGCAGCCGGCTGATATGGCCGATCTGTGTGCCCATGCCGGTTGCGACCACCACACCCGTGGCCTGGCCGGCCGCCACGAGCGTACCCGAGAACGCCATGCCGCGCCGGTCTCCGAGGCCGGCCTCCTCGGGAACGGGAGCTTCGTCCTTCTCGGCGGCCATGGACTCGCCGGTGAGAAGCGCCTCGTCGATCAGCAGACGGCGCGCACGTAGCAGGCGCAGGTCGGCCGGAACCTTGTCACCGGCCTCGAGGAAGACGATGTCCCCCGGCACGAGATCGCGCACCGCGACCTTCGTGCGCTGTCCGTTACGCAGGACAAGGGCATGGGGCGCGATCACGGCCGCATCGACGACATGTCCCAGCAGGGAGGCAGCAACGGCCGCAGCGAGCAGGAAGTAGATCAGGA
>Ga0182736_1003559_pt1 | contig 10397 bp, 10 predicted proteins | sample eDN5th30CKraftBY_FD_128882 | JGI IMG/M metagenome (GOLD analysis project Ga0182736, IMG submission 128882) | Enriched backyard soil microbial communities from Emeryville, California, USA - eDNA 5th pass 30_C Kraft BY (version 2) (version 2) | ecosystem: Environmental > Terrestrial > Soil >...
ATCGAGAGCGTGAGGTGCCGTCTCAGCCGACGGCCCATGCGGAGGACGAGCTCGCGCATCACGTCCTCCTTGGTGCGGAAGTAAAGATAGAACGTGCCCTGTCCCACCTTGGCCTGGGCCGTGATCGTGCTGATCGACGCCTCGGCGAAACCGCGTCCGCCAATCTCGATCTCGGCGGCATCGAGAATGCGCTCGCGCGTGCGCTGGCCGCGCTTCGTCTTTGGCGCAGGAAGGCTCGGCGATGAATCAGGCTCTGACATGAGTGACTTGGCCGGTTTGTGAGGTCGCCCGCAGCCGACGCATCTTGACGGTGCACTGAGGGATAGCTAGCCTAACATGAAACCTGACTCAAGTCTCATGTTCAGGCTCACCCAAGGGAGGAGATCATGCGGAGGACGACCCACAAGCCATGGCGGCGGGCGAGCGGTCTCGCGGCACTTCTGGCAGCCCCGGTACTCGCGCTGACGGCGCCGTCGGCCGTGGCCAAGGACATCAAGATCTGCCTGATCGCCGGTAAGACGGGGCCGCTCGAAGCCTACGCCAAGCAGACCGAGGCGGGCTTCATGATGGGCCTCGAGTATCTGACCAAGAACACGATGCAGGTCGGCGCCGACAAGCTCCAGGTCATCGTCAAGGACGACCAGCTCAAGCCCGATCGCGGCAAGACCCTCCTCGAGGAATGCTACAGCGACGATAAGGTGGACATCGCCGTCGGCACGACGGGCTCGCCGGTCGCGCTCGCCATGCTGCCGGTGGCGGAGGAATTCAAGAAGGTGCTTCTCGTCGAGCCGGCCGTGGCGGACTCGATCACCGGCGCCAAGTGGAACCGCTACATCTTCCGCACTGGCCGCTCGTCCTATCAGGATGCGCTCGCGAACGCGGCGACCGTTCCCGAGAATGAGGATGTCGCGATCGGTATGCTCGGACTCGATACGGCGTTCGGCCGCGACGGCGTGAAGGCGTACAAGCAAGCGCTCGCCTCGCTGCGCCCGAAAGCGAAGATCGTCGCGGAGGAATACGCGGCGGGCAATACCGCGGATTTCGCCCCCTTTGCCGAGCGGCTTTTCAATGCGTTGAAGGATCAGCCCGGCAAGCGCATCATCGGCTTCATCTGGGCGGGGCCGCATCCGCTCGCGAAGTTCGCCGACATGAAGCCCGAGCGCTTCAATATCGCGCTCGCGCCCGGCGGCAACATCCTCCCCGTCATGAACGCCTGGAAGCAGTTTGCGGGCACCGAGGGCGGCATCTACTACTACTTCGATTTCCCGAAGAACCCGCTCAATGACTGGCTCAAGGCCGAGTACGCGAAGCGCCATGGCGCGCCGCCGGACTTCTTCGTCGCGGGTGGATTCTCGGCAGCGGCAGCCGTGGTCGCGGCGCTGACCAAGGCGGGCTCGACGGACACCGAGAAGCTGATCGCGGCCATGGAGGGCATGACCTTCGAGACGCCGAAGGGCCCTATGACCTTCCGCAAGGAAGACCATCAGGCCCTGCAGGAGATGTATCACTTCAAGGTCAAGGCCAACGGCAAGGACGCGAACGACCTGCTCGATCTCGTGGCCACGATCCCGGCCGACAAGATGCCGATCCCGGTCCGCAACAAGCGCTGACCCCACGTGACCGTATCGACGACAACGACGCCCGCGCTCGAAACGCGCGGGCTCACCATTCGTTTCGGCGGCCATGTGGCGGTCGACGACGTGTCGTGCCGGTTCACCCCCGGCACGCTCACGGCCATCGTCGGCCCGAACGGCGCGGGCAAGACGACCTATTTCAACCTCATCTCGGGCCAGCTGCGGGCCACCTCGGGCCAGGTGTTCGTCGCAGGCGAGGACATCACGTCGCTTCCCGCCTCGGCGCGGGCGAAGCGCGGCCTGGGGCGGGCGTTCCAGCTCACCAACCTGTTCCCGCAATTGACCGCCCTCGAGAATGTGCGCCTTGCCGTGCAGAGCCGCGCCGATGCGGGCTGGTCGCTGTTCAAGGTGTGGAACGCGCGCCGCGACCTGATCGAGAAAGCGGACAGCATCCTTGAGCGAGTGCGGCTGGCGGACAAGCGCCACATCGCTCCAAAGGCGCTCTCGCATGGCGACCAGCGCAAGCTCGAAGTCGCCCTTCTGATCGCCATGGAGCCGAAGGTGTTCATGTTCGACGAGCCGACCGCCGGCATGAGCGTCGACGAGGTGCCGACCGTGCTCGAACTCATTCACGACATCAAGCGGCGCGGCGACGCCACGGTGCTTCTCGTCGAGCACAAGATGGACGTGGTGCGCTCGCTCTCCGACCGCATCATCGTGCTGCACAACGGCACCCTCGTCGCCGACGGCGAGCCCGCGGAAGTCATCGCCTCGCCGGTGGTGCAGGAAGCCTATCTCGGCGTGGAGGTCGCCCGTGCCTGAGCCTCTTCTCCAGCTGTCGGACGTGCACACGCATATCGGCCCCTATCACATCCTGCACGGGGTGGACTTCTCGGTGCCCGCCGGAGAGCTGACCATGCTGCTCGGCCGCAACGGCGCCGGAAAGACCACGACCCTGCGCACGATCATGGGCCTGTGGCAGGCTTCATCGGGTCATATCCGTTTCGACGGGCGGGACATCACGGCAAGCACCACGCCGGACATTGCCCGTTCGGGCATCGCCTATGTGCCGGAATCCATGGGCATCTTCACCGACCTGACCGTGCGCGAGAACATCGTGCTCGCCGCCCGCAGCGGGCCGGTCGACAAGATCCGGCTCGACTGGATCCTCGGCCTGTTTCCCGCTCTCAAGCGGTTCTGGAACCTGCCAGCGGGCAATCTCTCGGGCGGCCAGAAGCAGATGCTCGCGATCGCCCGCGCCATCGCGGAGCCGCGCCGCCTGCTGCTCATCGACGAGCCGACCAAGGGCCTCGCGCCCGTGATGGTGCGCTCCATGATCGAGGCCTTCAAGGCGCTCAAGGCGTCCGGCGAGACGATCCTGCTGGTCGAGCAGAATTTTTACGCCGCCTCGGCGCTCGGCGACAACGTGGTCGTGATGGATGACGGGCGCATCGTGCATTCCGGTGCCATGAACGATCTCGTCGCCGATACCGCCCTGCAGCAGCGCCTGCTCGGCCTTTCCCTGGATGCGCACCAATGAGCGACCTGACCACGGACGCCTCCGCCGCGACCGAGCTGCCCCGCGCCAGGACCGATTGGCTGCCTCTCCTGCTGATTCCCGCGCTCGCGCTGCTCGCCCTGCCCTTCGTCGGCAGCCCCTCGACCTGGGTGACGCTCACCGTGGCGGGGCTGGCCATGGGCATGATGATCTTCCTCATGGCCTCGGGCCTCACGCTGGTCTTCGGCCTGATGGACATCATCAATTTCGGCCACGGCGTGTTCATTTCGCTCGGCGCCTACGCGACGCTCCTGGTGCTCGGCCCGCTTGCGGGCTGGGCCACAGTGGATTCCATTGGGCTCAACCTCGCCCTGCTGCTCCTGTGCATCCTCGCCGCCATGGCCGTGACCGGCGTGGCCGGGGCCGTCTTCGAGCGCGTCATCGTGCGCCCGGTCTATGGCCGCCACCTGAAGCAGATCCTCGTCACCATGGGCGGGCTGATCGTGACCGAGCAGCTGATCCACGCCATCTGGGGCGCCTCGCCCATCCCGATCCCGCTGCCGCAATCGCTGCGCGGTGCCTTCGTGCTCGGCGACATCGTCATGGAGCGCTACCGGGTCGTCGCCGTCGTCATCGGCCTCGTGGTGTTCGTCGGGATGCAGCTGATCCTCAACCGCACCCGCATCGGCCTGCTGATCCGGGCCGGCGTCGAGAACCCCGAGATGGTCGAGGCGCTGGGCTACCGCATCCGCCGCCTCTTCGTCAGCGTCTTCATCGCCGGCTCGGCCCTCGCCGGCCTCGGCGGCGTCATGTGGGCGTTCTACCGCCAGACGCTCACCGCCGGCATGGGCATGGAGGTGATGGTGCTCGTCTTCATCGTCATCATCATCGGCGGCCTCGGCTCCGTCGGCGGCTGCTTCGTGGGGTCGATCCTCGTCGCGCTCGTCGCCAACTATGTCGGCTTCATCGAGCCCAAGCTCGCCCTGATCTCCAACATCCTCGTCATGGCCCTCGTGCTGATCTGGCGTCCGCAGGGCCTGTTCCCGGTGGCCCGCCGATGAGCACATCTTCCACCCTTCCCTTCGACGAGACCCGTCGGCGCGGCGGCTTCTTGAGCGCGATCCTGTCCTCGGACATGCCGCGCTCGAAAGTGCTGAGCGCCGTCCTCCTTGCCATCCTGCTGCTGCTTGCCGCGACGCCGTTCCTGTTCTCCGGCAGCCAGCCGGTCGGCACGGCGGCGAAGATCTGCGTCTTCGTCGTGCTGGTCGCGAGCTACGACCTGCTGCTCGGCTATTCGGGCATCGTGTCCTTCGCCCACACCATGTTCTTCGGCATCGGCGGCTACGGCATCGCCATCGCGCTGGAACGCCTGGGACCGACCTGGGGCTCGGCCGCCATCGGCCTCGTGGCGGCGCTCGCCCTGTCCGCGCTGCTCGCAATAGCCATCGGGCTCCTGTCGCTGCGGGTGCGTGCCATCTTCTTCTCCATGATCACCCTGGCGGTCGCTTCGGCGGCGGCCGTCCTCGCCTCGCAATTGTCCGAAGTGACGGGCGGCGAGGACGGGTTGTCGTTCCAGCTGCCGCAGGCCTTGCGCCCGGCCTTCCGGCTCCTGCCGGAGCCTCTCTTCGGCACGGCGATCAATGGGCGGCTCCTCGCCTATTACCTCGTGTTCGTCGTCTCGCTCCTCGTCTTCCTCGTTCTCCTGCGCATCGTGAACTCTCCGTTCGGGCGTGTATTGCAGGCCATCCGCGAGAACGAGTTCCGCGCCGAGGCACTCGGCTACCGGGTCGTGGCCTACCGGACGGCGGCCTCGGTCATCTCGGCACTCGCCGCCACGATCGCCGGCGCGCTCATGGCGCTCTGGCTGCGTTACAATGGGCCCGACACCACTTTGTCCTTCTCGATCATGATCGACATCCTGCTCATGGTCGTCATCGGCGGCATGGGCACCATGTACGGCGCGGTGATCGGAGCCGCGCTCTTCGTCCTGGCCCAGAGTTACCTGCAGGTGCTGATGGGCGCAGGCAGCGCCGCTCTGGCGGGGATCCCGCTCCTGCCCAGCCTGGTCCACCCGGATCGATGGCTCCTGTGGCTCGGTGCGCTGTTCGTCGTCAGCGTCTATGCCTTCCCGGGCGGCATCGTCGGGCGCCTGCGGCAAGCCGGATCCAAGCCAAGCAATAAAGGCTAAGCCTGGAAACCTTAGCGAGCCTCGAACCGTTTCCTCTCGAAGAGCGGAGGAGACGTAATGAGCCGTGCCTTTGTTCGTGAGACCGAGGGCGGAGAAGCCTTCGAGGACCTTCCCGACCGGATGATCAGCCCGCACCATCTCGTCACGCCCTCGGGGCTCGCCCAGATGGATGCGGAAGTTGAAGCTCTGCAGAAGCGTCTCGACGCAGCGCAAGCCGCCGACGACAAGGCGGAAGTGGCACGCATCACCCGCGAGCTGCGCTATTGGTCCGCCCGCCGGGCATCCTCGGAGGTGGTGCCGCCTCCCACGGATGCCGCTCACGTCCGCTTCGGCGCGCGCGTCACCTTCGAGCGCGAGGACGGCCGCCGCCAGACCTACCGGATCGTCGGCGAGGACGAGGCCGATCCCGCCAAGGGAAGCCTGTCCTACGTGTCTCCGCTCGCGCAGGCGCTCATGGGCAAGGAAATCGGCGATGTGGTGCCGATCGGGCAGACGACGGCGGAGATCGTCGAGATCGGGTTGTGAGTATTCCAGCAAAGAGATCACCGCCCACAACCATAGCCCTCATCCTGAGAGTCTGGCCGATAAATCGGTTGAGCGCCTTTCCCTCCCCCTTGTGGGGAGGGATCAAGGGTGGGGGTGTGAACGCATCGCTCTGAAAGTTCGGTGTTTCACCCCCACCTCCAACTCCTCCCCACAAGGGGGAGGAGGGTTACCAGCGCATTTATCGGCCAGACTCTCAGGATGAGGTCGGAATAGAGACGTGCCGATTTTTAGGAGTCACGCGGAGGCATGCTCATCCTGCGGGGCAGCCTGCCTACCCCTCCGCCGCCGCGTAATAGGCGCGCTTGGCCTCGTACATCAGGAGGTCGGCGCGCTTCACGACGGCCTCCAGCCTCTCGCCCGGCTGGCTTGTCGCGGTGCCCATGGCGAAACGGAGGGGCAGACCGGTATAGAACTGGTTGTTCACTTCGAGCAGGTTCTCGATGCTGTCCATCACGACCTTCGCGTCCCGCTCGTCGGTGCCGGGCATCAGGAGGGCGAACTCGTCGCCGCCGATGCGCGCCGCACAGGAGGGTTTGTCGACCGCCTTGCTCAGCACCTCGCCGGCGCGGCGCAGCAGCGCGTCGCCGGCCGCGTGGCCGAGCTGGTCGTTCGCCGCCTTCAGGCCGTTGAGATCGATGATGACGACGGAAACCGGGAACGGCCCCTTGCGCTCGAGTCGATTGAGTTCGTCGACGTAGAAGGAGCGGTTATAGAGCTTGGTCAGCACGTCGTGCTTGCCGAGATATTCCAGATAGGCCTCGGCGCGCTTACGGGCGGTGATGTCGGTCAGCGCCACCTGGACCTGCGACCAGTCACTCTCATGACCGGGCAGCACGGAGAACTGCAGGTGGAGATGCAGCTCGTCGCCGGTCAGGGAGTAATTGACGACCTCGCGCTGCTGGAAAATCTTGCCGTTCCAGAGGTCGATCAACTGCTCCCGGAAATGCTCCAGCATCTCGTCGCGCAACACGTCGCCGAGGCGCATCAGCAGGGTCTGCTTGTCGGGGGCCGAGAAGAGCTCGAGCGTATGCCGGTTGACGTCGATCACGCGGATCTCGCTCATGCAGCGCGTGACGAATTCCGGATGCACATCGGTGAACACCCGGAAATCGGTGATCCCCTGCCGACGCACGTCGTCGAGGAGATGCTTGACGCTGCTGAAATCCTCCACCCACAGGGACACGGGCGAATGCTCGAACAGGCCCCGGGCATAGGTCTCGCTGGCGGCAAGGCGGCGGCGTGCCGTCTCGCGCTCAGTCACATCCTCGATGGCGATCAGGACACGGTCCCAGCGATCGTCATGGCCCGGCAGCACGCTGCCCTTGAGCTGGATGTCGAGCCGTTTGCCCGACAGGGTGTAGTTCACAGTGTTGCTGAAGAATTCCGTGTGGCCGTCCCAAAGCTGCACGAGCTCATCGATGTGGGTCTTCAGCATGTCATTGCGGAAGATCCGGCCGAGATTGCTCACCAGCTGCGAAAGATCTTCCGCTTCGAACAGGCTGAGGGTCTTCCGGTTGACCTTGATGACCCGGATCAGGCTCGAACAAGCCTCCACCCGCGCCGTGTCCTCCAGAAGGTAGTCCCGCAGCGACGTCACCCCGGCCTCGCGCCATTGCGAGAACAATTCCTTGAGCCCGCTGTAATCCTCGAGCCACAGGGAAACGGGAGCCAGCTCGAACATCTCGGCATCGTCGGACAACTCGCCCGACGACGGGACGGCGAGCCTGTCGGTTTGGGAGTGCAGCATGGAAGACCTGCGGGTGAACCTGATTCCGGGTGCCATTCACCGCAAACCAGCAATGTAATACTAGCTCAAACCAGCCGCTTTTGTAGGCATTCGCGCAGTTGTCGAAGAAGCAGGCTTTCCTGCAACACAACCGACATGCCTCATCCGGCCCTGAAATTTTGACCTTGTCTTCCCAGGCCTATCCCGGTGATCGCGATCAGTCGAAACATCGAGCGTCACCGTATCGGGATGGCCGGGACAAGCCCGGCCATGACAAAGGAGAGGCAACAGGTCTTCTCTAACGCTTGCTGGGAACGATGGCCGTCGCCTCGACCTCGATCCGGGCGGCCTTCTCCACGAGCCGCACCACCTGGACAAGCGCCATGGCGGGGTAATGCGCACCGAACACGTCCCGGTAGGCGCGACCCAGCTCGCGCAGATGGGCGAGATATTCGTCGATATCGACCACGTACCAGGTCAGGCGCACGAGATGCCGGGGCTCGGCGCCGCCCTCGGCCAGAATGGCGCGGATATTCTCGAAGATCTGGCGGGCCTGCGCGACGAAGCCGTCGGCGAACACTTCGTTCGCGTCCCAGCCGACGACGCCGCCCGTGACCAGGATCCTGCCCTCGCCCATCATGCCGTTCGCATAGCCTTTCGGCGTCCGCCAATGCTTCGGGTTCAGGACCTCGGGCCCGTCGTCGCGGTCAGGCAGAGGAGTGCCTTCCAGTGCGGCTGTCATTGTTCTTCCTCCCTTATCGACCGGGCGCGGTGCCGAGATCCCGGGCGCGCTGCGCCTCCAGCATCTTCAGGAGCTCGCGCGCGATCACGATTTTCTGGACTTCGGTGGCGCCCTCGTAAATGCGCAGGGCGCGGATTTCCCGGTAGAGTTCCTCGACCTTCACGCCCTTGGTGACCCCAAGGCCGCCGAAGATCTGCACCGCCTTGTCGATGACGCCCTGGGCCGTTTCCGTCGCGTGCATCTTCGCCATGGCGGCCTCGCGCGTCACGCGCGGCGCTCCCTGATCCTTGGTCCAGGCGGCGCGGTAAACGAGAAGCGCGGCGCTGTCCACGCCCGTCGCCATGTCGGCGAGAGCCGCCTGCGTCATCTGCAGGTCGCCGAGAGGCGCGCCGAAGAGCTTGCGCGACGCTGCGTGCAGCAGCGCCTCAGAGAGAGCCCGCCGCGCCAATCCGAGCGCCGCGGCTCCGACCGTCGAGCGGAACACGTCGAGGGTCGCCATGGCGACCTTGAAGCCCTCGCCCGGACCGCCGATCCGGTTCGCCAGCGGCACGCGGCAGGACTCGAACCGCAACGTCGCGAGCGGATGCGGCGCGATAACGTCGATGCGGTTCTCGATGCTCAACCCGGGCGTCTGCGCATCGACCACATAGGCGGACAGGCCCTTGGCGCCGGGCGCTTCGCCCGAGCGCGCAAAGACCACGTAATGGTCTGCAATCCCGCCGTTGGAGATCCAGGTCTTCAGGCCGTCGATCCGCACATGGTCCGGCCCGTCGGGCGTCGCCGTGGTGCTCATGGCGGCGACATCGGACCCCGCCTCCGGCTCCGAGAGCGCGAAGGCCGCGATGGCATCGCCTCGGGCGACGGGCGGCAGGTAGCGATCCTTGAGCGCCTCCGATCCGAACAGGGTGATCGGCCCCGTGCCGAGTCCCTGCATGGCGAAGGCGAAATCCGCCAGGCCCTCGTGAGCGGCCAGCGTTTCCCGCGCGAGGCAGAGGGTGCGCACGTCGAAGGACGACGTAAGGCCGCCATAGGCCTGCGGCACCACCGCCTTGAGCCAGCCCGCCTCCCCTAAGCGCCGCACGAGGCGGCGGCAGGAGGCGTCCACGTCGTGGTGATCGACGAGCGGCTCGACTTCCCGGCTCGCCCAGGCGTTCAGGTCGCCGGCGAATTGCCGGTGGCGGTCTTCGAAAAACGGCCAGGAGAGAAAGCTCGCATCGATCACGTCAATCTCCCTGGAAGACAGGCTTTTCTTTGGCCGCGAAAGCGCGATACGCGCGGGCGAAATCTTCCGTGGTCATGCACAGGGCCTGGGCGACCGCTTCCGCCTCGATGGCCTCCTCCACCGACATGGCCCATTCCATGGCGAGCATGCGCTTCGTCATGGTGTTGGCATAGGTCGGCCCGGTGCCGATGGCGCGGGCGAGCTTGCCTGCTTCGGCGAGGAGTTCGGCCGCATCGACGAGGCGGCTGAAGAAGCCCCAGCGCTCGCCTTCCTCGGCGCTCATGAAGCGGCCCGTATAGAGCAGCTCCGATGCGCGGCCCTGGCCGATGATGCGCGGAAGGATGGCGCAGGCGCCCATGTCGCAGCCGGCGAGGCCGACCTTGTTGAACAGGAACGCCACTTTGGCGCCCGGCGCCGCGAGCCGCAGGTCCGAGGCCATCGCCACGATGGCACCGGCGCCCGCGCAGATGCCTTCGACCGCCGCCACGATGGGCTGCGGCGCGGCGCGCATGGCTTTGACCAGTTCTCCCGTCATGCGCGTGAAGGCGGTGAGGCCCTTGGTGTCCATCTCGACGAGCGGGCCGATGATCTCGAACACGTCGCCACCCGACGAGAAGTTGCCGCCCGCCCCCGTGATGACCACGACCTTGACGCCATCGTCCTTGGCGCAGGCGTGGAAGAAATCCGTCAGCTCGCGATAGCTCTCGAAAGTGAGCGGGTTCTTCCTCTCCGGCCGGTTGAGCGTGACCGTCGCAACAGGCCCGTCGACCGAGAGCAGGAAGTGACGCGGCTCGTAACCCGATAACGGCAGGGTCACGGAATTGGCGTATTGGCTCACTGGTCGTCTCCCATGATGGCCCGTCTTGCGGACAGTTTCGTCTTGGCGAGGAGCCGCATGAGG
>Ga0182736_1003561_pt1 | contig 10394 bp, 8 predicted proteins | sample eDN5th30CKraftBY_FD_128882 | JGI IMG/M metagenome (GOLD analysis project Ga0182736, IMG submission 128882) | Enriched backyard soil microbial communities from Emeryville, California, USA - eDNA 5th pass 30_C Kraft BY (version 2) (version 2) | ecosystem: Environmental > Terrestrial > Soil >...
GTTGATCAGCGGCGAGCTACCTGCCGCGACCTGGTATTCGATGAAAATCCTGTTCCAGGGTTATGCTGCGGGTTTGCTGCTTGCGGGCCTCCTCACCGCTTTCGCGAGTGCGACACGGATCGGCGCCGATCTGCTCGAAGTGCTGACGGCAATGTTCAATCCGCTGCCTTCGATCGCTCTCCTGCCGCTGGCCATGATATGGTTCGGTCTCGGCACCGGCGGCATCGTCTTCGTACTGGTTCATGCCGTGCTGTGGTCGGTCGCGCTCAACACCCATTCAGGCTTCCGCGGCGTGAGCCCGACCTGGCGCATGGTCGGGCAGAACTACGGCCTGTCGGATCTTGGCTACGTGGTGCGCATCCTCATCCCTGGCGCGTTCCCCAGCATCCTCACCGGCCTGAAGATCGGCTGGGCGTTTGCCTGGCGTACGCTGATCGCGGCCGAACTGGTGTTCGGCGTCTCGTCGGGCTCGGGTGGTCTCGGATGGTTCATCTTTGAGAGCAAGAACAGTCTCGACATCCCGACGGTGTTCGCCGGTCTTCTGACCGTCATCATCATCGGTCTGGTGGTCGAGAACGTGATCTTCCGGGCGATCGAAGACAGCACCATCAATCGCTGGGGCATGCAGTCTTAAAAGAACAGGTGGTTGCTGAGGTGGCTGTCGCTCGGACAGCCGCCTCTTTGTCCCATTCAGGAAGCCAAACGGATTCACAGAACGCAAGGACGCCTTCCATGATCGGACATCCCGTCATATTGGCAATGTCATGCGAGATCTCGACCGGTATGCGTGCTCCCATTGGCATCGCTTACATCAATGCGCTCGGTAATATCGTCGGCTTTGTCGGCCCTACGATCACGGGCCAGGGCTTACGCAGTGGAGCTAGCCGTCGCACGACCTCACGCGCTCTGCGGCGGTAGTAGGTTTTCTGTCTGCGATCATTGCGGCAATCTATCCAAGTCGAGACCAGAAGATATTGTGCCAAACTGGTATCATTCGGCCATGCGTCGGTGGTGCGATATCGAGCTTCTAGGTACGAGTGGACGACCAATGAGCGACGGTTTGAAAAGAGTATCGCATTGCAGTCATTGGGGTGCCTACTCGATCCTGGTCAGGGATGGAAGAATCGAAGGTATCGAGCCGTTTTCGGAAGACCCGGACCCGTCGCCGCTTATTCATTCCGTAAAGGGATGGGCAGACCCCGCCAAGCGCGTCTTGAAGCCGCTGGTGCGAGAGGAGTGGCTTCGACGCCGCGAACGCGCGGGCGGCTCCGGGCGCGGGACCGACAGTTATGTCGAGGTGTCCTGGGATACGGCCCTTGATTTGGTCGCGGCTGAAATAACTCGAGTTCGTGTGCAGCATGGTAATCGGTCCATCTTCGCCGGTTCATATGGATGGACAAGTTGCGGTCGATTTCATCATGCTGCTTCGCAACTCAAGCGTATGCTCAACTTAAGCGGCGGATACACTGGACATGCAGACACTTACAGTATCGCTGCTGGTCCGGTGATACTCAGAGAGGTGTTGGGCAGCGACGCTCTTTGCAAAGGTGCGGCGACTAGTCTCGATGTCGTTGCTGACCATACTGAAACTATCGTGATTTTTGGTGCTCTGTCGCCGCGGACTGCTCAAAGCGAAGCCGGCGGGCTTGGCCGTCACATGCTGGAGACGAGGCTACGAAGGATGCGGGAGCGTAGAGTTCGCTTCATCCTGATCTCTCCTGTACGTGACGATCTACCCGAATGGATCGATGCCGAATGGTTGCCGCTCCGTCCTAATACGGATGTAGCACTTATGCTTGCGCTCGCCCGCGAGCTTGTATTGAGCGGCAATCATGATGTGAGCTTTCTCGCCAAATACTGCAGCGGTTCACGTGAACTATTGGATTATTTGGCGGGGAAATCCGATGGCGTCGAAAAGAATGCAAGGTGGGCTGAAAACATCACGGGACTTTCAGCTGAATCAATCCGGCAATTGGCGTCAGTCCTGACCAAATCGAGGACCATGATCACGGTCAGTTGGTCGCTGCAACGCGCTCATCATGGTGAGCAACCTTATTGGGCTGGATTGGCGCTTGCTTGCTTCATTGGACAGATAGGTCTGCCTGGCGGTGGAGTCGGGTTTGGATATGGCTCCCTGGGAGGTGTGGGAGAGCCGCAATCGAGCGTCAAGTCGCCGGCTTTGCCGCAGGGCGACAATCCGGCCAAGAGTTTTATCCCGTGCGCGCGAATCTCGGATCTGTTGTTAGGGCCAGGAACGCCATTTGATTACGAGGGGAAAACGTACACCTATCCCGACATCAGGATGATTTATTGGGCCGGCGGTAACCCGTTTCATCATCATCAGGACATCAATCGGCTTCGCCGGGCATGGGAACGACCTGAAACGATTGTCGTTCAAGATCCCTTGTGGACGGCAACTGCAGCTCGCGCTGACATTGTTCTTCCCGCAACGACTTCGCTTGAGCGCAATGATTTGGCTGGAAACGCCAAGACGGACTATCTCATCGCGATGCACAAGGCGATCGAGCCCGTTGGCTTAAGCCGGACAGACTACGATATTCAGCGGGCATTAGCGGAACGTTTGGGTATTGAAGAACGCTTCAGCGAAGGGCGCGACGAGATGGATTGGCTGCGCTATTTGTATGGTTTGACTCGAACTGATGCTGCCGAGCGGCTTGGTTCCGAACTGCCTGATTTTGACGAGTTCTGGAACGTCGGATGGGCGCGCGTGCCAAGCAAGACGTCCTACGTCGTCTACAAGGAATTTCGGGAAGACCCTGACGCTTCGCCTTTGCCAACGGAGAGTGGCCGCATTCTTCTGACGAGCAAACACTTGCAATCATTGGACTACTCCGATTGTCCGGGACATCCGGCCTGGATTGAGCCTGCCGAATGGCTTAGCAAGGTGGATTATCTCGGCGGAGAAGTATTCCATCTGATCTCACGTCAGCCGGAAGGTAGGCTCCACAGTCAGCTGCACAGCGAAAAATCCAGCCTCAAAGACAAAAAGGCTGGACGCGAACAAGTAATGCTTAATCCCGCGGCCGCTGAGCGGTTGAATGTTGTCGACGGAGATACAGTCAGATTGTTCAACAGGCGAGGGCAATGCCTTGCAACCGCAAGCGTGACCGCGACGGTGCGCGACAACGTTTTGATTTTACCAACGGGCGGGTGGTATTCGCCGTCTGACGGTGGAGAAAATGCACTTGAGCTGGCTGGAAATCCTAACGTGTTGACCCTTGATCTAGGCACATCGAGCTTCGGTCAGGGGTGTTCGGCACACACTTGTATCGTGCAAATCGAAAAAATTTCTCAACCGAATTCACTCTTTCAAGAATTATGTGGAGCCCCTCCTGCAGAAATAATCAAGAATGATCAATGCTTCCAAGAGATGGTCTCCGCCAAACACAACTAACCAACAGCGCAAAACATGTTGCGGTCAGACTAACTCTGTTTTGCGTCTTTTCGATCAACGGCGAAATCTGCTTCGCATCGTTTTTGCCTAGGCCGCGGTTGATTTAGATCCTTCCTACGACACTGAAGACCACCGCTAAACAGCCGATTCTTGTGACGTGCTGTCGACCATGCGCAGCTTTCCAAAACTCTCTTGTATTGCGAAAATATGTCGCATCACGAACGCAGTATTCTCGATATTATCGAGGTTATTCGAGCGATTTATCCGAGCTTCATCGTTTAATCAAACCGGTCTGCGCAGGGTATGTACCGGCTGGCTTAAACGAATTGTGGATTTGTTCTGGCGGCCAGTTGCAATACCTTGCGGCTTCCAAGAGTTTTAAAAAAATTGATTAGGTGGGGAGTAATTTTTCGGAATAGTTTTTAAATAGCGAGTCATTACTTGCAGCATGCACAAACACAATTCTCGTCGCGTTCGCTTCTGAAACTCGCGGAGCAGCGCGGGCAGCTTGGACTGTGGTCTTATAACGCGACAACAGGCGAACAAATCTGGTCGCCCGGAGTTCACAAGCTCCTTGGCACCGATCCTCTAACGGACAAGCCTTCGACCGAACTCTTCATGCGGAATCTGCATCCTGCCGATCGATATAGTGTCATTGCCGAGCGGGAATTGCTGAAAGAGGGCGTAATCGTTGACCAGAAGTTCAGGGTCATCGATCCCAACGGCACGCTTCGCTGGCTGAGTTGTGCGACGGAAATTCACTATACCAAAGATGGTAGACCTTCGCATATTACAGGCATGCTCCTCGATGTCACGGAACGTCAGAGCATCGCTCAGGTCATGCACGACCGCAGCGAGCGGCTTGCGGTTCTGGGAAAGCATTTCAGGTTCACCACATGGGCCGCGGACGAGCGCGGGGCATTCACATCGATAACGCAATGGAATTCGCTGGGCGCGAATTCGTCGGCGCAATTGCTTGACTGGAGGTGGCTCGAACTCGTTCCGGAGAGCCAGCGGACGAATTTCGGGGTGAAGTGGAAGCAGGCGATCGCCAGGGGGCGCGCTTTCACCTGTTCGGTCGAAATGCTGCTGGAGTCCAGGACGAGGCGGACAACAATGGCGATCTATGCTGCGCCGACTTCTCTCAAGGAAAGCCAGAGCCGGTGGGTGGGCTTTATCGCGCAACGGTTCAACCTCGACCAAATCTCTTTCGAGGAAACTGATATCAAGGGCAGACATATCAGAGCGGGACGCGCTCTGCTCGATTGGTCGATCGAGGCCTTATCGGCGAAAAGCGGCGTTTCTGTCTCAACCATCCGACGAATGGAAAGCGACGACGGCTGCCTGCCGCGACCGAGTACTTTGCGGACGGTAAGGCAGGCATTCGAAGAAGCTGGTGTCGTGTTTGACAATCAGAATGGTTGTGTGACGGTTTCGCTATAGGAGATTTCGCCGCAGCTCGCTGCAGGCGAGAGCGGGACGCCGTCGAGGAGAGTGGACGGTTGCTCGGTCGACGTGCAGATTTTTGTGACATCGTCCCACCGGGCCAGAAATGCATTGACGCAGGCCGGGTCGAATTCCTTGCCCTTTTGCTTTTCAAGATAGCCGCGGGCCTTGGCCATCGGCATCGCCTCTTTGTATGGCCGCTTCATCGTCAATGCGTCGAATACGTCGGCCACCATGACGATACGGGCGCACAACGGAATGTCTTCCCCGGAGAGTCCGTTGGGGTAGCCGGTGCCGTCCCATCGTTCGTGATGTGCGCGGGCGATCAGAGCAGCGAGCTGAATGAGCTCGCAACGGCTGTTCGCTAGGATTTCCCCGCCGATGGCGGCATGCGTGCGCATGACAGCCATTTCGCCGGAATCAAGCCGTCCCGGCTTCAGGAGAATCTGGTCCGGAATTGCGACCTTTCCGACGTCATGCAGCGGAGCCGCGAGATAGATATTGCGGCAGTCGCGCTCAGGTTGGCCCAATTGTTCGGCAATGAGCCGGCTATAGCGGGCAACTCGGAGTGTATGCTCGCCGGTGTCATTGTCGCGGTATTCGACGGCCAGCGCGAGGCGCAGGATGATTTCTTCCTCGCGCTGCTGCAACTCATGGGTCGCGGCAGTGACTTCGTTCGCGAGGTTTGTCGCGCGGTTGCTGAGTTTTCTCGAAGCCATTCCGAGATTGACGAGATTTCGCAACCTCACCGCGAATTCCAGGCCTTGGGGCGATTTGGGAAGGAAATCGGTCGCTCCAGCCTCCAGCGCCTCAAGCCGGACATCGTCGGTCTGGACGGACGTAATCATCACCATCGGGATGTCGGCGAATTTTGGCATCGACCGCAGGCAGCGGATAAAGGAAATGCCGTCCATACCGGGCATTTCATAATCGACCAGCACGATATCGAAATCATGATGTTGTGCGGCTGCGATAGCCTGAAGCGGATCCTGAAATGTCGTAGTCTGGGCCAAGCCGTCAGTTTCAATAATACGCTTTAAAAAATCCAGCGCAGAGCGGCTGTCATCAACCAGCAGAGCCTGTGCAAACATAATAGTCCTCAACTCATCACGCCGGTGACGCTAGCAGCGATCGGCTAACAGAGAGAGAAATCGGGGAACTTTTCGCGGCGCGCCTGTAAGCCGACTGTATCGAGCATGTGTGTGCCCGGTACCGCTATGAATTGATTGGGATAATACTTGCGCGCGTTAGGGCTTTTATCGTGCGTTTTGTGGCCGGTTTTACACGGTTTTCGTTCTTTTTGTTCTAGGTCAATTTTGTTGTTGCCCTGAATGAATGAATTCCGTTCTCTCCGCAGCTTTTCAATGCGCGGTTTTTAAATAGCCCACTAACCAAAACCCGAAATAGTGACGTGGGGAAAAGGATTTCTCACTTGTGTCGCGTGTTACGGGGATTTTTGGGGCATGGGACAGACAGAACCGTCTGGCCGAGCGGTTTTACTGCCGGCCGACTGTACTATCGGTGCAATTCGACAAGTTTATGAGTTGGTGCGTGGCGCATTCAGTCGCCAGGGCAAGCTCGAGATCGATTGCTCAAGCGTTGACCGGGCCGACATAACGTCCGTTCAGCTTCTCGTCTCGGCGACCAAAACAGCATCTCAGGCAGGACGCACCATTGTGTGGACCGATCCGTCGCAAGCATTGCAACGGACATTCCAGCGCGCGGGCTTGTCTCACGAGACTGTCGATCCGCTCACCAACCAATCGAAGGCAGTTCATGGCAACGATCCTGACTGTTGATGACTCGCCGAGCATCCGCCAGATGATCAAGGTCGTGCTCGGACCGGCGGGCCATAATGTTCTGGAAGCCGGCGACGGAGCACAAGGACTGGAAACGGCCAAATCCGCCAAGCCGGATCTCGTCATCACCGACCTCAACATGCCCGTCATGAACGGGTTGGAGCTGATCAAGGCGTTGCGCAAGCAGCCGTCGCTGCTCGGTCTCCCGATTGTGTTTCTCACTACCGAGTCTAACGACGCGACCAAGCAGGAAGCGAAGGCGGCGGGCGCGACGGGTTGGATCACCAAGCCGTTCAAGCCCGAGCAGCTTCTTGCTGTCGTCAGCAAGCTGGTGAGAGCATGAATTCGCTGGATCCGGCCGACGTCTTCCGCCAGGAAGCAAGCGAACTCTTCGAAGTTCTCGAAGGAGCGTTGCTGGATCTGACGCTGCGTCCCGACGATCGCGAACTTGTCGATACGGCATTTCGCGCCCTGCACACCATCAAAGGGTCGGGTGCAATGTTCGGCTTCGACAAGGTTGCGGCCTTCACCCATGAATTCGAGACGGCATTCGATCTGGTCCGGAAGGGCGAGGTCAAGCCGACCAAGGAACTCATTTCGGTTGCGCTGTCGGCGAAGGATTTCATTCGTTCGCTGATCGAAATGCCGGAGTCCACGGATTCGATCATCGGCGAGGCGATTCTCGCAGAGCTTCAGCAATTCGTAAAAACCGATAAACCGGCCGCGTCACCGGAGATCGTTTCCGCGCCCGCCGCCATGGAAGTTCAGCCCGCAGGGTGGCGGCTTCACCTCGAATTTGCCAGCCATATTCTCTGTAACGGCACGAATCCGCTCGATCTGCTGGATGATCTGCGGAAGCTGGGGCCTTGCTTCGCCATCGCCCTGACGGATGGCGTTCCGCTGCTCGACGATCTCGAACCCGAGCAATGTTTTCTGAAATGGGACATCACGCTGCACAGCGATTGTGACAAGAGCGTCATCGACGATGTGTTCATGTTTGTCCAGGATGAGATGACGCTGACGCTCGCGCCGCTCGTCTATTCCGAGGACGCCGTCGCCACGCCACTGGTTCCTGTGCTGCCGGATGTCATGTTTTGCGACGGAAGGTCGGCGTCGACCGCCGCGGAGCAAAGCGCGGCGTTGCCGCAGCCTGAGGTGAAGCGGGGAGAAGCCAGACGCACTGACGATCGCGGCATCGCGACCGTGCGTGTTCAGGCCGAGCGCCTCGACGAGCTGATGGATCGCGTCGGTGAACTCGTCATCGCGCAGGCGCGGCTGACGCAACTGGCAGCCGCGGGCGACGACCTTTCGATCAAGATGATCGCCGAGGAGATCGAGCGTCTCGCGTCAAGCCTTCGCGATACAACGATGGGTGCCCGCATGGTGCCGATCGGATCGGTGTTCGGCCGCTTCCGCCGTCTCGTTCACGATCTCTCGCTGGATCTGGGCAAGCCGGTCGAATTCGTCACGGCAGGCGAGGATACCGAACTCGACAAAACCATGATCGAGAGTCTGGCCGATCCTCTCGTGCATCTCATCCGCAATGCAATCGACCACGGCATCGAAGACACCGCGACGCGCGAAGCGGCCGGAAAGATCGAGCAGGGGCGGATCGAACTGGTCGCCACACATGCCGGCGCGCAGGTGCTCGTCACCGTCACCGACAACGGCGCCGGTCTCAACACTGCGCGAATCCGTGCAAAAGCCGAGTCTCTCGATCTGATCGCGTCGGGCGCGATCATGTCCGACTATGACATTCATCAGTATCTCTTCCACCCCGGATTTTCGACGGCGGAGAAAGTTTCGGCTTTGTCCGGACGCGGCGTCGGCATGGATGTGGTCAAGCGCACTATCGAGGCGATGCGGGGGACGATCGATCTTTCGACCACTCCGGGGCTAGGCACGAAGGTCACGCTGCGCCTGCCGCTGACGCTCGCGATCATCGAGGGACTTCTCATCCGCGTCGGTGAAGGTCGCTACATCGTTCCGCTGTCGGCTGTCGAGGAATGCGTCGAGCTCACCGCGGCAGATGAGAGGTCGCGCGGCCGTCATTTCCTCAATGTCCGCGGAGACCTCGTCCCGTTCCTGAAATTGCGGGATCTGTTCGGAACGTCGGATTCGTCCGACATGCATCAGAAGATCATTATCACCTCGACGGGCGATACCCGCGTCGGCCTTGTGGTGGATCAGATCATCGGCAACCATCAGACCGTCATCAAGTCGCTCTCGAAGCTGCATGCGGACGTGACGATGTTTTCCGGCGCGACCATTCTCGGCGATGGCAGCGCGGCCCTCATTCTGGACGTCGTCCAGTTGGTGGCGCTCGCCCAGGCTCAATCCGAAAAACAGCAGGCTGCGTAATGAACGGTCATCGCGATCAGGCTGAGGTTCATGACGACACCTTGATGCAGGTCGTGATGGTCGGTCTGGCGGACGAGAAATTTGCGCTCGACGCCGGACTGGTTCGGGAAATCATCGATCCGATACCCGCCACCCGCGTGGCGGGCGCACGCCCGTTTTTGCCGAGCGTGATCAACGTTCGGGGCAACGTCATTCCGCTCGCGGATTTGCGAATCCGGTTCGGAATGCCGATCCAGGAAAATTCGACCGATACCCGCATCGTCGTGATTGAGATCGACATCGAAGGCGATCCCATTCTCGTCGGTGTCGTCGCCGACAAAGTCTACGAAGTGACGGAAATCTCGCGAGCCGATGTCCAGCAGACGCCGCGCGTGGGCATGCACTGGAAAGCTGAGTTCATCAATTTCATCACAAAGTGGCGTGAAGATTTTGTCATCGTTCCGAACATGGAACGCATCCTGAGTTGAATTTCATCCGACACGGGTCAAGGGGACTGAAATGAGATTTACTGTCAAAGCAAAGCTGGCCAGTGCCTTTGGTGCAGTCATCGTCCTATCGATGATTACGGGAGGTATCGCTTATACGAAGCTGACCTCGCTCGATGAGACTCAGCAGCGTATCGTAGCGCAGGGCGACCGCATGAAGCTTGCCGCCGATGTTATGGAAGGCATCCAGCGGCAGCAGCGTTTTGAGAGCAGGATGATCGCGGCTCTGACCGAAAAGGAAGCCCGCGACAACTACAATGCTATGATTGAACGCCGCAATGCTCTTCTCCAGCTCCGCGATCGTCTCTACGGACAGGCAAGCGGCGAAGGAAAGCGGATGCTCGATCAGGCGTCGGGGCCTATCAAGCGCATGAACGAGCTTGAAGACGAGGCCGGCAAGCTCGCGTTGATGAATTCAAATAATAAGGCCGCTGAGATCTGGAAGGGGTTGGGACAGCCAGCCGCTAAAGAGCTCGATGCCATGCTCGAGGCAGCCGTCACGGAATTGAACAGGGGGGCTTCGGAAAGCCAAAGGATGGTAACTGCGCTGTTGAAGGCAAGGCTCGATATCTCGCGTTTGTCGCGAGCGGTCATCTCGGCTTATACCAGCAGGAATGAGCAGGAGGTCGACTCCGACGCCAAGGAAGCGCTGGAGCAACTTAAAGGCCTCCAAGCGGACGTGACCCAGATTACTGGACAGGCTGTACTGGGATCGTCTGGCAGCTCCGCCGTTGCGCAACTGGATCGTGTCAGCAAGGCGACCGAGAAAGCAGCTCATCTCGCAGTCGAAGCGGGCAACCTGAAAGCCGCGGCAATCGCAAGCGGTGAAGGTCACAAGGTGTTTACCGATGCCCTCGCGGCACTCGAGGAGTACGTCAATCGTAACAA
>Ga0182736_1003562_pt1 | contig 10392 bp, 7 predicted proteins | sample eDN5th30CKraftBY_FD_128882 | JGI IMG/M metagenome (GOLD analysis project Ga0182736, IMG submission 128882) | Enriched backyard soil microbial communities from Emeryville, California, USA - eDNA 5th pass 30_C Kraft BY (version 2) (version 2) | ecosystem: Environmental > Terrestrial > Soil >...
CGCTCGGCTTCGGCCTCGTCGGTCATCAACGAAAGCGTTCGCGCAGCCTATCTGATGGCGTCGCTCGACACCGAGCTTGGCGGCATGCGGCTCGCGGTCAACGCCGGCGTGCGCTTCGAGGACACCGACTATACCTCGTCGGGAGCGTCGCGCACCGTGCTGAGCGCCAAGCCGCGCGTCGACCAGAACGGCAATCCGACGGGGCAGAACGACATCGTCGTGTCGGACATCATCCCGGTCAGCTTCCGCGGCAAATATCAGGACTGGCTGCCGTCGCTGAACGTGCGGCTCGACGTCACCGACAATCTGGTGCTGCGCTTCGCGGGGTCGAAGGTGATGACCCGTCCGACCCTGACCGACCTGTCGCCACGCCAGTCGATCCAGACCAATCCGGGCAACGAGACGATCCGTCGCGGCAACCCCGACCTGCAGCCCTTCCGCGCGTGGCAGGCCGAGGCTGGCGTGGAATGGTATTTCGCGCCCGAATCGCTGCTCAACGCGGCCGTCTTCTACAAGAAGATCGACAGCTTCGTGACGCTGATCACGACCCCGCAGACGGTCGACCAGATCACCTTCCAGGTCACCGTGCCGGGCAATGGCGACGGGGCGACGGTGAAGGGCTTCGAGCTCGGCTATCGCCAGTCCTTCGCCAACTGGCTGCCGGCGCCGTTCGACGGCTTTGGCGTCCAGACCAGCTTCAACTACACCAAGTCGAACGCCAATTATCCGAGCGTGGTGGCGGGGGCGACCTACAGCCTCGAGGGCCTTTCCAAATATTCCTACAGCCTCGTCGGTTATTATGAGAAATACGGGATCCAGGCACGCGTCGCCTACACCTATCGCGACGACTTCCTGCAGACCGCAGTGGGCCGCAACAGCGAACAGGAGTATTTCAACGGTTACGGCCAGCTCGACGCGAGCCTGTCCTATGACCTGACCGACAATTTCACGATCTTCGCCGACGGGCTCAACCTGACGAATTCGAAGGAATTCCTCTATTCGATGACGCCCGACCGCACCAAGGAATATCGCATGACCGGCCGGCGGCTGTCGTTCGGGGTGCGCGCGAAATTCTGACCCGATCCTCCCGGCGGCCACCCTCATGGCCGCCCCCTAGCACCGAGGGGTCTTCCGCATGTCGGAAGGCCCCTCTTTTTTTGCGACCATGTGTTTTGCGAGAACCCCTTGCGCCGGCTTTCGCCGGTGGCGGATATATCCCGCATGTGCCCCGGCGGAAAGCCGGGGCCCAGAGGGTAGTCACGCGACGCCGGCTTTCTACCGCCCTGGGCCCCCGCTTTCGCGGGGGTGCACAATGGGATGGCAACACCCGCTCTCTCCCCCAAAAGGAGACGTCCTCGCGTGCGTTTTGGCAGGCGAGCGATGCCGCGCAACCAGCCGTCAGCGGTCGAGGGCGTGAAAGTCGAGGTGGTCGGTCAGGCGATAGATGCGCTCCATCGTCATCCAGCTTCCATCGGGACCCGCGGCCGGGATCGGCTGCTGGAAGCGCTGCATCAGTGCGATCCATTTCTGCACATGCGGGTTGGCGGCGTCGGCGCTGGCCTTCGCTTCGTCCGAATAGCGATCCTCAGCGTCGATGATCATGAACAGGCGATTGCCCGCCCGATAGATTTCCATATTGGCGATCCCCGCCTCGCGGATCGAGCGCACGATCTCGACCGGCGCTTCGCCGGGGCGGTGCCAGCGTTCATAGTCGGCGATCAGTTCGGCATCGTCGACGAGATCGAGCGCGAGGCAGATGCGGCGGGTCATTCGCGTTCCCCTTCGGGTTTCAGGCAGGGGTGGGAGCATCGGCGCGGATCAAGCCCGCGGCGCGCAGGTCCGCCCAGAAGGCCGCGGGAATTTTCCGCTCGGTCAGCGCGACCGCCTCGGCAACGCGCGCGGCGCTGTTCATGCCGGGGATCACCGAGGCGACCTGCGGATGAGCGAGCGGGAATTGCAACGCGGCGGCGGCGAGCGGCACGCCATGCGTGTCGCACAGCGCCTCGATCGCCGCGACACGCGCGACGATTTCGGGTGAGGCGGGCTGATATTCGTAGTGGAACGGCCCCGACCCCTTCACGCCATGCGCAAGGATGCCGCTGTTGTAGGGGCCGCCGATAACCAGCCGGACACCGCGCGCCGCGCACAGCGGCAGGAAGCTGTCGAGCGCCCCCTGTTCGAGCAGCGTATACCGGCCGGCGAGCAGCATCATGTCGAACTCGCCGGCGGCGAGCGCTTCCTCACACACCTGCCATTCGTTGACGCCAAGCCCGATCGCGCCGACCGCGCCACCGTCGCGCAGCTCGCGCAGCGCGCGGTAGCCGCCGTCCATCAGCTCGCGGAACAGGCGCGGGTGCGCGTCGCCATGCGCGTAGCGGCCGATGTCATGGACATAGAGGATGTCGATGCGCTCGCGACGCAGCCGCCGCCGGCTGTCCTCCCACGAGCGCATGACCGCGTCGTAGCTATAATCGAACACGCTTTCATAGGGCTCGGGCGAGACGAAGGCCTGACGCACCGCCGACAGGTCGGTGCCGGGCGCGACCGCGTCGAGCCGGCGCCCAACCTTGGTCGAGATGATGGTGCTTTCCTGGGGATCCGCCTCGGCGAGCGCGGCGCCGAGCCGTTTTTCGGCGAGTCCGAAACCATAATGCGGCGCGACGTCGAAATAGCGGATTCCCGCATCGAGCGCGGCACGCACGGTCGCCGCCGCCGCCGCGTCGCTCATCGGCCGATAGAGATTGCCGAGCGTGGAGGCGCCGAAGCCGAGACGGCCGAGCGTCGCCTGGTCGAAGCGGTGGGCGGCAGGTGCGTTATCCATGGTCTGCACCTAGTCTGATATGTCAAAAATCTCAATTCATATTTCAGACAGATGAAGCGGAAAAGCGAGCGCGCGACTTTCCTCTCTTCGTCACCCCGACTTGATCCGGGGTCCCGCTCAGCAACGGTGGAAAGCGGGACCCCGGATCAAGTCCGGGGTGACGACAAGGCAAGGCGGCAGGCCGATCAGAACATCCCCAGAATGCGCTGCAACGCGGCCTGGAAGTGCGACGCGATCGCCGCTTCGGCGCGGTCGGGATCGCGGGCGACGAAGGCTTCGAGAATTTCGAGATGCTCGCCCAGCGTCCGCAGCGCGAGCGGCGCGGTGACGAGCCGGTCGAGACGGATCAGCGTGACATAATTCTTCAGCCGCTGCGCGGTCGTCTCGATCAGCGGATTGTTCATATTGGCGATCATGCTGCCGTGCAGCCCGACCTCGAGCACTTCGAGCGCCTCGAGCGCGCCGTCGGTCAGCCCCTCCTTCTCGATCCGCGTCATCAGCGCCTTATGACCGGCGATCAGTTCGCGGGCCTTTTCGGCGTCGCCGGTTTCGGCATAGCGCCGCGCCGCCGCGCGCTCGATGATCGAACGGAATTGATAGGTGCTCCGCGCGAGTTCGAGGTCGGGCTTCAGGAACTGGATGCCCGAGCGCGGGTGGATGGTGAGCACCCCTTCGGCCTCGAGCACGCGCAGCGCGTCGCGCAGCGGCTGCACCGGAATGCCGAGCAGGCGGACGAGATCGTTCTGCGAGACGAAGGCGCCCGCCGGCACCTTTTGGTCGAACAAACCTTGCAGGATCGCCCGATAGGCGACGTCGCTGAGCCGTTCGCCGTTCGCGGGGCGCTCCCCACCGGCTTCAGCCGCTTCGATGACGAATCCAGCTTGCCGTTTGCCCCCATCTGTCATATCTAATCCCTATCATTGATATTTCACGTTTGGCATCTGGAAGATGGTAGCACCGAATATGCCCATAGTCGACTTTCGCATTACCCGCTTTCAGTTCGCCCGCGACCGGGTGATCGGCGACAGCCAGGTGCGCGCCGACGACGTCCATGTCGCGGCGCTGGAACTGGTCGATTCGGCGGGGCGGACCGGCCTCGGCTTCGTGCAGTCGCTCTTCCATCCCCTTCCCGCAGAGGCCGAACTCGAACGCGTGTTCCGCGGCGAGGCCTGGCCCGCGCTCGAAGGCGAAAGCGCGCTCGCGCTCGCGCACCGGGTCGGCAGGCCGCGCGGCGGCAATATCCGCCGGATGAGCGTGCCCTTCGAGGAGGCGCTGCAGCAGGCGATATGGGATCTGGCGGCGAAGGCGGCCGACCTTCCGCTGTGGAAGATGCTCGGCGCGCGCCGCGACCGCGTCCGCGCCTATGCGAGCGGGCTCGATTTCCATTTGTCCGACGAGGATTTCGGTGCGCTGTTCGCCGCCGCCGCCGAGCAGGGCTATACCGCGTTCAAGATCAAGGTCGGCCACCCCGAACTCGACCGCGACATCCACCGCCTCGACCTGCTCAAACGCGCGGTTGGCAAGGACGCGGCCGTGATGATCGACGCGAACGAAGCCTGGTCGCCCAAGCAGACGCTTCAGAACATCGCCGCGATGCGCCGTGCGGGCCATGCGATCTATTGGATGGAGGATCCGATCCTGCGCTCGGATTTCGAGGGCCTTCGGATGCTGCGCGGCGCGCTCGGCGAGACGCAGCTCAATTCGGGCGAATATCTCGACGTGTCGGGCAAGCGCGCGCTGATCCAGGCGGGCGGCGCCGACATGCTCAACGTCCATGGCCATGTCACCGACGTGATGCGGATCGGCTGGCTCGCGGCCGACATGGGGGTCGAGGTGACGATGGGCAACAGCTTTCTGGAGGTTGGCGTCAACATGGCGCTGGCGCTGCCCGAGGTCGCCTGGGTCGAATACAGCTTCCAGAATTTCGAGCATATGGTCGAACGGCCCTATGAGATAAGGGACGGCTTCATCCACGGCAGCGACGCGCCGGGGCACGGTCTCGTCCTCAGCGAAGCCGCGCGCCACGACGAGCGGCGGCCCGAAATATTGGAGCGCGACGCGCTCGGAACCGCGCCGGTGCAGCAGCGGGTGGATATCAGGAAAGCCGCATGACGGCGTGACCCGCGGCGGAACGGCGCCGCGGGGACGGGAGAGAGCGATGTCGGACCTGAATGCCGCCTATGCCGGCGGCGCGCCCGAAGAGGCCGCCTTTCTGCAAGGCTCGACCGGCCATGTCGCCGGGCGCGGGAAATGGGTGCTGCTCGTTTCGATGACCGCGGTCTTCTTCGTCCTGCTTGCGCTCTACGCGGCGGTGCTGGCGGTGCTGCTTCCCAATCAGATCCAGGCGCTCGATCCCGCGAACAAGGCGAGCGGGCTGGCGGTGGTGTTCGCGATCACCTCGATCTTCAGCACGCTGACGACGCCGATCGCCGGGGCCCTTTCGGACCGCACCCGCACCCGCTGGGGACGGCGGACGCCGTGGATCGTGACCGGATCGGTGGTCGGCGGCCTCTGCCTGTTCGCGGTGCCGCAGATGACGAGCCTGTGGGCGATCACCCTGTTCTGGGTCGGCGCCGTGATAGCGCTCAATGCGATGCAGGCGGCGCTGACCACGGTGGTCGCCGACCGCTTCGCGCCGAACGAGCGCGGCACCGCGTCGGGCTTCGTCGGCGCGGGCATGACCTCGGGCCTGACGGTGGGCACGATCGTCGCCGGATTGCTCGCCGGGACGATCACGTTCGCCTATTGGCTGTTCGCGGGGGCGATCATCACCGTCTGCCTCGCCTTCGTGGCCATCAACCGCGAGCCCAAGGTCACCGCGGCGCTGCCGCCCCCTTTCCGCGCGTCCGAGTTCCTCAAGAGCTTCTGGGTCAGTCCGCGCGAGCATCCCGATTTCGCCTGGGCCTTTTTCGGGCGCTTCACCATCTACATGGGCTATCAGGGCGTGATCACCTACATGCTCTATATCCTGCAGGATTATATCGGCCTGTCGCTCGCCGATGCGAACAGGACGATCGCGACGCTGTCGACCATCACCTTCTTCGCGCTGGTGTTCGCCGCCTTCACCTCGGGCCTGCTCTCCGACCGCATCGGGCGGCGCAAGCCGATCGTCTTCGCCTCCAGCATCGTCATGGGCGCCGCGCTGACCGTGCCGCTGTTCCTGCCTTCGCTGCAGGGGATGCTGATCTATGCGGCGCTGATCGGGATCGGCTACGGCGCCTTCATGTCGGTCGACATGGCGCTGATGACGCAGGTGCTGCCCAAGGCCGATGGCGAGGCGACCGGCAAGGACCTCGGCATCCTGACCACCGCCGTGAACATCCCGCAGATATTGAGCCCGGTGTTCGCAGCCTGGCTGCTCAGCCTGTCGGGCGGCGACTATACGGCCCTGTTCATCGCCGCGATCGTCTTCGTCTATGCCGGATCCTTCTTCGTCCTGCCGATCAAGAGCGTGAAATAGTCGCCGCCGCCGGCTTCACTCGCCGGCGGGTTTCGGCGCCGTCTTCGGATTGTTGCGGCCATAGGTGCCGCGGCCGTTCGGCAGCGGCGCCGGCAGGCCGACCTTGGGGCGCGGCTCGTAGTCGAGGTAGGACGGCACCTTGCTCTCGGCCTCGAGCCCGGCATGGCCCATGACGTGGAGCGCGCCGCCCGGCCAGCTGCCGAACAGGACGACATGATCGTCCTCGATCCGGTTGTTCATATAATCGTTCCAGATGCCGCCGACATTGACCGCCTCGTGCCAGTTGCCGCGCGCGACATTGTTCATCGAATTGGTGCGGCCCGGCTGGAAGGCGCTCGCCGTGTTGACGTTCAGCCACTGGCGGACGTCGCCCTCGACGACATTGTCGCGGACGGTGAAACCGCGCGACCCTTCGTCGAGATAGAGCGCGACGCGTGGGCCGATGTCGAAGATATGGTTCTCGGCGATCACGCAATCCTGGCACGCCGACAGATTATAGATCGCCCCGCCGTCGTCGGCGACCTGCTTGACCTTGTAGAGGCGATTGAAGGCGACGATCGCGTCGCGGCGGATCGTCGGCGTGTCCCAGACCCGATTGACGCCCGCATCATAGCCGCGCTGGCGGGCGCGATAATTGGGGTTGCCGCCCTGATCGACATAGCCCCAGCCAAAACCGATATCGATGCCGTCATAGGGGGCGTCGGAGATATCATTGTGGATGATGACCGACCCGTCCCAATAGGTCGCGAGCACCGCGGCATTGTCGGTGTAATCGCGCCCGACCCCCTGGATCAGGTTGCCGCGGATCATGAGCTGGCGGTTGGTCAGCGCGGGATCGGAGGGATGGTGGGCGTCGGGCCGCACCCCGCCAGCGACGATCGCGCCGCCCGACAGGTCGGCGAACAGATTGTCGCGGATCGTGACGTCGACCGTGGCGAGACCGACGCCCGAGACATTGGCGTTGGCGTCCATGCCGACGCCCAGCGCATATTGGCCGAGGTGCGCGAAGACATTCTCGCTGATCGTGACATGCTGCGCCGCGGAGACCTGCACCGCCGCCGGCATCTGGCGCCAGACGTTGCGTTCATTCTCGAACTCGGGGCAGCCCTGCCGGCAGGTCCTGAGCGGGTCGGCGGGGAAAACCTTCGACTGGCCGGTGATGAAGGTGCCGCTCTGCTGGTTGGCGTAGCCGTCGAGCGATGGGCCGGTCCAGCTCGTATGGGAAAAGCGGAACCCCGACAGGGTCAGGTCGCGGATCGGATGCTGCGCCGTTCCCGACACGCTGACCAGCACCGGCAGGCGGGGAAGCCGGACGTCGGCCTTCGCCATGTCCGTGCCCGCGGCGGGTTTGTAATAGAGCTTGCCCACCTCGGGATCGAGATACCATTCCCCTTCTTCATCGAGGAAGGCCAGCGCATTGGAGACATAGAGGCGCGCTTCTTCCGGGTGAAAGGGGTCGGGGATGGTGTCATAGCCCCAGATATTGTTGTTCCACGCCGGCTGGCGCATGTCGAGCCGCGCCCCCGCGATGCGCTCGACGGGCGAGAAGCGGTGGGTGAAGAAACCGGTCGCCTCGACGTCGACGTGCCGCTCGCCCGCCGCCTGCGCCACGATATCGGCGCCCGCGCCCGTGAAGCTGATGCCGCGCGCGTCGAACCGGGCATCGCCGCGGTCGATCCGGGTGCGGGCACGCCGGGCCAGCTTGCCGTCGACCCAGAGCTGGCGGGCGGACGTTCCCTTTGGCACATCGGCCGCGTAGATGCCGCGCGTCTTGTCCTGAACCGTCCAGCCCGTGACGGCGATGCCGCTGGTGATCAGCGGCCGCGCGTCGTCCGCGCCGCGCCAGCGAACCGCAAAGCCGTTCTGCCCGCCATCCTTCGCGGTGAAGATCAGCGGCTCGATCCGCGTCCACACGCCGCCATGAACGATGACGGTCACGTCCTGATGGGCGTTGGCCGCGCGGACGGCGGCCTGCGCGCGCTCCAGCGACCGGAACGGCGCCGCCGCGCTGCCCGCCGCCTTGTCGTCGCCGTCGGGGGAGACGTGGAAGGTGGTGTTCGGCTTGTCCCACACCGTCTGCGCCGGCGCGGCGGCCGGCAAGGCCGCCACCGCGATCGCGGTCATCGCTCGCCACATCGTCATTCGCCCCTCCCTCGGGTTCAGCGCCGGCGGAATCGCGGCGGGCGCTTTTCGGCGAAGGCGGCGCGCCCTTCCTTCGCATCGTCGGTCGCGAAGCAGATCGCCTGCAGGTCGCGCTCATATTCCATGGCCTTGTCGAGCGGCATCGACACCGCCGCGCGCAGGTTGAGCTTCGCGGTCTCGGCGGCGATCGGCGCGCGCGAGGCGATGGTCGCGGCCAGTTCGCGCGCGCGGTCCATCAGCGCCTCGGGCTCGACCACCTCGCTGACCAGCCCCCATTGCAGGGCGCGCTGCGCGTCGATCAGGTCGCCCGACATGATCATCAGCGCGGCGTTGGACAGGCCGATCGAATGGGCGAGCATCGCCGCCATGCCGCCGCCGCCGATCCAGCCCAGCTTGATCTCGGGCGCCGCGAAACGCGCATTGCTCGACGCGAGGCGGATATCGCACGACAGCGCGGTTTCCAGCCCGCCGCCGAGCGCATAGCCGTTCACCGCCGCGATCGTCGGCTTCAACAGCCGGTGGATCGCGTCGCAATAATCGGAGCGGTTGCGAAAATCCCAAGGCGTCGCGTAGCTGTCGAGTTCAGCAATGTCGGACCCGGCGCAAAAGGCCTTCGGCCCCGCGCCGGTGACGATGACGCAGCGGATGGTGTCGCTGTCGTTGCACGCCGTCACCGCCGCGACGATCGCCTTCGCCATTTCGGGGGTCGCGGCGTTGAGCTTGTCGGGGCGGTTGAGCGTGATCGTCGCGACGGCGCCATCGACGGTGAAAAGAACATTGTCGGTCATGGCCTGCGCCTCAGTCCTGCTTCACGACGCCGCCCGCGAGCAGCCGGTCGATCTCGCCGGCGGCGACCCCGGCCTCGGCCAGTATCTCGCGGCTGTGCTCGCCGACCTGGGGCGCGCCGCGGTCGAGCGTCGAGGGGGATTTCGAAAAACGGATCGGGAACCCCGGCGTCTTCACCCTGCCCTCGCTCGGATGGTCATATTCGATGAAGCTGCCGTTGTGCCGGACCTGCGGGTCCTCGACCAGTTCGGCATAGCCGTGGACCGGCCCGGCCCAGACGCCGGCGGGCAGCAATATATCGAGCCATTCGGCGGTGGTCTTCGCCTTCAGCCGTTCGCGCGTCTTGGCAAAGATTTCGTCGCGATGGGCCCAGCTGTCGGTCTCGTCGTCCATCCCGGCGAAGCTCGGTTCGCCGATCAGCCTGCCGAAAGCGTCGAGGCTGGCGAAGGCGACGACGATATAATGGTCGGCGGTCTCGAACACCCCATAAGGCGCGCGGATATAGCTGTGCGCGTGCGGCTCGGCCGAGCGCGTCTGCGCCTTGCCGCCGACCGTATGGACCGAGATTTCCTGCATCTGCACCGCGGTCATCGCATCGAGCATATTGACCTCGACAAGCTGCCCCTCGCCGGTGCGCTCGCGGTGGAGGAGCGCGGCGAGCGCGCCCTCGAACGCGGTGTAGGCGGTGATCGCGTCGGCGAGAAATTGCCCCGCGGGCTGCGGCGGATCGCTTTCGCGGCCGGCCGAGAGCATCGCGCCCGACAGCGCCTGGAGCAGCAGATCCTGCCCCGGCCGGTCGACATAGGGCCCGCTCTCGCCATAGCCCGACATGGAGACGTAGATCAGGCGCGGGTTGATCGCCGACAGCGTCTCATAATCGACCCCGAGCCGCTTCGCGACGCCGGGGCGATAGTTCTGGATGAAAACATCCGCGCTCTTGACCAGATCGAGCAGGATCGCCTTGCCCTCCGGCGCCTTGAGGTCGACCGCGAGCGAGCGTTTGTTGCGGTTGAGCGAGAGGAAGGAGACGTTGATCCGGTTGCCGCGCGCGCCGCCCGCCGAAGCATAGCGTTGCCATTCGCCGGTGACCGGCTCGACCTTGACCACATCGGCGCCGAGATCGCCCAGCCGCTGCGCCGCGAACGGCCCCGCCATCGCGATCGAGCAATCGAGAACCCGATAG
>Ga0182736_1003563_pt1 | contig 10391 bp, 4 predicted proteins | sample eDN5th30CKraftBY_FD_128882 | JGI IMG/M metagenome (GOLD analysis project Ga0182736, IMG submission 128882) | Enriched backyard soil microbial communities from Emeryville, California, USA - eDNA 5th pass 30_C Kraft BY (version 2) (version 2) | ecosystem: Environmental > Terrestrial > Soil >...
CGGCCGACAGCCTGGCAATGCATGGCCAGCGGTCCATGAGCTACGGCTACACCCTTCGGCTTTCCAGTGGAACCGGAGGTGTAGATGAGATACGCGAGGTGGCCCGGATCGCTCACGTTGAGCGGATTGTCCGTGCGGCAACCCCTGAACTGCGCTTCGTCATCGAGATTCAGCACCGGTGTGACATCCGCCAGCGACGCGATGTGAGCGATGGAACCCTCGTGTGCGAGCAGCAGCGCACAACCGCTGTCGGCGACCATGTAGCGCAGGCGCTCGGCGGGATACTCCGAATCCAACGGCACATAAGCACCGCCGGCCTTCAGCACCGCCAGCACGGCGGCCACCAGATCCAATGAACGATGCAACGCCAGGCCAACGCGTACTTCCGGTCCGACGCCGAGCGCGCGCAATCGATGAGCGATCCGATTGGCGCGGGCATTCAACGCCGCGTAGCTCAGCGATTGATCGCCGACCGTCACGGCGAGCGCCCCGGGAGTCGCCGCTACCTGCCGTTCAAACAACGCATGCACATGCGCCTGGCTGCCGAACGATTCGCGAGCATCGGGCACGGGCACCACGATCTCGTCATGTTCGAGCATCGCCAACTCGCTCAGGCGCGTTGCGGGATTGTCCAGCATCGCACGTAGCAGGTTCTGCCAATGACGCGCCATCCGCTCGACCGTGTCGCGCTCGAACAGATCCGTGCTGTACGTAAAGCAGCAGCGCAGCTGCGTGTCGATGTCGGTGACTTCCAGATTGAGATCGAACTTGGTCGCACGAGCATCGTTGACCAGATACTCGACCTGCACGCCACCGGCGATCTCGCGGGTCTGCTGAAAGCTCCAGCGCTGTACGTTGCACATCACCTGGAACAGCGGATTGTAGGCAGCGCTGCGCTGAGGATGCAGCGCTTCGACCAGCTGGTCGAAAGGCAGATCCTGATGCGACTGGCCGTCGATGGCCGCCTCCCGGATCTGCTGGAACAACGCGTCGACGGGCAGCTGTCCGTCGGTCTCGATCCGCAGCACCTGGATGTTGAGAAACGCGCCGATCAGCCCCTCGCTCTCCGGGCGAATGCGATTGGCCACGGGCACGCCGATGCGCAGGTCGCGTTGGCCGCCGTATCGATACAACAGCGCGGCAAGCGCTGACACGACGGTCATGAAGAGCGTCAAGCCTCGCTCGGCACAAAATGCTCGCACGCGTGCCGACAGCGGGGCGTCGATCTCGAAACGATACAAATCACCGCGATACGACTGCACCGGCGGACGCGGACGATCCGAGGGCAATTCCAATACGGGCTGTTCGCCCCCCAGACGCTGGGTCCAATAGCTCAGCTGTCGTTGCATCTCGCCAGCGGCGAGCCATTGACCGTGCCAGGCACTGTAGTCGAGATATTGAAACGGCAGCGGCGCGAGCGGTGAATCACGGCCGGCGGCGAACGCCTCGTACAGCGCCGTCAATTCCCGCGCGAAGACATCCATCGCCCAGCCCTCGGCGATGATGTGATGCAGAGTCAACAGCAAATAATGTTCGCGGTCGGCGGACTTGATCAGGCGGGCTCGCAGCAACGGCCCACGCTCCAGGTCGAACGGCGCATGCGCCTGCTCGTCGGCGACGCTTTGCAAGCGCCGCTGGCATTCGCCCGGTGCCAGCGCCGAGAGATCCAGCTGTTCCAGGATCAAGCGCTCCTCGGATCGTACCTGCTGGAATGGCTTGCCCTGCTCGCTCGGGAAGATCGTTCTCAAGCTCTCATGGCGTTCGATCATCGCCTGCAACGCGCGCTCGAACGCGACTACGTCGAGCGCTCCGCTCAGGCGAACCATGCCGCCCACGTTATAAGCCGGGCTTTGCGGATCGAGCTGCCATAGGAACCACATGCGCTGTTGGGCGTGCGATAGTGGGATCCGTTCCTTGCGGTCGACTCGCACGATGGCGCCGAAGCTATTGCGCAGCCCCTCCGCTTCGGCCAGTGCGACACGCCGTGAGAACTCGCTGAAACGGCTGGCTTCGAACAGGCTGCGCAGCGGCAGCTCGATGTCGAACGCTTGACGGGTTCGCGACACGATGCGAGTCGCAAGCAACGAATGTCCGCCCAACTCGAAAAAGTCATCGTCGAGCCCGACGCGGGCGAGCCCGAGCACATCGCACCAGATCTCGCTCAGGCGCTGCTCTCGCTCGTCACGCGGAGCTACGTGCTTCTTCGCCGTCGCCACTGGCGCCGGCAAAGCACGCCGATCCAGTTTGCCATTGGGTGTGAGCGGCAACGTCGCCAGGCGCACGAACTGCGCCGGCACCATGTACGACGGCAACTGCACGCGCAATGCGGCTCGTAGTCGATCGGCCCAGTCGGGCTCCTCGCCATCGATACAACAATAGGCGATCAGCTGAGGACCGGCGTCCGTATCGAACACCACCACCGCGGCTTGCCGTACGCCGGATTGCACGAGCAAGTGATGACGGATCTCTTCGGTTTCGATGCGGAAGCCGCGCAACTTGACCTGCTCATCGATGCGGCCGAGATACTCCAGCGTGCCGTCTTCCCGCCAGCGTGCCAGATCGCCGCTGCGGTACATCCGCTGGCCATCGACAGCGGGAATGAAGCGCGCCGCGGTCAGCCCCGGCTGCCCCAGATATCCACGCGCCAGACCGTCGCCACCGATCAACAGTTCCGCCCGAGCGCCCGACGGCGCGAGCACGATGCCATCGGTGCGCAACTCGCAAATGACAGCGCCAAGCGGACGACCGATGGGCACATGCATGAGCGCCTCACGGTCGCAGCGCCAGTGCGTCACGTTGATAACCGTTTCGGTGGGGCCGTAGCGGTTGTGCAGAATCGCGCCAGGCAGTCGCTCGCGTATCCGCCGGCTCAGCTCGGCCGATAAGGCTTCACCGCCGGAGAATACATGGCGCAAGCTGTGGCAAGTGCCCGCATCCGGCTCGTCGATGAATTGCTGCCACATCGGCGGCACGAAATGTATCGTGGTGACGCCATGGTCACGCACCAGCTGCACCAGCCGACGTGGATCGCGATGCTCGTCAGGACCTGCCAGCACCACCCGGCTGCCGCAGATCAACGGCAGAAAACATTCCCACACCGAGACATCGAAGCTGAGCGGCGTCTTCTGCAAGAAGACGTCCCGTGCGTCGAAGCCGTACTCGGCACGCATCCACGCCAGGCGCGCAGCGAGCGCACCGTACGTGACGCCTACTCCCTTCGGCTGGCCGGTGGATCCCGATGTATGGATCACGTAAGCGAGATTGTCCGGATGCAACTGCGTGGGTGCAGCAGTTCGCATGTAGCTCACGTCATTCAGTCGTTGAATGTCTTTGACCAGAACGTTTCCAGGAACGTTCAGGCTCGCCAGCCGGTGCGCCTCTCCGATCAGCACACGCACGTTGCTACCTCGGATCATCTGTTCGAGGCGGTCATCGGGATAGTCCGGATCGAGAGGCACATAGGCACCGCCGGCCTTGACCACGGACAGTAACGCCAACATCACCTCGGTAGAGCGTCTGGCCAGGATGCCCACCCGCACCTCCGGCGCAACACCCCAGTCACGCAGCAGCCAGCTCAATCCATTGGCCCGCGAATCGAGCTCGGCATAACTCATGCTGCCGCTACCGCTGACCAGCGCCACCGCCTGCGCGGTTGCCTCCGCCTGGCGGCTCAACAACTCGGGCAACAACGTCGCATCGCCGGCGGCCTTGCCACGACTCCACTGCGCAAGCTGTGCCAGCTCCGCCTCATCGGCCACGTCTAACTCATCCACGGCGCTTTCGGCGTGTTCGCAGATGCGCTCCAGCAAGCGCACATATCGATTCGCCAAATGCTCGACGGTAGCGCGCTCGAGCAAATCCACGGCATAGTCGAACGAGAGACGGATGTTGCCGTGCCAGTCCTGCTCGCTGTGCAACTGAAGCGGGAATTTCGCTTCGTGGCTGTGCCACGGCAGCTCATCGGCCAGCAATCCCGGCAAGCGTCGCAAGACGCCCGGATCACGTTGCTGATGATTGAACATCACCTCGAACAATGGCGTATCGGCACCGGATGACAGCCTGGCGGACACGGCCTCGAATGGAATGTCACGATGAGCTTGGGCACGCAGCGTGGTCTCGCGTACCTCGGCCAGGAATGTGCTGAAGCTCCGACGCGGGTCCAGTTTGGCGCGCAGAACCACGGTATTGACGAACAATCCGACGACACGCTGGATCTCTGGACGGTCGCGCAGTGCGAACGGTACGCCGACTCGAATATCGGAGTGCCCACTGTAGCGATATAGCAGCACGTCGAGCGCGGCCAGCAACACCATGAACGGCGTTACCTCGTGCTGGGCCGCCAACTGCTGCAGACGCAGGCATAGTGACTTTTCGAGACGCAGCTCGATTCGATCCGCCATGGATGTGGCCTTGGTGCGCGGCCGATCCAATGGCAATGCCAGGGGCTCTTCGGCCTCGGCGAGCTCGGTGTACCAGTAGTCGAGCTGCCTCGTCCGCTCTGCCTCGCTTGGGTGATCGAGCTGCCAGCGCGCATGGTCGGCATATTGCAGCGGCAGCGCGGGCAGCGCGACGGGTTGGCCTTGCACTTGCCCGGTATAGAGCTGAGCGAGCTCTTCGAGCAAGACGTTCAACGACCAGCCATCGGCAATGATGTGATGGAGCGTGACCAGCAGCAGATGTTCTTGATCGTCAACCGCGATCAACTTGACGCGCATCAGCGGACCGCGTTCCAAATCGAACGGCGTGCGAGCCTCTTCTTCCCGCAGTGAACGCAACCGCGCTTCGCGCTGATCCGACGGACACCCTCGCAGGTCTGCCTGCAACAGCTGCCATTCGGAGGTTGCATGCACCCGCTGAAACCCGCGCCCATCGCGCGCATAGAACGTAGTCCGCAGTGTTTCATGACGTGCGATCAGCGTCGCGAAACTGGCTTGCAGCGCTGCGCTATCCAGATCGCCTCGCAAGCGCAGGCCACCGGGAATGTTATAAGCGACGCTGTGTGGATCGAGCTGCCACATCAGCCAGAATGATTCCTGCGCGGGCGCAAGCGGCAGCTCTCGTTCGCGGGCGGCCAGTGGAAAGCCGCGCGTTGTCGGACGCTGCTGCGCGATCGCTTGTTCGACCGCCAACGTGAACTCCGCGAGTGTCTGCACCGTGAATAGGGTGTTCAGATCGAGCTCGATGCCGAGCTCGTCGCGTATCTCCGCCACCATTTGCGCCGCGAGCACGGAGTTTCCGCCCCGAGCGAAGAAGTTCTCGCTGGGTGCGATGGCACCGGTTCGCAGCACCTTGCTCCACAAGGTAGCGACTCGCTGCGTTAGGGGTACGCCTCCAGCAGTTGTCGGCTCGATGACGTCGCCTTCGCGGAAGACCGCCGCGACATCGAGCGTTCCGGCCTCCAGCTGCGTTCGGCAAGCGGACCGCTGTAGCTTGCCGCTAGACGTTTTAGGCAGCGCGCCCGGATTGAGCAGCGCAATCACGCAAGGCGCCTCCTGATGCGCCTCGGCGACTGCTTGTCGAAGTTGCTGAATCAATTCATCGAGTGATTGCCGAACCCCGCTTCTGCGCCCTACTTCCGCTGCGACACCGATCCCTTCGTGACCGGCGTGCTCGACAGAGAACACGGCCACACGCCCCTTGCGTACGGCCTCGACCTTCTCTTCGATCGTACGTTCCACATCCTGTGGATAGAGATTCTGGCCACGCACGATCAGCATGTCCTTGATGCGCCCCGTCACGAACAGCTCGCCCTGGCACATGAAACCCAGATCGCCGCTACGCAGCCACCTGCCGCCATCGCGCTCCACGAAGACTTCCGCGGTCTGCCGCGGCTTGCGCCAATAACCTTGCGCGACGCTCGGCCCGCTGATCCAGATCTCTCCTACGCGATCCTCGGCCAATGGCTCGCCGGTCTGCGGATCCATGATCGACACGATGTGGTCCGGCTGCGGGTGGCCGCAGCTCATCAACGCGACATCCGTCCCATCCTCGATGCGATGTTTACCCAGCGCCGCTTCATTCACCGATCGCGCGGGAATGCCATGCCCCAATCGACCGCCCGTGACGAGCAGCGTTGCCTCGGCCAGACCGTAGCTGGCGAGAAACGCCTCTGAGCGAAAACCGGCTGCCGCAAAGCGCGCGGCGAATGCCTGCAACGTGCTTTGCCGAATCGGCTCGGCGCCGGAGAACGCGAGCCGCCAGCGCGACAGATCGAGGCCCTCGGATTTGTTCTCGGCAATGCGCTCGTTGCACAGTCGGTAGGCGAAATCGGGCCCGCCACTGACCGTGCCACCGTAACGGTCGATGGCCTCCAGCCAACGCAGCGGCCGCTCCAGGAAATATTGCGGCGACATCAGGACCACCGCGGCGCCGCTGTAAATGCCTTGTAACAATCCGCCGATCAGTCCCATGTCGTGGTACAGCGGCAGCCAGCTCACGATCACATCCTGCTCGGTGATGCCATAAGCATTGCGGATCGCCCACTCATTGGCTTCGAGATTGCCATGACTGATCTGCACGCCCTTGGGCTCGGAGGTGGAGCCGGAGGTGTATTGCAGAAACGCAATGTCGTCGGGACGACACGTCGGCGCTTGCCAGTCGACGCCGTCCTCCGTTGTCGATTCATCGACGACGATCACCGCGATTGCGGCCGCGGCCTGCTCGCCCAAACCCGCAAGCAACGGCGTGGCGAGTGACCGGCTGGTAACGATCGCCGCTGGCCTCGCGTCCGCGATGATCGACCGCAGCCGCTTCAGATGCTGTTCTCGTGCGGACTCCGGTGGATACGCCGGAACCGCGATCACGCCCGCATACATGCAGCCAAAAAAGGCAGCGACGTAGTGAACTCCACTCGGTAGCAACAATAACGCCCGGTCGCCCGCGCGACAGTGCTCAGCCAGTGCCGCCGCGGCGCTGCATGCCCGTCGATGCAGTTGCCCGTAGGTCAGCTCGACGCATTCTTGCTCGCTCGCGCCGATGAAACGAAAGGCGTGCTGATCGGCCCGGCGGCGCGCTTGGTAAGTCAACGCGGCCGGCAAAGTCGCGGGACGCTGAAAAGAACGGGTCATCGATACGCACCTGTCCGGCCCCTCGGCGTTCCATCGACTCGTCCGAAGTGGCGTTAGCGATTTCGTGTCACCGTTCACAGACGCGATGGCGGGCGAGAAATTTAGGCGTGAGTGCCTCCGACATAAATGCTAGTAATTCGCATTTGCGATCTTTCGAAATTTGCTTTATGTTCGATGGCCATTGATCGGAGGGGGCACCCGATCAGCGCGATGATTGGGCCAGCATCTACTAACGAAGGACGGTCGGATATTCGCCATGCGGGATGCAAAAATACTCGATTGTCAGCCCACGGATGCCGACACATTGCTCGACGTGCTGATTCAGAAGCGCGCGGTGCTGTTGAAAGCAGCTGCCAGCATCACCGGTTGTCGCAGCCGCGCAGAAGATGTATTGCAGGATGCATACCTACGACTGATCACGGTATCGCGCAGCTCGTTGCCATCGGGCGCCCGCGTCAGCTATGTCTTTCAGGTGATACGCAACCTGGCGATCGACCACTATCGAAAGCAGGAACTGGAACACAAGTACGTCTGCAGCGATGAACAGCTCGATGCACAGGCCAGCGACGCCACGCCGGACAGCATCCAGGCGAGCGTGCAGACCTTCAACATCATCTCCGAGGCGCTCAACCAGTTGCCCGATCGCACCCGCTATGCCTTCGAGATGTATCGTCTGCATGGCATGCAACAGAAAGAGATCGCGAAACGCCTCGGCGTGTCTCCGACCCTGGTCAATTTCATGATTCGCGATGCCTTGATCCACTGCAAGAAGGCAGTCGAAATGCAGCGGCTGACGACGTAGAGCATCGCTTCCAGCAGATGGATGTGATCGAACCCGCTCTCCGATTCGCACAGCTCGTACACACCGCTAAAGTCTCCTTCAGTGATGCCGACCGGCCGGCGCATCGCGAGCACATCTGCCGTGCCCCGCCAGAAGCGACTGCTCGATGCGCAGCTTGCAGCATCTCGCCGGAAACCAGCTGCACGTTGACTGTGCAACACGATCGACACAGGGCACTTTCGCCCCGAAGCTGTCGGCTCTAGAGAAACGCTCGGGAACCGTGCTCGAAAGAGCTGGCAGGGGCGGACAATTCGAAGCGCCGGACGGGCACAATCAAACCTAAAAAATCTCAGCGAGATCAGTCAACTATTGACTATCCCGTACTCGCGGGCCAACCGAAGACTAGCGACGCAGTAGCGCGCAGCGAAGGAACCGATTCGGAGCAAGCGGGATGTTCAGCGACGTATCGCGAGAGTCGCGCATCCCCGCGATCCACCATCCGCCACGACCGATCCGCGCGATGGTCGGGGAGGCGCTGGTCCATCGGGATCGCAAGCTCGAGAAGTCATACGCAAAGACGGGCCGTCGCTCCGAGAGCGTAACGGCGATAGCTACACCAAGGACAACGCCACTAGCTCCGGGTGTCGCAATTCATCCTGGTTATGCCCCGACCGCCGATGGCATTTAGCTAGAACGCTAAGCGACTGATTTGCGGAGGCGATTGGTATCGCCGGAGCTGGCTGGGGCGGAAGGATTCGAACCTCCGAATGGCGGGATCAAAACCCGCTGCCTTACCACTTGGCGACGCCCCATCTGCGTGATTCTTCAGGAATTCAGGAGGTTAGCTGCATGGCTGCCGAAGGCAGTTTGCCCCACCACCCCCTCCTATCCCCATAGCTGCCAGCAAAGCTTGGTTGCCGCGGGGCTGGGGGCCTCCCGAGAGGCGGCGAATGATACTCAGCGCGTCGGTTCCCGTCCACGCCAACGGGATCTCGTGCGTCTCGTTTTCGATACCCAATCCATCGGGAGACAACACCGCAGGAGCCCGCCGGTACGGCCGGGAATAACGCCGCGAGCGGCCATGCCGGCCGGCCGACTGCTCATCGCCCGGCTGCTGGCGATCGCTTCCTGCAAGAGCGGGTCGGAGCTAATTTCCGACGCCACTTCCTCGAATCTGGTCGAGGCCCTCGCGATATGTGGTCACGTCCACTTACCGATGACGCTGTATGACACGGCTCTTCCAAACGCTTCGCACGCCATGGTGACGAAGTCCCTATAGGTCGGTCGATCATCGCAGCAGGGCAGATGCCAGGTCTGTCCGAACGCATCGGGTGTATTTCCGATAGCCGCCAGTGCGCGACTCGCATCGGGAGACCAGATGAGCGTTCGCAACGTGTCGTCGCGCACCGGGACGCGGGGCTTTTTGCCGACCTCGAGGGTTTCGACGTAGGAAACCGGGTTTCCCAAAGGCGGGTGTCCGGAGGCAGGCCGGCGGTGAAGTAGACGATGCTGCTGCCCTTGACTGCCTCGGCGGTCTGCCTTGCATCGAGGAGGTCGGCGGACCTCACCATATCGGTGTCGTTGACCTTGCGCGGCTTGCGACTTACCTGCGTCAAATCGCTCGTGTACCCGCGTCGCAGTTCGCGCACCAACTCCATGGCGACCTGACCATTCGCGCCCAATATCGTTTGCATCTTGGCATCGCGGATTTTTGCTTCTCCCGGTGCGGTGAGTTGGCGACAAGTGATCCGTCTCGCGAGCACTCGTCCTATTACCGTTCCAGCAGCGTTCAATTGCTGTTTCTCGCACCCCACACATGACCAGAGCGTTCGCTTTGAAGCGATCGCCGTATTCAATTGACCCGCTGCCATCACGATTTGCCGTCGGCCATTCGAAGCCGTGTCGGGAGAAGATCTCCCTGTTTCTTGAGGATTGGATAGGCGGAGGCTTCGATCAGATGACTACCGACCCGCTTCAGATCTTTCAGCGCATCGATGTGCAGGGAGCTGGTCTCGATGGTATCCACATTCTTCGATCGGAGCCGATCGAAATGGGCGGCCGTGGCTTCATCCTCCCAGCGACGATCGACGTCCTTCTCCAAGGCAAACGCTCGCGCGGCATCCACGTCGCCGCTCAGAAACACGGCGGTGGATCGGCGCAGCAGATCCAGAAGGCGGTCCACCTGCGCGAGCAGGTCGGCCAGGCCATCCCTGGAAAAGGTGACACCCCGCTTCGCGCGGCGAGTCGCCACTCCCAGCAGGCCGCGATCGATCAGATCTCCCGCCTGCTCCAGATTGATCGAAAAGGTCAGGATGCGCGCAAGCTCATCGTCATTCGCTCTGTCCAGGCGGCGCACATCGATCGCCAGCAGGTTTTCCTTGATCGCACGATTGAGCCGGTCGAGCCGGTCATCCAGCCGTCGCGTCGCTTCGATCTGACGACGATCGGGATGAGCGAGCGCGCCGCGCAGACCGGCGATCATTTCCTCGAGTACATCAGCCAAGCGCAGCACCTCGCGCTTGGCGCCGCCCAGCACAACGGCA
>Ga0182736_1003564_pt1 | contig 10388 bp, 8 predicted proteins | sample eDN5th30CKraftBY_FD_128882 | JGI IMG/M metagenome (GOLD analysis project Ga0182736, IMG submission 128882) | Enriched backyard soil microbial communities from Emeryville, California, USA - eDNA 5th pass 30_C Kraft BY (version 2) (version 2) | ecosystem: Environmental > Terrestrial > Soil >...
AAATGGTGGGCGCACCAGGGCTCGAACCTGGGACCCGCTGATTAAGAGTCAGCTGCTCTACCAACTGAGCTATGCGCCCGGATTGCGTGCGGGGACCCCCCGTCAGGCGGGCGTCACTTAGCAAAGGCGGGCGGTGGTGTCCAGCGCTGCCATCGGGGTTTTGCTCTGGAAAACCAAGGCGCAGGCGGGCGGCATTGGCCGCCGCCGCGGAACGTATAAATACCTGTTATATTGGTACCAATATTACCTTATGCCGCTTCCGCAGGGGCGAGAAATACGGTAGATGCGCGCATTACGGCGCTCTCCTGGCCGTTTTCGGTGGCCAGCCAGCCCGAAGGTACCGTCACTCCTTGCCTAGCCCTGTCCGACCGTCAAAGCGAAAAGTCGAGTCGCAGATGAGCCGCAACCGTCTCGAGGCCCTTGGCAACGATCGGGTCTCGTCGCATTTGTTCTGGAAGGTCGCGAAGTGATACGGCTGCCGAAACTGACACCGCGTCAGATTCTGATCGTGCTCCACGATCTCGTGGCCACTGTGGCCGCGATCGTATTCACGTTCCTCGTCCGGTTCGACGGCGATTCACTGACCGACCGCTTGCCCGGTCTCCAGATTTTTCTGCCGTTCTTCGTCGTCTATGCGGCGATCGTCTATTACGTCATCGGACTTCACCGCAACAAATGGCGGTTCACGTCGGTTCCGGATCTCTACAGCATCTTCAAGGCATCGACGATCCTTGCGGTGGCCCTGCTGGCGCTCGATTATGTGCTGCTGACGCCGGACTACTTCGGCACCTTCTTCTTTGGCAAGGCGACGATCCTTCTCTACTGGGTCTTGCAGATGTTCTTCCTGGGCGGCCTTCGTGTCGCCTACCGGTACTTCCAGTACGCTCGGATGCTGCAGCAGGCCAAGGTTCGCGATGCCGCGCCGGCTTTGGTGCTCGGTCGCGCGGCCGATGCCGAGGTGCTGTTGCGGGGCATCGAAAGCGGCGCCGTCAAGAAAATCTGGCCGGTGGGTATCCTGTCGCCGTCGCCGGCCGATCGCGGTCAGTCGATTCGCTCCATCAATGTCATAGGCGACCTCGATGATCTCGAGCGCGTCGTCGCCGACCTTGAAAGTCGCGGCAGTCGGGTCAACCGCATCATTCTGACGCCGTCTGCTTTCACCGAGGAAGCCCGGCCTGAGTCGATCCTCATCCGCGCACGCCGTCTGGGTCTGACCATCAGCCAGTTGCCGTCGCTCGATGCGGCGGGGCCGGCCGTCCAGTTGACGCCGGTCGCTGTCGAAGACCTGCTGCTGCGGCCGAGCGTCCGCATCGATTATCAGCGCCTGGAGAATTTCGTCGCCGGCAAGTCGATCGTCGTCACCGGCGGCGGCGGCTCGATCGGGTCGGAAATCTGCCGCCGCGTCGTCGACTTCGGCGCCGCGCGTCTGATGGTCATCGAGAACTCGGAGCCGGCGCTGCACGCGGTGACTGAGGTGATCGGCGCCAAGCAAAGCGACGCCGAGGTGTCCGGCCGCATCGCCGACATTCGCGACCGCGCGCGCATTATGGATCTGATCGCGCAGTTCAAGCCCGATATCGTGTTCCACGCCGCCGCGCTGAAACACGTGCCGCTGCTCGAGCGGGATTGGGACGAAGGCATCAAGACCAACGTCTTCGGCTCGATTAACGTAGCCGATGCGGCGGCCGCCGCCGGCGCCACGGCCATGGTGATGATCTCCACCGACAAGGCGATCGAGCCGGTGTCGGTGCTGGGCGCCACCAAGCGCATGGCGGAGATGTACTGCGACGCGCTCGACCATGACCTCGCCAACCGCGCCGGCGCTGATGGCAGCGCCATGCGCCTGATATCCGTCCGGTTCGGCAACGTCCTGGCGTCGAACGGCTCGGTGGTGCCGAAATTCAAGGCGCAGATCGAGGCGGGCGGTCCTGTCACCGTTACGCACCCCGATATGGTCCGCTACTTCATGACGATTCGCGAAGCCTGCGATTTGGTGGTCACCGCCGCCAGTCATGCGCTGGCGCCCGAAAGCAGCGACGTCTCCGTTTACGTGCTGAACATGGGGCAGCCCGTGAAGATCGTCGAACTGGCGGAGCGCGTGATCCGCCTGAGCGGCCTTCAGCCGGAGATCGACATCAAGATCGAATTCACAGGCATGCGGCCCGGCGAGCGGCTCCATGAGATCCTGTTCGCGGCGGGAGAGGAAACGACCGAAATCGGCATCCCCGGCATTGTCGCGGCCAAGCCGGGACAGCCGTCGCTGGATGACGTCCGTAACTGGGTGGCGATGCTGGAGCAGGGGCTCGCCCGCGGCGAACGCAGTGCAATATACGAAGTCATGCGCGCCGCCGTTCCGGAGTTTCGCGGCGAAGCCGCTTGAGGCTAAAATCCCGGCAGACCCTGTCCCGGCACGAAGGGAAGCGACCGTGGATGTGACTTCTTTCTACAAGGCCGAATTCGCCGAGCATCTCGACGTCGCGCGCCGCACCAACGAGGCGTTGCTGCCGGCGTTTTCCGGCTTGCTCGGCGCCTGCGTCGCGGCGATCCGGGCCGGCGGCAAAATAATGTTCTTCGGTAATGGCGGCAGCGCCGCCGATGCCCAGCATCTGGCGACCGAACTGGCCGTTCGCTACAAGCGGGACCGCGCGCCGATCGCCGCCATTGCGCTGACGACGGATTCGTCCGCACTCACCGCCATCGGTAACGATTACGGATTCGACCGGCTCTTTGCCCGTCAGATCGAGGCGCTGGGGCGGCCCGGCGACGTTGCCATCGCTATTTCCACCTCCGGCAAGAGCGCGAACGTTACGGTCGGGCTGAAGCAGGCCAGAGCCATGGGGTTGGTCACCGTGGCTTTCACCGGCAAGGGCGGCGGCGATTTGCCGGCCCTTGTCGATCATCTCCTGCTGGTGCCGTCCGATACGACGGCGCGGATTCAGGAAATGCACATCACGCTTGGCCAGATGCTTTGCGGCGCCATGGAAATCGAACTGGGTCTGACGGCCGGCGAGACGGCCAAAGACTAGTGTTCGGTACCGCCGATATGTCGGCGCCGGATGCGGCGTACGAGCCACCAGATCGCCAGCATCGCCACCGGCACGAACATTGCGGTGGCGAGCGATACGTTGACCGGCAATCCTTCGTCGTGCAGGCCCTTCAGCACATAGCTGAACAGGCCGACGACATAATAGCTGACCGCGGCGACCGATAATCCTTCGACCGTGGTCTGCAGGCGCAGTTGCAGCCTGGTGCGCTCGTTCATCGACTTCAGCAGATCGCGGTTCTGCCGCTCGACCTCGACGTCGACACGCGTGCGCAGCAGATTAGCGGCGCGCGACAGCTTCATGGACATGTCGCTCTGCCGCAACTCCGTCGCTGCGCATGTCCGCATGGCCGGCGACATCCGACGCGCGAGGAAGGACGACCACGTCGGAAAGCCTTCGACCCGGCGCTCGCCGATGGTCGACAGCCTTAGCTGCACGAGCTCATTGTAGGCGCGGCTGGCGCCGAAGCGGAACTGACTGGCTGCGGCGCCGGCTTCGAGTTCGGCCGCGAGGGCGGTCAATTCGTTCAGCAGGCGCTGATTGTCAGTGAGTTGATCGGTTCGCCGCATTTCCTCGGCCAGTTCCGGCAGCCGTTCTTCGATCTTGACGATGGACGGCAACAGCCGCTGTGCCTCCGGCAGGCCGAGCAGTGCCAGCGTCCGATAGGTCTCCAGTTCGACCAGCCGCTGGACCAGCGCGCCGGCGCGTTCCGGGCCGAGGCCCCGGTCGAGCACCAGGATGCGAATGAAGCCCGCGGGATCGGGTTGGAAGTCGGTTGCGAACAGGGCGTCGCCTTCCGCGTTCTCCGCCACGGCAAGGCTGGCGCGATCGAACAGCCGTTCGGTCGGCAGAGCGGTTTCCTTGTCCGCCAGAAGGTGCAGGTCAACCGCGACCAGCACCGGACCGGGCTGCGGCACGCCACTCATCGGCGTTGCCAGCGCCACCGCGGAAGGATGAAAGGGCGCGTCCGTCTCGGACGGCATTTCCCACGTGTAGGTCGTAAACTCGGCGTGCTGCTCCCACCGCAGCGTCGTGCCGCCGAGCGCGATACGGTGATGCTTGGCGCCGGGCTTTGGTGCGTCGCGGCCGCGCCGGTTGCAGAAATTGGTGAGCGCCGCGCGGTCGGCGCGGGCGGCATCCCCCGTGGTATCGAAAGCGAAGTGGAGCAGCCGACGCGGCGTCTGCAAGGCCGTGAACGGACGGGCGTGCACTTCTCCCAACACCGCCGCGCGCAGCGGATGGGGGTCGAGGCGCGCCCCGTCGCCAATGCCGATCGAAACCTCAGCGCTCATGCTGCTCTGGTGCCATGGATCGTGACGAAAGTCACCGGGCCCACCGCGCCCGTCACCCGTTAAACCCGGAGACACCGGGCCGGATGGCAGGTCGGCCATTGCTTATGGTTGGACTTTACCGTCGCGCCTGCCCTATGCCGCGCAGGCCGACATATTCCAATACGGTCAATACTGAAACCGCAGCGGCCTGGGTGAGCACGAAGGCGACTCCCCAGGCGCTCGGCGCGAACCATCCGCCGGTCAGGAGGATGACACTTTCCGCCACCCAGACGACGTTGCAAACGATCACGGCGATGACGCCGGCGCGCGGAGGGGTTGGCCGCGTCGCGAGCCAGGCCAGCACCGCGGCGAAGGGAAGGAGTGTCATTCCCGCGGCTCGCAGCAACATGCCGGGTAGCCCCAGCAACTCGTCGATCATGCCGGCGCCAGCCAGCAGCAGCACGCCCATGGCGAAACAGGATGCGGCATCGGCCGCGAGCACGAAGCGCAGGAAAGCGGGAGGGTTTGCGATTGTGACGTTGGACATTCGTTTACTCCGGTTTGGTTTTGCCGCCCGCGTTCGCGAACATCGCTTGCGGCGTACGGGCATTCTGTCCGGAGCGGCGCACGTGGTCGATTACCTGCAAGGTAATGGAGTTGCGTCGGAGGTTCCCTTATGGTCGACGGTATGGATATCGGTTCTCATCTGCGCGAGTGGCGTCGCCGCCGCGGCCTCAGCCAACTCAACCTTGCCGTGGCCGCGGAAGTTTCGTCACGCCATCTGAGTTTCATCGAAACCGGCCGGGCGCAGCCGTCGCGCGACATGGTGGTGCATCTCGCCGAGCAGCTTGAAGTACCATTGCGCGCGCGCAACGCGATGCTGGCTGCGGCCGGGTTCGCCCCGCTGTTTTCCGAGCGGCCCCTCGACGATCCGGCGCTAAGTGCGGCCCGAGCGGCCATGGAGCAGGTACTGCGAGTCCACGATCCCTATCCGGCGTTGGCAGTAGACCGCCACTGGACCCTGATCTCCGCGAACGCGGCTGTTGGCCGGCTGGTCGCCGGCGTTGCGCCTTCGCTCATGCAGTCGCCGGTCAACGTACTGCGTTTAAGCCTTCATCCGGACGGGTTGGCACCGCGTATTCTAAATCTCAAGGAATGGCGTGCGTATCTCCTGGTCCGGCTGCGCCGCCAGATCGACGCAACGGCCGACACTGTGCTGGAGGCGCTGCTCCAGGAACTGGCCGCCTATCCGGTGGCGCTTTCGCGCCGTCCGCCGGCACCGGCGCTCGCGTTGGAACTACCGGTCGTGGTCCCGCTACAATTACAAAGTGATGCAGGTCCGCTGAATTTGATCAGCACGACGACGGTGTTCGGCACGCCGCTGGACATCACTGTCTCCGAAATGGCCCTTGAGGCCTTCTATCCGGCTGATGCCGAGACCTCGGGGCTGCTGCGCAAACTGGCCGATGCGTAAAACCTACAGTCGTTGATCCAGCGAACTCGATTGGGAACCTCGCTCGAACCGGATGCCCAGCGTTTTGATACGCGAGGCCAGAGTGGTGGGTTTGACGTCGAGCATCTCGGCGGCGCCGCCACGACCGAAGATCCTGCCGCCGCTCGCTTCCAGTGCGGCCATGATGTTCATCCGGTCTCGATCGCGCCGGTCGTCGTCGGTCAGGATGACGGGCCGGTCGGCTGTTCCCGAATTCCGGCGTCCGGCAGACTGGCCCACAGCGAGTTCGGGAAGATCGATACGGATCTTGCCGTTTCGCGCGAGAATAGCGGCGCGCTCGATGACGTTCTGCAGCTCGCGCACATTGCCGGGCCATGCGTAGTGGGAAAGCCGCCGCGCATCGCCTTCCGTGAGACGCAGTTCGCCGGTTTTGAGCTTCTTGCAGGCCGAGCGCAGGAGGTGCAAAGCCAGAAGCGGAATGTCATCCATGCGTTCGCGCAGCGGTACCAGTTCGATGGGGAAGACGTTGAGCGAAAGTAGAGATCCTCGCGAAAGCTGCCGCGCCGCGCCAGGGCTTTCAGGTCGCGGTTGGTCGCTGCGATGACGCGCACATCGACGCGGCGCGTGCGGGCCTCTCCGACGCGTTCGAATTGTCCCTCTTGCAGCACACGGAGCAGCTTGCCCTGCAAGGGGACCGGTATCTCGCCGATCTCGTCGAGGAACAGCGTTCCGCCATCGGCCAGTTCGAAGCGCCCTATGCGGTCACGCAGCGCGCCTACAAAAGCGCCCTTGGCGTGGCCGAAGAATTCGCTCTCGAACAAGTCGACCGGGATCGCTGCACAATTGACCCGGATCAGGGGGCGATTCGCGCGCCGGCTGTCCTCGTGGATGGCGCGTGCGACCAGTTCTTTCCCGGTGCCGCTTTCGCCGGCGATGAGTACCGTGGCGTCGGTCGGGGCCACCAGCGCGACCTGGCTCAGCGTCTTTTGTATTGCGGCGCTGCGCCCAATAATACCGTAGTGGTTGCCGTCGATGCGAATCTGCTCCTGCAGATAGGCGTTCTCGAGTTCGAGCCTCTTGCGAAGCCGGTCCACTTCCTCGTGAGCGGCGCGAAGCTTCTCATCGGCATCTCGCCTTTGACTGACGTCACGGAATACAATCACGGCGCCTATCAGAACGCCATTGTCGCGAATTGGCGTGGAGGTGTACTCGACCCAGAACGATTGGCCGTCCTTGCGGAAGAACTTCTCGTTCTCGACGTGGCGGATCGCGCCGTCGCGGAACGCGGCATAGATGGGGCACGTATCATCCGCATAGTGGGATCCGTCCGGATGGCTGTGGTGCACCAGCGAGTGCATGTCGCGGCCGACCAATTCTTCGGCGGTCCAGCCCAGCATTCGCTCGGCCGCCGGATTGACGAATGTCGTCCGGCCATCCGCGTTGACGCCGTAGATGCCTTCGCCGGCTGCCCGCAGAATTGGCTGGTTCTCTCTCTCGATGCGATCAAAAGCGGCATCGGTGCGGTCTCCTGCCTGATCTCGATGCACGCTCATTCTCGCTCCCTCCGAACGGCCCGCAAGCCGTTACGACGAAAAATCGTCGGCTACGAAATGTCGTAAGCAATAAGTGGGCCAAACACGGGCGATTTCTGTTTGTCGGCAATCTGCCCGTCGATTTCCGGCGGACTTGGCACCGAAGTTGCTCTGTCTCCCTGTGACAGCGAATGCACAGATGGGAGAGCAACATGTCCACGTTCGACAATCCTTTCGACCCGTCCCAGCCCCTGAATAGCTCGGGCTGCGCCTGCGGGCGGCACGCCTCCGCGGCCGAGCATGCGCGCGATCCCTCTGTTCAGTTGCAGTGCGCGCCGGTCGAAAGTGAAGACAGGCGTTATGAGAGCGTTGTCGCTTCGGCTGTGTTGCGCGCAATCTTTCCGCAGGATGTCAGCCGCCGCGCCTTCCTTCAGTCAGTCGGTGCATCGACCGCACTGGCCGCGGTTTCACAGTTCTTCCCGCTCGGTACCGCGACTGACCTTTTTGCGCAGTCCGGGCCGGTAGAGAAGAAGGACCTCAAGGTCGGATTCATTCCGATCACCTGCGCGACGCCCATCATCATGGCCAAGCCGATGGGTTTCTATGAGAAGCATGGTCTCAATGTCGATGTGATCAAGACTGCCGGATGGGCGGTAATTCGCGACAAGACAATCAACAAGGAGTACGACGCCGCGCATATGCTGTCGCCGATGCCGATCGCCATCACCATGGGTGTCGGCTCGAACCCGATCCCCTACACCATGCCGGCCGTCGAGAACATCAACGGTCAGGCAATCACGCTGTCGATCAAGCACAAAGACAAGCGCGACCCAAAGTCGTGGAAGGGCTTCAAGTTTGCCGTTCCGTTCGACTACTCGATGCACAATTACCTTCTGCGCTACTACCTCGCGGAACACGGCATCGATCCGGACCAGGACGTGCAGATTCGCGCAGTGCCGCCCCCGGAAATGGTCGCGAACCTGCGGGCCGACAATATCGACGGCTTCCTTGGCCCGGATCCGATGAACCAGCGCGCGGTGTTCGATGGCGTTGGTTTCATCCACATCCTGTCGAAGGATATTTGGGACGGTCACCCGTGCTGCGCCTTCGCCGCATCAAAGGAATTCGTCACCGAAATGCCGAAGACATACGCGGCGCTCCTCAAGTCGATTATCGACGCGACTGCGTTCGCGCATAAGCCCGAGAACCGCAAGCAGATTGCCGAGGCGATCGCGCCGGCAAATTACATCAATCAGCCGGTTACGGTCCTCGAACAGATTCTCACCGGGACTTATGCGGACGGACTGGGCACGGTCAAAACCGATCCGAACCGTGTCGATTTCGATCCATTCCCGTGGCAGTCCTTCGCCGTCTGGATCATGACGCAGATGAAACGCTGGGGTCAGATCAAGGGCGATGTCGATTACAAGGGCGTGGCAGAGCAGGTTTTCCTGGCGACCGATACCGCGAAGCTGATGGCCGAGGTCGGCATGACGCCGCCGAAGGCCACCACCAAGTCCTTCTCGGTGATGGGCAAGGCCTTCGATCCGCAGAAGCCCGAGGAGTATCTCGCCAGCTTCAAGATCAAGAAGGCGTCTTGACGGAGACCCCGGACGTCGGTTCGATCAGATCACAAATGAGCGCAATTTCTCAATGACCCAGAGCCTCACGTTTCGTGCCGGCGTCGTGTCGGTACTGTTGTTCGTCACCTTTGTCCTGGCGTGGCATCTGGCCACGCGGGGCACGGGCGCCGTGCAGCAAATGAGTCCTGAGTACGCCAAGCTCATGGGGCTCACTGCGACCCAGGGCAAGTCAGCCATGCCGGGGCCTCTTGAGGTCGGCGCAAAGCTGTGGGAGCACGTCAGCGATCCGTTCTATGACAAGGGGCCGAACGACAAGGGCGTGGGTATTCAGATTGCCTATTCGATCGGCCGCGTTTTGATCGGCTACGGGCTGGCGATTCTGTTTGCGATCCCGATCGGCTTCGTCATCGGCATGTCGCCGCTCATGTACAAGGCGCTGGATCCGTTCATTCAGGTCTTGAAGCCGATCTCGCCTCTGGCCTGGATGCCGCTGGCGCTCTACACCATCAAGGACTCGAACCTGTCGTCGATCTTCGTCATCTTCATCTGCTCCCTGTGGCCGACATTGATCAACACCGCGTTCGGCGTAGCGCAGGTGCGCAAGGAGTGGCTGAACGTCGCGCGAACGCTTGAGGTCGGTACGCTACGCCGTGCCTTCACAGGTATCCTCCCTGCCGCGGCGCCGACTATACTCACAGGTATGCGCATCTCCATCGGTATCGCCTGGCTCGTCATCGTTGCCGCCGAGATGTTGGTTGGTGGAACGGGGATAGGTTACTTCGTCTGGAACGAATGGAATAATCTTTCGATTGTGAACGTGATTGTGGCGATTTTGACGATCGGCGTGATCGGCATGGTCCTCGACATGATCCTGGCCAGGGCCACCAAACTCGTGACGTTTCCCGAATGAGCGGCTTCATCTCCATCGAGGGCATCTCGCGCCGCTACGGCAGCGCCGCGCCCGTATTCGACGACCTATGGCTGTCGATGCGCGAGGGCGAATTCGTCTGCGTCATCGGCCACTCCGGCTGCGGCAAGACGACCGTGCTGAACATCCTCGCCGGCCTCGACGCGCCGTCGGCCGGCACCGTCATCGTCGACGGCCAGGCGATCGACGGCCCCTCCCTCGACCGCGCGGTGATCTTCCAGGGCCACTCGCTGCTGCCCTGGCGCAGCGTGCTCGGCAACGTGGTCTACGCCGTCGCCGCGCGCCATCGCGACTGGCCGCGCGCCAAAGTCGTCGCCCACGCGCAAAAATTCATCGACCTCGTCGGCCTCACCGGCGCCGAGCACAAGCGCCCGGCCGAACTTTCCGGCGGCATGAAGCAGCGCGTCGGCATCGCGCGCGCGCTGTCGCTCGAGCCGAAGATCATGCTGATGGACGAGCCGTTCTCCGCGCTCGACGCGTTGACGCGCGGCACGCTGCAGGACGAGGTGCGCCGCATCTGCACCGACACCGGGCAGACCGCCTTCATGATCACGCACGACGTCGACGAGGCGATCTA